>ERZ1673753.11-NODE-11-length-348960-cov-8.359791_pt1 | contig 348960 bp, 278 predicted proteins | sample MGYA00580201_ERZ1673753 | MGnify/ENA primary metagenome ERZ1673753 (study PRJEB41218, sample SAMN15661747) | gut metagenome | host: Homo sapiens | place: Canada: London | collected 2015-08-20/2019-03-30 | study: EMG produced TPA metagenomics assembly of... | reverse complement strand
ATTGGAGCAGGAACGAGTGTCCGGTTAGGGTTTCCGAACGCCCGACCGGTGGTGTCTGACGAACGCAGTGAGGAGTTCCGCCGGTCAGTGAAGGAAAGCCTTACCGGACCGGTCCTGGCGAACCGGTCTGACGGCACAAAACCCGGAATCGGAATAGAAAGAAAAAATTATACCTAGAATTATTCTGGTACTTGTTTGTCTCCCGTGACCCGGTCGCTTCCGCCGGTCAGTGAAGGAATCTTTACGGTAAATGCTCCCTTTCAGCAAAAGATTTACTCGATGATATGCATTCCCGTCAGTTCGGAAAAATGACGCAAGAGGATAACTTTTATTTCAGATAAATCGACCGGATGTCCTAATTCCTTTTCCATGGAAGTCACTCCTTTGTCGACAAATCCGCAAGGATGGATATAATTGAAATAATTCAGATCGGTATTCACATTTAAGGCAAAACCGTGCATCGTGACATATTTGGAACATTTCACACCGATGGCACAAATTTTACGGGCCCGGGGGGTATCCGGTTCGAGCCATACTCCGGTTGCTCCCGCCAAACGGAAGCCCTGAATACCGAAAGAGGCGATCGTGCGGATCACAACCTCTTCCAGCCGGTCTACATAATCTTTTACCCCTAACCCGAAACTCTCCAGATCGATCACCGGATAAACCACCAGTTGCCCAGGACCGTGAAAAGTAATATCTCCTCCCCGGTCGACTTTTATAAATTCGGCATGCTTAGCCCGAAGCTGTATCGCGCTGATCAGCATATTCGCTTCATTACCGCTTTTTCCCAAAGTATAAACAGGGTCGTGTTCTACAAAAAGCAAGTGGTTTTCGGGAATTTTATTCCCTGCCTTCTCCGCTTTCACTTTCTCCAGCAGCCGTTCCTGCAATTCCCAGACTTCCCGGTATCCTTTTTGTCCCAAATCTGCAAATACCGTCTTTTTCTTCTCTTCCATACCCTTGCCGGTTTTCACTTTTTGATATGTCTTTCCGCATGATAACTGGATCTGACCAACGGGCCGCTTTCTACAAAGGTAAATCCTTTCCTGAGCCCGATTTCTTTATACTCTTCAAACACTTCGGGCCGGATGTATTCTTTAACTTCGGTATTTTTAGCCGTAGGTTGCAGATATTGTCCGATCGTCATGACCTGACATCCAACATTTCTCAAATCATCCATGGTCTCGAGAATCTCTTCCCTGGTTTCACCTAACCCCAGCATAATTCCCGATTTAGCCACACACTGACTAGCAGCGATTTGTCCGATCACTTTCAAAGAAACTTCATAAGTTGCCCTACTCCGGACACTATCGGACAAACGTCTCACCGTCTCCAGATTATGCGATATCACTTCAGGTCCGGCATCGATAACCTGCTGTACCAAATCCGTCCGTCCCTGGAAATCAGGAATCAATACCTCCATCGTCGTATCCGGATTTTCTTTCCGGATAGCCCGGATCACCTTTACCCAATGCGAAGCACCCAAATCCTCCACATCGTCCCGATCGACCGAAGTGATCACTGCGTGCTTCAAACCGAGTAACCGAATCGACCGGGCTACATGTTCAGGTTCCTGAGGATCCAAAGGAGCAGGATGCCCTGTCGTCACATTACAAAACTTACAGGCCCGGGTACATATATTCCCCCCGATCATAAAAGTAGCCGTTCCGCACCCCCAGCACTCTCCCTGGTTAGGACACCTCCCGCTTGTACAAATCGTATTCAGATGATGTCCCCGGATCGTGTTCAGTACATCGACAGAAAGCTGTCCCATCGGCAATTTGATCTTCAACCATTCCGGTTTTCTTCTGGTATTTTCCATTTCTAAAGTAAATCGTATTCGATTGCAAAAATAAAAAAGAAAAACGTAAAAGCCGGGAGATACATAAAAAAAGAGCGCATATCCTTATGCGCTCTTCGCTAACTAACCCTTAAAACTGTGAATTAAAAATGTGGTTATTCCCGTTTAATACCACTTAGTTGTTGTCCATGATGGAATATTTTGTTGTTGTTTTCATTTATAAGATGCAACAACTAGAGATTGGTTGCGTCGGAAATATTATTTTTTTTCAAAAATATTATCGACAACTAAAAAAGAAAGGCAGTTATATACATATTTACCGGGACGTGACTTCCTGTTATACCCGGGTGAAAGATGTCCCGGTGACACCCCTCAAACCGGTATCCGTTACCTATGGGTATTTGAGTGTATTCAATAACTTGAAATGGGAACCTGTCGCTTATGCCGGACCTCGGGAAGGACGGTTCCTTTTTAAAGATGTCGGGTATAGAGTATTTATTACGTAACGATGGCAATAGTGTATATCCTGACCATCGGTATGAATTGAATTATCATGACGGCTCGGGATGGTGTTGCCACGGATCTGGCTCCCTTTCGCTTTACAGATCGGGTAGCGATGAAATCCTCTGCCTTGCCTGCAGTTGAATTGATTCCTGAGTGGGATAAGGCGATAGAGTCGGGGCATAGCGGTGTCCGTTTTATTGAAGTGCCTCTTCAGTCGAATATTTTCAGTTTGTATGTAGAGAGCGTAATTAAGTCGGGTAAATTGCTTTATCAGAAGCGAGCCTTTATGCGCCGTCGTCTGATAGTAGCCTGTCGTTGCTGTGGAGAGACTGATGTGTTTGTGAAACATTACCCCCGTCCCTTTGTTTCCTACTACCAGGCATTATGACGATGGGACGGTTGTATCATTTTATGGGTGCAGGGTGATCAGAGGGGAGATTGTCGCTATGATTCCTGTGGTAATCAATCCGATATAGATCATGAGGCGGGTATGGGCGATCTCTTTCGGGTGTTCGATCAGATAACGGTTGTGTTCGTCGTATTTCAATAATCCGGCGATTTTCTTTCGGCGAAGGGTATGGCGTAGTAAATAATAGAAGATCAGCGCACCATTCAGCCCGACGAACATACCTGCCAATAAGTCGCCCGGGTAATGTACACCTAAATAGATGCGGGTATAACAATTCAGGACGGCCCAACATAGAATGAAAATACTTAACCAACGTTGTCTGAAGAAAAAAAGCAGGAAGAAGGCTAACCCGAAGGAATTGGAGGCATGACAGGAAGGGAACCCATAACTGCCTCCCCGTTTCCCGTTTACGATATGAACAAATTCGGATAAAGGATTGTTGAGATTCGAAGGACGCAAACGCTCGACTGCGGGACGTATCCAGGTGGCACATAGCTGATCGGCATAGGTGATGGTTAAAGCAATGGCGACGGCCGTGAGTAAAGTCACATATACATTAAAATTTTTGCAGAGTATATAGAGAATCGTAGCGTACATCGGGATCCAGATAAATCTTCCGGTAAAAAGCCACATAAAACTATCCCAATAGGGAGAATGTAAGCCGTTCAGTGTTAACAACAGCTGTTGGTCTAATTGCTGTAAAGTTTCAAGCATAAGATTTGTTTTTTCATGTAAACGTACCCCGGAATATATAGTTCACTGAAAAAAGGAACGTTTAAATTGGTTGAAAGAATAGCTATCTCCGGCGTAAAGGTATTATTTTTCCCGAAATTTAAAGTAATAATTTTCAAAAGATTACGACTTTGACCTGCTCTCCTTATAGAAGTCGTTGAAAACCAAGTAAAAATGTTCGTTTTTGAGTTTATCAAAGTGTGTAAACTTTATGTGTTCGGTGCAGAAGATTTCATAAATAACTTACAAACTGAAAGCTTCTAAACGAAGAGTACCGTTCAACGGTTACAAAAGTTGTTGTAATTCAAGGAGATCAGAAATTGGGGTTGACTGTTTTAACTGGGAACAGTGGTTTTCCGGCCTAATCCCTGGGAATCGTGAACCAGAAAGTCGATCCTTTCTCCGGTTCCGATTCTACTCCGATTTTTCCGTTGAATTTGTCGATGATAGTAGAACAGATCGATAGGCCTAATCCTGTTCCCTGGATGAAATTGTTTAATTTGACAAAGCGACGGAAGACACTGGCTTGTTGATCTTTCGGAATACCGATTCCGGTATCTTCTACATAAAAGTAAATATCTTTTTCCCGGAGTCGGTAGCCGAAAAAAATGTGGCCTTGTCGGGTGAATTTCAACGCATTGTTCAGGAAATTAGAAATCACCTGATTGAGGCGTATACGGTCGATTTTGATTGCATACTCTTCAGCCTGTTCTGGTATGAATTTAATTTCGATACCGGTTTTGGCTTTTAGTTGAAAGACGGATTCGATTTCCTGAAAAAATTGATTCAGTTCCACTGTGTTTTCCGTAAAATCCATCACACCGGCTTCAATCTTGGAGATGTCCAAAATGTCGTTGATCAGTTGCAGCAAAAGGTCGTTGTTGACAGAGATAATCCGGGTATACTCGGCCTTATCTTCTTCGCTGAAGTCCATTTCGCTGGCCAGTAGATTTGAAAAACCGACAATGGCATTGAGCGGAGTTCTGATTTCGTGACTCATATTGGCAATAAAAGCGGATTTCAACCGATCCGATTCTTCTGCTTTGGCTTTTGCCTGAATCAAATTCGCTTCGATCTTTTTCAGATTATCGATATCTGCACTCAGAAAGACCAGTTCGACTTGTTCGCCGGAAGCATGAGGATCACGAAGAGAGGCATGATATTTATACCAATGCCATTCGTTGTTCTGGCGGATGCGGACATGTCTGCCGAAAGTATGGGCTTGCCCCTGAGCAGCTTCGTCGATAAATTGTAATAATGCTGTCCGGTCTTCCGGATGCATATATCGGTAAGTATCGATCACTTGTGTGATATCCCGGGTGGTTTCTCCTAAATTGATAAACCACTGATCGGTAGCAAATCCCTGGCGAGTAGATACGTTCCATTGAGCTACTCCGATATGGGCCTGGATCGAAGCAAAACTGAAAAGTGATTCGAGTTCCGCTACCCGTCGTTTGGATTGGGTATTTCGTTTTTCACTGCGGAAATGTTCGATGCCTATACATAAAATTTGGGCCAGGGTTTGCAAATAGATTTTATCTTGCTGGCTGCAAGGGCGGACTTGCCGGACGTAGTCGACCCCGACATATCCCCACAATTGGTTGTTCACATGAAGGGGGGCGACGAACATAGAGATAATTCCTTGCTCCAGCAGGAGGTGGCGTTCTTTTTCGAATTTGATTTTTTGTGTCACGCGCAGGTCTTCGGTGATCAATAGCTTATCTTCCTGCATCTGACTATACAACCACGGAATATCCTCGTTGGGAATATGCTGAAGATATTCGATTTGAGGGGGGACCGTATCGGCACAAATTTCATATGTATTCTTGCTGGTATTGTGTTGCATATCGAACTCGAAAATATAAGCCCGGTCTGCTTCCAGTTCTTTCAACATCCTTTGCAGAATTTTTTCCACGGACTCCTTTTCATTTTTAGCTTCCAGGAAAACCCGTAAGGCTGCGGATAAATGTTCCTGGTTATTCATGGAAGTATCGATTTCACTTTGTGTTTTGTCCAATTTTTTCCGATAAAAAACAAATCGTAATGAAGTGAAAATGACCAGATAAATGAGAATACCACCCCCCAGGCTACCACCGCACAACAACAGGAGTGTCCGGTGTTTAGTCCAAAAGGTCGGAGGCCGATTATAGAAATAGAGCCGGGAGGTGTTACAATTGCCGATGTTTAAATGATTGGCTTCCAATAGAGTTTCATTGATATGTACACCGAGGGATTGAGTATTGCTCTGGAGGGGAATAGCTTTAGCCGGTACTCCGCCGAGAACCCGGAGGGCCAGCTCCGACAATAAAACCCCGTAATCGAAACTTTCAGCATAATATCCTCCGATATAATCGATATTGTTATTCCCCCAATCCGTGACAGAGAATACGGGAGTCGGAGCCAATTGGCAAATATTATGGTGTACTTTTTCATGATCGTATAAGTACCCCTCTGCATCCTGCATCCAGCCAGTCAGTAATATACCGGTATTCGGCGAAAGATGCTGCAAACGTTCATATAGCGTGTTGGTCGAAAGGAAACGGCCGTCCAGAAAAGTGAATTTCAGATCGGAAGGATATTCCTGAAGGTATTTTTTTACCAGAAGGGTAGAATAAATCCCGAAAAACTGGCAATCTCCGATAACGGCGATTTCTTGTAAATCAGGACGTAAAGCCTGCATGAGCTGTATGTTTTGCGGGATGTATATATCTTCGGTAATTCCGGTGGCATTATAAGATCGGCATAAATCTTGGGTAAGCTGAAAGTTATGGGCAGACAATCGGGTAGGGTGAAGGTATTCACTCAGGTCTAAACTATATTTTTTTACTCCGACTAGTAGAACATCTACATTTTTCCAGGAGTCCTGACGTGTATACCGATAGGCCATCCAGGCGGCATCCGCGATGAGGATAACCATTTTGGGGGGAGGTAACCGATGATTGTTCAAAATGAAACGGGTACTTTGAATCCAGATTTCCGGTGAAGCAAACAAATCGGTATTTAAATATTCGCTATATACCGGGTAGGGGCAATCGTTTTTTTTTAATTCTTGACGGAATGAGGCCTCGAGCGTTTTTGCCCAGCTTGAATTACTATTGTATGAACTGATTAATAAAATATAATCTTCCCTTTCTCCTTTTACTTGAGTAGGTAAAATTATACCTGTAATTACAATCAGAATAACCAATAGGCTTTGCATGCCGTTCGTGTGTTTTTCCTCACAAAGATAGGTTTTTATTTCGAGTCTGATTATGATTTCCCGGAACTTTACATTATAAATCAACTAAGAAATCGATACCTTATAGAAAACTGTTCCGACCGGGTAACCCAGGTATCCGTCTGCCGATAGGATGACTTGTTCTGATGACACAAAAACCGAACTCGGAATAGAAAGAAAAAAATATACCTGCCTTTTACTGGAACAATAGAGAGAAAAATAAGTGGTTGATTATTCGTATGATATGATAATGGTGAATATTTTATTTCAAAAATAATCGAAAAATGGTAACCTCGGGTTGGTTTTGCCCGTAGAAGAGGGTGTAAATGATGATTGAATTTATGATTTTATTTTAGCTGTTATTTAGATTAAGATTATTTAGCACACACCACGAGGGAGAGGAAGCTTATCAACAAGCTGATTTTCGGAAAAGTTCTTTATATTTTGGAAAGTGATCTACGGGAATAATACACCACGCACATATACACCACACAGACGCACGCACATATAATAACATCTTTTCATTAATCCCACTATTTTCCGATATAAAGAATCTACGAAAATGTCTCCCTTTTTTTATTTTATTTACCTTTTACTTAAAACCTTTTATTTCCTGTTTGTTGTTTTTTCCTTAACTTTGCAAGTTATTTGTAAGGATTGAAAAAATGAAAGAATTTCAGGAAGAAGAGGGACAGATTGTCATTTACGGTGCACGTGAGCATAATCTGAAAAATATAGATTTGACTATTCCGCGGAATAGTCTGACTGTCATTACCGGATTAAGCGGGAGTGGGAAATCGTCTCTGGCTTTCGATACGATATATGCAGAAGGACAGCGTAGGTATATGGAGACTTTTTCGGCCTATGCCCGTCAGTTTCTGGGAGGGATGGAACGTCCGGACGTCGATAAAATTACAGGATTGAGTCCGGTTATTTCTATCGAACAAAAAACGACTAATAAGAATCCCCGTTCGACAGTAGGTACGACGACCGAAGTTTATGACTTTTTGCGTTTGCTTTTCGCACGTGCCGGCGAGGCTTATTCTTATGTTACAGGGAGCCGGATGGTGAAATATACGGATGAGAAGATCATCGAATTGATTCAGAAAGATTTCGCTGGAAAAAAGATTCTGCTTTTAGCACCGGTAGTGAAAGGACGGAAAGGAAATTACAAAGAGCTTTTCGAAAATTTACGGAAGAAAGGATTCATTTCGGCACGGGTAGACGGGGAGATCCGTGAAATCGGACTCGGTATGAGTGTGGATCGGTATAAAATCCATGATATCGAGATTGTGATCGATAAGATGATTGTCGACCATATCGATTTGAAACGCCTGAAAAGCTCGGTGGCTACTGCCATGAAAAACGGTAAAGGGGTGATGATGGTTAAACCGTTGGATCGTGGGGATATTAAATACTATAGCCGGCATCTGATGTGTCCGGATACCGGGATTTCTTACCGGGATCCTGCTCCTCATTCTTTCTCTTTTAATTCCCCTCACGGAGCTTGTCCCAAATGTAAAGGGTTGGGGTATGTGAATGCGGCCGATATCGATAAGGTCATTCCTAATAATGCGCTTTCGATTTATGAAGGAGGGATCGAACCGCTGGGAAAATATAAAAATAGCATTCTTTTTTGGCAAATAGAGACGGTGTTGAAAAAACATGGCTATGAATTGCATACTCCGATCCGGGAGCTTTCGGAAGAGGCTTTGACGGATATCCTGTATGGTTATCCCGGACAAATCCGGTTAGAGAATACAGCTTTGGGTGTCTCTTCCAATTCGCTTTATAATTTCGAAGGTATTATCAAGTATGTCACTATGCAGGAGGAGAATAGCACTTCGAAAAAAGCGAATAAATGGGCCGAACAGTTTATTTCGGTTGTAAAATGTGACGTATGTAACGGGCAGCGCCTGAATCAGGAAGCTTTGAATTTCCGGATTGCCGGTAAAAATATTGCTGAACTGGCTTCTATGGAACTGAGCGATTTGTATGAATGGGTATGTACCACCGAAGCACAGCTCGAAGACAAACAACGGCAGATTGCCGGAGAGATATTTAAAGAAATCCGTACCCGGTTGAAGTTCCTTTTGGATGTGGGCTTGGAATACTTGTCTTTGAATCGTCAATCTATGACCTTGTCCGGCGGGGAATCGCAGCGGATACGTTTGGCTACTCAAATCGGTTCACAGTTGGTAAATGTGTTGTATATTCTGGATGAACCGAGTATCGGCTTGCACCAAAAAGACAACCGGCGGCTGATCCATTCCCTGCAACAATTGAGGGATAATGGAAATTCGGTGATCGTAGTGGAACATGACCGGGAGATGATGGAAAGTGCGGATTATATTGTCGATATGGGCCCAAAAGCCGGTAGGAAAGGGGGAGAAGTTACCGCTATCGGTACGATCGACGATATTAAAAAGAGCGATAGTCTGACAGCTCAATATCTGAATGGTACCAAAAAAATACAGATACCCGAAAAAAGAAGGGAAGGAAACGGAAAATTCCTGACCTTGAAAGGATGTACGGGGAATAACCTGAAAAAAGTAGATGTAAGCATTCCTTTAGGGATGTTGGTATGTGTGACGGGAGTCAGTGGAAGTGGCAAGTCGTCGTTGATCAACGGGACTTTGCATCCGATCCTGACCGAAAAGTTCTATCGCGCGATTACCTCGCCTCTTCCTTATAAAGCTATCGGGGGAATCGAACATATCGATAAAGTAGTGGTGGTGGATCAAAGTCCTTTGGGCCGTACCCCCCGTTCGAATCCGGCGACCTATACCGGTATCTTTACCGATATACGTAAGATTTTCGAGAAGTTGCCGGAAGCTCAGATTCGCGGATATGGAGCCGGACGTTTTTCATTCAATATTCCCGGCGGACGTTGTGAAGAGTGTAAGGGAGCCGGAGTGAAGACGATAGAGATGAATTTCCTGCCGGATGTGTATGTGCATTGTGAAGCTTGCGATGGAAAGAGATATAATAAAGAGACCCTGGAAGTGAGGTATCGCGGAAAATCGATCGGCGATGTGCTGAATATGACGATCAATCAGGCAGTCGAGTTTTTCGAAAATGTCTCTTTCTTGCAACAAAAGCTGAAGGTGCTTCAGGATGTGGGATTAGGCTATGTGAAACTGGGCCAGCAATGTACGACTTTGAGCGGTGGAGAATCACAACGAATCAAGTTGGCGGCTGAACTGGCAAAGAAAGATACCGGTAAGACACTTTATATTCTCGACGAACCGACAACGGGATTGCATTTCGAGGATATCAATATACTGTTGGAGGTTATACAGAAACTGGTGAATAAAGGAAATTCTGTCATCGTTATCGAGCATAACCTCGATGTTATTAAAGTGGCCGATTATCTGATCGACATGGGACCTGGAGGGGGGAAAGAAGGAGGAAAGATCGTGGCTACAGGTACACCCGAAGAGGTAGCTGAATGCAAAAAATCGGAGACCGGTAAATTTCTGCGGGAAGAGTTGAAAAAGGCTAAAAGCTAGAGGCAAAAGGCTAAAAGCTAAAGGTGAAAAGTAAAAAAGCATATATTTCGAACTGCTTATAGCTTTTAGCTTATAGCCTTTTACTTTTTAAATGATTCCCAGTACGTTCAGGAGGATCAGGAATATACAGATAGGGGCTATATATTTGAGAATAAAAGTATAGAGCCGGAAGAAGCGGGTTTTCAAACTGCCGTTGTTGCTGATTTCACTGTAGAGGAGGCTTTTATCCAGGTACCATCCGGCGAAGATACAAATCAGAATACCTCCCAAAGGAAGTAATATATTCGAACACAGATAATCACAGGCATCGAAAAGGCTCATTCCGAAAATTTGTACATGGCGGAGGGGTCCGAATGAGAGAGTATTGAAACTACCGATACAAGTGATGACCAGCGTGGCGATTACCGTAGCCCAGGGGCGTTTCAGTTTCTTTTCTTCGACAAGATAGGCTACCGGCACTTCCAGTAAAGATATGGCGGAAGTCAGGGCGGCGAAAGTGAGCAGGATGAAAAAAAGGATCGCCCAAATTTCACCTGCAGGCAGTCCCTGAAATACTTTAGGGAGAGTCAGGAAAACCAATCCCGGACCGGCTTGTGGATCGATATGAAAAGAAAATACGGCCGGCAGAATAGCGATACCCGCTAAAATGGCAACCAGGGTATCGGTGATAATTACTTTCAGGGAGATACCGGTCAGATTGTCGTTTTTAGGAATATAAGAAGCATAAGTCAGCAGAATACCCATCCCCACAGAAAGTGAGAAAAAAGCCTGACCTAAAGCGGATAAAATACTATCGGCGGTGAGCTCGGACAGTTTGGGAAAGAATAAGAATCTCAAGCCTTCTGCCGAACCGCTTAAAGTCATAGAATTAATACTCAACGCAATAATGATGATAAACAGTAGGGGCATCATCAGTTTGGAATACCTTTCTATCCCTTTTTGCACCCCTCCCATGATAATCGCTCCGGTAAGGAACATAAAACCGATATGCCAAAGAAGTGCTTTGTAAGGATGGGAAATGAAATTGGTGAAAATGGAATTTATATCTTCTGCACTTTGCCCGTGAAAGGAGTTACTTATCGACAACCACACATATTCGAGCGTCCAGCCGGAAACCGTTCCATAAAACGAAAGGATCAGAGTGGCTGCAATAATCGAGAGGAGACCGAACAAAAACCACTTCGTGCCCGGTGCCAATACGCGGAAAGTACCGAGTGCATTTTGTTGGGAACGACGTCCTAAAGAAAATTCGGCCAACATCACCGGTAAGCCTATGGCTATGGTAAAGAATATATAGACGAGTAAAAAAGCTCCTCCGCCGTTTGTACCTGCCACATAGGGAAATTTCCAGATATTTCCTAAACCGACTGCCGAACCTGCTAAAGCTGCTATAGCCCCGAATTTGGATTTAAAACCGATTCTATGGTTTGAATGGTGCATATCAGATCTATTTTTGACTGTAAAAATAAAACAATTCTTGTTCCCAGTTAACTTTGCAATAAAGTTTAACAGATTGAATAATAATGTTTTTGAATTCAATTTGATTTACTTTCAATTTGAAATTGAATTTTCTTATCATGTAACGATTCTGAAGTAGAAAAGTTGATGCGAGCTACTTTTCCGGTTAATAGTTGCAATGGTTGCAAAAGTTTCAGAAATTAAGCCTAACCACTGCCGTGTTTTAGTCCAATTAATATTTCTTCGATAAAAAAATTGAAAACCACTTGTATGTTACTATGGAGTAACATATATTTGTGACTGAATGGTAACATATATAAAAACAGTAAGAAAATGAAAATAGAAAAAGACAGGGAAACTACAGAAAAGCGTTTGCTTACAGCAGTTGGTGAAATCGTAGAGGAAAGCGGACTTGAGTCTTTAGGGATAAATGCCGTAGCACAAAGGGCCGGAGTATCAAAGATGTTGATATACCGCTATTTCGGATCATTGGAAGATTTGATAGCCCAATATATCATACAGCGAGATTATTGGGTAAATATTCCGACAGAGATTCCCGGGAAGAATGAACTAAACGCATTTGTTAAAGATATGTTCCGGGAACAAATTCGGCAGTTAAGGGAGGATAAAATGCTGATACGCCTATACCGTTGGGAATTGTCTGTCAATAATCCGATAGTAGAACAAATAAGGCGGAAGCGAGAGGAAAACGGGATTAAATTGATTGAATTTATTAGTCGTATTTCCGGTGTTCCTTTTTCTCAAATTCAATTTTTGGCAACAATGATTAGTAGTTCTATTACCTATTTAGCAATGTTCGGGGATGTCGGAAAAGTTTATAATGGTTACGATTTTAAGACCGATGATAGTTGGGAACAGTTAGAAAAAGGAATTAATTTGATTGTTGATAAATGGATATGATATATAATAAGTTTAGTAATCATGGTTTTAGGAAATATAAATATACATGTTCAAAATCCCGATTTCCTGTTTATGGTAGAGTATGCCATTAAAGCACCGTCAGGGCATAACACCCAACCGTGGCTTTTCAGGATCAACGAAAATAACATCGAAATACATCCTAATTTTGACAGGGCGTTGCCTGTTGTTGATTTTGATAACCGAGAATTGTTTATCAGCTTGGGATGCGCTTTGGAAAACCTTTGTATAACCGCTTTAGAAAAAGGTTATGATTATGATGTTGAATTAACGAAGACGGGGATTATAACTGTTTACCTCTCCTCTCCGGATACCTCTGGATATAATTCGTTATTTCAGCAAATTCCGTTAAGACAAACAAACCGTAGTATATACAACGGAAAACAAATACCGGAAGAAAATATTGCTGAATTAAGAGAAGTTATAAATGATGAAAATATCAATATTCGTTTTTACAAACATGGAACTCCTGAATTCGATGCCATAAGGAATTATATCGAACAGGGCAATCGGATTCAAATGCAGGACAAAGCATTTAAAAAGGAATTGAAAGAATGGATGCGTTTTAATAGGAAACACAGCGAAAAAACAAATGACGGTTTAAGCTACCTTGTTTTCGGTGCCCCTAATCTACCCAAGTTTATTTCAAAGCCTATTATTGGCCAAGCTGTAAATGAATGGTCGCAGGTAAAAGGGGATAACAAGAAAATCGCATCCGCTTCACATTTGGTTTTATTTACAACGCAAAACGATAATATTCCCGAATGGATTGATCTCGGACGAAACCTGCAACGTTTCCTGCTAAAATCTACTGAACTGAACATTATTCATTCTTACTTTAATCAACCGAATGAAGTACGGGAATTATCTGTAAAAATGGCTGAATCCCTCGGTTTAGCCGGGGAATACCCTACAATACTATTACGAATGGGTTATGGTGAAACGATGCCATATTCGAAAAGAATAAACGTAAATAAAGTTCTTATAAACAATTGATAAAAACACTGCGAGAATGATAAATAAGTGTAGATATGTATATCACTGTCTTCCTGTAAATTTAAGTTTGACATTTATTTTTACTATAAGCAAAACGGCGGACAAATGGTAGCGGAAAACGATTTATGATGTCTGTAAAGTACCCGTCGTAAACAGATGTACAATGTAAGATAAAATCCCTAAAAATAGGTATTGCCGGGTAATTTCAAGCCCTGTACTTTTACAAAAATAAAGACAGAAACATCGTTCATTATTAATGCAAGTGCTGAAAGAAGACATACGGGGGCGTATTTTGGCGGTTGCCAAACTGCAATTCGGGCAGAAAGGTTATTCCAAAACTTCCATGCGCGAAATAGCCGAGTTGGCAGGTGTTGGCGTGGGAAACATCTACAACTACTTTGCGAGCAAAGATGAACTGTTTGGCGAGGTGGTTCGTCCGGTGATGCATGCACTGGAGGCAATGTTGCAGGAGCATCACGGCATACGGGGTGAAGATGTGATGAGGATGAAGTCGGAAAAGTATCTGAAAGCCTGCATAGACGAATATGTTTCGCTTATTGACGAGCATCGTACCCTGCTGGAGATTCTGTTGTTTCGCGCACAAGGCTCTTTGTTGGAACATTTTCGTGAAAGCTACACCGACCGCTCCACGGAATTGGTCAAGGCATGGTTCGCATCCATGCAGCGGAAATACCCTGAAATCAATACGACGGTGTCCGATTTCATCATCCACCTGCATACGGTATGGATGTTCACCATGTTTGAGGAATTGCTTATGCATTCAGTACCCAAACAAGAAATGGAAGCCATCCTGCACGATTACATCTTATTTGAAATCCAAGGCTGGAGGGCAATCATCAAGATATGAGAGACAGAAAACGTACATACGGGCAACCGGCCATATCACAATGGCTGGGAAGGAGGAAAGCTTTACGGAGGTTTCCTCCTTTTTTTATGAACAATTCTGAATATCGTTCACTATTAAATAATAAAAAATATGAAACAGAAACACGAGTTTAAGAGCATTGTGGCGGAAACACTGCTCATTCCGCTATACATGCGGGCAAAGGAGAGCCGCCGGGAACGTCCCATTCTGAACGACAAGGCGGCTGAGTGTCTGGCAGACAGTCTGGAATACGACTATTCCCGCTTCGATGGGGCAAAGTTGAGTGAGGTAGGTTGTGTGGTGCGTGGATGGTATTTCGACCGTGCCGTGCGGCGGTTCATCGGGACACATGCCCGTCCGGTGGTCGTGAACGTGGGCTGTGGGCTGGATACCCGCTTCCAGCGTATCGGCGGCGGGAAAGCCGTTTTCTACGATATGGACTTACCGGAAGTCATCGCGTTGCGCCGTGAACTGATACCCGAACAGCCGGGTAATGCTTATATCGCAGCGTCTTTGTTGGAAACCGGTTGGATGGACGATTTGCTCCGGCGACACCCCGATGCAGAGTTCATCTTCATCGTGGAAGGCGTGCTGATGTACTTTTACGAGAAGCAGGTGAGGTCTTTCCTGCACGCCGTAGTAAGCCGTTTCGGAGGGGGCGAACTGTGGTTCGACGTATGTGGCACGATGATGAGCCGGCACGGTGTGAAACCTGATTCGCTCCGCAAACACGAGGCGCAAATCCGTTCAGGCATAAATGACGGCCACCGGGTAGAGCAATGGGAACCTGCCTTGCAACTCATCGAACAAGCCAATTACATGAAGTTCTTCCGCCCGCGCTGGGGTTTCTTCTTCGGACAGATACTGGGACGGCTGACCCGGCTGTGCTACCGGTTCAGCTCGTTGTTGGGCTATAGAATCCTGAAGGGATGAGAAAGCCTGTTTGCTTGCTTTACGTAAAAATGATTTACATCCATTATGAAAGCTAAGAAAAAAGAAGGATTGTCCTGCCTGTTCGAGATTGCAGGGCAAAAGAAAGGGCTGCTTGTATTGGCAGGCTTACTGTCTGCCGGTAGTGCAGTATGTATGCTTGTGCCCTATTGGGCCATCTATGAAATCTTGAAAGAACTGTTGTCGCACGGCGGAAATCCTCCTGGTGCAGACGGGGAAGCCGTGATACGGTGGGGATGGACGGCATTCGGCGGACTGGTTGGCGGACTGGTATTGCTGTATGCTGCCCTGATGTCCTCCCATGTCGCTGCTTTCCGTATCCTGTACGGCTTGCGCGTCCGTCTGTCCGAACATATCGGTAAACTCCCGCTGGGGTATCTGAGCAACACTTCCACCGGAGCCATCAAAAAAACGATGGAACAGAATGTCGAGAAGATAGAAGGTTTTATCGCCCACACTATCCCGGATTTGGTGAATGTGGTGGCTACAGTGGCAGTGATGCTCGCTGTTTTCTTCTCGCTGGATGTGTGGCTGGCCTTGGTGTGTCTGGTTGTCGTGGTGCTCAGCCTGTTCCTGCAATTCTCCAATTTTATGGGGAAAAGGGCAAAGGAGTTCATGGCCACCTATTACGACGTGCAGGAAAAGATGAGTGCATCCGCTGTGCAATATGTGCGGGGAATGCCCGTGGTGAAGATTTTCGGACAGAGTGTCCGCTCGTTTCGTCAGTTCAACGCCGAGATTCAGGCCTACAAGACCTTTGCCTTGAAGTGTTGCGACACATACCAGAACGGGATGATAGCTTTTACCGTCCTGCTCAATTCACTGGTGACGTTCATTCTTCCTATGGGTATTTTGTTGATACAAGCCAATCCGCAGTCGCTTTCGTTGGCGGCGGTGTGGCTATTTTTCATCATCATGGGACCTGGCATGACTTCGCCAGTCTATAAGCTGACGTTTTTGGGAGGCAATACGCGCGACATCAACGAAGGGGTGAGCCGCATCAACTGTATATTGGAAAAGAAACCTGTGCCGGAACCGGAGCATCCGCAGGTGCCTGCCGCTTACGGTGTGGAATTCCGCCATGTGTCGTTCTCTTATGAAAATACAGAGCAAGGAACACGGACGAAAGCCCTGCATGATGTCAGTTTTATCGCACCACAAGGGAAAATTACTGCTCTTGTAGGCCCTTCCGGGAGTGGCAAATCAACAATAGCCAACTTGATACCCCGTTTTTGGGATGTGGAACAAGGGGAAATATGCATAGGTGGCGTGGACATCCGCCGGATTGCCACGGCTAAACTGATGGACATGGTGTCATTCGTATTCCAAGACACCTTTTTGTTTTATGACACCCTGTATGAGAACATAACCGTCGGTTCTCCTGTTGCCACTAAAGAAAAGGTTATAGCCGCAGCCAAGGCCGCCCAATGTCATGACTTCATTGAGAAACTGCCACAAGGTTACGAAACAAGGATTGGTGACAAAGGCGTGTTTCTCTCTGGTGGTGAAGCACAACGGATATGTGTGGCACGTGCCATATTGAAGAATGCACCGATATTAGTGTTGGACGAAGCCACTGCTTTTGCCGATCCGGAGAACGAACACAAAATGCAGATGGCTTTACAATCGTTAATAAAGAACAAGACGGTTATTGTGATAGCCCATCGCCTTTCCTCCATTGTTTCCGCCCATCAGATAGTCGTCATGAAGGAAGGGCGTATTGTACAATGTGGGATACATGATGTGTTGTCGACCGCAGAAGGGGTTTATAAGAATATGTGGGATGCCTATACGAATGCTTACCAGTGGACGTTGAACAAAAATTGAAAAAACAGAGAAGAATCATGAAAGAAAAGAACTTATTGAGCAGAATTTTACAAAACATAAGTTGTCCCGCAGGGATTTTGGGGACGGATGATTTTACGGGGAATGAATTGCTTTCACACACCTTTGGCTTATCGTGGATACATATTATAGCACATAAATGAAAGGATTTAAGATATGGATGCAATCGATAATATTACAATAGGCCATACGGAACGGCTTTACAAGCCCGTGGGCTATACCATGCTTACCAATCTGGTTAACATCGTGCCGTTCTGCCTTTCCATTGAAGCGGTACGTATTATTTTCGGCGCGTTTGACGGGAGCGGACAGCCGCTTGACACAACTCGCCTGTGGTACATATTCGGTATAATGGCTGTTTATATGCTGGTCATGTCTTTGGCGGAACGGGCTTCTTACCGAGCCAATTTCAGGGGAGCATACGAAATGAGTGCTTTGGGGCGTTTGGCACTGGCGGAACACCTGCGGAAACTTTCATTGGGTTTTTTGTCCAGACGTGACCCCGGCGATTTGTCTTCTATGCTCATTACGGACTTCATGTTGGCAGAAACCGGAATTTCGCACCACTTGCCTCAATTGATGGGGGCTGTGGTTATGCCTGTGCTGGCTTTTGTTTCGTTGGTCTGGATAGATTGGAGGATGGCGGTCAGTATGTTTGCCGCCTTGCCGCTCGCCCTGCTCGTTCTGTGGGCAAGCACAAGCGCACAGAAAAAATTAAGTGGCAGGCAAATCCAAGCGAAAATCAACGCCGGGAACCGATTGGAAGAATACCTGCAAGGCATCCGGGTAATGAAAGCCTACAATCTGTTGGGCGACCGCTTCATCCGGCTGCGTGATGCCTTTGCTGAACTTCGCCGGGCCTGTATCCGTCAGGAGGCCTTATTAGGGCCGTTCGTCCTGTTGAGTATCACGTTAGTTCGTGCCGGACTGACGATGATGGTACTGTGCGGAACGTATCTGCTATTGGGAGGGGAACTTTCCTTACTTGTCTTTATATTGTTCCTTGTAGTCGGTTCCCGTGTGTTCGACCCGCTGACTTCCGCCCTGACCAATTTTACCGAGTTCCGCTATTTCTCTATTGCCGGAGGACGCATCCTTTCCTTGATGAAAGAGCCGGAGATGAAGGGAGAACGGCAATCCCCGGCGGCAGGAGACATCGTATTCGAGCATGTGTCGTTTGCCTATCAGGACAAGGAAGTATTACATGATATAACTGTTACGCTTCCGAAGAACTCATTGACGGCTCTTGTAGGTCCTTCAGGAAGTGGGAAAAGCACGGTGATGAAGCTTTGTGCCCGTTTCTACGATCCACAGCAAGGACACCTCTTTTTCAACGGTGTTCCGATGGATGAAATAGCACCTGAAAGCCTGATGAGCCACATCTCTATGGTTTTTCAAGATGTCTATCTGTTTCAGGATACGATACGCAACAATATCCGCTTCGGTAAAACCGATGCAATGGATGAAGAAATCATCGCTGCCGCCAAGAAAGCCTGTTGCCACGATTTCATAATGCGCTTGCCGCAGGGATACGACACGATGGTAGGCGAAGGTGGTTGTACACTTTCTGGTGGGGAAAAGCAACGTATATCCATCGCACGTGCTATGCTGAAAGACGCACAAATCATTTTGCTGGACGAAGCGACCGCCTCGCTTGACCCTGAAAATGAAGTGGAGATACAGAAAGCCATCGGCACGCTTATCAAAGGCCGTACAGTCATAGCCATTGCCCATAGACTCAAAACCATCAAGAAAGCAGACCGGATAATCGTCTTAGATAATGGACAGATAAAGGAAGAAGGAACGCATGATGAACTTATCCGACAAGAAGGACTTTATTCTCATTTGTGGAATATCCAAGAAAGTATCTCAGGGTGGAAACTATAAGATGATATTGTGCAATGGTCCTGTAGTGCTGACGGAAGATGCCGGGTTTTGTGCCGGAAGACCGTTTAATAGTCACAACGGTTACAACAGTAGCAGAAGTTGGGCCTAACCGTTGTAACCTTGGTCGTTCTTTCAACTTTTGTAAAAACGCAAAGGCCTGAGTTCAGTGTCATTTAGAACTCAGGCCTCGGCTTTGGGGCGTTTCGTATTTATTGTACCGTTTTGAAAAGTATCGGTTTACGGGTCCGGTCGGTCCATTCCGTTATCAAAGAACGGAAAGCCGGATATTCGGCCGGCGTTATGAGTTGCTTTTTGATTTGAAGGGCTAGCTCGATGTGGAGACTAGAACCTTCGGAAGTCAGCGTTATTTTGAAACTACCGATAGGGTTATCGATTTTCTTTTCTTGAATCGGTGTACAAAGAGTCAGATTTTCAGGAAGCTGGATATCATAAGAATAATTTTCGTCTACCGAAGCCGGTAAATATAAATTCTTTGACCGGGAAGTGTTGTAATAGGCATAGGATTTTCCCGTTATTCCTTTATAACAGACAGGAAGATAAAAAAAGTAATAATTTTCTTCCTGCTTCAATCCCGCTTTTCCTTTACCGGAAATAGTCGTCGTTTTTTCACCCGGAGTGACAGTATATTCCCGAATACCGGGTAGTAAGGTACCGGCGTAGTTGGAAGTATAGGGAATCAATAGATTATTGAGGGTAGCTTTGATGTCCATATCGGCTTCTTGTTGGGGAGTGATGACGATCGAAGCCTGATAACCGATCGAAGCGATAGGGGGATCAGGAAGCAATTTCTTCCCTTCGGCTAAATCGACAAGGAAAGTGCAGTCTGTTGCAGCCGGATCGGCATTTTGGACGCTCAACCGATAAGGTCGTCCGTCAGCCTCGGCTAATATGACAAATTCCCGGATTGCATTCAGACCGCAGCTGTCTGTTTCCGAAGGGATGGAATAAGCGGCTGCAGGTACTGCCTTTATTCCGGCAGCCCGTAATAAGTTGGTCATCAAATTAACCTTTTCTATACCAGTTCCATAAGCTGTCCGGATCACTTCGGCCGAAGGACGGAATCGGAAACCGGTTTCAGAGAGGGAGAGCGGACAATCGCTCAGCTCCGTTTGAATATATTGTTGGATACGGGTTATTTTTTCTGAATTCGACTGACATCCCTCGGTTATGAGTTGTACTAACTCCTGGATCTGTGGGGTGGGAGCCGGATCGAATTGCCGGTAAAGGTTTTGTAAAGCCTGTGCAGCTGTGGGATAAGTGGTAAACAGAATTCCGGCCAGATCACCGTTCTGTAAACCGGTACCCTGTTCTCTCGATCGGGCCGGTAGATTGCGGAATGTCCATTTCAGTTGCTGCCTGTCTTGTCGTTGCGATTTTTGGGGTTGCGCTTTTAGCTGAAGAAGGGCATAATGCGGAATAACGGAGGCCGGTAAATTGAAGGTCAGGCTGTATTCCTTTATCGGTGAACTTTCTTCTAATGGTTTGCATACATCGATTGCCGGGAGATACCCTGCCTTGGAAATAACCGAATAATCCAGATAGATCGTAGCTCCTAATTCAAGTCCTGTATGTACGATGACCATTTCTTTCAACCGATTGTAGGCCGGAGCATCCGCTGCACCGGCAGGCAATACTTCGACAAAGGCATTGTCCGGAGTTTGGATCGTCGTTCCATCCTTTTGTTTTACGTAGGCACTATGTATCTTTAATTCCTGAAAATCGGGATTATAAGTGATAAAAGTCTGGCCATAAGTAGAGTTCATCGCTGTATGGGTAAAGAGGGTCAGCTCTTTGTAATAACGATATTCCTGGCTACCGTCCTGATGTAAAGTCCAGGTTTCTGCTAATTTCCGGAATTCCGCTTCGGAAGGGATGGCTGACAAAGAACCGGAAAAAAGGAGGAATATCCAAAAAAACAGGTTTTTTATAGTATTTGTTTTCATATCGGATCTGATCGGATTTATTTATTAATAATCAGGTGATTGCCAAAAGCTTTGTGAGCATTTACGGCAGTACGGAAACCGTTCCAATCCCCGGCTTCATATACTCTTTTTTTCAAGGCCAGTTTTTGGTGTATATCGATTTTATTGTTTTCTTGCCGGATATAGCCTTCAAAATCGGCTGCCGGGCTCTTCCGGTTATCTTCGACGGATTGCACCAGACGATATCCCTGAGGTAACTGAATCGTCTCGTCCAGTTCCACCAAACGGGAACTGCCGTCTTTAAATCCATACTGACGTTCCGGAATATCTGTGTCGATCCGGAGGTATGAGCGAACCTGGTCGTAAAGTCCGTGCATAGTCAAAGGAACCAGCGCCATTTCGTCGTTGCCGATGATTGCATAATCGGGAATTTCATACCAGAATGTGATTTTGATCGGGGCTGCCTGATAGTCTTTGGGATTTTTACCCCAGTCTACTTTCAATAGTTTGGCTTTGGGAGAAATACTCAGCAATTGGCTTTCCATCGAATTTTTCCAGTCGCTTTGCCAGCCGGTAGTGAATATCCGGCGTATATTCAGGTCGGATTGGCCTTCGGCTGTGAGGGTGAATTGTCCGGTTAGTTTACCGTTTTTGTCCAGTTTATTATTGGCTTTGATGCGAAAATAATGGTTTTCGGGAGCGGAAACAGGCGTAATACAAAGATCCGAACCTTCCGGTACACCGGGGAGGTAGTTTTGCTGTTGTTCGGCACTGCTCCAAAGTTCCCGGCAGAAGGGCACCCAGGTCGGGTCTAAAGGCATATAGGTACCGTTGCTTAATTTTACCACTGCAACACAATGGTTGAAATGGTCGGCGGGTATACTTTCCACCCGACTTCCGGCCATAGTCATGGCCGGATAGGCTTCGAAACCTGCCATTCGCAGAAATGAAATCAGACTGCCGGCAATGTCTTTACATACACCGCAACGGTCTGTATAATTCATTTTCGTATTGTGCAGGGTAAACCCTTCTCCTTTTCCCATCGTGATTCCGGCATAGCGGATATTATCGGCAACCCAGTGGGTTAATACGGCGATTTTTTCCATTTCGGTTTTCTTGCCCCGGATGAGCTCATTCACTTTTTGCCGGGCTTCGGGGAGAGGGGCGAAGCTGCCGTAATCTTCGTTGGTTTTATGAAACCAAAGGGATTTATCTTTCCAATGTGGCGTGGAGGACATCATTAATTTGGGAGCGGCATCGTACAGATCGACCATATTGGGTTCACGACGTACGGGCATCATATTATTTTTGGCAAAAGTATAGACTTTACGATCGTTTTCATAACGCATAGAAGAAGCACATTCGCCTTGGTAGAATTGGAATTGCATCTCTTTCTCCCGGGGGAGAGTAACGGAATATACCTTGCGCATGGTCGGGTCGTCACACCAGAAAGGAACAATATCATAAAACTGCCCCCGCATAGGAGGAACGAACCGTTCTTCGTCCGGTTGATCGGTCAGCAGGGCATAGGTGAACCCTTTTTTATGTATTTCGTATTCGATGATATCTCCTGGGTCAAGCCGGCCCAGTTCCAGCATGATTTGCCGGGCTCCCCAATAGATCATCCGTGCCGGAGCCGTATAATCCAGTGTTTTACCGACATCTACCGGACGAACTTCTCCGTTTGCTTTGTAAATATTCACCCGATGAAATTCGGCAAAAGCAGTCAGGGGATCGTAATCGTATTTCAGTACCCGGTTAGCCAAAGCTCCCGACCGGTTCTGCACCAGAATAACCTTGTTGATCGTAAAGGTGCCTGTCCCGCTGGGAGCTACAGAAACGGCGGTACTGTCCAATAGGATGATTTGTCTGGCAGAAGCCAGCTCCCCTCGCTTTTGGGCTTGTTGTTGCAAAGCCCGCCAACTTTGTCCCTGAACCGGAAACAAAGCCGGCAGGAGCAGGAGTACACTTAAAAATATTTTGTTCATAAGCTGAAAATTTGGTTAACACATTTTTCCAAAAATAGTAATCTTTTTTTGGTTTTTGAAAAAATAGTTCCGAAAGTACGATTGAAATTTGAGTTAATGCCTGCTTCTGTTTGCGATAGGGGTATAAAAATTACCGGATGAAAAGTAATCGTTCTTTTCATCCGGTAAAATCAGGGCAGACCGGTCGTTTATCTGATCTCAGCGCCTAACTGATGTTTGTAGGTTCCCATCAGTTTATTCATGATCTTATCGATCTGTTTGTCGGTAAGTGTTTTTTCATCGTCCTGCAACGTGAAGCTGATCGCATAAGATTTTTTACCGGCTCCCAGCTTTTCACCTTCGTAAACGTCGAATAAGGTCACTGATTTCAACAGGCTTTTTTCTGTCCGGAAAGCAATGTCACGCACCTCTTTAAAACTGATTTTTTTGTCGAGTAGTAAGGCCAGGTCGCGTTTAACCGCCGGGAACTTAGGCATAGGAGTAAAGGTGATCGTATGGTTTTTAATCACTTTCAGTATATTTTCCCAGGAAAACTCGGCATAATAAACCTCCTGTTCGATATCGTTCGATTTCAAAACTTTATGACTCAGCATGCCGATTGTGACGATGTGCTTACCGTTTTGTGTATAGCTTATCCCTTCGCGGTAAATATCGGCACTACATTCTTCTAAAGTCAGCATTTCGGTTTTGAATCCCAAACGGATCAGGATCATCTCGGCATAACTCTTGAGATTGAAGAAATCGGTCTTTTGTTCTTTACTGTTCCAGGAAGCCTGGATTTTATCACCCGTAATGAAAAGGGCCAGTTTATCTTCTTCTTTGTATTGTTTCAGGTGATTTTCGCCTTCTTTTTTGTGGAAGGTATAAGCTTTTCCGAATTCGAAGAGACGTAAATTGCTGTTTTTGCGGTTAATATTATAGGCGATCGTCTCCAGCCCTCCGAATAGCAGGCTTTGCCGCATAGCGCTCAGGTCTGAGCTGAGCGGATTGAACAACATAACCGTTTCTTCGGGACGATAAGTCTCCAGATGCTCGTAATAAGAAGCTTTGGTCAATGAGTTGTTCATGATTTCATTAAAACCGTTGGCGGCCAATAAATCTGCAATTTTATTTTTCAATTGGAAATCATCCGGTTTTTCGCTGTAACTCAGGGTAGAGTTTACTTTAGCCGGAACTTCGATATTGTTGAAGCCGTATATTCTTAAAATATCCTCGATCACGTCTGCTTCGCGGCGAACATCCACCCGATAAGGGGGGATCTGCAACGAAAGCCCTTCGGTATCTTCTTTTACAATCTTTATTTCCAGAGCATTCAGGATTTTTTTGATCGTATCTTGTCCGATTTTTTTGCCGATCAGACGATCGATGTGGGCATACTTTACTTCGACTTCGAAATCGGCTACCGGATTCGGGTAGATGTCGATGATTTCGGACGTAATCTTTCCGCCGCCCAGTTCTTTGATCAATAAGGCAGCCCGTTTGAGGGCATAAATAACGATGTTCGGATCGGTGCCTCTTTCAAAACGGAAAGAAGCGTCGGTATTCAGCCCATGACGACGTGCTGTCTTCCGTACGAATACCGGATCGAAACAGGCACTTTCGAGGAATACATTGGTCGTAGCTTCGGTGATACCGCTTTCCAATCCACCGAATACTCCGGCAATACACATCGGTTCTTCGGTATTACATACCATCAGGTCGTTCTCGTTCAGTTCACGTTCGACACCGTCGAGTGTTGTGAATCTGGTACCTGTCGGAAAGCTACGGACGATCACTTTATTTCCTTTGATTTTATCTTTATCGAAAGAGTGCAGGGGTTGTCCCAGCTCGAAAAGAATGAAATTCGTAATATCTACCACATTGTTGATCGGGTGTAAACCGATGGCTTTCAAACGCGTTTGCAACCACTCGGGAGATTCCTGAACTTTAACTCCTTCGATACATACTCCGGCATATCGGGGACAAGCTTCCGGACGCTGCACTTCGATCGAGATTCCGGCAGTATTGCTGTCGGCTGCAAAGTGAGCTACGGAAGGAAGGGTATAATGAATCTCCTGGGTTTGCTGTAAATAGGCAGCTAAATCGCGGGCTACTCCAAGGTGAGAAGCGCCGTCTACCCGGTTGGGAGTAATATCGATCTCGATGGTGTAATCGGTTGTAATGTGATAATATTCGGCAGCTGGCATACCTACCCGGGCATCCGACGGAAGTACGATAATTCCCGCATGATCATGACCGATACCGATTTCATCTTCGGCACAAATCATTCCTTCGGATTCCTGTCCTCTGATTTTTGATTTTTTGATGGTAAATTCTTTGTCTCCATCGTAAAGCACCGTCCCGATGGTGGCCACTACCACTTTTTGTCCGGCAGCTACATTAGGAGCTCCGCAAACAATGGGGGTAAGGCGGCCGTCTCCTAAATCTACCGTTGTCAGGTGTAAATGATCGGAATCCGGATGGGCTTCACAGGTTTTTACTTCACCGATCACCAGACCTCTCAAACCACCCCGGATAGATTCGAATTTTTCATATCCGCCCACTTCGAGCCCGATACTGGTCAATATTTCGCAGACTTTTTCAACACTCAAATCTATTTTCAGGTATTCTTTCAGCCAATTTAAAGATATATTCATAGTTTTTGATTTTCTGATAGTTTATACTCCTGTTTTGGGAATACAGCTGTTTTATTTGATTTGTAACATTTTCTCGATAGGGGCCCAGGCTCTCTGACGGATATCTTCAGCCACTTCAACTACATATTGCTCTTTCTCCAAAGCTTCCAGAACCGATTCCAGCGTTACTTTTTTCATTTGTCCACAAATGGTTTTAGGATGAACCGGAATAAATTCTTTGTCCGGATTATCGTTTTTCAGTTTATGGATGGTTTCTATTTCTGTGGCAATGATAAATTGCTTTTTGTCCGACCGGCTTGCATGTCTGATCATTCCTGCCGTCGAGTACATATAAGCTTGAGGAAGATTTAAAATGGCCTCGTCGTGCGAACAGTGGCTTTCGGGGTGAATGAGGATATCTGCCTGAGGATAGTCCCGGCTTTTTTCCAGGATCATGTCGGTGGTGATGCGTTCGTGTACACAACAATCTCCATGCCAGAGTTCCATTTCCCGTCCGGTAACTTTCCTGATCCAGGCTCCCAGGTTTTTGTCCGGTACAAACAAGATCTTATGATCTGGAGGAATGCTTTGTACGACTTTCAGGGCATTGGCCGAAGTGCAGCAAATATCCGTCCAGGCCTTCACTTCGGCTGTCGTGTTGACGTAACTTACAATAATCCCGTCAGGATTGGCTTTTTTCCATTCCCGCAATTCATAACCGGTAATGCTTTCAGCCAGTGAACATCCGGCTCCTGAAGCCGGAATCAGGATCTTTTTGTCCGGAGAAATGATCGCTGCGGTCTCCGCCATAAAATGCACACCGCAAAAAACGATAATCCGGGCATCCGTTTTCCCGGCTTCCTGGGATAATCCCAGTGAATCCCCCAGATAGTCTGCTATATCCTGAACCTCCGGACGAGTATAGTAATGTGCCAGAATAACGGCATTTTTTTCTTTTTTTAGTTGCCGGATTCTGTCAATAATCTCTGTATTCGTCATAATATATTAATTTTCTGCTTCAAAGATAACAAAGAAAGATAAAAAGGTGAAATTATTTAATCTTCATTTCTTCCTGAATTTTTTTACTCTCCCGTTTTAGAATGAGCGTGGAAAATTTAGATTTTAAAATACTGATGGATATTTTTTCGTTTACACTCAATTCCTCTTTAAACTGTTCGTAATATTTTTCTGTATAATCGTTGAACCGGGCCTGTATTTTTTCCCATTCAGGATCGGACAGGGTGGTACAGTTTTTTTCTGTTTGGGTGATAAACTTTTCGAAGTCTTTTAAATAGCTGTCTTTGTTCATACTACATCGACAGAAAATCAATACAAGACATCCGATGATAAATAATTTGAGTGCTGATTTCATGAAATTAGTTTTTTTGAATATTCATACTGATGTCCAAAGCCGTTACGGAGTGAGTTAAGGCACCGACGCTGATAAAGTCGACTCCGGTGGCTGCTACTTCTTTTAAACGGGGAATACTCATATTTCCGGAAGCTTCGGTTTTGGCCTGTCCGTGAATGATTTTCACCGCTTCGGCCATCTCGGCGTTACTCATATTGTCCAGCATGATAATATCGGCATGCGTAGCGAGGGCTTCGCGCACTTCGGCCAGATTGGTCGTTTCTACTTCGATTTTGATACCGGCCGGAATATGGGCTCTGACCGCATTGACCGCATTGGTAATTCCTCCGGCCACCTTAATGTGGTTGTCTTTGATCATGGCCATATCGTATAATCCCATCCGGTGGTTGGTCGCTCCTCCGTCTTTAACGGCCATTTTGTCCAATACCCGTAAGCCCGGAGCTGTTTTCCGGGTGTCCAGTAATTGGGTGTGAGTACCGGCTAATTCTTCGACGTATCTGGCCGTTTCCGTAGCGATGCCCGACATGCGTTGCAAGATGTTCAGCGAAAGCCTTTCTCCTAATAAGAGGCAACGGTAGCTGGCTTCGATACGCAGGATAATATCGCCTTTTTTTACCCGATCCCCGTCTTTTACTTTGGCGTCCCAAAGGATGTCTTTCTCGAATTTTTCATACACCCGTTTGGCTATCGCCAGTCCGGAAATTACACCGTCGGCTTTCATTTTCATTTCTGCAACGGCCCGGGAATGAGCCGGGATGATGGAGTTGGTCGTTACATCTCCGGTAGCGATGTCTTCCTCTATGGCGAGGTCGATCAGGCGGTCGATTAATTGGTCGTATTGTGTCATTTTATAGTGATTTTCAGTTTAAAGACTTTTTAGTATTGACAGGTAGGGTACGGAGGTCTTTTTCTTTCTGTTGTACGATATGGAAAAGATAGGAAGCATCGCTACAAGGATAATCTTCCCGGAAATGTCCTCCACGGCTTTCCTGACGGTAAAGGGCAGAACAGATAATCAACCTGGCAACTGTGATCAGGTTACGGCAAATCAGGGTATTATATTCGTTTATTTCCCGAGGCAGATTGTCTTCCAGACTTTCCAATTCGTTCAATCCCTGTTTCAGTTTTTCTGCATTCCGGATGATGCCGGCATAATCGGTCATTATCCGCGAAATCTCTTTTTTCAGATGGACATAAAGCGCAGCATAATTGTCATTGCAATGATAGATCGGTTTAAATACCTGGGTAGGAGAGGTTTTCAGATTTTTCCGCGAAGCCTCGATGGCCCGTTTCCCGAATACCAGACATTCGATCAACGAGTTGGAGGCGAGCCGATTGGCTCCCATGATTCCCGAAGAGGCCAGTTCGCCGCAGATAAACAGACGTTTGATGTTGGTCTGTCCATGGGTGTCCGTCCTCACTCCCCCTACCATATAATGAGCTGCCGGTGCTACGGGGATCCGGTCGCACATATCGATACCCAATTCCTGGCATTTTTCATAAATATTCGGAAAGCGGTGTTTCACCACCTGAGGATCGAGGTGTTTGAGGGACAACCAGACGTACTCCTGATCGTATTTCAGCATCTGGCGGTAAATAGATTGAGCGACTATATCCCGGGGGGCCAGTTCGGCCAATTCGTGAATCGCCGGCATGAAGCGTTCTCCGTTTTGATCGATCAGATAAGCCCCTTCACCCCGGACTGCCTCACTGATTAGAAATGCCTCTTCCGATTCGGTATAGATGGCCGAAGGATGAAATTGAATGAATTCCATATCGGCGATTTCACAACCTGCATTAAAAGCCAGAGCAAGTCCGTCTCCGATCGTGGTATGCGGATTGGTGGTCCGTTTGTAAATAGCCGAAGTGCCTCCTAAAGTGAGGAAGGTGTTGTCGGCATAAAACAGTTCTTCGCTTTCTGTCACTAAATTCCAGGCCCGTACGCCGTAACATTCCTGATTTTCCTGAAGGATACCGATCACGGAATGATTTTCGAAAATATCTATCTTCGGATTATTGATGACTTTGCTGATCATAAAACTGGTCACCATACGTCCTGTTGCGTCACCGCCGGCATGAAGAATTCTTTTCCGGTGATGTCCGCCTTCCAACCCCAAGGCGAGGCTGCCGTCTTCCATATCGAAATGCATACCTGCCTCTATGAGTTCATGTATCCGTTGCGGACCTTCGTTCACTAAAATATCGACAGCTGGGTAATCGCAAAGCCCGCGTCCGGCAATAATCGTGTCCTCGAAGTGAAGTGCAGGAGCATCGTCTTCGTCTGTAACGGCGGCGATTCCACCCTGTGCAAAATAAGAGTTGCTCTCTGTAATACCGGATTTGGTCAGCAAAGCAACTTTTCCATAAGCGGCAGCGTGATAGGCCGTGTAAAGCCCTGCCAATCCACTCCCTGCTATAATATAATCGTAATGGCGCATCTTCAAAAAATGTAAATTAGTGCGAAAGTACCATTTTTTTGGAAATAGGGGAGAAATTTTTCAATTATTTTATCGTACTTTTGTGCAAAACCAAATCAATAAAAAGAATGATTACGAAAAATAAGATGGTATCCGTAAGTTACGAATTAAGAACGGAACAAAACGGAGAGTTACTCGAAGCAGCAGGTGCAGACCGGCCCTTGGATTTTATCTGTGGACAAGGGCAGACTTTAGAATATTTTGAAATGAACCTTCTGGATAAAAATGAAGGGGATAAATTCGATTTCAGCATTCCGGCAGCCCATGCTTATGGACTGGTGAACGAAGATATGATTGTGGATTTACCCCAGGAAATATTTAAAGATGTAGAAGCTGAAGAGATGGTGGTCGGCCATGTTTTACCGATGATGGATAGTGTCGGAAGACGTTTGCAGGGTAAGATCCTGTCTATCGGTGACGAGGAAGTACGTATCGATTTTAATCATCCCCTGGCCGGTAAAGATTTGTTTTTCAAGGGTGAGATATTAGGTGTCCGTGATGCAACGGATGAAGAACTGGAAGCTTTACATTCGCATAAATGCGGGGGGTGTAGTGGCTGTGGTTCTGAAGGAGGTTGCGGATCCCACGACGAGGGCTGCGGATGCGGAGGATGTCACTAAATATATAAGGAATACTTTCTACTTTTTATGTCCGGTAATTCTATAGGAAAATTTTTTCGGCTGATGTCGTTCGGAGAGTCACACGGTAGTGCTGTTGGAGGGGTTATCGACGGTTGTCCGGCAGGAATCGCCTTGTCTGCTGATTTTATTCAAGGTGAGTTGAACCGGCGGCGGCCCGGTCAGTCGGAGGTTTCTACCCCCCGGAAGGAAGAAGACACCGTAGAGATTCTTTCCGGAATATTTGAAGGAAAATCTACTGGCATGCCGATCGGATTTCTGGTGAGAAATCAGAATCAGAATAGTAAGGATTATAATCATCTGAAAGATTTATACCGTCCTTCTCATGCCGATTATACCTGGGAAAAGAAATACGGTATCCGGGATTATCGGGGAGGCGGACGTTCGTCGGCCCGGGAACACATTGCCCGAGTCGTTGCCGGGGCTGTTGCCAAACAGGTGTTGGCCGGTTACGGGATAAGCATTCGGGCATATACTTCACAAGTCGGACCGATTGCTGTTACCCGGCCTTATCAGGAGTTGCCCTTGGAGCGGGCAGAAGATAACATCGTACGTTGTCCTGACGCCGGGATTGCTGAAGAAATGATTGCATTGATCCGGCAGCTGCGGGATGAAGGGGATAGTGTCGGTGGAATAGTCAGTTGTGTGATTCAGGGGGTACCTGCCGGGTTAGGCGAACCGGTGTTCGACCGTTTTCAGGCAAGACTGGCGCATGCAATGATGAGTATCAACGCAACCAAAGGTTTTGAATACGGAAGCGGATTTGCAGCAGCCTCTATGCAGGGAAGCGGGCATAACGATTCTTTTGTCATGAAAGGAAGTGAAGTACACACGGTGACGAATCGCTCGGGAGGTATACAGGGGGGCGTGACGAACGGAGAAGATATCTATTTCCGGGTAGCTTTCAAGCCGGTCGCCACTATTATGAAACGTCAGGAAACGGTGACACGTGATGGGAAAGAAGTTACTCTGGAAGCACACGGACGCCATGATCCTTGTGTTATTCCCCGCGCTGTGCCTGTAGTCGAAGCTATGGCGGCTATCGTTGTTTTGGATATGCTGCTCGAGGCCCGGACCGATTGGGGCCGTTGATTTATTTTTGAAGAAAAATCTTTCCGATTGTTTGATTTTAGAAAAAAGTTTTTCATCTTTGCTCCGTTGAAAAGAACAAAATATGAATTTATTACTGACAAATAAAGCATGGTGGTGGCGCCTTTCGGGAATAAACCGGTGGGACGCACGCTTTATGATGTCTGGTCAGTAATATCAGTGAAGGAACTATATTATCAGCATATGGAGGCTATCGGAACACCGGTAGCCTTTTTTGTTTTTTGTCCTTAATGAAAATTCCAAAAGTGAATCATATGAAAAATTTTAATGTAAACGACCAGGGGTTTTACGGTAGGTTTGGTGGTGCTTATGTTCCTGAAATTTTACATGCGAATGTAGAAAAATTACGTGAATGTTATTTGCGGGAAATGGAAGATGAGTCTTTTCAGCAGGAGTTCAGGCTATTATTAAGGGATTATGTCGGTCGTCCCAGTCCGCTTTATTATGCCCGTCGGCTGAGTGAAAAGTACGGTACCCGGATTTATCTCAAGCGCGAGGATCTGAATCATACCGGAGCCCACAAGATCAACAATACGATCGGTCAGATTCTATTGGCCCGGCGTATGGGAAAGAAGAGGATCATTGCCGAAACCGGAGCCGGGCAGCACGGAGTAGCGACGGCTACTGTATGTGCCCTGATGAATATGGAATGTATCGTTTATATGGGAGCGACCGATGTGGTCCGGCAACAACCTAATGTTGAAAAAATGGAGATGTTGGGAGCGAAGGTGGTAGCTGTTGAAAGTGGCAATAAAACGCTGAAAGATGCCACCAACGAAGCGATCCGCGACTGGTGTTGTAACCCCGCGGATACTTATTATATCATCGGGTCGACAGTGGGACCTCACCCTTATCCGGATATGGTGGCTCGTTTTCAGTCGGTGATCAGCGAAGAGATCAGAAAGCAATTGTTGGAAAAAGAAGGAAGGGAAGAACCCGATTATGTAATAGCTTGCGTGGGAGGAGGAAGTAATGCTGCCGGGGCTTTCTACCATTTTCTGCATTCTCCCGAAGTTGGGTTGATTGCTGCCGAGGCTGCCGGAAAAGGTTTGGGAAGCGGAGAGTCGGCAGCTACGATCCATTTGGGAAAAGAAGGTATTATCCATGGAAGCTGTACGTTGGTGATGCAAACGGACGACGGACAGATTGTCGAACCCTATTCTGTTTCTGCCGGACTGGATTATCCGGGAATCGGCCCTTTACATGCATTTCTGGCAGAAGAAAAACGCGCTGAAGTATTGGCTGTTACGGACGAAGAAGCGTTGAATGCCGCTTTTTGCCTGACAGAAATGGAAGGTATCATCCCGGCTTTGGAATCGGCCCATGCCCTGGCAGTTCTGGAACAAAAAACATTCCGGCCGGAAGAGATCGTTGTCATTAATTTGTCCGGTCGGGGTGATAAAGATATACAGACCTACAAAAGGATGAATAAATTTTTACACTTATGAAATATAGAATTAAAACAATCACCCGTATTCTTCCGGCCGACTTGCAGACTCCTGTGGGAATTTACCTGAAGGTACGCGACTTATTTCCACAATCGGCTTTGCTGGAAAGTTCGGATTATCATACGACTCAAAATAGTTTTTCTTTTATCGGCGTGGAACCGATGGCCGATTTTTCGGTAACGAAGGAACAGATCGTACGTCGTTTTCCCGATGGCCGGCAACTGACGGATGCTCTTACAGAAGGCGTGGATGTTATCGAAATCCTGAAAGATTATATCGCTTCGTTCGAGACCGAAACAAACCTGACCGGGATCAACGGTTTTTTCGGGTATACGGCCTATGATGCCGTACGTTATTTTGAAGCTGTCCGTATCCGGAAGAAAGAAGAGAAGTTTGCTGAAATACCTGATATGATGTATATATTATACCGGTATATTATTGTAGTCGATCATTTTAAAAATCAGATGACGATCGTTGAAAATTTACCGGAAGGGCAGTATTCCCATATGCCGGAACTTATTGATGTCATTCATAACAATAATATGGCTCGGTATGGTTTCGAGGCGTTGGACGATACCGGTTCTCCGATTAGCGACGAGCAGTATATGGAAATGGTGAAAAGGGGTATTCGGCATACCCAAAGGGGAGACGTATTTCAGATTGTACTCTCGCGTCGTTTCAGCCGTGGATTTCGGGGAGATGATTTTAATGTATACCGGGCCTTGCGGTGTATAAATCCTTCTCCATATCTGTATTATTTTGATTTCGGCCATTTTCGCATTTTCGGTTCCTCTCCCGAGACTCATCTGCGTGTTGCCGGAGGTAAAGCTTATATCGATCCGATAGCCGGTACTTTCCGCCGTACAGGAGACGATATCCGGGATTCGGAATTGGCCCGTAAATTATTGGAAGATGAGAAAGAAAATGCCGAACATATCATGTTGGTCGACCTGGCACGTAATGATCTGAGCCGCGGGGCTGGTCAGGTAAAGATCGAGTTCTTGCGCCAGATCCAATATTATTCGCATGTGATTCATATGGTGTCGAGAGTGAGTGCTTGCGTTTCCGAAAATACCGATATTTTGCGGCTCTTTGCGGATACTTTTCCTGCCGGTACGCTCAGCGGTGCTCCCAAAGTCAGGGCGATGCAACTGATCGATGACATAGAACCTCATAGTCGCGGGATTTATGGGGGCTGTGTCGGCTATATCGGTTTTCAGGGAGAATTGAACCAGGCCATTACGATCCGGAGCTTTCTGAGTTACGGTAACCGGCTTTATGCTCAGGCCGGAGCGGGGATTGTAGCGCACTCTTCGCCTGAAAGTGAATTGCAGGAATTGAATAATAAATTGGGGGCTTTGATGAAAGCGGTGGAAATGAGTGAAAAGGTTAAAAATTGAACTTATGGAAAAAATATTGATACTCGACAACTACGATTCGTTTACTTATAATATTGTTCACCTCTTACATGAATTGGGAGCCGAAGTGGATATAGCCAGAAATGACCGGATTTCGGTGGAGGAAGCCGGCCGATACAACCGGATTATTTTGTCTCCGGGGCCGGGAATTCCAAGTGAAGCCGGAATATTACCCGAAGTTGTGAAGCGTTATGCGGCTGAAAAATCAATCCTGGGGATTTGTCTGGGTGAACAGGCCATCGGGGAGTGTTTCGGCGCTGAATTGGAGAATCTGCCGGAAGTTTTTCATGGTATTTGTACACCGGTGCGGGTGATTGCCGAAGAAAAGATGTTCTCCGGTCTGGGCGAAAGTTTTGATGTAGGCAGGTATCATTCCTGGGTAGTAAGTCGGAAGAATCTGCCTGAATGTCTTACAGTTACCGCTGAGGATGCTGCAGGCAGAATTATGGCCCTGTCTCATAAAAGCTATGATGTTCGCGGCCTTCAGTTTCATCCGGAATCGATTTTGACTCCTATGGGGAAAATGATGATGGCGAATTGGTTGCATGCTTGAAGTAAAGGGAATGTATATGATATATTGATTACTATGAAAGAACTGTTATATAAAATGTTCGGGCACAAAAGCCTCTCTAAAGAAGAAGCTAAACAAGTCTTGTTGAACATTTCCGATGGCCGGTATAACGACAGCCAGTTGTCGGCTTTTATGACCGTTTTTCTGATGCGTAGTATTACGACGGAAGAATTGGCCGGGTTTAGGGAAGCCATTCTCGAACGGAGGGTGGTCGTGGATTTGGATTGTCATGATGCAATCGATATTGTCGGTACGGGAGGGGATGGAAAAAATACGTTCAATATTTCTACGGCGGCTTGTTTTGTGGTGGCCGGAGCAGGCTACCGGGTTGTAAAACACGGAAATTACGGTGCCAGTTCGGTGAGTGGGGCTTCGAATGTACTGGAACAACATGGGGTGAAATTTACAGGACACTCCGGTCGGTTACAGCAATCGCTGGAAGAAAGCGGGGTCGCTTATTTGCATGCACCGTTTTTTAGCCCTGCCTTGAAAAGTGTAGGACCGGTACGACGTGCTTTAGGAGTACGTACCTTTTTCAATATGTTGGGGCCTTTGGTCAATCCGGTACTCCCACGCTACCAGTTATTGGGAGTATATAACCTGAAACTGGCCCGTTTGTATAACTATATGTATCAGCAGAGCGGAGTGAATTACACGATAGTACATTCGCTGGACGGGTATGATGAAGTTTCGCTGACCTCTCCTTTTAAAGCGCTGAATAATCGGGGTGAGGGCATTTATTTGCCGGAAGAGATCGGATTCGGTCGGGTGGCGGAAGAGGAATTGTCGGGAGGAAATACGGTGACCGAAGCTGCGGCGATTTTTGACCGGGTTTTAGCTAACGAGGCTACCCGGGGACAAGAAGACTGTGTGATTGCCAATGCTGCTTTTGCAATCCGTACCCTGAGGCCCGGAATAGCTTTGCCGGATGCTATTGCAGAAGCGCGTGAGGCGCTGGAGAGCGGGAGGGCACTGAGGGCGTTCCGTAAATTTGTAGAACTTAATGAAAAATGATATGTCAGTTTTAAACCGGATATTGAAAACAAAACAGGAAGAAGTGACTGAGCGGAAAAACAGGATTTCCGAAAGGGATCTGATGAGTACGCTTTTAGCTGGGAGACAACGGTTATCGATGCGAAAGGCCTTGGAGGAATCGGCAACAGGGATCATTGCAGAATTTAAACGGAAGTCTCCTTCCGGAGGATTTATTCATGAGGCAGCCGGAGTGCAGGAGGTGGTCGGCGGATATGTACGGAATGGTGCTGCGGCTTGTTCGGTGTTGACGGATACGGATTATTTCGGAGGATCGTTATTGGATCTCGCTATGGCCAGGAGGGTTTCGGATATTCCCTTATTGCGTAAGGATTTTATCGTCGATTTCTATCAACTGGCCGAAGCGGTGGCTTATGGAGCCGATGCCGTTTTGTTGATCGCTGCAGCTTTGTCGCCGGCACAGTGCCGGGAATTGGCCGATGCTGCTCATGGACTGGGATTGGAAATACTATTGGAAATACATCGGGAAGAAGAGTTGGAATATGTCTCCCCGGAAATGGATATTGTGGGGATCAACAATCGGAATCTGACTACTTTCGAGACGGATATTTATACTTCTTTCCGGTTAGCTTCACAAGTCCCGGTTGCTTGTCTGAAAGTGGCCGAGAGTGGAATTCGTGCCATGGAGACAGTCGTCGCGTTACGCAGATTGGGATTCAGAGGATTTCTGATCGGTGAACATTTTATGCGGGAAGCACAACCGGCTCAGGCTTTAAAAAATTTTGTCGGATATGCTGATTAAAATTTGTGGCATGAAGGAACCCGGGAATGTGAAGGAAGTCGCTGCTTTACATCCCGATATGTTGGGTTTTATTTTTTATAAAGCCTCACCGCGTTATGCCGGTGATTTGTCTCCCCGGGCTTTGGAACGTTTACCTGCAGCTATCGGGAAAGTAGGAGTTTTTGTGAATGCAGAAACCGGGTTTATCGAAAATATAGTACGAAGGTATAAGATGGATACGATTCAACTGCATGGGGATGAACCCCCTGAAATGGGTCACTATTTTGTACAGAAAGGCTACCGGGTAATAAAAGCTTTCGGTATAGAAGAGGCCGGTGATTTTCAACGGACTTTGCCTTATGAATCGGCTTGTCAGTTGTTTTTGTTCGATACCCGGAGCAGACAGTTTGGAGGGACCGGGAAATCGTTCGACTGGAATTTATTGAACCGGTACGAGGGGAGTGTACCTTTTTTCTTAAGTGGAGGAATTGCCTGGGAAAATAGAGAAGAGATCGGAAAAATCAAACATCCGAAGCTTGCCGGACTCGATTTGAACAGTCGGTTCGAAATGGCTCCCGGAATGAAAAATATCCATTTATTGTCTCGTTTTTTAGCTGAACTACCTTAATTTTTTTAGTTATGAATCGGATTACAGAGTTGTTTCAAAGAAAAGATAGAAATCTTTTGTCCGTGTATTTTACTGCCGGTTATCCGGTTTTGGAAGATACGGTCGAAATCATACAGATGTTAGAAAACCGGGGAGTCGATCTGGTGGAAATCGGGATTCCTTTTTCCGATCCTATGGCCGATGGGGTAGTCATCCAGCAAAGTAGTACACAGGCACTGAAAAATGGCATGACGTTGCCTGTATTACTCGAGCAGTTGACTAGTATACGAAGTCGGGTTGAATTGCCTTTGCTATTGATGGGATATTTGAATCCGATGTTGCAGTACGGTATGGAAAACCTTTTTCGAAAAGGGATGGAAATCGGGATTGATGGAATGATTATTCCGGATTTGCCGTTTCAGGAATACCTGGAGTCGGTTAAACCGCTTTGTGAAAAATATGATATTCCGGTGATTATGTTGATTACCCCCGAAACTTCGGATGAAAGGATCCGTCTGATAGACGAATATTGTGGCGGTTTTATCTATATGGTCTCTTCGGCTTCGACGACCGGAGTGAAAGATCGGTTTACAGCCGGACAGATTGAATATTTCCAAAGAATAGACCGTTTGAATTTGAAAAATAAACGTTTGATCGGTTTCGGCATATCTAATGGCGAGAGCTTGTCGACCGTTTGCCGTTATAGTAGCGGAGCTATTATCGGAAGCTTATTTGTAAAATTACTGGGAACGGAGCCTACGGTGGAGGAAGCTGTCGATCACTTGTTAAAAATAGCTCACAGGGACGGGCTATAGCCTGCTGCCCGCGTCCCCGTGAGCTAAGAGCTAAAAAAAAGTTGAAGAAAGGGGAGAAATCTCTGGGATTTTTCTTATTTTTGAAAAAATTTAAATTCTTGAAAATTATGGCAAGTATTAGAAGATTAAAGAAAGACATCGATTGTTTGACTTTTGCTGTTGTTGACGATAGCTTAAATTGTCTGGCTGTAGGTAAAAGTATGGATGATATCAGCGAAATAGTACAGCATATTATAGATTCCAGAAATGATTTAAGACAACGTGTAAATGCTGGAAAACAAGTGGCGAAAGCAGATAGAAAAGGATATTACAGGACTATCGGAAAGGATTTGATTGCTTCTGTAGACGGTGCATTTACAAAATTAAGCGATTTGGTAAAGCAGGCTTAAGCTGTTCGTAGAGAAAACAATAAAAGGAGAATGCGATGAAGGCATCCTCCTTTTATTGTTCTTTAGTGAAAAATAGTTTTTCAGATCATGGAGGTATTGGAACTTGCGGGTATTGGTGAAATAAAGGTCCGGCGGAGTGCGAATATCAAGTATTTGCGTATTCGGATGGCTCCGGGGCGTGGGGTTTGGGTGAGTGTTCCTTTCGGCGTGAGCCGGAAACAGGTGGAGAAATTTCTGGAAGAGAATCGGGAGTGGATTCTCAAAAACCGGAAAGATATGAAAGTTTATGAGGAAGACACCGGAGTCGGTTTGGGAATAGGGGCGGAAATTAAGACGAAGTTGCATGTGCTGAGGATTGTGGAGACCGAGGAACCGAAGCCTTCTTATCGGCTTGAACAGGAAAAAATAACCCTGTTTATTCCTAAAAAAGTCGATTTCAGTAAAGTAGAGAAAATCGTTCAGCAGTTTTTGCTGGAAATCTATATGATGGAATGCCGTCGATATTTGCCGCAGCGGATCAGAAACTATGCCGAAAAATTCGGATTTCGTTACGGACGGGTTACGTTCAGGAACAATATTTCCAATTGGGGTAGTTGTTCTTTTGACAATAATATCAGTCTCAATATCAAGTTGATGAAGCTACCGGATGAAATTATCGATTATGTGATCTTGCATGAGTTATGCCATACGGTAGAGAAGAATCATTCGGCTGCATTTTGGAAGTTGGTCGGCAAAGTATGTCCGGCTTATCCGACTTTAAGGGCCAGGCTGAGGAAATATAATACCCGGATTTAATCTGGACGGAGAGTCGTTTGGGCGAATCGGCTATTTTTACTATTTTCGTTACCCCTAAAGGGATATTAAATTTTTAAATGTTATGATGCAGGAAAAACTTAAAGAAATCAGGGATCTTCTCACAGAAGTGAAGTATCCCGGTACTTCTAAAAATATTGTGGAACTGGATATGGTGCAAAATATCCGGATCGAGGGAGAGAAAGTGTTGTTTCGGCTAGTGTTTCAGAAAGCCAGCGATCCGTTTGTCGGGTCGGTGAAGAAAAAAGCGGAAGCCCTGATAAAAGAAAAAACTTCTTATACGGAGGTAGAGATCGAAAACCTGTTTGTTCAGGATTTGGAGAGACCGTTGTCCCTGGAAAAGGTAAAAAATATAATCGCTGTTTCCTCGGGTAAAGGAGGAGTAGGAAAATCTACCGTGGCGGCCAATTTAGCAGTTGCTTTGGCTGCTGAAGGATATAAAGTGGGTTTGGTGGATGCGGATATTTTCGGTCCTTCTATTCCGAAAATGTTCGGTTGCGAAGAGGCTCAGCCCTATATGGAGCAGATCGACGGAAAGGATTTCATTGTGCCGGTAGAGAAATATGGCGTAAAATTGTTATCTATCGGTTTCTTTGTCGATCCGGCTTCTGCCACTGTCTGGCGGGGGCCGATGGCTTCCAATGCATTGAAACAGATGGTGGAGCAAGGTTTTTGGGACGAATTGGATTATATGCTGATCGACCTTCCGCCGGGAACCAGCGATATTCATTTGACTTTGGTACAAACTGTCGCCCTGACAGGAGCTATTGTAGTCAGTACACCTCAGCAGGTGGCTTTGGCCGATGCAATCAAAGGAATCAATATGTTCGAGTCGCCGGGTATACAGGTGCCCGTGCTAGGCCTGGTGGAAAATATGGCCTGGTTTACTCCGGCTGAATTGCCCGATCATAAATATTATATTTTCGGACGGGAAGGGGCGAAACAACTGGCCGAACAAAGAGGTCTCCGGTTGTTGGGCGAAATACCTGTTGTACAGAGTATTTGTGATGGAGGCGATGCAGGTAAACCTGTAGCTTTGAATGCCGATTCGATTACGGGAACAGCGTTCAGGCAGTTGGCGGATGAAGTTGTGAAAGCCGTAGAGGAAAATCACGACCCGGCAAAAAGAGTGAGAGTCACCAGACAATAGGACAGCATGTCTAAATGAAATATTCTTCTTATATATTAACGGGGATGATGGTGGTGCTGTGCGGTTGTTCGGTGAAGAGAAACAATTTCTTTTCACGTAACTATCACCAGTTGACTACCCGTTATAACGTATATTTTAACGGTGACCAGGCTTTGAAGTCCGGGATAAAGCATATGGAAAACAGGCATAAGGAGGATTATACCCACCTTTTGCCTGTTTTCGTATCTAATGACGAACAGACGCGTAGTATTTGCAGCTCCGATATGGACTACGTGATCGAAAAGGCGGCTAAAGCGATCGATAAACATTCGATCACGGCTAAACCCAGGCGGAGAAAGAATAAAGATTCCAAAAATTATCAGACCTTCCGAAAGAAAAAAGAATTTAATAACCAGTTGGATAAATGCTATCTGTTATTGGGGAAAGCTTATTTCTATAAGAAGAAATACACGATGGCCAATAACACTTTTCGTTTTATACAAAGGCAATATGCCGAAGACGAGGCCTTGATGACCGAGGTGTCGATCTGGTTATTCCGGAGCCTGACGGAAATGGGACGCTACGAAGAGGCTGCCCGGATCATGGACCGGCTCGACGGGAGCACATTAAAGCGGAAACAACGGGAGATGGTTGCTGCGGCGAGAACCGATTTCTATGTGCGTCAAGGTATGTACGAACAAGCGATTCCTGAGGCAGAAAGATTGGTCAGGACTTGTAAAAGCATAAAACGTAAACCGCGCTACAATTTTTTGTTGTCTCAATTATATGTAAAAGAAAATCAGGATGGGGCTGCTAAACTGGCATTGAAAAAAGCTACCCGGTTCAATTTCAATTATGAAATGGTCTTCAATGCCCGGATCGGTATGGCTTTAGCCTATCAGGAAGGAGATGCGGCCGTAGAAAAGAAATTGAAGAAAATGTTGCGGGATTCCCGGAACGAGGAATTTCAGGATCGGATTTATTATGCTTTGGCCAATATCGAAAATAAACGTGGAAATGAGGAAGGAGCGGCCGGTTTGTATTGGAAATCCGTGCATGCCTCTGTAGATAACGATAATCAGCAGGCTTTGTCTTTTGTAAAATTAGGGGATTATTATTTCAAAAACAAGGCCTATGTGCAGGCACAGAGTTGTTACGATTCTTGTTTGCTTGTCATGGATTCGCGTTATGAAGATTATGAAAAACTAAAATCTTTACTGACCGATCTGACCGAATTGGTTACGAATCTGAGAATTATACAAACGCAGGATAGTTTGCAGCGGATAGCGGTGTTACCGGAAGAAGAGAGAAACCGCTTGATCGACGATAAAATCACTGCGATTAAAGAGCAGGAAAATACTCGCAAAGAACAGGAACGAAGGGAGCAGGCCGAGCGCAATTTTTATCGCCGTAACGATATGCTTAGCCGGGGAGATGCTTTTTCGCAGGGTAACCGCGGAGGGGATTGGTATTTTTATAATCCCGTGACGATTGCTCTGGGGAAAAATGATTTTAAGCGGAAATGGGGACGGCGTAAGCTGGAAGACAATTGGCGCAGACGAAACAAAGCAAGTATCGGTTTGGCAGACGAAACCGGCGAAGAATTAGCAGAGATGACGGGAGGAGAAAGGGAAGTGAAAGATGTAAAGAGCAGGGAGTATTATTTGCAGGATCTCCCCCTGACACCGGAAATGCTGCAGGCATCTGAAAAACAGATCGAAGAAGCTTATTATAAAGCCGGCGAAATTTATTTGTACCGTTTGAATGATCCGGAAAAGGCTTTAGAGTGTTTCGATGCTTATATTCAGCGTTTTAAAAATACCGCTAATCTGCCGATGGTCTATTATCTGGCTTCCACGACCGCTCTCAAGGCAGGTAAGGCGGCAGAGGCTGAAAGATATAAAACAGAGCTGACCGCTCTTTTCCCTGAAAGTGATTTTGCCCGGGGACTACAAGACCCGAACTATTTCCGTCAGGTCGAAGATGTGCTGAAAGTGGTAGAGAAAAAGTATCAGGAAGCTTACCGATATTACCAAAAAGTTTATTACCACGAAGCAGCACAAATTTGTGACAGAATCCTGAAAGCATACCCGGATAATAAATTGAAGTCGAATGTACTGTTTCTGAAAGCGATGTGTGTTGTAAATACCGGTTCTCCCCAGGAGGCGAAGAACGCTTTGGAAGAGGTAATTGCAGCCCGTCCCGGAAAAGAGATTCTGCAGGTGACTAGCGACATCCTGGCTTCTTTAGCGGTAGGAGAAAAACCTGTTCGGTATTCCGAAGCGGAAATGGCTCAGGCCCGTTCTTTACAGGCGAACCGCAATTGGCAATTCGATGAAGAAGTACTGGCTGGTCGTAGCCGGAAAGAAGAAACAACTTATAAAATCGAAAAAGAAAAAGAACAATGGGTGGTATTGTTTTTACCACAGGAATTTACAACCGTTCAGGAAACCAGATTTAAAGCGCGTTTGAAGTTTATTCATGCTGCCGAAATGGCCGAAGGGAAAAGTTATGAAATGAAAAAAGAAGAGCTCGGGTACAAAAAAGAGGTGCTGGTTGTTCGTCGGTTCGGACAGTATTCGGAAGCTTCCGAATATTTGCATAAAATAGCTACGGATAAGTTTTTGTTGAAGATTCTGGGAAACGAAAGTTACCGGATGTTCGCTATATCGCCGGACAACTTCTCTATCCTGAAGCGATTGAATAATATCGATCAGTATGTCGATTTCTTTACCGAGAATTATTTTGAGGATCGTTACCAAGGTGAGAAAATTGTAGGGAAATGGGGGACTGCTGCCCATGTCTTTAACAATGAAGAACAAGAGAATCATCATTTTGTTTTGGCTGTTCCTTTCCGGGAAGTCAATACGAAACGCATTGTAGAAGCTTTGCAGGAAGTGGATCCTGCATTTACATTCGAAAAAGGGGATTATAACCGGGATCTGGAATTGATAGTGGTCAAGCATATCGGTAATAAGAAACAGGCGTTGGACTATATGTCGGCAGTCCTGAAAAATAAGAAATTGTTCGATTTGCTGGCCGGGGTAGATTATGAAGTATTCCTGATCACTCCCCATAATCTCAAAGCTATGCAGGAAAATGAATACCTGGAAGAATACCTGAAATTTTTCGATGATCATTATCTGAAAAGTGCGGGAGCTATCGGGGTTGAAGATGGGGATTATATTTACAATAAGAGCGTAGCACACAAGTTCGTTTTGTTCTATCCCAATACGATTGATCCCTACCGGCTGAAAACAATTTTCGAAGAATTCAATTTTGCAGGACTGACTTTGAACAATTTGAAGTTCGATGAAGAACACGATTGTATGGTGGTGTCCGGTTTCAATAACAAAGAAGAAGCGATGCGTTATTTTACGACAGTCATCGGCAACCGGAAATTATTCAAATCGCTGAGAAATGTCGATTATACGAATTTCATTATTACTGAAGTGAATTTGCAGACATTGACCGGCAAAAAGAATATAGAGGTTTATCTTGAATTTTTTAAGAAATATTATTTGAACTAATGGATTTAGAAGCCTATGAAATGGACAATCAATCATCTCGAAGATCTGAATAAAGTGGCGGCAGAATTTTTGGATTATGTCGGAGACAAAACTATTTTTGCTTTGTACGGACCGATGGGAGTAGGGAAGACTACTTTTGTAAAGGCCGTCGCAGCCTGTCTGGGGGTAACCGACGATGTGAGTTCCCCGACTTTTGCCCTGGTCAACGAGTATCAGACAAAAAATGGGAAATCCCTATATCATTTTGATTTTTATCGCGTAAACCATATAGCTGAAGCGCTTGATTTCGGTTATGAAGAGTATTTTTTCAGTGGAGACCGTTGTTTTATCGAATGGCCTGAAAAAATAGACGAGCTGCTTCCAGAAGGTATCGTCGATTGTTATTTTACTGAAAATCCGGATGGAAGTCGTGAATTGAAGGTGGAAATTTAACTTTTAAGACTATGGACAACACAGGCAGAATGTCGGGAACGATTAATAAGCAATGGTTTCTTTATCAGGAAAAAGAAGTTTTTCAGGATAAAAGGCAGAAGAAATTGATTCTGGGGATACCGAACGAGCTGGAGAAAGGGGAGAACCGGATTTGTCTCACTCCCGAATCTGTTCATATCCTGGTTTCTATGGGACATGAAGTGTTGATCCAGCGTGGGGCCGGTAATAATGCCTATTACGGTGACACGGAATATGCCGATGCCGGTGCTATGATCGTAGAGACTTTAGGTGAAGTGTATACTGCCGACGTTGTGCTTAAGGCGACTTCTGTTTCTGCCGGGGATACGGTTTATATGCACGACCGGCAAGTGATTCTTTCCCCTCTGAAACTCTGTGACATGCGGAAGGATGCCATTACCGAAATGATGCAGAAAAAAGTGACGGCAGTCGGTTTCGATATTTTGAAAGACGGAGAGGGGTATTATCCGGTGGTCCGGATTATGAGTGAGATTGCCGGTAATTCGGCCATCATGATAGCCAGTGAATATCTTAATAATTCGCGGGGAGGTAAAGGGATTGTTTTGGGAGGTATCAGTGGGATTACGCCGGCGGAAATCGTTATTCTGGGAGCAGGCACCTTGGGTGAATTCGCTGCCCGTACAGCCTTAGGCCTGGGAGCGACCGTGAAAATCTTCGATCATTCGGTCGAGCGTCTCCGGAAGCTGAACGAGGTTTTGGGACAGCGGGTATTTACCTCTGTTTTTCATAAACCGGTATTGGATAAAGCGTTGGCTTCGGCCGATGTGCTTATCGGAGCTATGCGTTGTTTCGATAACGGAGAGAATACCGTTGTTTCGGAAGCCCAGGTGAGGTTGATGAAAAGAGGAGCGGTGATCGTGGATATGTCTATTGATCATGGCGGATGTATCGAGACAGCGGGTCCGACGACTCACGAAAAACCGGTGTATACTTATGAAGGAGTAATCCATTACTGTGTTCCGAACGTATTGTCGCGGGTAGCCCGGACTGCTTCGATCGCTTATAGTAATGTTTTCTTACCTATGCTTCAGCATATTGCCAGGCAAGGAGGATTTACCAATGCCATCCGGATGGATGCAGGGTTAAGGGAAGGGGTTTACCTTTATAACGGAATTTTGACTAAGAATGTGATTGCGGATAAGTTGGGCTTGATAGCCAGAGATATAAATTTATTGATCGCTGCTTTGTAAAATCGGGGCAGATGCCGGTTAGTTGGATGTGGTTATGAAATTTTTTCTGATTATTTGTGGTGTGCTCGTCGGAATGATGGGCTGTTCTTCAAAATATTATATGAGGAGAGGGGATCGTATGGCGGAAACCGGACGATTTTATAAGGCCGGATCGAAATACGAAAAGGCTTATCATAAAACAAAATCCAAAGATTTTCAGGCACTTGCAGCGATAAAGGCTGGGCAGGTAAATCAAAATGTAAATCGGCTGAAAGAAGCTTACAACTGGTTGAGAAAAGCCGAAAGAGCCAATCCGCAAATGCCTGAAATCTATCTGAAAGTGGCTCAGCTTGCGGTGATGAACGACGATACCGCTACGGCGAGGGAATATTATCGTAAACAAGAAGCATTGTTCGGTGATGGAAAAGGAAACGATGGCCTTTATTATCTGGAACAAGTGGATAACGATCTGAGAGAACAAGGGCGTTACCGGATAGCTTTGAAGCGGGAGTTTAACTCCAGGTACAGCGATTTCGCTCCGGTGTATGTGCCGGGGGATACGACCCGGGTTTTATTGGCTTCTACGCGCAAACCCGATCCGAGAAAAAAGAGAATAAAGACAGACCCGGTTACCGGCGAAGGGTATAGCCATATCTACGGGACGAGGTATGTGCAGGAAATCAGATCTACGGATAAACAAGGTAAAGTGAAGGTAAAGCGTTTTAAGGAACCACGATGGTTGCAACCGGAATTGCAGAAAGATTCTATTTATTCCAACCGGAGTGAAGGAGTCATGTGCTTTGCTCCCGATGGGCGTACACTTTATTTCACCTCTTCACGTATGATCAAAGAGAGCCAGGTAGGTACCCGTATTTATAAAGTAATCCGGCAAGCCGCTAATTCCGGGGAGGAAACCGAAAAAAAAGAATGGGGTAGCGTTTCTTTAGCCGGTATTTGCGGGGATTCTGTTTCTATCGGACATCCGGCATTGACTCCTGACGGATTACGGTTGTATTTTGTCACCGATCAGCTGCCCGGAGGGTTCGGAGGAAAAGATATCTGGTATGTGGACAGGCTGGAGGAAAAATGGGGGCAACCTCAGAATGCAGGCGAATTGATCAATACGGCCGGGGACGAGATGTTTCCTTATGTGAGAGAGAATGGAGAGTTTTATTTTGCTTCTAACGGGCATTATGGTTTTGGGGGATTGGATTTGTATAAAGTGGGGAATGTAGCTGGAAAGGAGGTTATCATTCATTTGCCTGCACCCTTAAATTCTTTTGCAGATGATTTCGGTATTGCCTTTAAACCGGGAACGGAGGACGGTTTGCTTACTTCGGGACGAAGCGGTCGAAACGATCATATTTATCGTTTTAGTTTTATACCGCAACAATTGAAAATCAATTTATTGACAGTCAATACAGTGACCGAACTTCCGATAGCCAAAGTAAATGTTACGGTTACTGCCGATAATGGAGAAGTCTCTTATTTAGAGACGGATTCACTGGGAAGGGCAGAAATGGAAGTCGTTTCTGATTGTGAGTATGTATTTGTCACCGACCATCCCCGTTTCCTGAAAGGGAAGGGACTGGTATCGACTTATCGGGAAAAAGCCGACCGGCTTTATGAATTACAGATCGGGATGCAGCCGATAGAAAAACCGATCGTCATACCTAATATCTATTTTGATGTGGCTAAATGGGAGTTACGTCCGGAGGCACGACAGAATCTGGAAGAATTATTGACTATTCTGGAGGATAATCCGAATATAACGATAGAGTTGTCCGCTCATACGGATATGGTGGGAAACGACGAAGCTAATCGGATTTTATCCGAACACCGGGCTCGGGCTGTGGTCGATTATTTGATCGGGAAAGGGGTGTATTGGGACCGGCTTGAAGCGAAAGGATACGGGGAAACTCAACCCCGCCAAATCAATGAAAAGGATGCCCGTGAATATCCGTTCTTTAAAGTCGGGGAGGTATTGAACGAAAGGTTTGTCGGCCGTTTGAGAGGAGAGCAACGGGAAACGGCCTTGCAATTGAATCGGAGAATCGAGTTTAAAGTATTGCGTACGAATTATAAGCCGGGACCGAACTCTTTATTCAATCCGAACCAGATGGCTGTTGCTGCTGAAGAAGGAACTAAAAAAATCGGAGAGACTCAGTTGAGGGAATTAAGGGCGGTAAAAGGCCGTTTTTTTACTTTGCAGTTGGGCGTATTTAAAAATGTGCCTGCTGTCCTCAATCAGTTTCGGGTAGTGTTTACAGAGAAATTAAGCCATGGGGTTGTGCGTTATTGTACCGGTGTATACGATACCCGTGAAGAAGCACAACAAGCTGCTGCAGCTTTAAAACAAAAAGGGATCGGGTATCTGATTAAAGAATTCGAATTCAGTCATTGAACTATTTCAAAAAAGTCTTTCGTAACCGGTAATCGGGCTATTGCGGTTGTGTACTGTTCTTCGGAGGGCTCGGATTATTGATTGCATTTATATTGGAATATAAGTATTCCCGGAAAAAATAAATCCTTTCCTGTTTAAAGGAGCCACGTGAAAGCGTGGTTTTTTTTTATATAGGAATAATATAGTCCAAAGTAGATAGAATAAAATTTTAGCCAAAATGAATAAATTGTATAATTCATTTGCTTTTTTATCTAAAAATAGTTATTACCTTTGTTTCGGTACAAAGAGTTGTACCCAAGTTTATAATAACATGATGTAAAGTTTAATCTTTTTCAATAGGAAGTCGGCAAAACTTTTACGAAATAAGAAAGATGAACTGTATGTCGCGTAGAGATATGTGACCGATACGTTTATCCTCTTATTTCTGGGACTGCCGACTCCACTATTGAGAGGTAGACTATCGGTCACTTCTATATCTTGGAGTGTGGGCATACAATGAAAAAGGTGAAACATGAAAAAAGTATTAATCTGTCTAATCTACTTGCAGAGGGATTATTGACAGTGGTGTGTGAAAAGAATGATCTGGTGTGGACAGTTCCTTTCTCAGTAGAGCTTCATGCGCAAATTGTAAAAGAATTATTGTCGAAATTTAAGATTTCGGATAGCTGAAAAATCGATAAAAAATGCTGTTTGTTTGAGGTTTTTAGGGGGATTTTTTGTATATTTGTAACATGAAAAAGATATCGAAAAACACAGTTTTTATCACTCCGGTACGTCCTACCGAACGAAAATTTATCCTTGATTCTATGATAGCTTCTTTCCGTATAGAAGGGATTTTTATTCCGGAAGCAAAAGTTCAGGCTATTTATGCCCGGGTAAATGAAAAACTCAAAAAATAGTTTCTATAATTCTTTGCATCGGGAGATAATTTTTTTCGCTGACCCGCTGTACGGCAACGACGTAGTCCCTGAAATGTATTTTATCGAACCTTAATCCTTCATAGCCTTGTTTGCGTACCATTAGATTCGCCAGGATACGGGCCGTCCGGCCATTTCCTTCCCGAAAAGGATGGATGAAAAGCAATTCTCCGTGGACGATGGCTACATCTTTGGCTAAAGAAGCCTTATCGGGATAAGTATCGGGTAATTTTTTCAGAATTTCATCTTCAAAAAATTGCATGCTCTGTGGTATAAACAGAGCAGAAGGGAAGAGGAATCCTCCTTTCGACATATTGACCGTCCGGTATCTTCCTGCAAAGGTGTAGAGTTCTTTCAGAGCCAGTTTATGTATATTGCGGATATATTGACAGTCGAAACGAGTGGCGGTAGTCAGTGTTTCGGTCAGCATGATTTCAGCTAACAGGAATCCTTCGAATTCTGCTTCTGCAATCTCCCCGGGACGGGTTAAACCGAGCCGGTTAGGCAGACATTGGCTTTCTTCTTCATTTGTCGTATACTTGCTCATGACAAAATAGCTGAATAGACTGCTGTAAATATAAGTATTTTTCAGGACTTATTTTTCAGATGCTTATCTTTATAACCGCTTATACTTTATTTCCCCGAATTTTGTTTTATCGAACTGCCGAATAGGAGATCATAGACAAAGGAGAGAAGCGGGTTATTCTAAAAATCCGTTTCAAAGACCCGGTGTTAAGACACCTCGTGTCGGAAATAAATCTGTATCTTTGTACAAATAAAACGATCGAACGATGAAATCAGATTATATTCCGGCCCCGATAGATGTCAGCGATATACAACTACCTTCGGAATTATGCGAATTGGCCGAGATCATTGCAAAAAATGTACATGAAGTATGGGCTGCAGGCCGTTTGGCCGAAGGATGGAAATATGGTCCCGAAAGAAATGATGCACTTCGTACCCATCCCGGTTTGGTGCCTTATGAGGAATTGTCCGAAACGGAAAAAGATTATGACCGCCGGACAGCTATGGGGACTTTAAAATTGATTCAGAAAATCGGCTTCGGGATAAAAAAAGTGAAAAACGTTTAGTTTTTCACTTCGATACCGATTCTTTTATATTCTTTGGTTAGGATATCTGCAAATTGTTCAATATCCAGTTTCTTGGCGATGATTTTTTTATCCTTATCCAGGAGATACATGACCGGAGTAGAATCGATGTGATAGTATACCCTGAAATTAGTTTGATTCTGAGGATCCCAACAGTTGATAAAATCGAATAGTTCATGTTCGGTAACAAAATTTTCCCATTTTTCTTTATCGTTCTGAGTGTGTACGGCAAATACTTTGAAACCATAAGGTTTGAATTTATCCAGTAATCCTGTTTTGATCTGAGGTACCTGTTTTTTACAATGTCCGCAATCGGCTTCCCAGAAAAGCAATAACGTAAAGGGGGCTTCGGTTTCATATAGACTGACCCAATCGCCGTCCATAGTCGGCAGCTTCAATTCCTGCGCTTTCAGGCCGATCAGATTATATTGCGTAAGGATCACTTCCCGTTCGATATTTTCGAGGGTCTTTTTGTCTACCCAGTCGGCCTCGCCTGTCAGGTAATATTTTTTTGCCAGATATACAAAGGCGGCGTCCATTCCCATATACTTGTTCGATAGGGCATAATTGAAACAATAGCTTACCAGATAGCGGAACATGGCTTTACAACCTCTCGATTTTTCAATGATATTCACCGATTCTTTATAGACACTATCCGGAATCATCAATACTCTGGTATTGAAGAATTCGTCGAGCTTACTTTTGAAAATAGGAGTGCGGATTAAAGTACTGTCCTGAAAATTAGTATTGTCCCAATAATGTGCCTTTGAAAAGAGGTATTCTTTTTTTTGTATTTCAAAATCCCGGTTGGGGGTATTTTCAGGTATTTCTTTTGAAAAATCAGGAGTAGGAACGGAGAGTGTAAAATTGGCGAAGGTAGCTAAAGCCGAGTTCGGAAATTGTTTGCAAAGTCCGGCGATATGATCACGGACTTCCTTATCGATCTGATCGAATCGGGCGGAATATTTCTTTTTTGCTTCGGGGCTTGTTTTTGCCGGATCTTTTTCCATGGCTTCTTTGATCTGCCGGCTTTTTTGGGTTGCCGAAGTCATTACTTTTTGAAAACCCAGAAAAGCTGTATTTTCAGGCGAACCTTCAAAACGGATTTTATCTATGACCTGGAGGGTATCGGTTGTGATGGAAAAATTTTGGTTATCCCCGATCATAATATCGAAATAATTACTGGGGGAGAAAAGGAGAATATACATTCCCCGTGCCAGTTTTTTATTGTTTTTCTGGAAATATCCCGTACCGTTGCTATTGATTTGGGCCGTATCTACAGCGTAAACTTTTCCCTCGAAATAATTGGCGAGGATAACTTGTTTATTAGACATTTGTGGAATATTCACCTGGATTTTATATCCCTGTGCAAACGAACCGACAGACTGAAAGCACAGTCCGCATACCAAAAGTAAGAATAAATTTTTCATATTCATCGAATTATACACACACCTAAATACCCTTTCGGGCTATACTTAGTTCTTGAAATAATCGGCGATCACCTTGTCGGCTGCTTCAAAGCCCAACCGGGAAGCGATCTCCAGGTCTTTTAAAGCTTCCTCGGATTGGTAGAGTGCCATTTTAGCAATGGCCCGGTTATAATAGGAACGGGCACTCGAAGGATCGATATCGATCGCTTCGGTGTAATCCCTGACCGCTGCTTCTAGTTGGCCTTGTTTCTGCAATACTACTCCCCGATTGAAATACAGAGCACTGGAATTCAAACCGAATTCTTTTGCTTTCGCAACTTCTAAATCGACATTTTTTCCGAGGCGCAGGGCTTCGTTATAATCTTTTAAAGCCCCTTCGAGATCGTTCATCCTGAACCGGGCTATTCCCCGGTAATGGTAAGCCTGGATAAAATCGGGACGCAGGCTGATCGTCTGGGAATAGTCCTGAATGGCATTGGCATAAATACCCAGATTTTCATAAAGAATACCCCGGTTAAAATAAGCATCTGCATGATCCGGATAATTGGCTATGACATAGTTGAAATCTGCTAAAGCTTCTTTGTAACGGCGGGTATTGGCATACGAAATAGCCCGGTTGTAATAAACCGGAAACCAGGTATTGTTTATACTCAGAGCGTTGTCGAACTCGGTAATCGCTTGCTCATACAGGTTTTGTTTCATATATTCCAGTCCACGCTTATTAGCCTGTTTCACTTTACTGTTACAGGCTGTCAGGAAAATTACTACTATAAGCAATAATTGATATCTCATTGGAATATGATTTTCTATACACTATTCGGGCAGATGCCCAACGATTTGACAAAGTTAACGAATCGTCCTGAATAATTAAAACATTGGTTCTATTTTTCTCTCTCTTTTCCATATAATTTCGGGATTAGATCCGCCCGATGGATTCTACGGAGCAGGGTCATGATCTGTTCCCGGAATTCTCTTTTATACCAAAAGAAAAACATGTTTTGTTGTTTTTTTTCTTTTTCTGATTTTGCTGTGTCGATTTTTTGTAGCGAATAGGGGTGATAACCGGAATAGTAAATGGTGGTCGCCACAGTCATCGGCGTGGGGGTAAAGTCTTGCACCTGTTCGAGTTTAAAATCCAGAGTTTTTGTGGCTACAGCTAATTCCGCCATATCTTCGGGGCGGCAACCCGGATGAGAGGAGATAAAATAAGGAATGATTTGTTCGTTCAAACGGTGTTTTCGGTTAATCTCATCGAAAATCGATTTCAGTTGCTGGAACAAACCGAAAGCAGGTTTGCGCATCAAACCTAACACTGTAGGAGAACAATGTTCGGGAGCAACTTTGAAACGTCCGGATACGTGGTGACGAATGACAGTCTCAAGATATCGTCTATTCGTTTTATCAACTTCTTTATTTCCTGTATCACTTAAACACAAATCATACCGGATCCCGGAACCAATAAAGCAATGTTTGATGCCGGGAACCTGACGGGCCTCTTCGTAAATTCGTAATAAGGGTCCGTGGTCTGTATTCAGGTTTTTACATACGGTCGGATAGGCGCAGGAAGCCCGTTTACACAACCGGCAAATTTCCTCATTTTTACCTTTCATGTGATACATATTGGCCGAGGGGCCTCCCAGGTCGGTAACGGTACCTTTAAAGTCGGGCATGGCGGTGATTTGTTCCAACTCTTGCCGTATCGATTCAGGAGAGCGCGAAACAATGAATTTTCCTTGATGGGCAGAGATGGTGCAAAAAGCACATCCCCCGAAGCATCCCCGGTGCAAAGTCACGGAATGCCGGATCATATTATAGGCCGGAATTTCTTTCCCTTTGTAACGGGGGTGAGGCAGACGGGTGAACGGTAAAGCATAGACGGCATCGAGTTCCCGGGTAGTCGGCGGAGGATAAGGAGGATTGACAATCACTTGCCGGTTATCTACGGGCTGAATCAGACGGGCCGCTTCGATACTGTTCGATTCTTCTTCGATATACCGGAAATTTTCGGCATGGTGTTTTTTATTACTCAGACAAGATTCGTGGGAGTGTAGAATGATCGTTCGCCACTTTTTATTGGTCGCGACAGTTTCATCACCGGCTCTCAGGACGGCGGTCTGTGGTATGTTGGTCAGATTGCGGAAGGGAATTCCTTTTTGCATCAACCGGCAAATATCGGTCAACGGTTTTTCTCCCATACCGTAGATCAGCATATCGGCTCCACTATCGATCAGGATAGAGGGTTGTAAGGTATCCTTCCAGTAATCGTAATGGCTGAGACGGCGTAAAGAAGCTTCGATTCCTCCGATAATCACCGGGGTATCGGGATATAGTTTTTTCAGGATACGGGTATAAACGATCGAAGGCATATCGGGACGTGCACCTGCCCGTCCATCCGGGGTATAGGCATCGTCCGACCTCCGGCGTCTGGCAGCAGTATAATGGTTGACCATCGAATCCATACTTCCGGCACTGACACCGAAGAACAGACGGGGAGTACCTAGTTTTCGGAAATCCCTTAAATCATCCTGCCAGTTGGGTTGAGGCACCAAAGCGACTTTCAGTCCCAGAGATTCCAGTAATCTTCCTACGACAGCTCCTCCGAAAGAAGGATGGTCGACATAGGCATCTCCTGAGAACAGGATGACATCCGGAACATCCCAGCCTCGTTCCTTTACTTCTCTGACAGAAGTTGGAAGCCATTGTAATGTTTGCGTCGTATTCATTCATTTGAGATATTGCGCAAAGATAACTAATTTTTGTACCTTTGCCCTCCCCAAAGTTGAAAACCTCGGTGACCGAAGAGCGTCTTTGGGTATTTTTAGATATTTTTGACGATATGAAAAAAGTAAATATTATCAGTCTGGGGTGTTCGAAGAATCTGGTCGATACCGAAATGCTGTTGAAACAACTGGATCAAGCAGGCTATGATACTGAAACCGATGTAGAAAATTCGGATGCAGAGGTGGTTATTGTGAATACCTGTGGATTTATCGGGGATGCGAAAGAAGAATCGGTAAATACCATTTTGGAACAAGTGGAACGGAAGAAAGAAGGGATTGTAGAACAAGTATATGTGATCGGTTGTTTATCACAACGTTATGGAGCAGAACTTCAAGAAGAAATTCCAGAGGTTGATGCTTTTTTCGGTAAGTTCGATTGGAAAGGGGTATTGGAGCGGATGGGTGAACATTTCGACGAGCGGATCCGTAATCAACGGGTTTTAACTACACCGGACCATTATGCTTATCTGAAAATTTCGGAAGGATGTAACCGCACTTGCTCTTATTGTGCTATACCGATCATGACCGGAAAACACAAGTCCAGGGATTTTGAAGAATTGCTGGAAGAATGCCGGGCATTGGTAAAGGGGGGAGTCAAGGAAATTTTGGTGGTCGCTCAGGACTTGACTTATTACGGTATAGATTTGTATGGAAAAAATCGGTTGGCAGAACTGATCGGGCGGATTGCAGATATAGAGGGCCTGGAATGGATTAAGCTGCATTATGCTTACCCGGCCGGATTTCCGTTAGAATTGTTAACGGTGATGCGTGAACGTCCTAATGTATGCAAATACCTGGATATCGCCCTGCAACATTGTAGTGATCATATGCTGCAACAGATGCGAAGAGGCATATCTAAGAAACAAACCATAGAACTGATACGTAAAATCCGGCAGGAAGTACCTGGGATATTTATCCGTACGACTCTAATGACCGGACATCCCGGGGAGACTGCCGAAGACTTTGAGGAACTTTGTGAATTTGTCCGGGAAATGAGGTTCGAACGCTTGGGAGTATTCCCTTATTCACATGAAGACGACACCTGGTGTGACCGGCATTATCAGGATGATGTTCCCGAAGAAATCAAGAGGGAACGGGCCGGGCGAATCATGCAGATACAAGCCGGTATAGCCGAAGAGATCGGGCGTTCACAAATCGGACAGGTTGTGAAGGTACTTATCGACCGGCAGGAAGAGGAGTATTATGTCGGGCGTACCGAACACGATTCTCCTGAAGTAGACCCCGAGGTTTTGATTCCTGGTGAGAGAACTTTGCAAGTCGGTGAATTTTACCGGATGGTGATTACCGGGGCAGACGAATACGATTTATTTGCTGAAATCAGGGAAGAAGAATAGTTTGCACTGTATAATTATAATAAAAAACGGAAAACAATGAAAGAAATGAAATTAATGTTGTTGGTGCTGCTGGTTGCGGTAACCGGATGTAAAAGTAGTGACAATTCACTGACTTTGTTAAGAGCCAAAGAATGGCAATTGAAGTCGATGACTGAAAATGGAAAGGAAGTAAAGAATCCTCAGCAAATTCCGACTCTGGTATTTAGCGATAGTAGTGCGGTATATGGTTCTGCAGGATGTAATCGTTTCTTCGGAACTTATGAAGTTGGGGAAAAAGGGAAAATGACCTTTAAGACCGGAGGGGCTACCATGATGTTTTGCCCGGATATGCCTTTCGAAGATGCTTATTTAAAGGCATTGAACAAGGTAGAGCAGTATACGGTAACGGATCAGGAGTTGCAGCTTAAAGGAAAAGATCAACTGCTCATCGTGTATGTACCTGTCGATACCACCCAACGCATCGGAGTGGCCGAGGACGATCACGGATGTAATGCAGCTGCAGGTTATACCTGGTCGGAAGTAAAACAGAATTGTATCCGTTTGTTCGAAGACGGCGTGCAGTTGGTGTCTGAAACGGATAAATCCAGTTCTTCGGCTGCTTATGTCGTTTTTGCTGCCGATTCGTTAAAAGCAGAAGTATATGTTCCCGGGCATGATAATCATCCGGTGCTCGACCGCCGTACTCTTCCTGCAGGAGGATATGTCTGGAACCAGGAAGATGACGACACTTACAATGTACGCCGGCTCGACGGGAAATGGGTGATCGAACAACGGGGGAAGGTACTGTATAAACAAGCTGACAAATAATATCGATAACTTAAAAGAGTCCTCATTGCCGGGGACTCTTTTTTTGGGAACTTATGAAGTTATTTAAATCTAGGTTTATTTCGTTAATAATTCGTCTTCGGTGATCGGAATTGTCGAACCGGTCGCTTCTGTCGGTCGTCTAACTTTTTCTATCACTGACCGGCGGAACTCCTCACTTCGCAAAAAACTTTACGTTACGTTTCCGTCAGACACCACCGGTCGGGTGTTCAGAAAAAGCAAGACGACACTCGCCAGAGTTCCAATGGTCTCCAATCCCGATCACCTCCGACTAACGTTATCACTGAATTGCAGCCCAGTCTTAATTTAAGAAAGATTATTCTCACTGGAAATAATCCGGATGGTCCGTCTTCCTGCTGCTGCAAATTTCCGGTTGTATTTTCTTTGCCGGTTAGCTCTGCCGTGAGATGCAGGGTTTTATGCCGGAAGACCATTGGAGTAGTGAGTAATTACACTGACGACGGTATTGACAGGAGCTTATTCATTTACTGCGATTCGGATCGGTTTTTACAAAGGGAATCAAAACTTATTGAAAAAATGGCTTAAAAATAAATAACAGATAATTTAAAAATAGTTTGCTAAATTTTGTGGAAATGCTATTTTTGTATCAGTCATATTTTCAATTATAAAAAATAAGTCATATGAGTAAGAAAGAGAAAAGTATTGAACTGTTGAATAAAGCAGTAAACGATGAGTTATTGGCTGTACACCAATATATGTATTTTCATTTCCGGTGTGATGATATGGGATTCGATCTGGTTTCCAATTTATTCAAACGGATCGCTATCCAGGAGATGATGCACGTTGAACAATTGGCCGAACGTATTTTATTCCTCAAGGGAGAAGTAGAAATGAAAGTGGCCGGAGAAGTGAGAAAGCTGACCGAGGTAAAAGATATGTTGGAACAGGCGGTGAAGATGGAAATGAATAGTGTAGACGATTACAACAAATGGGCCAACGAATGTGCCGCCAATGCAGATTCTGTATCTAAAAAATTATTCGAGACACTGACTGCCGAAGAAGAAGTTCATCAGGATCAGTTTGAAACCGAGCTGGATAATCTGGAGAAATTCGGAGATCATTATTTGGCCTTACAATCTATAGAACGTAGTAAGAGCGTAGCTACCGGTACTCCGGCAGAATAACGTCCCCAGACGTTTGATAACGAACGATAAATAACAAATCGGGATTGTAAGTATTTGTTATTTATCGTTTTTTTATTCACTATAATCTATTTTACTTATGTTAAATCAATTATTTTGGATTGTACCGATTTGTTCGGTAATCGCCTTGTTATTTGCCTGGTTTTTCTTCAAAGGGATGATGAAGGAATCGGAAGGCAATGAGACCATGAAACGGATTGCCGGCCATGTCCGCAAAGGGGCGATGGCTTATCTGAGACAGCAGTATAAGATTGTTGGGCTCGTATTCCTGGTCTTGTGTCTGTTTTTTGCCTGGATGGCTTATGGTCCGGGATTGCAGAACGGTTGGGTATGGTTTGCCTTTTTGACCGGTGGTTTTTTTTCCGGATTGGCTGGTTTTATCGGAATGAAAACAGCCACTTATGCTTCGGCCCGAACGGCGAATGCGGCCAGCCGGAGCATGAACGACGGTTTGAAAGTGGCTTTCCGTTCGGGAGCTGTAATGGGTTTGGTGGTAGTCGGACTGGCTTTGCTGGATATTTCTTTGTGGTGGCTGGTACTGGATTGCTTTGTCGAAGAAGCCAGTGCTACCCACAAAGCAGTGATGATTACGACTACCATGCTGACTTTCGGTATGGGGGCTTCTACCCAAGCCTTATTTGCCCGTGTCGGGGGCGGTATTTTTACTAAAGCGGCTGATGTCGGAGCCGATCTGGTCGGGAAAGTAGAAGCCGGAATCCCCGAAGACGATCCCCGTAATCCTGCAACTATTGCAGACAACGTCGGAGATAATGTGGGAGATGTCGCCGGTATGGGAGCCGATTTGTATGAGTCCTATTGTGGTTCGGTGTTGGCTACTGCTGCGCTGGGGGCTGCTGCTTTTATCACTGTGCCGGAATTACAATTCAATGCAATCCTGGCTCCGATGTTGATTGCCGCTTTCGGCGTGATCCTTTCGTTGTTGGGTATATTTATGGTAAAAACCAAGGAAGGGGCATCTCAGTTGCAATTGCTGAGGGCATTGGACCGGGGAATCAATACCAGTTCCGTGCTGATTGTGGCTGCCAGTTTTCTGGTGATTCATCTGCTGGGCCTGAGTTATTGGATTTGCGGCTCGGTGATTACAGGCTTGCTGACCGGTATCGTAATCGGAAAGGCGACGGAATATTACACTTCACATGCTTACAAACCGACTCAGGATATAGCTAAAAGTTCGGAGACGGGTCCTGCTACCGTGATTATCAAAGGGATCGGAACCGGAATGATTTCGACGGCAATACCCGTAATTACGATTGTGGTCGGTATCATATTGGCTTATTTATTTGCTGCACAATTCGATATGACCGATATGTCGATGGGATTGTATGGGGTAGGAATTGCTGCTGTGGGGATGCTTTCGACTTTGGGCATCACTTTAGCGACGGATGCTTACGGTCCTATAGCCGATAATGCCGGTGGAAATGCTGAAATGAGCGAACTGGGAGCCGAAGTCCGGCAGCGGACAGATGCATTGGATGCCTTGGGAAATACGACCGCAGCGACCGGAAAAGGGTTTGCTATCGGTTCGGCTGCATTGACGGGTTTGGCTTTACTGGCTTCGTATATTGAAGAAATCAAAATCGGTTTGATCCGTTTAGGGCATACGACACTCGAGGTCGGAGGGAAAGTGGTCGATACAGCTTCGGCAGGTTTGAAAGATATGATGACTTATTACGATGTGAATCTGATGAACCCGAAAGTGTTGGCCGGCGTATTTATCGGTTCGATGATGGCCTTTTTATTTTGTGGGCTGACGATGAATGCGGTAGGGCGTGCGGCACAGAAAATGGTCAACGAAGTAAGACGGCAATTCCGCGAAATTAAAGGGATTATGGAAGGAAAAGCCGAGCCCGATTATGCCCGTTGTGTAGAGATCTCTACCCGTGGAGCACAGCGTGAAATGATCTTTCCGTCTTTGCTGGCTATTATTATTCCGATTATTGTCGGATTGATTTTTGGTGTAGCCGGTGTAATGGGACTTTTAGCCGGAGGATTGGGTTCCGGATTCGTTTTGGCGGTTTTCATGGCTAATTCCGGGGGAGCTTGGGACAATGCCAAGAAATATGTCGAAGAAGGTCATCTGGGAGGTAAAGGTTCCGAATGTCATAAGGCAACGGTAATCGGGGATACGGTCGGAGATCCGTTCAAAGATACTTCCGGGCCGAGCCTGAATATATTGATAAAACTTATGAGCATGGTAGCTATCGTGATGGCTGGTGTGACTTGTATGTTCAGCTTGCTGTAAAGGTTGAATACGGAGTAAGCCGGACATGCGGCCCGATGTGATCCGGCATTCTGCTGAAGGATGGATCGGCGAACCTGAAATTCCTGATTTCTATTTATTTATCAGGACCGAAGGTTTGCCGATCGAAGTTTGGGACGTACTCATCCGGCAGGTTTGAAAAGCTGCAGGTCTCTTTTTGAAACCTTTTGTACCACTCTTCTTTTTCTTGTTTTTTGCCTTGAAAAGAGGTGTTTTAATAGTTAAAAACGAAGGTTATTCGCCGGAAAATGATTATATTTGCATGTTTTGTGAAAAAATCAATTAAACTATAATATGAGCGAAGAGATTGAGAAAAACGAAAGAGAGTATTCCGCCGATAGTATTCAGGTACTGGAAGGTTTGGAGGCAGTGAGGATGCGTCCCTCCATGTATATCGGAGACGTTAATGTCAAAGGGTTGCACCATTTGGTTTACGAGGTCGTAGACAACTCTATAGACGAGGCTTTGGCTGGATTTTGTGATCATATTCAGGTAACTATAAACGAAGATAACTCGATCTCTGTGAGAGATAACGGTCGGGGTATTCCGACAGCACGCCATTCCAAAGAGAATAAATCGGCTCTGGAAGTGGTTATGACCGTATTGCATGCCGGAGGTAAATTCGATAAAGATTCTTATAAAGTGTCCGGTGGTTTGCACGGGGTAGGTGTTTCCTGCGTCAATGCGCTTTCTACTACTTTAATTGCAGAGATTCACCGGGAAGGAAAAATCTGGAGACAGGAATATCACAAAGGGATTCCTGCCGGAGATGTACAAGTGGTAGGAGATACCGATCGCACCGGGACTACGATTACTTTCTTGCCGGATGATACGATTTTTTATGTTACCGAGTATAAATACGATATCTTATCGGCCCGGTTGCGGGAGTTGGCTTATTTGAACAAAGGGATTCGTTTGTCGTTGACCGATAAACGGGAGATCGATCCGGAGACCAATGCTCCCCGGCATGAAGTGTTCTTTTCTCAACACGGTTTGAGTGAATTTGTCGAATACCTCGATAATACCCGGGAAAAACTGATCGAAGATACGATCGATATAGCGACAGAAAAGAATGGAATCCCTGTGGAGGTCGCTTTGCATTATAATACGGGTTTTTCAGAGAATGTATTTTCTTATGTCAATAATATCAATACGATAGAAGGAGGTACTCACCTGACCGGTTTCAAACGGGGCTTGACGACGACCCTGAAAGCTTATGCCGAGAGTCACGGAATGCTTTCAAAACTGAAATTCGATATCAATAGCGATGATTTCCGCGAAGGATTGACGGCTGTGATTTCGGTGAAAGTGGCAGAACCGCAGTTTGAAGGTCAGACTAAAACGAAATTGGGGAATACAGAAGTCGGTACGGCTGTTTCACAAGCTGTATCTACTGTTCTGGAAAACTATCTCGAAGAAAACCCGAGAGAAGCTAAGGCAATTGTGGATAAGGTCATTCTGGCAGCCACTGCGCGTCATGCAGCCCGTAAAGCCCGTGATCTTGTGCAGCGTAAAACTGTATTGAGTGGCTCCGGTTTGCCCGGTAAACTGGCCGACTGTTCGGATAATGATCCGGCAAAATGTGAAATCTTCCTGGTCGAGGGAGATTCAGCAGGGGGTACGGCAAAACAGGGACGTGACCGTCGTTACCAGGCTATTTTACCCTTGCGGGGAAAAATCCTGAATGTAGAGAAGGCTATGATGCACCGGGTATATGAAAGCGATGAAATAAAAATAATTTTCCAGGCTCTGGGGATTACGATCGGTACTCAGGAAGACTCCAAAGCTGTTAACCTGGAAAAATTGCGTTACCATAAGATTGTGATCATGGCCGATGCCGATGTCGATGGTGCACATATCGCTACTTTGATTATGACTTTGTTCTTCCGTTTTATGCGTCCGGTGATCGAGAACGGATATCTGTATATCGCAACGCCTCCTTTATATTCTGTGAAGAAAGGAAATAAAGAACAACGGTATTGCTGGACAGATAAAGAACTGGAACAGTTGGTAAATGAAATGAGCAACGGTAAAGGGGATGCCGGGTTGCATATCCAGCGTTACAAAGGTTTGGGTGAGATGAGTAAAGAGCAGTTGTGGGAAACGACCATGTCACCGGAGAACCGGATATTGCGTCAGGTATCTATCGAAAATGCTGCCGATGCCGACCGGATCTTCTCGATGTTGATGGGAGACGATGTGCCGCCCAGACGGCAATTTATCGAACAAAATGCAACCTATGCAACTATCGATGCTTAAAGCAGAAAGAAGTCAGAACGAATTGTTATTACTTCGATAGAGATGAGCGGACCTTCGGTACTGATGGAAAATGCAGTCAGCACCGAAGGTCCGCTAAGTTTAGTGTAAGATAAAATAGTTCCCAATAAATTAAAATGAGAGTAGCTGTATTTTGTGCTTCTGCCAATGAGGTGGAGCCATGTTATTTTAGAGAAGCCGGCCGATTAGGAAAAAGGATCGGAGAATTAGGGTGGCAATTGATTTATGGAGGCACGAACATCGGGTTGATGCGGGAAGTTTCCGATGCTACGATTCGGCAAGGAGGCGAAGTAACCGGGATTATACCGGAGTGTATCCGTGACCGTGGTGTCGCTGCCGGCGGATTGAAACAATTGATCGTCGCTCCCGATATGAAGGAACGTAAACACCTGCTGCGGGAACATGCGGATGCTTTTATCGCTCTGCCCGGTGGTTGGGGGACTTTAGAAGAAATAACCGAAGTCATTACCCTGAAACAATTGGGTCAGCACAATAAACCGATCGTTTTTTTAAATACCGCCGGATATTATAAGCTGTTTTTCGAATTTATCGAGCACAGCCGTAAAGCAAAATTTATTTCCTCTGCTTACGATCACCTTTATTATATAGCCGATGCTGTAGAGCCGGCCTTAGATTATATTCAAAAATACCAGCCTATCCCACAGGTAAAAAAATATTAGATGTTTAATAATTTGGAAAGAACTGATATTTTATATAATTTTAGTGCATTATAGTTGCGTGGGAATAAAAAGTTTTCAAAATAAACCATTGTAGGGATTACAACGGTATTTTAATTCGTTTAGTTTAGTTTAGTTTAGCTAAAAGGGGGATATACCCCCTTTTTTATCGGGCTTCTGTTTCGTCCAGTAATCCCCGTCCGGCTTTTACAATTTCATTCGTGTCTTTGAGTAAAGCCACTGCTTTGTCCAATACTCCGTTGATAAATGCTCCGCTCTTCGGCGAGCTATAGGTTTTAGAGATTTCGATATATTCATCCAAAGTCACTTTCACCGGAATGGAAGGAAAATGTTTTAATTCAGAAATCGCACATGACATGATCAGTTTGTCCATTTCCGAGATACGGTCCAACTCCCAATTATAGGTAAACTTATCGATGATCTCCATATTGGCGTTATATTCATAAAATGCTTTACGCATCAATGTCCTTGCATATTCGAAATCTTCGTCTTTTTTATAAATCGGGTATAAAATATCGTCTTCTTCTCTCATTTTTTCCTGAAGATGCCAGAGTGTTTTATATACAATGCTGAGTACCAGTTCAAAATCATCGTTCCAGAAGATACTCTTTTCTTCCATCGTTTGATAAAACATCTCGTCCTGTATGATCAGTTCTGAAAATAAATCGAGTACGATCTGTTTGTGCTGCTCGAAAGAGGGCGATTTCTGGTGCATGTATTTCTGATATTTGGACCACTCGATCAGTTTATTGTAGAAATACAATACCGTTTCCTGATTATCGTTCCAACTAATCAGGTTGTTTGTAATATAGTACTGGAATTTTTTGTTATTTTCCAAGATATTGAAAACCGGATTATCGATGAAGCGGGTATTCGGATTCAGATCGACATTAGAAGCGAACCGGCGGTTACGTGCTGTATCTATTTTTTGAAAAGCTTTTCGGCGGACTTCAGTGATTAGTAACAAAGTTTCGTAGTACAAATCTGTACTTTTAGACATACTTTTCAGTAGATCGCGTTCAATCTCGGCGAGAGTAGCACTTTCTTTTTTGCTGTAAGCGTAGAGCAGTTGCAATACTTTTATTCGGATCAATCTTCTGCTTGTCATTTTTATGAAGAACTATAAATATTATGTCGATTTTGACGGCGCAAAAGTATGAAATAAAATGAAGAATGAAAAATCGGGAATGAAAAATTATTAGTATCGGGAGAAAACTTTATATTTGTACTATGATATCATTCTATTTATGTTAAAACAACGTCTCTTCTATTTCTGTTTATTTATTCTTATGAGCTATTTTGTTACGGCTCAAGAGTTAAGATGTAATATTTCCGTTTCTTCGCAAAAAATACAAGGGACGAACCGGGAGCTTTTTACCAATATGCAGCGGGATATGTACGAATTCCTGAATAATAAACGTTGGTCGGAAAATATTTTTCAATACGATGAACGAATCGAATGCAGTATACAGATCACCCTGGATGAACAGATAGGGAGCGACCAGTTCCGGGGATCGATGCAAGTACGGGTGAGCCGGCCGGTGTACAACTCTTCCTATAGTACGGTGTTATTGAATTTCAGGGATAACGACATCGATTACATATACCGGGAATTCGAGCCACTGGAGTATAGTGAGACCGGACAAAATTCCAATCTGGTGAACCTGCTGGCTTTTTATGCCAATATCATTTTGGGGATTGACTATGATAGTTTTTCGCTGATGGGAGGAAACGACTTTTTTAACCGGGCAGAGACCATTGTCGCCCGCTGTCAGAATGCCAAGGAATCCGGCTGGAAGTCTTTTGAAAACCGTCGCAATCGCTATTGGTTGATCAATAATTTGCAGGACCGCAGTTATGCTTCTGTCCGGGAATGTATTTATAAGTATCATCGGTTGGGGCTGGATGTGATGTCGGATAACCTGACCGACGGACGTTTGGCTATTCTGGAAGCTCTGGGTTTGTTACAGAAGGCCCATCGGATAAAACCCAATTCCTACTTGATGCAGGTGTTTTTCGATGCCAAAGCCGATGAAATCGTGCATATTTTCAAGCCTGCTTTTACCGATGAGAGGAAAAGAATTTTTAATATTGTCTCAGAAGTAAATCCTGCAAATAGTTCGAAGTATAATGCTTTGATTCAGGAAAAAACGAATTGATAGTAAATAAAAAACGATGATTGAAAATATCAGTATAAATAATTATGCCCTGATCGATCACACGCATATCGAATTGGAAAAAGGATTTTCGGTGATCACCGGTGAGACTGGTGCCGGAAAGTCTATTCTATTGGGAGCAATCGGTCTGACCTTGGGGCAGAGGGCCGATTCGTCGGCTATCATGGATAAAACCAAAAAGTGTATTGTAGAGATAGAATACAATATCGCCGGATATGCTTTAAAAGAATGGTTCGACGAGAACGACCTCGACTATTCAGAACAGGTTATGGTCAGGAGGGAGTTGACTGCAGAAGGAAAATCACGTTGTTTTATCAACGATACCCCGGTAAATAATAAGTTGTTGAAAGATTTCGGTACTTATATGGTAGATATCCATTCCCAACATCAGTCTTTGTTGTTGGGACATCCTGAATATCAGACCGATATATTGGATGCATTTTGTGGTAATCGTGAACTGTCGGAACTTTACCAGGCAGACTTCAGGGAGCGTCAACAATTGAAATCTGCTTTGAAGCAGTTGAAAGACAGGGCTGCCGATGCCGAAAAGGAAAGTGATTATCTGCAATTTCAGTTTAATCAGTTGGAGAGTGCACGCTTACAGCTAGGGGAGAAGGAAGCACTTGAAGAAGAGTTGGAATTACTGACTCATGCAGAAAATATCAAATCGGCCTTAAGTGGGTTATCCTGGAATCTGCGGGATACCGAGCAGTCTGTCATTCAAGTATTGAAAGGAAGCCGCAATGCCATCTCCGCACTAGAGAATGCTTTTAAGGAAGCCGGCGAATACCGGGAGCGGCTGGATTCTGTGATTATCGAGTTGAACGATCTGGCCGACGAGGCCGAACGCAGAGCAGAAAGTGTGGAATATAATGCCGGGCGTATCGAGAAAATCAACAAGCGTTTGAATACCATTTACGATTTGTTGTTCAAATATAAAGCCGAGTCGGTAGAAGAGCTCGTAACATTGAGGGAACAAATCCGGGAAAAATTGAAAAAGGTAGAAGGAGGGTCGGAAGAAATAGAGCGACAGGAAAAGAAACTACAGGAGACTGAAAAACGAATGTTGCAGCTGGCCGGTAAAATCCACGAAATGCGGGTGAGTATGGAGGGGAAGTTGTGTGCGACTATGAAAAAACTACTGGTCGGACTGGGAATCAAACATGCCGAGTTTCAGGTCGGGATCACGGCGGTAGATGAGTTTACCCGGACAGGCCGGGATGAAGTAAAGTTTTTGTTCTCGGCCAATAAGAACCAACAGCCGGGAGAAATTGCCCGGGTCGCTTCCGGAGGAGAAATTTCCAGGGTAATGCTGGCATTGAAATATGTGCTTTCCGGAGCAAAACAATTACCGGTGATTATTCTGGATGAAATAGATACCGGATTGTCCGGGGAAGTAGCCCACCGGATGTCGTTGATTATGCGCGAGATGGCCGGGCGAATGCAGGTGATCAGTATTTCCCATCTGCCTCAGATCGCGGCTGCCGGCAATTGTCATTTTAAAGTATATAAAGAAGATCGCGGTGAAACGACGATCTCTGGAATCAGGAAATTGACACCAGAGGAACGGGTACAGGAGATTGCCGGCATGATCAGCGGGCAGGAAATTACACCGGCAGCCATAGAAACAGCTAAAATTCTGCTCTCGGCAAAAGCAGGCAATTGAGCTTCGGAAATTTTTTGTATTTTTGCAGGCCGGTTCTGAACGTATTTTATATGTTCGGAGTTTACTATTTATGAAGAATATCGTAAATAGGAAGATTATTCATTAAAATAAAAAGAATGGCTTACAATTTATTAAAAGGAAAGAAGGGAATTATTTTCGGTGCCCTGAATGAGATGTCTATTGCCTGGCAAGTGGCGGAGAAATGTATAGAAGAAGGGGCTGAAATCGTATTGACGAATACTCCGCTATCGATTCGGATGGGAGATATACAGGATTTTGCGGCGAAACATCAGATCCCGCTCATTCCGGCGGATGCTACGAGCGTGGAGGATTTGACCCATCTTTTTCAGGAATCGATGACACATTTCGGTGGGAAGGTGGATTTTATCTTACATTCGATCGGTATGTCTTTGAATGTAAGAAAAAAACGTCCTTATGACGATCTGGATTACGATTTTTTGCAAAAGACGTTGGATATATCCGCAATTTCTTTCCATAAAGTGCTGCAAACGGCCAAAAAACTGGACGCCATCAATGAGTGGGGATCGGTGGTCGCTTTGTCTTATGTGGCAGCTCAGCGTACGATGTTCGAATACAACGACATGGCCGATGCAAAAGCTATGCTGGAATCGATAGCCCGTAGCTTCGGATATATTTATGGACGGGAAAAACGCATCCGGGTGAATACGATTTCCCAGTCACCGACAATGACTACAGCGGGGAGCGGAATCAAAGGTTTCGATTCGCTGGTAGACTTTGCCGACCGGATGTCGCCCCTTGGAAATGCTACTGCAGAAGAATGTGCCAATTATTGCGTTTGCCTGTTTTCCGACCTTACCCGGAAGATTACGATGCAGAATCTTTACCACGATGGAGGATTTTCGAGTATGGGTATGAGTTATAGGGCTATGCACCAGTATAATAAGAGTTTTGATAACGAAGATAAAAAATAGGGGAACTTTTTGCAGTTTGTCTTAAAAAAGGGTAATTTTCCGTCTTCAATTTAAAAATCCGGAATATGTATTTATTCTTTGACACAGAGACGACAGGATTACCTAAACGGTGGAATGCACCTGTAACAGACTTGGAAAATTGGCCCAGATTAGTACAATTGGCCTGGATCATGTACGATGACCGGGGAAACATGCTCGAGAGCCGGGATGTCATAGTAAAGCCCGAAGGATTTACTATTCCTCCGGAAGCTTCGCGGGTGCATGGGATCACGACTTTGGTGGCACGTGAAAAGGGGGAACCTTTACAAGAAGTGATGGAGCAATTTGCCCGAAAGATCGATGAAGCGACAGCTTTGGTTGGGCATAATATCAGCTTCGACGAATGTATTGTCGGGGCTGAATTCGAGCGTTTGCGAATGATGACGACCCTGTTCCTGAAGCCGAAATATTGTACGATGAAACTTTCTACAGATTATTGTAAGCTTCCCGGGAAAAAAGGATTCAAATCTCCCCGGTTGGCGGAATTACACCAAGTATTGTTCGGCAGTGGTTTTGACAATGCGCATAATGCATTGGCAGATGTGGAGGCTACAGCCCGTTGCTTTTGGGAACTGAAAAATAGAAAAGTCATCAAGTAGACAGAACCGGAAAAATGAAGCGGTCAGTAAAAGGGAGATAGAGGTTGAATTATTGATTATGGCAAAAAAATCGGATTTTAATACGAGTAGAAGCGTAAAAGATTTGCAGGCGGAATATGGGAAAATGCCCCCACAGGCCGTCGATTTGGAAGAAGCAGTATTGGGAGCCCTGATGTTGGAACGGGATGCTTTTTCTATCGTCGGGGATTTATTGGAACCGGATGCTTTTTATAAGGATGCGCATCAAAAGATATTCCGGGCCATTCATAAGTTGTTCCTGAACGATGACCCGGTGGATTTGCTCACGGTGAGCGAGGCATTGAAGCAAAGTGGGGAACTGGAACAGGTCGGGGGGTATTATTATTTGTCCCAGCTGACGACCCGGGTAGCTTCGGCCGCTCACATCGAATTCCATGCAAAGATCATTGTTCAGAAATATTTGCAGCGTAAACTGATCGGGGTCTGTACAGAATTGCAGGAGATGGCCTATGATGAAGCGACCGATGTTTCTGATTTGATGGATAAGGCTCAGAAAGCTGTATTCGATATTGCCGACGGTAATATTAAAAAAGATACGGCCGAGATAGCTCCGATCATCGACGAAGCGATAAAAGGTATTCAGGCTGCTGCCGAAAAGCCGGACGGGATCAGTGGACTTCCTTCGGGCTTTAATGCTTTGGATGCGGTGACTTCCGGTTGGCAGCCTTCGGATTTAGTGATCATTGCCGCCCGTCCTGCTATGGGTAAGACGGCTTTTGTGCTTTCTATGGCCCGGAATATGGCGGTGAAACACCACCAGGCTGTCGCTATTTTCTCTTTGGAAATGTCGGCCGTGCAGTTGGTGAATCGTTTGATCGCCAGTGAGACCGAATTGAGTGCCGAGAAATTGAAAACAGGGCGTCTCACCGACGAAGAATGGCAGCAATTGCACAGCCGGATCAAGGCTTTGGTGGAGGCTCCCATCCTGGTGGACGATACCCCGGCTTTGTCTATCTTCGAATTGCGGGCCAAGTGCCGGCGATTGAAACAGAAATATGGAATAAAAGTATTGATTATCGACTATCTGCAGTTGATGACCGCCGGTGCCGATATGCGGGGAAACCGGGAACAGGAAGTGAGTTTGATTTCAAGGCAGCTGAAAATTATTGCCAAGGAATTGAGTATTCCTGTTATGGCTTTGTCCCAGTTGAACCGTGGGGTAGAATCCCGGCCGGATAAAAAACCGATGTTGTCCGATCTGCGTGAATCCGGATCTATCGAGCAGGATGCGGATATGGTTATGTTTATCCATCGTCCTGAAAAATATGGGATAACCGTCGATAATGAAGGAAACTCTCTGTTGGGGATTGCGACGATTATTATTGCCAAGCACCGTAGTGGTGCTGTCGGCGAGGTGAATTTGCGTTTCCGGGCCGAATTGACACAATTCTGTGACCTCGATACGACTTCGCCTTTTGCTTCAAGTACTTCGACCGGAGAGATCGTTACCCAAACGTTCAGTTCGAAGATGAACGATGAACCTGTGCCTGCATTGGATCAGGGATTCGAAGGTATGAGGGATAGTTTCGATAATAATGCTCCTTTTTAAATCGGATCATGAAGAGGCTGCTGCTTATCGGTTGTTTTTGCCTGATGGGATGGATCAGTCTGGCGAATCATATTCTGATTCCGATGGATAATACACAGAGCAATCATTTGAAAGCTTATGGAGTTGTTTATCATACGCTGAAAAAAGGATTGGAAGTGCAGTGGTTGCTCAATTACCGGGGAGGAAGTTTTATACTGCCTTTTGATGCGGACGGACGAACGGAATGTCTGTTGAAAGGAGTGGGCTTCGAAGTGATTCCTCCGGCAAGGCTGAATGCGATCCTGGCTGAGATAGCTTCACCGGAGGTAAATGCAGATGCGGTTAAACTGGAGAAAGCGCCGAAGATTGCCGTTTACTCCCCGAAGGAAAAGAAACCCTGGGATGATGCGGTGACTTTGGCTTTAACCTATGCAGAAATTCCTTATGATGTCGTTTATGATTCGGAAATACTGGACGGATGTCTGAAAGAGTACGATTGGTTGCACCTGCATCATGAAGATTTTACAGGGCAGATGGGAAAATTCTACCGGAATTATCGGCATATGGATTGGTATAAAGCCGAAGAAACAACTAATAAACAAACGGCCCGTAAATATGGTTTTTCAAAAATTTCCGAATTGAAGAAAGCGGTTGTCCGGACGATCCGCGATTATGTGTCTGCCGGAGGGTTTATGTTTGCGATGTGTTCGGCTACCGATACTTTCGATATTGCTTTGGCTGCGATGGAGGTAGATATTTGTGATGTCATGTTCGACGGCGATCCGGTAGAGCCCGGCGCACAGGAAAAGCTCGATTATTCGAAGACATTTGCCTTCAAAGATTTTAAATTGCAGTTGAATCCGAATATTTATGAATACTCGGATATCGATGTCACAGACACCCGAAAAGTAACCGAACGGGATGATTATTTCCTGTTGTTTGAATTTTCTGCCAAGTGGGATCCTGTGCCGACGATGTTGTGCCAAAATCATATGAACATGATTAAAGGGTTTATGGGACAGACTACCGCATATAACCGGAAACTGATCAAATCGAATGTCCTGATTATGGGAGAAAATAAGGCTGCCGGAGAAGTCAGGTATATCCATGGGGAATACGGGAAAGGTACCTGGTCATTTTTGGGCGGACATGATCCCGAAGATTATCAACACTTTGTAGGTGATCCTGTAACCGAATTGGATTTACATCGACAGTCTGCCGGATATCGGTTGATTTTGAATAATATATTGTTTCCCGCTGCCCGTAAAAAACAACATAAGACGTAAGAGCGGGTAACCGTTTAAGAAATAACGAGATGATGAAAGCAAAATTGATTTTTTTACTGAAGTATTACTTGTTTTGGGTCGTTATATCCATTGTGGCAAAAATCATGTTTTTATTCTATCAATGGTCCGATACGACTCATTTGTCCGCTGCTGACTTTTGGCATATTTTAGCCGGAGGAATCCGTTTGGATTTATCTTTGAGCGGTTATATCCTGATGCTTTCTTCAGTAATCCTGATTTGTTCGGTCTTCGTCGGGGAAAAGATTATCCGGGCCGTATTTGCCGGTTTGACGCTGTCGTTACTTCTCTTTTTTTGGGGAGTTGTTGTGGTCGATCTGGAATTATTTAAGAACTGGGGATTCCACATCGATACGACTCCGCTGATGTATCTGAAAACCCCGAAAGAAGCGATGGCTTCTACGCCTTTGTGGCTGAACTTATGTCTTACCTTGCTTATGCTGGGATGTGTCGTTTTATCCTTTTGGGTATTCCGTCGTTATGTTTTGAAAGGGTTGCGATATAAAAGGGGAAATTATTGGGGGATTCCCGTATTTCTGCTGATCGGTGGTGCTATGATTTTACCGGTAAGAGGGGGAGTGAACCTGGCTCCGTTGAATAGTAGTGCTGTGTTTTATCATGCTGAGAATATGTATGCCAATCAGGCTGCTGTAAATGCGGTTTGGAATTTTATTTACGAGCTGATGCACATGAAAAATCTGGATAAAAAATATAATTATTTGCCGGAACAGGAGGTGGCACAAGTGGTAGATAGCCTGATGCATACAGGAACCGATTATCCTCGTTTGCTGAAAACAGAACGTCCGAATATCGTATTTTTACTTTTGGAGAGTTTTACGGCGAATGCAGTCGAAGTTTTAGGGGGGATTCCCGGAGTGACGCCGAATTTGAATCAGCTGGCCAAAGAGGGAGTACTGTTTACGAATATTTATGCTACGGGGTCGCGTTCCGACCGCGGAATGGTCGCTGCAATCAGTGCCGTTCCTTCACATCCTGCCGTTGCTATGATCAAGTATCCCAATAAAATCATGGAACGTCCGAGGTTTCCGAAAGATCTCGAAGAAGCCGGGTATTCGACCCGTTATTATTATGCCGGGGATATCGATTTCGGTAGTTTCCGTTCTTTAGTCACCATGAGCTTTCAGGGGATGGTGACCGAAGATGACTTTTCCGGTGAAGCTATGGCCAATCGTTTCAAATGGGGTGTACACGATCAATATATGTTCGAACGACTTTATGAGGATATTGCCAAGGCCCGGCAACCTTTCATGTACATGGCTTTTAATATGAGCAGCCACGAACCTTTCAATGTCCCCGGCGAAGTTGCGATACCCGGCGACGACACAGAGCATAAATTCCTCAATGCCATTCATTATAGCGATGCTTGCATCGGAGAATTTATCCGGAAATGTAAAGCTTCGGGGTTATGGGACAATACGCTTTTCATCCTGATGGCAGACCATGGGACACGTCATATCCGGCATGTGGATCCTTCTACTCCGGCAGCTTATCACATCCCCCTGATATTGTCAGGAGGGGCATTGAATGTGCAGGATACCGTGGTGACGACCATCGGGTCACAAACGGATATGGTGGCTACGGTTTTGGCCCAATTGGGTATGGATCATTCCGGATACAAGTTCAGCCGTAATTTATTGGCCGATCAGGTGATTCCTTTTGCTTTCTTTTCTTATCCCAATGGAGCCGGTGTAGTGACCGAAAAAGGGTCTACTTATTTCAGTTTACAGAGCCAGACTTTTGTCGAGAAAGACAGTGTAAAAGAAGATGGCCGCTTGCTGAAAGCCTATCTGCAAGCGATCAATGAGGATTTTAACCGCCAGTAGATCATTTGCTTCCCGGAATCCCTTTGTATTTGATCGCCAGTAAGGTGAGGTCGTCCGATTGATTGCCCTGACCGATGTGGCTATGGATATCTTCGAGAAGTGCCTGAATGATAAAAGCAGGTGTTTTCACTGTTTGTGCTTCCACACATCTGATCATTTTATCCTGACCGTAGAACTGTCCCGACTGATTTTCCGTATCGGTGATGCCATCGGTATAAAATAACAAGGTTGTATTTTTATTGAAAGTATAGATATGTTCTGAAAATTCATGTTCCTCGAGTACACCGATCGGAACATCGGGGTATTTATTCAGAAAACTGGTCTGTCCATTGTGATGTATGATCAATGGATAAGGATGACCGGCATTGGTAAATGTCATGATTCCGGTATTGATATCTATAATCCCGATAAAGATCGTGGTGTATATATCGTCGTCGGCATCGTCACACATATGTTTGTTGATCAGATTGCAGATTTGTGCTGTAGAAGTGTTATTGCTGGCGATATAGCGGAATAGTTTACTGATGGAGGCCATGTATAAGGCGGCCGGAGTGCCTTTGCCCGCTACATCTCCGATGGCAAAGTAAAGTTGGTTGCCCAGCTGAAAATATTCGTAAAAGTCTCCGCCTACTTCACGGCATTGCCGTAAGTCTGCTGCCAATTCGATATTAGGAGGAAGAAGGATAGGGCGGGGAAGAAAACGTTGTTGAATACGGCGGGCCAGACGCATCTCAGAATTGTACTGTTCTTTCTCGGCCGTAGTGATTTTCAGCCGTTCTATATAGTTCACCAGGTTTTGTTGCAGATAATGAAAAGAATCGTATAAGTCATAAATTTCTTTACAAGATTTCGGGGTAGGAAGTACGATATCGAACTGTCCTTCCGCAACACGACGGGTGGAATAAGCCAACTCGAGTAAAGGAGAGGATAAACGCTTGACAATGTTAACGATACCGATAAACAGGCAGAGTAATCCCAACCCCATAGAAAGGAATAATATGAAATAAAGTTTACCGGATGAATATAAGATCTCGTTATAGGGACAGATGATACCTATTTGCCAATCCATAGGAGAAAAAGGGGTGTAATAGAGGTAGTGTTTTTGTTTGTCCAATTCCACGGTGGTCGCACAGGTTTCCCCTCTCGATATACTCCGGTGGATAAAGCTGGCTTTGGGACCTGTGAGGTGGCTGATCAGATTTTGTTTCCCACTCGGCGATGGAGCCGGATGAGCAATGTAATTTCCTTCCCGATCGACGACAAATAAATTTCCGGATCTGAACAACTTATAGCTGCCGATCAGAGCATTCAGATTCTTCAAGGGAAAGTCTACTTTCAAAATACCACAGGGCTGATGCTGGCTGTTGTGGATCAGATGGCATAAAGCGATGGTCTTGCAGTGGTTTACTTCGGAATAAATCCAATATCCGTTATTGGGTGCCGACTTGATGATTTTAGCTGAGTCCGGATGACAATAGTTGCAAGAAGGATCGGGTTGAGTGAAATGGATTTTCTCATCTGCAGTACGGTAAGCATTGATATGAATGAAATCGGCTACTTCCGGATTTTTCAGATCGTAATGGACCGAACTTCCGATGAGTGTCTTATAACTTCTCAGAATTCGGATGGGTAAATCAGGGATATTTTTATAATTCAGTTCTCCCTGCATATCGGTTACATTTTGCGGAATACTTTCGATTCTTGCAATTTCACGTTCGAAGATGATCAAGGCATTATTGGCGATTGCTTTTGCCTGGCTGTAAGCATTGTTGTTGATAAATTGTTCCAGTGAATTGACCAGAGCCAGAGAGATTAAGAAAAATACGACGAATAAAACAAGGATTAAGTAAATAATCAATTGTTTTGAAAAACTGATGTTCTGACTTATTTTCATAGATGATAAAGAGGCACTTAGGGAGAAGTTAGCTAGCGGTTTGGGTGCAGGATGAATTCGGTGATCACAGGTCTCAAACCGATTCTACCGGGAAACCCAAGATAACCTTGTCCGCGACTGACATATAAATATTGATTTTGATGCCGGTATAATCCGTCGTATTCCGGATAAATATATTGTGCCGGACTCCATTCGTTTTTTCCGATCTTGATTCCGAATTGCATAGCATGGGTATGACCGGAAAGGGTCAGGGCTATCCGGGGTACTTGTAATACTTCACCTCTCCAGTGTGACGGGTCATGGGATAAAAGGATGATGCAAGCTTGCCCGGGGAGAGAATCTATAGCGACATCCAATTTCCCGTAACGGGGAAAAGGGGGATTGCCCCAATTCTCGACCCCCACAAGCCAAAGCGTGTCCCTGCCTTCGACGATGGGAATACGGTCATTGTTCAACATATGAAATCCCATCGACTTCATATTTTCAAAAAATTGGTTCAGGTTGTTCCGTTTGTCCGTTTCAGTAGGCCAACGGGTATAATCGCCGTAATCATGATTCCCGGTAATGGCATATTTACCGTAAGAAGCTTTCATTTCTTGAAATAGAGTGATCCAGGGGGACATTTCTGCTGCGAAATTATTGACCATATCTCCTGTAAATACAATGATGTCCGGTTGTAAACGATTGACTTCCCCGACTAATTTCCGCATACCGGGGTAACTTTCTCCGAAACTTCCCAAGTGGATATCCGAAAGTTGTACAATCTTGAAATGATCGAATTCGGCCGGCAAATTTTCCAAAGTCAGATTTACGGTTTCAATTTTATAATTATAACGCCCTAGAGTAAGACTATATAGTAGAATCAGGAAAAGTGCTCCTGCCAGGATACCCGAAAATAAACGGATCAGTTTGGATATCCTCTGACAACATCTCCGTAATAACAGACCGATTCCGTTGAAAACGGTATAAATGAGTTTCGGTGTATAGAATAAAAATAACAGACCGATCAGTTTTTCTATCCAAAAATAACTGTCGGGACCTTTTAAGCGGGATACGCTGTACTGAAAAAGAATTAAGGTACAGATGAAAAAGAGAGTATGTAATCCATATAATAGAATTTGCCACTTTTTATTCAAATATTGTTTCAATTGAATCCAGAATATGGTATCTGTCAATAGAATAAAAATGAGGCCTGCTATAAATATTAAATTACTACTCCGCATATAATTTTTAAATTATAATATCATAAATATGATATAATGTTTAATGGCTAAGACATACATTTATGTCAGGAATGATTATACGCATTCCTGACAAAATAGTAAACCTTAGAAGTTTTTAAAATAAACCGGTGATATGACCTTGTTCGTCGATATCGATATTCTCGGCAGCCGGTTTCTCGGGAAGTCCCGGCATTCGCATGATTTCCCCTGTAATCGGTATGACAAAACCTGCTCCGGCGGCAATTTCTATTTGGCGGACGGTAACGACAAAATCTTTCGGCCGACCTAGTAATTTAGGATTATCGGACAGTGATTTTTGTGTTTTGGCTATACAAACCGGGAGTTTATCCAATCCCAGAGCGATGATTTTTTTCAAATCGCTTTTGGCTTGTGCTGTATAATCGATAGCTGCAGCTCCATAGATTTCTTTGGCGATGGTTTCTATTTTCTTTTCGATATCCCAGCTCCATTCGTAGAGCGGTTTTAGTTTGCATACGCATTGTTCGGCTACTTTGGCTGCCAGGATTGCCAGTTTCTCAGCTCCTTCACCTCCCTTGGCCCAAACTTCCGCTACTTCCATGGGCACGCCCAGTTCTTTGCATTTGTCTGCAACAATTTGTATCTCAGCATCTGTATCGGTGACAAATTTGTTCAAAGCAACGATGGGGCAAATATTGAATTTCTTCATATTTTCAACATGCTTTTCCAAATTTTCGATTCCTTTTCTCAATGCTGCCGTATTCTCTTCTTTCAGATTTTCGACTTTCACGCCTCCATGGTATTTCAGCGCCCGGATCGTGGCGACCAGAACGACGGCGCTCGGATTCAGACCGGCTTTGACACACTTGATATCGAAGAATTTTTCTGCACCCAGGTCAAAACCGAAACCAGCCTCCGTGACGACAAAATCTGAAAGCGAAAGTCCCATCTTCGTTGCCAGTACGGAATTCGTTCCCTGAGCAATATTGGCAAACGGACCTCCATGAATGATGGCGGGATTCCCTTCGATGGTTTGCACCAGATTGGGTTTGATCGCGTCTTTCAATAAAGCGGCCATCGCTCCATGAGCTTTCAGGTCACGGGCATATAAAGGACGTTTATCATAGGTATAACCGATGAAAATATTTCCCAACCGTTCTTTCAGATCCATGAAACTTTCCGATAAGCAAAGGATCGCCATAATCTCTGACGCTGCCGTAATATCGAAACCGGTCTCCCGTGGGATACCGGATGATGTACCTCCCAAACCGACGATAATGTGCCGCAGAGAACGATCGTTCATATCCATTACCCGTTTCCAGGTCACAGTCCGGGGATCTAACCCCAGGGAAGAAGTTTTACTTTGGATGTTATTATCGATCAGGGCTGCCAACAAGTTATGGGCTTTCTCGATGGCATTGAAGTCACCTGTAAAATGGAGATTGATATCTTCCATCGGTAACACCTGTGAGTAACCGCCTCCTGTTGCACCACCTTTGATACCGAATACAGGTCCTAAAGAAGGTTCACGCAAAACAACCGTTGTCTTTTTACCGATCCGGTTCAGCCCTTCGGTCAATCCGATCGATATGGTCGTTTTCCCCTCGCCGGCCGGAGTCGGGGAGATGGCCGATACCAAAATCAGATGCTTGCCTTGCATCCGGGCGGGCTGAATCAGGTCGAGGGGGAGTTTGGCTTTATATTTACCATATAGTTCTATCACTTCCGGATCTATGCCTAATTTTTTTGCAATTTCCGTGATCGGTTTCAGTTTTACGGTACTTGCAATCTCTATGTCTGTCATGTTTTTAATTGTTTGTTGGTTATTGGTTGGTTTTATATTAGTTGAGCGTAAATTCTGTACTCCCTATCAGTTCGTTGTCGCTGAATAATTCTGCAACGTATTTTCCTTTGACCAGACTTCCGTCGTTAGGCCAGTATATCGCCATTTCGAGCCGGTCACCTTCATAATTGATTTCCCGTTTGGCGGAGTAGGTCAGAGAAACATTCTGATATTTAAAGAATGATTTTTCGCTAAAGGCGATCACTTTGTCATCCGGACGTTTCAGACGCAGATAAATCACCCGGTCGCCCCGTTTGGCCGTTACATTTTTCGTGATCACAAATTCCGCTTTCAGGTTGTAACATTTTTTCCAGTTCGTTTCCTTATCTCTTTTATTTACGGGATATACGACGAAGTTTTCTGTCCGGAGGGCACTGGCCTGGGCGATCACTTCTTTCATGTCTTTTTGCTGATTTTCAAGTTTCTGATTCCGTTCCCTGACCCAATTCATTTGTTTGCGTACTTCCGTATTTTCTTTTGCCAGTTTTTGATTCAGCTGATTGAGAGAATCTATCTGTACCACATAACTTCTCAATACATTTTTTAATGTACCGATTTCTTTTTTATAACGATTGATTTCTGCATAAGAGTTATCGCGGAATTTCTTCATCTGATCCATTAAGGTAAGGATCTTTTCCTGTTCTAATTGCAGTTTTTCATTCAGGGTATCGTTACTGGTTTTCAGATCATCGTAATTATGGCTCAGATCGGTAAGCTCCTGTTCCAATAATTGCTTTTCCTCATGAATGGCGGCGATATGTTTTTTATTTTCGGATCTTTCAACTAAAAAGAAAATGAATAATAAAATAAGAACTACCGACAAACAACCGATAACGATCATTAACATTTTGTCTTTCTTGTCCTTGATGATAGAATTTTCTTCCATAATTTAATACATTATTGTTTTTATTCGTTTTTATCTCCTGACTTCCGCAAAGGTAGGAAAAATAAAAGTAAAAGGAGAAATGTTAAAACTAAAAGCATGGCGATAAGGAGAGCATAAATTTGGATTTTACAATTTTTTAACGTATTATTGTATAGTCCTAAATCATCAGCATATGCGAGAAGAATTTTTACATTATCTCTGGGCGAATGCTTTGTTCAGAAGTAATGAGTTTGTAACCATTTCCGGTCATGCTGTGGAGGTGTTGAAAGTCGGGCTGTTGAACCGGGATGCAGGGCCGGATTTTTTCAATGCCAGAATCCGGTTGGATGGAGTAGAGTGGGGCGGTAATGTCGAGGTACATTTGCGTAATAGCGATTGGAACAGGCATGGTCATCAAGTGGACGCAGCTTACGACAACGTGATTCTGTCTGTTGTCCTGGAGGCCGATGTCCGTATTTATAACAGCAAGGGACGCGAAATCGATACGATAGTTCTGGATTATGCCGATCGATTGTATGAGGAGTATCTTTATATGCTGGGCGGACAACTGAAACCCGGCTGCCGGCGGAAAATAGAAAAAATCGACAAGAGTAGCTTTTATCTGATGTTGCCGGCACTGGCTATCGAGCGGTTGATGAGAAAATGCCGGGAAATCGAGGGAATACTTGAATTAACCCGGAATGATTGGGAAGAATGCCTCTTTCGCCTGATCTGTAAGTATTGGACCGGTAATGTCAATGCAGAGCCCTTTTATCAATTGTCGCTTCGCTTGCCTTATCGGATATTACTCAGGTATGCGGATAAACAAACCGTTTTAGAGGCTTTATTGTTGGGATGTGCCGGGCTGTTGGAAGATAGTGCGGAAGATGAATATGTGGCTGTATTGAAAAAGGAATTCCTGTATTACCGGAATAAACACGATTTACAAGCCATGCCTTCCGGACAATGGAAGTTTATGCGGATCCGGCCGGATGTTTTTCCGACTGTCCGTTTAGCTTTGCTGGCTTCGTTGATCCGTGATTACAGGACTTTGGCCTCCCGTATTTTAGATGCGACTTCATTGAAGGAACTGATGGGGCTATTCGAAGTAAATGTTTCTGCTTACTGGAACCGGCATTATCGTCCGGGTATTATCGCTCCCGAACGACCTAAAAAATTGGGAGAACAGGTGCGGAAAACACTGGTTATTAATGCAGTGATCCCTTTTGTTTTTTGGTATGGAAAACAAAGAGAGGAAAGAAAATATACCGAAAAAGCGCTGAGATGGCTGGAAGAATGTTCTCCTGAAAACAATTATATCGTAAGGGCTTGGCAAGAACTGGGATTTCGATTCGATTCAGCCTTACAAACACAGGCCATTATAGAACTAACCCGGGAATATTGCGAGTACCATCGTTGTCTGCAATGTAAATTAGGGCGGGAAATTTTAAAGATATGCTGATCTGAAATCCTGTCAGGGGATTAACTCGATCGCTTCCTGACGCAGGATTAAAGGAAGATTGATTTCTCTTTTTTCCAGGCTGATCAGCCATTCTTCTACTTCTTCCGGACGAAGGGTGTAAAGAATATCCCTGAATACTTCGATCTGTTCGTCGGTATAGGCCTCCGGAGCAATTTGCCGGTAAACATCCAGTTCTTCATCATCGAAGTAATCTATTTGGGGACTGGCTTTTTTCAATCCTTTTTCACATATCGCATGAGCTCCGCAGCAATCTGCCGGAGGAGCGACAATGGTCTCCGGGTCTTCACTATGGCGGTGTTTATGAATAAAAGTAAACAGGGCGACTAAAATCAGCAGCCCTGTTAATCCCGATAGAATATAGATCATTGTGTAGATCTGTTATTTTAATAGTTCTTTTTTTAATAAGTTCACCTGATTGGTCAGTTTTTTGATTTCTGCGTCGGCGTCGGCTTTTGTTTTTCTGATCCAATTCAGTTTTTTTGTCATTTCCTCGTTGTCTGCTTTCAGCTTTTCAACTTCTCCGTTTTGAGCTTGCAGGTTATTGGTAGCACTTTCCAGCTGTGCTTTGATTTTCTGATTCTCAAATTCCAGATTGGTTTGTACTTCGGTCAGCTGACGACGCAACTGATCCCGTTCATTGCTCACTTTTTGCAGACTGCTTTCCAATGACGATATTTGCTCGCTGGTAGATTGAGTAGTAGTTTTGATCTGATCGGCAACATTACTCAATTCGGATTTCAACTCCACTTGTTTACTTTCCAAAGAGCGTAATTTGGTATATAGTTGGTCGATCGTTTTATCTTTTACAGCATTATTTTCAGTCAGTTTGTACCGGATGGTATTGAAATCGTCCTTTGCTAGTTGCAATTGATCTTCCAACTGTTTTTTATCGCGCTTCAGATCGAGCAGATTCCGATCGACTTCTCTTTTTGCTCTGGCTAATTCTTCGAATTTCTTCTTAGAAACGCAAGACACGGATAAAGATGAAATAATCATAAATCCACTCAGGTATAAAATCGTTTTTCTCATATGAAGTGACTCTAATTATTTATTGACACATTTTGGTTTTAAGCATTATAATTGCTTACTTTGGGGCAAATATATAAAATAAAATAGAAACGTAACGTAAAATAAGCTTGAATTACTAAATGTACTGATGATTATGGCCAGGAAATTTCTTTTATTATTGCTATTGATATGTGGAGGCTTGTGTATGGGGCAGGCTCAGGAAGATGGAAAAATTGTATTGAAGGGAGTGGTACAGGATGCCCGGACTAACGAACCTATACCTTTTGTCAACATCGGTTTGTTGGGAACGGTAGCAGGGGTCGCTTCGGATGTAGACGGACGATTCGAATTGGTCATTCCGGATCGGTATGCAACCCATGTCCTGCGTCTCTCGGCTATCGGTTATACTTCAAAGGATATCAAAGTATATGAAATACAAAATAAACCCGACCTCAAAATCCTGTTGCAGCCGAAAACTTATGGGATCGGGGAGGTAGATGTATACGGACAATTGCTGATTTATAAGAAAATGCTGCAAAATGTCGTTTCCAACATTAACAAGAATTATATTTCTAAACCTTATAATTACGAAGGTTACTTTAAATATAGCCGGCAGGTCGACGGACAGGAAAAAGTGAAAGAGGCGACGGTAACGATCTATGATGCTCAGGGATACCATCGGGAAGATGTTGCCTCGGCTTTTAAAGAATTGAATTATAAATTCAATCAGGTCCGTAGAAATTCCGAAGTGACTTCGGTGTGGGACGGCCTGACCTATTTCGATGATATTCTGACAGCAGATATCGTTAGGAATACCCGTAATGTATTGGATATCGTCAATTCCCGTGATTATAAACTGAAAAGTAAAGGTAAGCTGGTCTATGAGGGTGATTCGGTTCAGGTGATCAGCTATCAGGCTACTCATCCTTCTATTTCAACAACCGGTGATCCGGCGGTGCAGACCTATAGCGGAGAGATTTATATCAATCTGAAAGATCTGGCGGTCTTAAAGAATGTCGTCAACCTGACTTCCCGCGATTTTAATGGATTAGGCCGGAATCTGGTTACGATCAATGAAAAACCGAAAAGTGATGTGAAAATGACAATCACCACAACCTATAAGAAATTGAAATCGGTTTACTTTCTAAGTGGTGTCCAGGTGGAATATTCCTATAAAGAAGAGGGGAAAGAGGTAAAAGGGACGATGGAGTATATCACTACCCGTGTAAACAGAACTTCTCCTACAGTTATTGAAGGCCGGATTTATTACGAAGATATCGAGGCTAACGAAGAATTTTGGAATCGCTATTCGGTCTATTTTGAAGAATAAGATGGGGAGAAAATAAAACGAGCCTGATTGATTCAGGTCCATAAATTTGGAGAGATGGAGTATTAAAGTTCATGTTACTTTTACTTGTTCGTCTCCGGTATTCGTGCTCGGGGATCCGGTCACTTCTGTCGGTCGTCTGGCTTTTTCTGAACGACCGACCCGTGGTGTCTGACGGAAACGTAACGTAAAGTTTTTTACGCTGCGAGGAGTTCCGCCGGTCAGTGAAAGAAAAACTTACCGGACCGGTCTGACGGCACAAAACCCGGAATCGGAATAGAAATAGAAAGAAAAAATAAAACCTACGTTAAAACCAGACTGATCTTTTTAATCGGAATTTTTTATTCAGATCCACAACTTTATTTGTTAAAGATATCTTCTTTGCTGCGGGGTTGTTTGTCTTGATGCCATTCAAAATCTTTGAGAAAGCGATCTTTCGGATCGACAATGATCAGCGGATTCAAAGTTCCTTCGGGTTTGGTAATAAAAACAATCCGGTTTACCCTTTTTTCTTTTAAATGAATTTTAATAGCGGAACTGATGGTCTTATTCAAACCGATAATTACTCCTTTGTCATCCGGGTAGTATATCGATTCGCCGTTCCCATCGACCTCCACCAGATAAAGTTCATTGTGCCGGATATAACCGGTCATATTCCGTCCTTTGATTTGATTGAACTTGGCCGTATCCAGCTGGTTGACGATAAATGCTTTGTTATTTAAATGGAACAGGTCGACTTCATTGTTCTTGAGGTGCATATCGATCGTTGTCCCCGTTAGCTGATTACCACTGGCCCAGACAATAGGAGTACCGAAAAGATATACGGTAGAATCCGCTACCGGGAAAATCATTGAATCGCATATTCCTTGCAGATCGGGATTGAAAAATTTCGTGTTGTAATAGGCCTTCAGGACGTTGTTACCTAACGAATCTTTACTACTTGAAAGGGTATCTCCATGGACAAAGAGGGAATCGGTTTTACCGACCAGAATCAATTGAGCACGCTCGGTTACATAAGCATAATCGTTGTTTTTCGTGACCTCGCCATAGTTTCCCTCTACAATCACATTATTTACTGTATCGTACAAATGGATGTTTTGATGCATGATAGCCTTACCGGACAGGCTGTCTACAATTAAAGTATCGGCCCTTCCTAAATATTCGTTGTAGGTAAGGTGATTGTTTTTATATAATTCGGCATGTGAAGTCAGTGAGTTATACCAGCCGTTCTCCGAATAGAGGGTTCGGTTGTCGCCATAGATATTGGTCGGTCCCAATATCGTAATGACTTTTGTTTCCGTTTGATATTTCAAAGTATCCGAATACATCGTATATTCGGGAGTGTATACCTTGACACTATCCTTAAAAAACATTTCATTAATCGGGAGGTAATAGTAGCCGATGTCGCTGATCAGGGTGTTGATACTGTCTTTTATCGTCCCTTTATTGAAGTAATAACCGACCCGGTTGGCCGCATCGTAATCCAGAAAATCGGTGGTCAGGGTAATTTTCGGGTCTTTCATGATCACGTTATCCCTGACTTTGGCAAATTCCGTATTGCCATTGTATAGCATAAAATCTCCCCACAGATTCAAAGTATCGTTCTGAATCACGTGGACATTACCGAAAGCTTCCACATAATTACTATCCCGATGGTTGTATAATTTATCGCAAAACATCAGCATATTTTTATGCTTCAGCCTGACATTTCCAAGTAAGCTATCGATATTACTCTTCATATTCACGGCATAAGTGTCGGCATGAAGAATATCGATAACATCTTTTTGCTGGGCAAATGAGGAACATATTGTGCCGGCAAAACATATAGACAATAGGAGGATTTTCAAGTACATTTTATATCGACCGTTTATTTTATAAATTCCCGGATCAGATCTTCGACCCGGATATGTTCAGCCTCTGCTTTATAGTTTTTAAAGATCCGATGCCGCAAAATAGCTTCTGCTACATATTTTACGTCTTCTATATCCGGAGCATATTTCCCTTGTAAAGCTGCATGTGTTTTAGCTCCTGAAATTAAAAATTGAGAAGCTCGCGGTCCGGCGCCCCAGTTGAGGTATTGCTCTGCCAGCGGATGTGCCCCAGAACGTCCGGGACGAGTCCGGGCAACTAGTTTTACGGCATATTCTGTGATATGTTTCGATACCGGCATCAGGCGGATTGCAGATTGGAAATTCAGAATTTCTTCCCCTGTAACGATACGGTTCAATTTTTCCGTTTTCTGTCCGGTAGTGCTTTCTACGATAGCGATTTCTTCTTCCAGAGTCGGATAATCGAGTATCAAACTGAACATGAACCGGTCTAATTGAGCTTCCGGCAGCGGATAGGTTCCTTCCTGTTCTATCGGGTTTTGAGTAGCCAGAACAAAAAAAGGCTGTTCCAATTTCCGGGTTGTACCGGTCGCAGTGATTTCTTGCTCTTGCATCGCCTCCAGTAAAGCACTCTGTGTCTTGGGAGGAGTACGGTTGATTTCGTCAGCCAGGATAATATTGGCAAATAGGGGCCCCTCGATAAATCTGAATTCCTTCTGATTGTTTAAGATTTCAGTACCGATAATATCGGAAGGCATCAAATCCGGCGTAAACTGTATCCGCTTATATTTTAAGTCTAAGGTTTCGGATATAGCGGTTACCATCAAGGTCTTGGCCAAACCGGGGACACCGATGAGCAGGCAATGTCCGTTACTGAAAATAGCTACCAGTATTTTATCGATGATTTCTTCCTGACCGACAATTTTGCGGGCGATCTCTTTTTTTAGTGTTTCATATTTAATCTTCAACTGATCGATCCTTTTTACCAAATCTTCCATGATCATTTGCTTTTAGCACGACTTTCAATCCCTGTTTCTGTTTATTTAATCCATCCGTCGTACCGGAATTTGGTATCTTTAAAACTTTCATCGATATGAATATAGGTATCCGCTTGTTTTTCTTTGATCCATTTTTCCAATTTCTCCATTTGTTTTTCCCGTTTCAGCATCAATTCGAAATTTTGCCAGTCATCATCCAAATTCGCTTTATGACGGGGATAAAATTCTTTAATCTTCACGATCTTGTATTCTTCTTGGCCGTTGGTATGACTGATGAACGGCTGAGAGATTTCGCCGGGTTTCATTTTATTTACTTCCCGTGCCATATCACCGGGAATATCGGGACGGGCAATGCGGGCTTCCGAAGTTTGGGGATCGGCGAACAACCCACCGTTATTCCGGGTTTTCTTATCGGTAGAGAAATAATAGGCAGCTTCTTCGAAAGTCATTTTCCCATCGGTGATGTATTGACGGATGGTATCCAGACGATTTAAAGCTTCCTGTTTTTCCGTATCGGAAACCTTCGGTTGAAGGATAATGTGACGAACATTGATTTTTTCCCCCTGACGGTCGATCAGCTGAATAATATGGAAACCGTATTCCGATTCTATGATTTTAGAAATTTTTCCGGGTTTTAAGCTGAAAGCTGCTTCTGCAAAAGCCGGGTCCAATTCTTTCTTGGATTTATAACCCAGTTCTCCGCCACGGGGAGCAGAAGCATCTTCTGAATACAATACGGCTAAAGTATTGAACGTCTTTTCCCCTTTCAGGATCTGATCCCGGAAAGAGCGCAATTGTTCCCGTATCCGTTCTTTCTCGGCTTCACTGACATCCGGTTTTAAAACGATCTGTTGTAATTCGTAACGGTCGGGCATATCCGGAAGGCTGTCTTTGGGGATCTTTTTGAAATAACTTCTTACTTCCGAAGGAGTAATACGTATTTTTTCAACAATCTTTTGCTGCATTTGCTCCGTAATCAATTGCTCCTTAATCGGATTTCTCATGTCGTCTTTGATTTCCTGGATGGATTTACCGAAATATTTCTCCAGACGTTCCTGAGAACCGATATTACTGATAAAAAATTCGATCTGACTGGAAACGGCATTTTCAACTTCTTCGTCCGATACGATGATACTATCTATTTGAGCTTGGGCCATAAGTAGTTTCTGTACCAATTGTTGTTCCAGAATTTCTGCTTTATAATCAGGTGACGAGGAGATGATCCCCTGGCCCTGTTGTTGTAAAAAGGCATTTTCAATATCGGATTGCAGAATTATTTCATCTCCTACAATAGCAACTATTTTATCTATAACATTTTTTTGTGCAAAAATAAAGCTGAAAGAGAAAGATAAAACAAGTAATAATAAAACCTTTTTCATGTGTATCAATTTGTTATTATATAGTCAAAATTTGAGACCTCTAAACTACTATTTTTATTCAAAACAGCGAAGAACAGTAGAAAGTTTAGTAAATTTTTACATACTTTTTACGAACTCCTTCTTCATTGATCTGTTTTTCCAGGTCGTTTTCGAATTGAAGTTTCTTTTTATTTTTCAGAATAAGGGTAATTTCATCTCTGACATAATCTAAGGGAGCTAATGTTTGTTCATGACGCATCTCCTTGATTTTTAGAAAATAGTAGTTGTCGTCATCTTCTTTTTCGATGTTTTTAACCACCAGAATTTCTTTTTCTAATGTGTTGAAATCTCCGGGAATCAGATTTAATATATATTTTACTTCAATCCATTTATTGTTGAATTTATCGTATTTTTTAGCATGGGTCAGGCAATAATCTTCCAGACTTTCCTGATCGTTTGCTTTATCCGATTTGAACCATTTCTTCACTTCTTTTAAATTAGGTGCATTTTTAGGAAGAATAAAGAATACCGCTTTAATGATCGGAGTGGGCAGAATAAAGTTTTTTTCGTTTTTATTATAATAGGTTTCGATGTCTTCTTCGCTGATCTCGTCCATAAGGCGTTGGGCGATCAGTTTTTGTTTGTATTGGTAAATCAACAAAGAAGTACGGTAATCTTCAACTTGTTTTTGTATATTCATTTCTTCGTTGGATAGGTTCTCGATCGCTTTATGTAAAAGTAATTTTTGCGTCACCCAATTGCGGATATAGTTCTGAGCCATGAGCAGACTATCTTCACTGGAGGTGCCGTTCGGAATAAAATCGATGATCTCGGAGCGGGATAAGGTACTCTCGAACACTTGTGCCACAGGTGGCTCCTGCGTTCTTTGGGGCTCACAGGAACAAATGATCAGGACCAGCATAAACAATAGGGTGAATCTCATTTTTAACTTCTTGTTTTAAGATACGGGCGAAAGTAGTAAATAATTTTCAATTTTCCCTATCTTTGTCCGAAAGAAGAGAGATGCATAACAGGATTCACGAAATATTGAAACAATACTGGGGATACGATGAATTCCGTAGTTTGCAGGAGGAGATTATTCTCTCGGTATTGGAGGGGAAGGATACGCTGGCTTTGATGCCGACCGGTGGAGGAAAGTCGATTACCTACCAGGTACCTGCCTTGGTGTTGGAGGGGATATGCCTGGTGGTGACGCCCTTGATCGCTTTAATGAAAGATCAGGTTGAAGAATTGCAAAAGCGGGGAATTGTGGCGGAGGCGATTTATACCGGTATGGGGAAAGAACAGATAGAATCGACCCTGAATAAAGCGATTGCCGGAAAAATCAAATTCCTGTATGTTTCTCCCGAACGATTAGCTTCGGAACGGTTTCGCGCACGTCTGAAACAAATGCATTTGTCCATGCTGGCAGTCGACGAAGCCCATTGTATTTCGCAATGGGGCTATGATTTCCGGCCTTCATATCTGCGGATCGCTGAAATCCGGGAGAATTTCCGGCAGATTCCGGTATTGGCATTGACAGCTACCGCTACTCCCCGGGTAGCCGAAGATATCCAGCAACAGTTAAAATTTGAGATGCCCCATGTTTTATCGAAAAGTTTCCGGAGGGATAATATCGCTTATGTAGTCCGGAAAGCGAACGATAAGTTGGGAGAATTATTGCATATTTTATCCAGTCTGAAAGCCAGCGCAATCGTGTATGTGCGCAAAAGAGCGGGAGCGGAAGAGTTGGCCCGTTTTTTGAAAGCGAAGGGAATAGAAGCTGATTTTTATCATGCCGGACTGACTTCTTTTCAAAGAGAACAAAAACAGGAGGCGTGGAAAAAAGGTGAAGTCCCGGTGATTGTCGCAACGAATGCTTTCGGTATGGGAATCGACAAACCGGATGTTCGGATTGTCGTTCATTTCGATATTCCGGATAGTCCCGAGGCCTATTTCCAGGAAGCCGGGAGAGCAGGACGGGACGGTAAGAAGGCTTATGCGGTATTGTTATACAACGAAGCTGCTTTGACAGCCCTGAAAAAAAGAGTCATCCAGGGATTTCCCGATAAAAATTACATCCGTCAGGTGTATCGCCTGTTGGGGGATTTTTTCGGATTGGAGGAAGGGTTAGGGCATGGACTGGCTTTTGAGTTCGATCCTGAACATTTTGTGAAGACTTATAAGCTGGAGCTGACCACTACTTTGTCGGCGATAAAAGTATTGCAGGTAGCCGGTTATTTGGAATGTACCACCGAAGTACATGCCCGTTCGCGTATCAGTTTTCTGGTTTTGAGAGATCAATTGTATAAAATAGAGTTGGGGGACCTTTTATTGGAACGATTGGTGGAATATATACTTCGGAATTATCCGGGGATTTTTGTGCAATATGCTTATATCGATGAAGAAATACTGGCCGGGAAGTTAGGGGTGAAAAGACAACAGGTCTATGAAAGTCTGTTGTTATTAGCCCGTCGCAGGATCATCGGTTATATTCCCGGTAATGACCGGCCTTATATCGTTTATCACCAGCCCCGGGTTCCGGCTCATTACCTGCATATCGGTCCCGAGGCCTATGAGGACAGGAAACAAGCTTATGCTGTAAAAGTCGGGCATATGGCCGGATACATCGAATTAACCGATTCCTGTCGTCAATTGTATTTGATGGCTTATTTCGGACAACGGGAAAAAGAGGTTTGCGGTATTTGTGACCTTTGTCTCGAACAGAAGAAACGACCGGGAAATACCAACCGGAAAACCGAGGAGAAGATCCTTGAGCTGCTGAAACAAAAAGATTATGAGATCAGGGAACTGATCTATGAATCGGCGGGTTCCCGACAGCAAGCGACGGCTTGTATCCGCAAACTTTTGGATGCAGGTGAAATTTATTATAAAACTCCGACATTACTGGCTTTACGTCATTAATCATACTCCTGCCTTATCCCCGAATAACGAGATATGCAATCTGTCACAATATCGCCAACCGTTCCGAATACAATACTCTAAAGTTTTTCGCATATTCCTTCGCATGATTTCCGGTGTCCCTCCTAAAGGCATTAACAGGATGTCGTCATTTTTCCAGGCTTGAAGAACAGATAAAAGTTGCTGGATTTCGTCTATATCTTCATCGCAAGCATATACGAATTTCAATTGGAAATCTTTCTGGTATTGCCGGGCAGAGGATATATATTGCTGTATGCATTCTGGATTCAACCGTTGAATGGAAAGCGGACTCGCTCCGGTATAGGAACTGCTTAGCTTGGGAGATAAACTGAATAAATCGATGTATCGGGCCAATTCAGGATCGAATAAGGTGGCATTGGTTTCTAAAGTCAAATGGAATCGATAGTCGGACTTTAACTTTTGACATAAGGCTTTTAATTCCTTTACCTGAAGTAAAGGTTCACCACCGGTAAGGACGATATGCCGGATAGGACCGGCATTTTGCAAGAGGGTTGTATAAATGGCTTCCACAGATACTTGCCGGGTATCTTTTAATTGATATGCAGCATAAGCAGAGTCACAAGGTGACGACAGACCGTCGGAGGTTTGCCAGTGACATTGCAGATTACATCCGGCCAATCTGACAAATAGAGAAGGGATACCGCACAATTTTCCTTCTCCCTGAACGGTACCTGCAAACTGAAAACCGGATGCCGGCAAATCCGGGAGCAAATGTCCGTCTTTATCTTTAACGATCGGAAAGATTCCGTCTTTGGCTAATCGCATATTTACGCCTCTAACAGTTTATCCCACCAGTCGGTAGATTTCCACTCTGCAACGATCCCTTCGGAGAAATGGATGTCTTTCAGTTGGAATCTGGCCAGTTTTAAATCTTCCTGAAAAGCTTCGGCATAACCTGTAGCCGTTTCATGTACCCGGACAGCATGAAGCTGAATATTTCCTTCCCCGTTGACACGTTCCGTATGCCGGAGGATTTTGTCGATGACATAGGTAAACAGTAAGGCATAACCTTCGGCAGAAGGAGAGACCGGGATTTCTGCAACTCTCCGGTTATAACGGTATACGAATGTTTTTAAATCGGGCGATTCATTTTGCCACAGGGAGTAAGAGTGATCGAAACTTTCGATAAATTCTTTCACTTTATCCAAACGGCAGAAATCCATAACCATATAACCGTCGTCGAGTTTGTCCGAGGTGATAAAAACTTCGACGATATAGGAATGTCCGTGAATATTTTCCCGGCACCGTTGAGAGGAACAATTACGGACAATATGCGCCCCTTCGAATTTGAATTGTTTTCTAATCAGCATACTAAAGGATCTATTTCGTTTGCTTCGGCAAAAGCCTTGGCTCTCAATAAACAACTGTCACAAACGCCACACGGATGTTCACCTCCCCGGTAACAGGTCCAGGTCAGTCCGAAATCGACCCCCAGACTGACGCCTAATTTGACCTCTTCGGCTTTGGTTAGATGCATGAAAGGAGCGTGGATGGTAATTCTCTGTTTCTTTTCGGCTCCCAATACGGTTCCCAGGTTGATCGCGTTTTCCATCGCTTTTATAAATTCTTCCCGGCAATCGACATAACCGGAATAGTCGACTTCACTCACTCCGATAAAGATGTCCGTGATATCTAATGCATCGGCCCACGAAGCGGCTACCGACAGAAATACCATATTCCGGGCAGGTACATAAGTGGAAGGAATATCCTGGCGTTCGATATGGCCGTCTTCTACCTCCATGTCCGGATCGGTAAGTGCGCATCCGCTCCATTGGTTCAAAAGTAAGTTAACTATTTTATGTTCTTTTACGCCGGCTGCTTTTGCAATGGCTATAGCACTTTTTAATTCTTTGTCGTGCTTCTGACCGTATTCGAAAGTGATGGCATAAATCTCATCGAATCCCTGGCTTTGGGCCAGATAAAGAGCTGTTGAAGAATCCAGCCCGCCGGATAATAAAACAATGGCCTTTTTCATAACTATTTATTCTTATTTTCGGGTGCGAAGTTACAATTATTACCCATAAATTGGGTGTGGTATCCCGAATTTTGATTACCTTGCGGCCGAATATGAAAATAAATACCTGTATACCGGAAGCCGTACTTTACTTTTCCCAGTGGAGCGGGAAAGGATATGCTGTTTTTGCTGCTTTGGGCCGGCAAGTACAGATTGCAGGATTAGCTTTGCATATTTGTTTGTGTGCTATGCTCAAATCTGCCCGGAAAGGCTTAATTGTAAGTGGGGTTTTAGCCTGGGAGGAAAATGAGGGAAAAATAGCGGAACAATTGAAACGGGAAATGGAAGGGGGCTGTTTACATGAGGGAGAAGTATGCCCCGGTCTGAAAGTGATGTTAAAGTAAATAAGGAAAGGGTGTGCTGTAAGCATGCCCTTTTTATTTTGAATAAAGAGAAGTATGATTACACAATTAAAAGAAAAAGTGTTGAACGGTGGACAGATCACCCGCGAAGAGGCGATTTTATTGAGTAATGCGGTGGATAAGCAAGCTTTATACCGGGCCGCAGGCGAAATCAGAGATAAACGGGTGGGCCGTCGGTTCGATACTTGCTCGATTATAAATGCCCGTTCCGGAAGATGTTCGGAGAATTGTAAATGGTGTGCCCAATCGGCTTTGTTTAAAACGAATATAGAAGAGTACGAACTGGTAGATGAGAAGACTTGTCTCGATTTAGCCCGTTCGAATGCCGATTATGGAGTGGATAAATTTTCGTTTGTGACCAGCGGTAGGGCCTTGTCCGATAAAAATATAGACCGGATCTGTACTTTTGCCGTTAAAATCAAATCCCAGTCGGACCTTCAATTGTGTGCTTCCATGGGATTACTGAAAAAGGCGCAGTTACAAAAATTGATGGATGCCGGTATTACACGTTATCATTGTAATCTGGAATCTTCGGCCGATTACTTCGGTACCTTATGTACCTCGCATACCCCTGCCGATAAAATAGAGACTATCCGTGCAGCTCAGGAAATCGGTATGGAAGTGTGCTCCGGAGGAATTATCGGAATGGGAGAGAGCATGGAGGATCGGATCGATCTGGCCTTGATGTTAAGGGAATTGGGAATAAAATCTATTCCGATAAATATTCTGAATCCGATCCCCGGTACTCCTCTCGAAGGTACAGCTCGGTTGGAAGATGAAGAGATCCTGACTACCATTGCGCTCTTTCGTTTTATTCAGCCCGATGCCTACCTGCGTTTTGCCGGAGGGAGAATGCTGATATCCCATTTAGAGACAGAGGCGATCCAGGCCGGGATAAATGCTGCGATAGTAGGTGATTTATTGACCACTTTGGGATCGAAAGTAAAAGAAGATATGGAAAAGGTGAAGGCGCTGGGTTTCGAAACAGAAGGAAAATCTAAAAATCTAAAAATATGAATACAGCAGAATTACTTCAATACGACAGGGAGCACATCTGGCATCCCTATACTTCGACGATAGATCCGCTGCCGGTATATCCTGTAAAGAGGGCGGAAGGGGTATATATCGAACTCGAAGACGGACGCAGATTGATCGACGGTATGTCTTCCTGGTGGTGTGAAGTACACGGTTATAATCATCCGGTATTGAATGCCGCCCTTGAAAAACAAATGAAAGAAATGTCCCATGTGATGTTCGGGGGATTTACCCATCGGCCTGCCGTTGAACTGGCAGAACGGCTTCTTTCTATTGCTCCCGGGGGATTGGATAAAATTTTCTTTTGTGATTCGGGATCGGTATCTGTAGAGGTGGCTATGAAGATGGCTTTACAATACTGGTATGCAACTGAACGCACAGAAAAAAGACATTTTCTGACTATCACCAAAGGATATCACGGTGATACCTGGAATGCCATGTCTGTATGTGATCCGGTAACGGGTATGCACGGTATTTTTCATGGTACCCTCCCTATACAGTATTTTATTCATCGTCCGGAATGTCGTTTCGGAGTTCCTTGCCGGGAGGAAGATATCCGGGAACTGAAAGACTGCCTGGAAGAACATCATGCCGGTATAGCTGCTGTTATTCTTGAACCTATTGTTCAGGGAGCAGGTGGAATGTGGTTTTATTCAGCAGATTACCTGAAACAGGTCAGGGAATTGTGTGATCGGTACGAAGTATTGTTGATCTGTGATGAAATAGCAACAGGATTCGGACGTACCGGGAAGTTATGGGCGGTTGAACATGCGGGGATTTCTCCGGATATTATGTGTATCGGAAAAGCGATTACCGGAGGTTACATGAGCTTTGCCGCAACGATGGCTACCGAACGGGTAGCGACTCGGATCTGCTCCCGGGATCCTTTTGTATTTATGCACGGGCCCACCTTTATGGGAAATCCCCTGGCTTGTGCTGTCGCCAATGCTTCAGTCGGATTGATTCAGGAGTATGATCTGGAAAAGACGGTAGGGGCTATCGAACGCCAATTGAAACAGGAATTGCAGCCTGCTGCATTATTTCCGAATGTGGCGGATGTCCGGGTATTGGGGGCCATCGGGGTAATCGAAATGAAAGAACCGGTGAATATGGCTGTCCTTCAAGCCAAGTTCGTTGAAGAAGGTATATGGGTGAGACCGTTCGGTAAACTGGTATACATTATGCCGCCATTCATCATCCGGCCCGAAGAACTGAGCCGTTTGACTCAAGGTTTATTGAAAGTGATCGCTCAATAATCGGTTAAAAGCATACAAAATGAATAAAGAGCGTTATTATCACAAATTAGAAACCATAAAAGAATCCGGTAATTACCGGATCCTGAGGGAAATCGAACACAACGGTTTTCTGATCCATGACGATGGACGTGAGATGCTGAATCTGTCTTCGAACGATTATCTGGGCTTATCGTCTAATCCACGCCTGATTGAAGAATTCCGTGAAGAGACAGATGTTATGGCTTTACCATACAGTGCCGTATCTTCCAGATTATTATCCGGGAATCATCCTTATTACAAGATGCTCGAGGACGATTTAGCCGATCTTTACGATAAAGAGGCAGCCTTGGTATTCAATTCGGGTTATCATGCCAATATCGGAATTTTGCCTGCTTTAACCAATAAGCGGGATCTGATCGTTGCAGATAAATTAGTGCATGCTAGTATTATCGACGGATTGCGGTTGAGTGAAGCTCAGATGATCAGATACAAACATTTGGATTACGAACATTTGCGAAGTATACTGACCCATCACCGGGAGGAATATGACAATGTATTCATCGTTACGGAGTCTATTTTTAGTATGGATGGAGATACGGCGGATTTACAACAATTGTGTGAAATAAAGAAGGAATTCGACGCCTTTTTGTATGTAGACGAGGCACATGCCGTAGGAGTAAGGGGGACGAATGGGTTAGGTTGTTGTGAAGAGCAAGCTTGTATGGAAGATATCGATTTTATCGTCGGTACTTTTGGAAAAGCTTTTGCTTCGATGGGAGCTTTTGTCGTGTGTGAACAAGTATTTCGCGATTATTTGATCAATACGCAAAGAAGCCTGATTTTTACAACGGCTTTGCCTCCTGTAAATGTGGCGTGGACGCGGTTTATTCTCAACCGGATGCCCGATTTTTACGATCTTCGGATCAAATTGGCCGAAATTGCTTCGAAGTTACGGCAGGTATTGGTCGAAAAAGGATTCGAAACCCGGGGTGACTCTCATATCGTACCTATGGTATGTGGTTCTAATGAGAGTAGTGTCGAAATGTCGGAATTACTTCGGGATAACGGATTTTTTGTTTTGCCGGTGCGGTATCCGACCGTACCCAAAAATGAAGCCCGTATCCGTTTCTCCCTGAATGCTTCTATTCCAATTGAAGACTACGGCTGTTTATTTGAATTTTTGGAGTGTCTGGTATGCGAATAGAGTGGTTGAACAAAAAAGGTTCCGGTCGGGTGATCGTTTTCTTCCATGGTTGGGGAATGGATGCTGCCGGTGTATCTCATCTGCAAATGGAAGATGACGTCCTGATGTGTTATGATTACCGTTCGTTAGATTTTGATTTTCCGGATTTGGGGCATTACCGCTGCATTTATGTGGTCGCCTGGTCGATGGGAGTATGGGCCGCAGATCGGGTAATCTCCAGGCTTGAAATGAAACCGGAGCGATGTGTCGCATTGAATGGAACTACACGTCCGGTCGACGATGAATATGGAATTCCGGTCAAAATTTATGAGCTTACAGAAAAAGGGATGAATGAGAGAGGACGGGAAAAGTTCTTTCTGAGGATGCTCGATGGGGCTGACGAATGCCGGAAATTCAGCGGACAAAAACCGAATCGTGGAATCGAAGAAGTATGCGAAGAGTTGTGTCGTATACGGGAGTTATGCTCTGGTGTAAAAGGAAACCTGAATTGGGATAAAAGTTACATTTCGGAAAAAGACTCGGTATTTCCTGCACAGAATCAATTGAACTGGTGTAGGAAAGAAGGGATTCCTGCCGTTTCTTTACCCGGCGGACATTATCCGTTTTATCGGTTTCGGAGTTGGAGAGAAATTTTGGGAAAATAGCAAAGTATGATCGATAAGACTGAAATAGAATGCCGTTTCCGACGGAGCGTCGATAGCTATGAAGATAATGCAACCGTTCAAAAATGGATTGTACAGCGCCTGGTAGAATTATTACAGGAATATGTACCTTATTCTTCCCGGACCTTGGAAATCGGGTGTGGCACCGGACTCTTATCCGAAAAAATCAACCGGCTTTGGGAGGATCAGCAATTTTGGGTGAATGATTTGGTCGAGCAGATGTGCCGGAAAACGATAGACAGATGCCAGTTGCCTGTCTCACACGGGCTGAACGGGGATATCGAACAAATACCTTTGACCGGGAAATTCGATTTGATCGTTTCTGCTTCGACTTTTCAATGGCTGGCTCGTCCCCGGGCTACTTTTGCTAAATTAGCAGCTCATCTTAATACAAACGGATGGTTGATTTTCAGTACTTTCGGGAAGAATAATTTTAAAGAATTGAAAGCTGTAACCGGACAAGGACTGGAATATCGTTCTATAGTGGAATTAAGTGCCTGGTTGTCTTCAGAATACGATATATTGTATACCGAAGAGCAGATACATATGCTAAAATTTTCCGATCCCCTGGATATTCTTCGACATGTAAAGAAAACCGGAGTGAATGCAACCAGTTTACCGACAGCCTGGACCAAAGGACGTCTTCGCGAGTTTTGTGAAGACTACAAAATCCGTTTCCTGACAGACGGGTATTGTCCGCTGAGCTATCATCCCCTTTATCTGGTATGCCGGAAAAAATAAATCTGGCATTGCAATTCGGCTACAGCCCCAATTGCAATGCTAAAATAGCCTTACAGCTTTCCTAAATGATTGAAAGTATTGGTTTTCATTAATTGCTCTAATTCTGCAATAATCATTGCAGTGGCTCCCCAAATAAAATTCTCTCCGATCTTATATCCCGGTGCAATAATTTTATGATCGTGTCGTACAAAAGAGTGTGTGGTTTTATTCCGGTCATCGAAAAGATCCCTTAATTTTACTAAAATGACTTTTTCCACTTCATCCTGGGATAAGATAAAATCAGGTAATTGTAATGTTGTCCCGACAATCGGAGTAATATTGAAATTGCTCAAAGGAATATAGATATCGCTCAATACTCCCAGGATAGACACTTTTTCTTCGGGTACTCCTATTTCTTCGTGACATTCCCGTAAAGCTGTCTGTAAAGCATCGGCATCTTCTTTTTCCATCTTTCCACCGGGAAAAGCAATTTGTCCGCCATGATATTTTCCCCGGTTTACCCGTTTGATGAGAGGAAGGGCCAATTCGTTTTCAAAAGGAACGATTAAGGCAAGGATGGCACTATTGACAGGAGGACAGGGATGTACGCCTTCGATTCCTTCGATATACTTCGGGCGAGGAGCCATGAGAGCATGTGCTTTTTCTCCGGGAAGGACATTATATAAAGCAGTTCTGATTTTTCTGGTTTTCATATTTCTATTACTGATTTGACAAAGATAAGAAATAAAGATATAAGATAAGAAACATGTGTTTTAAATTGGACAAACTATCCGAAAATACAAAATTATAAATAAAAATAATGGCGATTTAAATAAAAAAGACTTATCTTTAACCTGTTAAACGATAGCTTGGTGAAATAAATATGAAAATTATTCCAATTTTATATGGATATAATGAAAAATTGTCCTATCTTTGTAATGCCAATATATTTTACAAAGCAGCTTAGGACTGTTGATTAACGTAGCAGGCATTCGGTTGCCTGCTGCTTTAAATATTCGGTTCTTGGCTGATGGGGCAGGTGAAAAACCTGGTAATTTTTTGTAAAATATTATTGGCACCCCATCAGTTCAAGGGCCGATTTTTTATGTGTATATATTCCGGATTTGGATGATATAGAGATTTGACGGGGTAATTGTAAAATTTCTCTAATTAAAAACTTAACGGTTATGAAGACAATTCCAATGGTACCAGCTTGTCAGAACATGGAAGAACTCCACAAGCTAACAGATCTTATTTGTGAGTATATTCATCCTCAGATGGTTATTTTGTTCGGTTATTATGCAGGTATGGACTTTCATAACGCTTTGAAAGGGTATGAAATACTTGTTATCATGGAGGAAAAACCAACGCTGACGGTTAGGGAGTTGGTCGGATATTTAAAGACTCATTATCCGCTTGATAACCGGAAGGAGAAGAATCTGTCCCTTCATATTTTTACAGCTGAATTTATTCATCATCGCACTTCTTTAAGTTATTTTTTCTATGCAATTAGAAAAGAGGGGATCTTGTTGTATGAGAGTGAAAATTGTATTTTAAAAGAGTCTGTCGCTTATAAACCGACCCGTTCTTATCAGCAAATTGTCGGCCTTTCCGATCAGTGTCTGGCCTTAGGAAGAGCTTTTCTGCAAGATGCACAGCGACATATCGACGGTGGTATTCCCCGTTTAGCCGCTTATTATTTGTATCAGGCTGTCGTCCAATTTCTTCGGGCCGGAAATATGGTACATTATGGCTTTCTGGCCGAAGGGAGAGAAGATCTGGTGACGACTTACCTGAAAATCAGATACTGTACGAAAGAAATTGCTGCCTTGTGGTATGGAGACGGACAATTGGCCGAATGGACTTTATTCGGACGCTTGCAATCTTTTAGTTATAAAACCCGCTTCAGCTATCCGTATACCGTCAACTCCGATCTGTTGACCCGCTGTCTGACTTTTACCTGCAAAACAGAGAAAGTAATCAAAAAATTTTGTAAGGAAAGGATCAAATTCTTAGAGACCTTATCGAAATCCCGCGAGAATTCCCAGGAAGAGAAAAGTGACTTATCGAAGGAGTGAAGACTTGATCGGGACGATAAGATTTAGTTTATAAATCATTTGAACTGAGGTCCTGGCGGATTGGCGGATTTTCGGTTCTGACTTTCAATCCTGAACCTGGTTCCGCCAATCAGCAAGGCACTCGTCGGTTAACCGAAGGTTAGCCTTATCTTTTTCTAGCTTTGCCAGAAAATGACTTATGACTCATTGTTTCTTCATCAATCTGAGGATTTCACCGATCCACAGTACCAGCGAAGTCAAACCGACAATGATCCCCCAGTCTTTCCAACTTAAAGGAACGGTACGGAATACCTCTCCTCCGAATTGTACAATCAAATACTGCCCGATGGGAATGATAAACATAACGATCAGGAAACCGGTACTGTCCTTTAAATTCTTGAATGCAGAGCCATGAGAAAGAAAAGCTTTCGCATTGAACATATTCCAGAACTGTAGCATCACAAAAGTTGTGAAAAATACAGACAGATCGTGTCGGGACATGACTCCGTCGTTTATGGTAAACCAATACATCAGGCCGAGCAGCAATACCGTAAACGAAAGTCCTATCCCCAGGATGTAATTCCGCATCTTGGGACTGATGATAAAATCTGTCGATTTGCGGGGCATTTCATTCATTACTTTGGGGTTGGGAGGGAGAGAAGCCAGGGCAGCTGCTGCGAATGTATCAATGATCATGTTCACCCATAACATTTGAGTTACAGTCAAGGGTAATTCCCGGCCGAACATTGAACCGATCAGTACAATCAGCAAAGCCGATAAGTTGATCGTCAGCTGAAACAGTATAAAACGTTGGATATTGTGATAAAGCGAACGTCCCCACATTACGGCTGTGGCAATACTGTTGAACGAATCATCCAATAAAGTAATATCACTGGCTTCCTTAGCCACCGAGGTTCCGGAGCCCATGGAAAGTCCCACATCGGCATGATTCAATGCCGGTGCATCATTTGTACCGTCCCCGGTTACAGCTACGACTGCTCCCGATTGTTTCAGCAGTTCGACCAGACGTTGTTTGTCGGTAGGGCGGGCACGACACATTATTTTGAGTTTCAAAACCCGTTTCGCCGCTTCTTCGTCCGGCAATTTTTCAAAGTCGACTCCGGTGATAATCTGTTCCTCCGAATCTTCGGATTTCCAAATACCGATCTGCCGTCCGATTTCCCGGGCGGTTGCCGGAGTATCTCCGGTGACAATCTTTACATCGATTCCCGCATTCAAACATTTGGCTACTGCAGCGGGGACATCCGGACGTACCGGATCGGAAATCGCCGCAATTCCTAAAAAGATAAAATCTTCCTGAGCGATAGCTTCGATCTCGCCTTCTGAAGCAGAATCTACTAGCTTATAGGCAAATCCCAATGTACGCATCGCCTGATTCTGAAAGTCCAGCAATTCTTTTTCTACAGTAGCATGATATTCTTGTGCAGGAACTAAACCTGCGGGGGTTTCTACCTGTTTACATTTGGCGAATACAATTTCGGGAGCTCCCTTCAGATAGAGAATAAGCTTTCCCTCCAGCACGGAGCGGACCAGGGTTGCCATGTATTTCCGTTCGGTAGAAAAGGTCAATTGTTCCAAAATTTCAGTATTATCCCGGTAATCCATATAATTGACCTTCTGCTGATGCAGCCAAAGTAATAAAGCGGCTTCGGTCGGATTTCCCAAGGTCTTGATCTGATCGTTACCGTATTCCAGATAGGCCGTTGAATTGATGGAAATCCCTTCCTTGATCAATACCTGAAGGCGATTATCCTGTTGCAGTTCTTGGTCCGGCAAACCGTAAAACCGGGTTTGATAAACCTGCATTTGATTTTGAGTCAGGGTTCCTGTCTTATCTGTACAGATAACGGTTGTGGCTCCCATCGTTTCGCAGGCATGCATCTTACGTACCAAATTGTTCGTCTTTAGCATTTTACGCATGCTTAATGCAAGACTTAGTGTAACACTCATCGGTAAGCCTTCCGGGACGGATACAACGATAAGAGTGACTGCAACCATGAAATATTTCAAAATCCTTCCTGCCGTTTCTAAAGTGAAGATCGTATCGGCAGTGAAAATTCCGGCTATAATATCTTTTGTAAGTAATCCGACAAAAGTAACCCCGGCAACTGTAAAACCGATAATACTGATAAACTTGGCCAGGCCTTCCAGTTGTTTGCTGAGCGGAGTTTTATCGTGATTGATCTCTGTAGATTTTTGGGCCACTTTTCCGAATTCTGTAGCGTCACCTACTTTTTCTACTTTGTAGACACAATGCCCGTTGACTATAGTGGTACCCCTCATGATTTTGTTGGAAGGGTAGGTAGCCTCCGGATCGAAATCGGCAGGATCGGTAGTCTTATCGATGACCGGTTCGCCCGTTAGGGTAGATTCGTTCACTTGCAAAGAAATAGCTTCGATCAATTCTCCGTCAGCGGGAATTTCTTCTCCGGTCTCAAGTACGACAATATCGCCGACTACAATTTCACGTTTAGGTATTTCGTGTATGTTTCCATTGCGAAGAACCTTTATGTGTATATCATCATTGACCTGGTTCAATAATTCGAATTTTTTATTGGCATCCATTTCGAACCAGAAACCGACTCCGGTAGCCAGAAATATAGCGAAGAAAATACCGATCGTCTCTGCATATTCATTGTGCATGATAGAAATAATCAGCGACAAGACGGCTGCTACCAACAATATACGGATAATCGGATCTTTAAATTTCTCAAGGAAAAGTTTCCACAAAGGAGTATGCGGAGGTGGAGTGATGATATTTTCTCCAAATTGTTTGCGGCTTTGCTGCACTTCTGAATCGTTCAAGCCGGAATAATGTTTTGTTTCCATTTTAGCTGTGTGTAGTATATTTTAATTCTTCCATTCGTAAATAATCTTTTTGATTGCATTGGCTGACTTCAAATTCTATAAACGCATAAAAAAGAACGCAATATGGGAATAGGGCAGAAACGTGTAAAAACTATTTTCCTTTCTCCCGCAGGAGAAAAGCAAGTTGAAAAATGATATTTTTCAGCAACAGAGTGTAATAGATTTTTCCGGTTGCGCGAACTGGATGGACAGATACAATTTTCGTCGTCCTCCCCATACAGGGTATAATCTGCAATAAATTCAGTCTCGATTCCGGGATACTGGCCGGCAAAAGAGATCGGTTCCTGATCGGCTCCTTGCTGGAAAACAGTAAGGATAACGACCAGTATCCCCCCAAAGAAGTACCTTTTCCAATGACAACAGTCACAACGGTTAATTTCTGAAACCCTTGTTATCCCTGAAATCTCTCTAACTATTAAATTCTGCTTTGTCATACGTACGCAAAGATAAAGCAAAACCCCCGATATTTTATCCTGCTATCCGGAAAAATCGATCGAAAGTAAGAAAGTCTGTGATAAAAAAAGCAAATCGTTTAACCGGTGGCCCGGCTAAACGATTTTATATAACATAGCAATAGATCGGGAACTTAGATTTTTGAATTTACAATCTTCAAAATTTCAGCTTCCAGTTCATTGGCTTTTTCCACGATAGCTTCACCTTCGCGTATGATTTGAGCTGCAAATTCCTTATCTTCCAATCCGGCTGCATTGATTTTTACATTCAGAAATGCTCCCATGACTCCGGCACGTGCTGCCAATGCACCTACGCCGGCATCCGTTACGGAATTCGGGTTACCTATTTCAGCCATAGCTTTGGCTACAGACATACATTCGTAACATTGTTTCATCGTTTTGAACGGTACTTCGGTAGCATAGCGGGTGGCATCCTGAACAGCTTTCTGCCGGGCAGCTTTTTCTTCTTCAGATTTTTTAGGCAAACTGAAAGCATCCATGATCTTATTGAAAGCATTGGTGTCTTCGTCCACCAGTTTGGTCAATTCAGTCTGATATACTTTTCCTTTTTCAGCCCAATCGCTAAATTCTTCCCAACGGTCGTCCCATCCCCGTTTGTGTGAGGAGAGGTTGGCGACCATCGAACCGAGAGCGGCACCCAAGGCCCCCATATAGGCAGAGATCGACCCCCCACCGGGAGCCGGAGATTCAGAAGCCGTTTCGTCGGCAAAATCGGTTAAAGTCATGTCTACCAGTTTTTTCTTACCTTTCGAAGCTTCTTCCTCGAGAATATATTCGATGATCTTCTTTTTCGGATCGAAAGGATATAATTCGTCCAATCCCAATGATTTGACGGCTATTTTGATCAGCTCTTTGTCGGATACCCCCGTAGAACGTTGTTGTTTACGCAGGAAATACCGACCGGCGTCCAACATCGCTTTTAACGGAAGTACACCGACAAGTTCGGAACCGGTAACCCGAATGCCCCGGTCGGCAGCCTTACGGCAAACTTCGTCGAAGGCTTCATGCATGGAAGTCACGGAAATATCCGTCAGGTTCATAGAGATCTGAGCTATTCCATATTCTTCTATAAACCAGCCGATCGCTTTTACAGATTTCAGGCTCCCCGGAATCATCACCGGCTTTCCTTTTTCATCCAATACTTTTTTACCGGTGATCGGGTTGCCTTCCCGTTTCACCCTTCCGCGTTCGCGTACATCGAAAGCGATCGAGTTGGCCCGGCGAGTAGAGGTGGTATTCAGGTTAACATTATAAGCGACCAGAAAATTACGGGCACCGACTGCTGTAGCTCCGGTCTTGGCAGTCCAGCTATTCAGTTCACGGGGACCGAAATCCGGATGCCACTGTTCACTGGAAAGACGTTCTCCCAAAGCTTCATATTCTCCGGCCCGACAAGTAGCTAAATTTCTCCGTTCCGGAACAAAAGCAGCACTTTCGTAACAATATACCGGGATATTCAGCTCTTTGCCGATACGCTCGGCTAATTTCCGGGCGTATTCCACGGTTTCTTCCATCGTGATATTGGAAACCGGCACCAATGGACATACATCGGTTGCTCCGAAGCGGGGATGAGCTCCCTTGTGTTTGGTCATATCGATTAATTCGGCGGCTTTCTTGACTGCCCGGAAAGCTGCTTCACAAATCGGTTCGGGTTCTCCAACCATAGTCACCACAGTACGATTGGTCGCCTTACCGGGATCGACATCGATAACACTGATTCCTTCAACGGTTTTCATGGCATCGGTGATCTGATCGATGATATGCATGTCGTTTCCTTCGCTAAAATTAGGCACGCATTCAATTAATTTTTTCATGGTATATAAACTTTAATTTTAAGTATGTTTCAGTCGATTTCAATTAATATTGTTCTCCTTTTAAGAAAATCGCTTCTATTAAATCAGCCGTATAGGCATAGGGTAAGTATTCGATGCCCGAAATAGGAGTCGTTATATAAAAGTTGGCAAGTTTACCGACAGCGATACTCCCTGCTTCTTCTTCAACTCCCATCGCATAGGCCGAATTTAAAGTCGTCGCATTGATCACTTCTTCAGGTAACATTTTGTAATTGATACATCCTAAGGACATAATGAATTTCATATTACCGGAAGGAGAAGAACCCGGATTATAATCGGAAGCCAAAGCTACCGGTAAACCGGCCTGAATCATCTTACGGACGGGAGAATAAGGCATATTCAGGAAAAAAGCGGCTCCGGGCAATACGGTCGGCATAGTTTCGCTTTCCAATAAACAGGCGATTTCTTCTTCTCCCATACATTCCAGGTGGTCGACAGAAATTGCATTGTATTTCACACCGACTTGCACACCACCCGAGTAGTCGAGTTCATTGGCATGTATCTTCGCACGTAATCCGTATTTCATTCCGGCATTCAGCATCCGGTCGGTATCTTCGACAGTGAAGAAACCTTTGTCACAAAATACGTCGATGTAATCGGCCAATTCTTCGGCAGCGACCATTGGGATCATTTCGTTGATAATAAGATCTACATATTCTGTTTGTCTGCCCTTATATTCCAAAGGTACGGCATGTGCCCCTAAAAAAGTCGATTTAATCAATAGGGGAGTTTCGGCTTTCAAACGGCGGATCACCCTCAACATTTTTAATTCGCTTTCGGTATCCAGCCCATAACCACTTTTTATTTCGACTGCACCTGTACCGAAACCGGCGATTTCCTGAATCCGGTCATAGGCTGCATCGAAAAGCTCTTCTTCAGAAGCTTTACGTATCCTTTCGCATGAATTGAGAATACCGCCTCCGCGTTTGGCTATTTCTTCGTAAGAAAGACCACGGATTTTATCGATATACTCGATTTCACGGCTTCCGGCATAAACCAGATGAGTATGAGAGTCACAATAAGAGGGCATGACCAAACGGCCGGTTGCATCGATTTCCTTGACGATATCCCCGCCGGCATAGACAGCCTCCCGGTCTAAATCCTCCATTTTTCCGAATCCGGCAATTTTATCTTCTTCAACAAGTAAATAAGCATTTTCCAGGATACCTAACCGGGCCATATCTTTACCTGCAACCCATTTGCGGGGAGATAGTTCCGTTTGTACCAGCTGTTTTATGTTCAGAATGAGTGTTTTCATCTTTCGTACTTTTTAATGTTTATAGCCGCACGAAAATATTAAAAAAAACGAATAAAAACGCGCTTTAAGATATATTTAAAACGTTTGTGCCCGAAGATTTTACCCGGCAGATGTTCGCCGCTTAACTGAATACCTGAAGGCGGTTGGCATCCAGACGTAAAAAGATAAAGATCAAAATAGTAAATGCCCAAAGGGAAGAACCTCCGTAGCTGAAAAAAGGCAGGGGGATGCCGATGACGGGAGCCATTCCGATCGTCATTCCTATATTGATCGCCACATGAAAGAATAAAATGCTGGCTACCCCGTATCCATAGATGCGGGAAAAATCCGAACGCTGACGTTCCGCCAGGTAAATAATTCTTAAAATAAAGGCCATAAGTAGTCCGATCAGTATGGCCGAACCGACAAAACCCCATTCTTCGCCGACTGTACAGAATATAAAATCGGTACTTTGTTCGGGAACAAAATTGAATTTGGTCTGGGTACCCTGTAGAAATCCTTTTCCTAATAAGCCTCCTGAACCTATTGCAATTTTAGATTGATTGACGTTATAACCGGCTCCGGTCAAATCGGTTTCTATCCCCAATAAATTATTGATCCGGTCTTTCTGGTGGGGCTGTAATTTTTCGAAAGCATAGTCGACACCTACCGTCGCTCCGATACAAACCCAGGAAGCCAGTAAAACGAGCAGTATATGCTTCATCTTACGCTTATATATAAAATAAATACCGATCAAACCGGTCGATAAATAAGCGTACAATAATAATCTTTCATTTCCGATATTGAATTCAAATAACCACTTCAAAAATAATAAAAATAGGAAGCAGCTTACCAGGAAAATAATGATCCGATAAAATTCCTGTTTATTCTGACGGTAATACAGGAAGGCTATCAACGTCCCTGCAATAATCAGAGATAATACGACGATGGGGGGATAGATCAGGGTGAATATAAAAATAGCTATAGCTATAAAACATAATAATAGAAGTGAACCATGTAAACCTTCTCTATACATTACAAGGATAAACGAACTGTATACCAGTGCAGAACCGGTATCGTTCTGCAAGACAATCAAACCGGCCGGAATAGCCAATAACAAACCGATCAATGCCAGGCTTGAAAAGCGCATGATTTTAAAACCATGCCTGCTCATTACATTCGCAATAGCCAGACAAGTAGCGAATTTTCCGAATTCGGCCGGTTGTATCCGGATACCTCCGATTTCAAACCACGAACGGGCTCCATGGGATTCTACCCCGAAGACCAGTACGGCGGCCAAAAGTCCGACCGTCAGTCCATAGATCACAAAAGAAAAAGCGGTAAAAAATTTACTGTCGGTAAGTAAGATAAAAATACCCAATACGAAGGCAGCCCCGATCCACAACAATTGTTTTCCGTATTTCAGGTCGATATCCAAAATATTGCTGTGGCTTTCATCGTATACAGCCGCATAGATATTCAGCCATCCCATAAAAACCAGGAGGGTATATAAGAAAATGGAGAGCCAGTCTATATTTTTCAAAAGTTCTGATTGCCTGTTCATAATTCCAAGATTAATCTTCTTCGTTTTGCTTTTCTTCTGCTGTCTTCAAATGCTGTTCTTTCTTCGGAGTTTCCGGGATAATCAGATTAGAGTTCAACATTCTTTCCTCAATTGCTTTTTTGCGGGGAGCGATCTTGCCCTTGAGGTATTTCTCCATAATCAGTCCTCCGATAGGTACTGCATATTGGGCACCGAATCCTCCGTTTTCAATATAGATAGCGATCACAATTTTAGGGTTGTCTTTAGGAGCGAAGGCCATGAAAATGGAGTGATCCTCTCCATGCGGATTCTGAGCTGTCCCGGTTTTACCGCATATGACTACCGAATCGATAGAAGCCCCGCGGGCCGTTCCGCTGCTGGCTGCCATCGCCATACCTTCTACGACGATATCGAAGTATTTCCGGTCACAGTCGACCGTATGTTTCTCGACCTGATTGTTCGCCCCTTCGATCGGACGTACGATATGAGGAGTCATATAATACCCCCGGTTAGCCAATACACAGGCCATATTGGCTATCTGCAAAGGAGTAAGCTCCAACTCTCCCTGTCCGATAGAAAGAGACATAATATAACTCCAGCGCCAATCCTGAGTCCGGAATTTGCGATCGAATAGCGGAGGAGTGGGAATTGAACCACTGATCTCATTGGAGAAATCAGGACATATCTTCGCACCTAAACCGAAGGAACAAATAAAATCTCTCCATTCGATGTAAGCATCCCGAACACTATCGTATTTCCGGTTTTCCAGTATCCTTCGCCACACATTTACAAAATAGGGATTACAAGACTGCTGAATAGCCTGGTACAGATTCAGGGGAGAATTGTGATTGTGGCATCCCATCCGGATCCCTCCGATAGCTGTCTTAGCTTTCCCGTAACATTCGAAACAAGTTTCAGGGGTAATGACTTCTTCCTTTAAACCATACAGTGCTTGCAGTGTTTTAAAAGTAGAACCGGGAGGATAAGCTCCTGAAACGGTACGGTCGAACAGAGGCTTATTGGGATCCTGATTCAATTTTTTATAATTTTTACCTCTTTCCAGGCCGATCATCAGTTGGGGATCGTAACCGGGGCTGGAAACTTTCAGTAGGATTTCACCTGTCGAGGGTTCCATAGCGATGATTCCGCCTCTCTTATTTCGCATGAGCTGGTAAGCATATTCCTGTAAGTCGATGTCCAGCGTAGTCGTGAGATTTTGTCCTACGATAGCGGGTTTATCATATAGACCGTTTTGGTAAGAGCCTTTTACACGATTATAATTGTCAACCAGTAGGATTTGTTCCCCTTTCGTACCTCTCAGCAGATTTTCATAACTTTTTTCGAGTCCGTTGACTCCGATATAGTCACCGGGAGCGTAGGTGCTGTCCTGTTCGACCAAAGTTTGGCTGACTTCTCCGATATATCCGAAGACATCGGCAGAATGGGAAACGTTATACTTTCGTAATGTTCGGGTCTGCATGAAAAATCCCGGATATTTGTGTAATTTTTCCTGCAATACGGCATATTTGTTGGCCGTGATCTGAGAGATCAGGACAGAAGCCTTGAAAGGAGAGTATTTCCGGCATTTGACCATATTTTTAATCAGCATATCTTTATCTATACCCAAAATAGTGATCAGCTCGGTTGTATCGAAATCTTTCACCTGACGGGGAATCACCATGAGGTCGTATGCCGGCTGGTTTTCTACCAATAATTTACCGTTCCGGTCAAAAATCAATCCTCTGGCCGGATATTGAGTCGCAATTCGTTGAGAGTTCATCATGGCTTTTATCTGGAATGAATCGTCTATCACCTGCATATAAAATAAGCGGATGATATAAATACAACAAACACAGATAATGATAGCCGAGATAACTGTTTTCCGATGTGTGTATTTGTTCATAACAATCTAACCGGGAATTTGAAAATTCAATATGCTCGAATTCAATTCTATTGGTTCTGTTTTTTCTTCAAAGCTATAAAATAATATAGCAAGATGAAAAAAGTAGAAGCTAAAGTGCTGAATAAAATACGCAGGCCGGTGATCACGAAATTGTGGACACTGAACGTTTCACAAAGGATCAGCACGGTGTTGAAAATCGCAGTACTGATAAAGACATATTTGAAAAACCAACCGAAATCACTGATTTTCTGTTTTCCCTGAATATCGTCGATCTGTTCCCGGTTTGAAGTCAGCATCAACAAACGGGGACGAATATAGGCCAATAAAGTCGTTGCCGCAGCATGAATACCCATGGTGTGGTTGGCCAGATCGACAAATAAACCTAAAAAGAAACCGAAAAACAAAATCGTTGCATTACGTAAACGGTAAGGCAGAATGTATATGGCCAGAATATAAATGTTGATATAGACGTAGGAGTGAAGCTGAATATTATCCAATATGGTCAATTGGAGTAATAGCAACACGAAGAGATGTATAACAAATTTGATATTACTCATGATTTTCCCTCCCTAAAGCCTGTTGTTCTTCTTTTCTGGTATTAGCGATAATGTATACATCCGAGATGCGTTTAAAATCAGTTGCAAGTTTTACTTTTATCGTCAGAAAATTAGCCGTTTCCTTATTTACCGATTCTACGAAGCCGATCATCTCACCTTCCGGGAAAATACTGGAAAATCCTGAAGTCACAATCGTATCGCCCACTTCTGTATCTACATGAAAGGGTATGTCGTTCAGATAAGAATACCGATAATCGTCTCCGTCCCATTGAAGTGAACCGTAGTAACCGTTTTTTTTGATTTTCGCTGAGATCCGAAGATTGGTATTGATCAAGGGTAATACCCGCGCATAACGATTGCTTACTTTCTCGATAATACCGACCACTCCTTCACTCGAACAAACGGCCATTTCGGGTTTGATCCCCTCAGTTGCGCCTTTGTCGATAACAATATAATTTTTAGTCTTGTTAAAACTGGAATTGATCATTTCAGCTGTTTTGTATACATAATCGACATCGGCAGAATCGGTAGGGGCCCATAATGTATCCGCATTACTGATCCGATTGAGAAGTTTCAGTTTTTCAATCTCATTTCTCAATTCGGTATTCTCTGCAACTAATTTTTCGTTGGTTACTTTCAGATAGAAATAATCGTCTACCCGGGTAACCACGGAAGATATGGTTCCGAAAAATGATGCTGTATAGCCTGAAAACACAGTTCTCTGATAGTTATTGTGTAAAACTATCAGAGAAAAGGAGAGGACTTCCAACAAAATAAAAATTATAGTAAAATGATATTTTAATATCAGTTTTATAATTTCTTTCACAGCCTAATGGGTTTACCTGATCAGGAAAGAGAACTTATCGACATTCTTTAAAGCAATACCTGTTCCCCGGGCAACAGCTCTCAACGGATCTTCTGCAATATGGAAAGGGATATTGAGCTTATCGGTCAGACGTTTGTCCAAACCTCTCAATAAAGCACCACCTCCTGCCAAATAAATTCCTTTATTGACGATATCTGCATATAGTTCAGGGGGAGTTTGTTCCAAAGCTCCTAGAATAGCGATTTCAATTTTCGATATAGATTTCTCCAGACAGTGAGCGATCTCCTGATAAGATACCGGTACTTCGACAGGTAACGAAGTCATCTGATTCGGTCCCTGTACGATAAAATCGGCAGGCGGTTCATCCAGTTCGGACAGCGCAGAACCTACATGTATTTTGATTTGCTCGGCAGTTCTTTCCCCGATCCGAATATTGTGCTGATGACGCATATACTCCTGAATGTCGTCGGTCAAATCGTCACCGGCAATCCGGATAGATTTGTTGCTAACTATACCACCTAAAGAAATAACGGCAATTTCGGTTGTACCACCACCTATATCTACGATCATATTTCCTTCGGGAGCTTCTACATCCAAGCCGATCCCCAAAGCAGCCGCCATCGGCTCATAAATCATATATACATCTCTTCCTCCTGCATGTTCTGAAGAGTCACGGACAGCCCGGACTTCAACTTCCGTACTTCCCGACGGGATACAAACGACGATCCGCAAAGAGGGAGAGAAGAACTTACTATTTACACTTGCCATTTTAATCATACCGCGCAACATTTGTTCGGCAGCGTTAAAGTCGGCAATAACCCCATCCCGTAAAGGCCGGATGGTTTTGATGTTATCATGTGTCTTTCCCTGCATCTGCCGGGCTTTTTCTCCAATAGCGATAACCTTTTCGGTCTTCCGGTCGATAGCGACAATGGAGGGTTCGTTTACCACCATTTTATCGTTACAGATAATAATCGTATTCGCTGTTCCTAAATCGACAGCTATATCTTGTGTTAGAAATGAAAATAATCCCATTTTAAATGAACGTTAATAATTTATGAGCGTCAACCTCAATGGATTGTTTAATGTTTAAAATGTCTCATGCCGGTGAAAATCATAGCGATACCGTATTTGTTCGCAGCATCGATAGACTCCTGGTCTCTGACCGATCCTCCAGGCTGTATGATAGCTGTAATACCTGCTTGGTGAGCAGCTTCTACACAATCGGAGAAAGGGAAAAAGGCATCCGATGCCATCACACTTCCCACAATACGATCGCTTCCCTGACGGATAGCGTTTTCTAAGGCCCAAATCCGGCTGACCTGTCCCGGGCCGACACCCGTTGTACACAAATCTTTAGCGATAGCGATACCGTTCGATTTGGTATGTTTCACTACTTTCCAGGCGAAGAGCAGATCTCTCATTTCAGCTTCGGTCGGTTGCCGTTTTGTGACGACTTTCAATTCCGATTCATGAAGTAGCTGGGTATCCGAATCCTGAATCAATAAGCCGCCAAGCACTGTTTTCGCTTTGCTGGCTTTCCGGTTTTTCTGATCGATATGGTCGAGTTGTAATAAACGTAAATTTTTCTTTTTAGTCAATATTTCCAATGCCTCTTTAGAGAAAGAAGGAGCTACGATCACTTCCAGGAAAATCTTGGCCATTTCGGTTGCCGTGGCTGCATCTATTTCCCGGTTTGCCGCCACGATTCCACCGAAGATAGAAACCGGATCGGCTTCATAGGCTCTCCGGTAGGCTTCTGCCAATGTTTCTGCACTCCCGACCCCACATGGATTAGCGTGTTTGGCTGCAACTATAGTCGGTTCGTCGAATTCTTTTAAGGTTTCGAGTGCTCCGTCGGTATCTCCGATATTGTTGTAAGAAAGCTCTTTACCATGCAATTGGACAGCTCCGGTAAGTGTGCCTTGCGTCCCTAGTACAGAAGCATAAAAAGCAGCACTTTGATGGGGATTTTCGCCGTACCGAAGATCTTGCTTTTTCTCGTAGGTGAGAGTCAGTGTTTTCGGGTATTTGATATTCAGACGTTCGGAAAAATATCCTGCAATCAGAGCATCGTAGTGGGCGGTGTGGATAAATACTTTCGCTGCCAGCATTTCTTTGGTTTCGGCTGTCGTATCTCCGTTGTTTTTCAACTCATCGATTACCAGTCGATAGTCTTCGGGATCGGTGATGACCGTAACGAATTTGTAGTTTTTAGCAGCGGCCCGGATCATAGTGGGCCCGCCGATATCTATATTTTCAATGATTTCTGCATGGGATACCCCTTCTTTCAGAATGGTTTGTTTAAAAGGGTAAAGGTTACAAACCACAATATCGATCGGTTCTACTCCCAGTTCTGCCATCTGTTTCCGATGCTTTTCGTTGTCACGGATCGCCAGAATACCACCTTCTACATTGGGATGCAGGGTCTTCACTCTGCCGTCAAAACATTCGGGGAACTTAGTCAGATCTGAAATATCCTGAACTTTAATGCCTTCTTCTTTCAGTTTTTTAGAGGTCCCGCCGGTTGAAATGATCTCCCAGCCCATAGAATCCAGTGATTTAGCGAACTCAACAATACCTGTCTTATCAAATACACTAATTAATGCTCTCTTCATCCGGATTATATTTTTTTAGTTATCATCCGAGCTATCGGATTTTATTCATTTTATACAAATCGTATTTCGTTGCAAAGGTAAAAAAAAGAAGATTATTTTTATATAAAATCGCAGATAGTGCATTTTTTTTATGGATACACCTATTCGCTGTATTTTAATAATTGACAATGAGTTTATTACCTACTTTTGAAATGGGATATCCTTTCAAGGGGTAAATTTCATAAGTCAGATTGAAAGGGGTTCCGTAACGAAGTGAAAATTGAGTGTGACAAACCGGACAAACAGCCAGTTCTCCGTCCAAATCTTCTTTCGTAAAATGGGAAGTCAGTTCCTGGCAGTTGGTACAGGTGGCATCCCAGCAAGCATATTCGGTATCGTTCAAACGGATGACGACGATTCCTTGGCCATTATATCCCAATGATTTGGCGTCCGGCTGGGAACTGGTCAGGTAAATAGGCTGGCCGGGAACCTGAAGATTACTTTCGCCTCCTATTCCTAAATTAATCTGTGTATATACCGGGATATAAGGAATGAGGTGTTTATCCCTGAGTTTTTCGTTGAATTTATCCCCGCAACCGATATTTATTCCCAAAGTGATGGAAACTAATAAAAAAAATACTATTTTTGATTTCATGAATAAGAAATTTGCGACACAAATATAATAAATATGAATATCTCTACAGCAGAATTCGATTGGATTTCCCTGATATTGGTCATAGGGGCTGGACTTATCGGTTGGATAAAAAGTAATAATGCAAAGAAAACCCAAGTCCCGCCTGTTTTTGAACAACCCGGTCAGATCGGGGAAGAAGAAGAGATTCTGCCCAATGTAGAAGAGTATACAATAACTGAAAATAAAGATGTTTCAGATGGACCGGTTATACAGGAAATCGTTGCTGATTATTACAGAGATCCGAAAGTCATGATTGACGACAGGGATGAATTACCGGCCGAAGAAAATGAAGAGGAAGAACACGTACAGTTCGACATCCGGCAGGCTATTATCAGCAGTGAAATTTTAAAACGGCCTCAATATTAAAACCGGATACCGATACCTGTAGAGAAGGTGAATAAATAAGGTTTGAAATCGATGTCGTCATTCCGACTTAAAGATTGCAGAAAATATTTGAAGCCCGGCTCGATCATAATTCTGATGTTAGACGTGACCGGATATTCCATCCCCAATCCGATATCCGTACTTATATTGAAATTACGGATATCTTCTGTACTTCCGATATATTCTTTGTCTCTTCCATTCCTTAAGAATACCTTGTTATTTACGATAAAATTGCCGCTTACTCCTCCCGATACGGCAAACAATACTTTATTATTATTCAGTAAATACCGCACATGAAGAGGAATTTCGAGCGTACCGAAAGTTTGTTCGATGGTTTCACTGCTGCTACTGTTCAAACTACTGAGCAAAATAGCTTCCGGACTACGGTAGGCGACACCTTGGGTACGGGTTTTAATATTTCCCAACGGAGTGGCGATCATCCGGTCACTATGTTGGAGCGAAGGGAGCATCATCGCCCGGACTCCCGAGCCTGCTCCGGAAGTTTTCTGTCCCATACGGGAATAGAATAATCCTGTTTGTACGGAAAATCTTTTATTGGCAGAGACAGATAATTTTAATCCACCTCCGACATTCATCAAGCCGTCCATCTGGTTACTGGAATAACTCACTCCCCTGGAATTTTTTAACGAAGAGGAATAACTACCGGATGAATAGGCCGGAACAAAGTGGCCGCTGACCATCACTTTGATTTTTCTTTTTTCATCCGTTGTCAAGGAAGTGGGCGTATTCAGTAATTTCTGATATTCTTTTTGATTTTGATAGGCTTCTTTACTGGTTAAAGGAATAAAATTGCGTTGAAGCTTCCGGGTAGAAATTGCATAGTCCGGTGCTGTCTGCTCGATAAATCCGGCTTCACCGGCTCGATGCATTTGAATCGGTTCTAATTCAGTCCTCTTGTTTTGTGCTATCAAAACCGGTACTTCCGTCACCGTCTCCTTCGTTACATATTGAACGGTCTTTTCTTCTTGTATAGAATCGGAGAAGGTATCCGGCAAATTCGTGGAATCTTTTGTTTTTAATATTTCTGTACCGGTAATACCGGCAACTTCTATTTCGGGTGATTCGACGGAATAGAACAACCAAATTCCGATAAAAGCGGCGACCACTGCTGCTGCAGCTGCAGTGCGCCACCACCACAACGCCACTTTGTGTTTGTTTTTGTTCAGCTGTCGTTCTATATTTCCCCAGATATAGGGAGGAGGCTCACAACTTTTATCCTGAAGGGCCTTTTTAAAAAGATGATCTAAATTATTGTTCATGGTCTAAATATTCCTTCACTTTTCTTTTTAATATTTCCCTGGCTCTGGCCAGATTGGATTTCGACGTACCCTCGTTAATACCGAGTAAGGCTGCGATATCCTTATGGGACATTTCTTCGATCACATAGAGGTTGAAAACCATTTTGTACCGTTCCGGAAGTTGATTTACAAAATCAGCCAACACTTCTTCCGGAATGCTGACCTCTTCGTCTATGTCCTCGTTATCTTCGATTTCAGGTAACTCCTCTACAATTTGCAATGGGGGATTTTTCCTGAATTTCTCCATTGCCGTATTGATCATGATCCGTTTCATCCATCCCTCAAATGAACCTTTTCCGGTATATTGCCCGATAGAAGTGAAAATTTTGATAAATCCATCCTGCAACGTATCTTCGGCATCTGCCCGGTCTTTGGAAAAACGGAGACATAATGCAAACATTTTTGCAGAAAATATCTGATAGATTTTCTCTGCTGCCTGTCTGTCACCCTGTTTGCATTTATCTATTATTCGGTCCAAATTACACATCAATATCTGTTATAGAGATGTAAGAAATTTAAAAAGGTTGCGTCCCTGATAAAAAGAAAATCAGAAAAAATGAAATGATTTACCAATGTTCACAATTCCATTATGAACATTGGTAAATATGAGTAGAATAGAAGCCGGATCATAGTACCGGTTTGGTCTTTTCAGCCAGCCATTGAGCTTCCTCGGGAGTCAGATAAGGTGCAGTTTTTTCATAGACTGTTTTGTGATAGTCGTTCAGCCATTTTTTTTCATCTTCACTTAACAAATCAAGTAATAGAGCTGAAGTATCGAAGTAGCAGAGTGTTAATGTATCAAATCCATACCATTCCCCGAATTCATTTTTACTGACCGGGATACATAAAATCATATTTTCATGCCGAATACCGTGCGAACCTTCCCGATACAGACCAGGTTCGTCGGAGGTTACCATACCGGGAACCACATCCTGGTTTTTCAATTCCTGGCGGATAGCCTGAGGACCTTCATGTACATTTAAGAAAAAGCCGATCCCATGCCCCGTACCATGTCCATAGTTCCGGCAAGTTTGCCAAAGAGGCTGACGAGCGATAGCGTCTATATTACAACCTTTGGTACCTTTCGGAAAAATGCATCTGCTCAGTGCAATCATTCCTTTTAATACGGTGGTGTAATCTTCTTTTTCCAAGCGAGTTAGTTCTCCAAGTGGAACTGTCCGTGTAATATCGGTCGTACCATGTGTATATTGGCCCCCGGAATCGATCAGATAAAATCCACGTGGCTGCAGTTCTGCATCTTCTCCCGGAATAGCCGAATAGTGAGGCAGTGCTGCATTGGCACCATAAGCTGAAATGTTGGCAAAACTATCTTCTGCATATCCGTCATTTTGGGCTCTGAAAGCCGAAAGTTGTTCGGAAACAGAGATTTCCGTCAAATGGTTGCCGATATTACGTTCCACCCAATAAAAGAATTTCGTCAGGGCTACACTGTCTTTTATACAAGCTTTTCTGAACCCTTCAACTTCTATCGGATTTTTGATGGCTTTTGCCAAAACAATAGGTGACTCTTGTTCTTTTACCTGAAATTCTGTAAAGAGTTTATGATAGACAGCATAATTTAAGGTGGCCGAATCCACGGTAAACACCGAATTTTTGTCTAGTTCTTCCAGGAATAAAAACAAATGATGATAATCCCGGATTTCTATACCTTCCTGACTTAATTGACTTGCGATTTCGCGAGAGACTTTGGTATTTTTTATAAACAACCAGGCTTTGGCTTTACCGACAACTGCATAACTGATGGCAACAGGATTGTAAATGATATCGTTGCATCTTACATTATATAACCAGGCGATTTCATCCAGGCAACTGAAAAGCATATAATCTGCATGTGCAGCTTGTAACTTTTCCCGGATCATGGTTATCTTTTCATTAGCCGATTTTCCGGCAGTAGCGGTAGGTACTAAAAAGAGTTGGGCATCGGGTAAGGAAGGACGATCCAGCCATATCTCTCCTAATAGATCTGTTTTTTCTACAACAGTAATCTGTTTGGGGGTTAGGGTCTCTTGCAGATTTTTCATGTCACAGACAGAAATACAGAAACTATCCAAACCGACCCGACTTCCTTCCGGTAAGTTGGTTGCCAGCCATTCCGGATAATCGACCGCTTCCGGCACTCTCAATTTATGCATCTGTATTCCCGAATCCTTCAGTTGTTTTTCCGCCTGTATAAAATAACGGGTATCTGTCCAAAGTCCGGCTTCATTTTTCAAGACGACAACCGTACCGAAAGATCCTGTGAAACCGGAAATCCATTGTCTTTGTTTCCAGGCTGCCGGTAAATATTCACTATTGTGCGGATCGGTTCCGGATATAATATATGCATCCAGTGATTCGCGTTCCATAATGGCTCTTAAAGCTGAAAGTTTTTCCTTGATCGTCATAATCCAGATTTTAAATTTCACCAAATATAATAAGAAAAATTAAAATTCTAGCAGCGGTTGTCATCGAGTAGTGCTATTTTCTAATAAAAGAATAGAAATGTCATACATTACAATTGTAATACATGGGGATTTTACAGGAATTAAAGGTTCTTGTATTACAAATGTAATCAAATTCCAAAACAACAGAAGTGAATTACAATCTTAACTCAGGGGATTTGGAATATTTTACATTTTTTATATTTTAAGATATATAATAATGATTATCAGTATTATATATCCTATTTTGAATAAATTACTTTAATTACCTAGGGCAAACTTCAGTTGTTAAAGCGATAAATAAGGCAATTTGAAGGTATTTATATTTATGTATTTGTTTAATATCCAGTTATTTATATTGTATCATTTCATATTTCACTTCATATAAAAAACAGAAATATAACCTTAGGAATATATATTCAAATTGTTAATTTACAGAAACTTAGTATCGAATAACCTTTTAACTGCTCACTAAATTACTGATTTTAAGGATTTAACCATACCGATAAATCATGGATTGATTGTATTATTACATTTGTAATGTATATCATATTACAAATGTAATTTTGATAGTTGCAGAATATATATTACATTTGTAATGCAATATTTTACAAGATGCAAGAGAGATTTAAGCAGCTTTTGGAAGAAAAAAATCTGACAGCAACTCGTTTTGCTGCAATGATCAAGGTCAATGCTTCGGCGATGTCACATATTCTGAACGGGCGAAGTAAACCCGGATTCGATGTATTGGACAAAATTGCACAAGCTTTTCCGGACGTAAACTTAAATTGGTTGATTTCCGGTAAAGGCTCTCTATACAATAACCGTATTTCCACTCCGGCTAAAGAGGTTGAAAAAATACCTGTTCAGAAAAATTTATTTGAAGAAGAAGAAAAACGCTTTCCTATCGAAGAAAAAAATACAAAAGCAGAAGAGATTTTACGACCGGCCGTTTCCGTCGCTTCGATACCTACAGCCAAAGGAAAGAAGGTCAAACGGATTATCTTATTTTTTGAAGACGGCAGCTTCGAAGATTATGAGAAATGAGGTTATCTTCATATAGCATTCAGACAGCCTCATTTCTGATTTGAAGTATTTATATCAGTCCGATAATTTCTTTGACAGACTTACAACCATTTTCATCCAGATAATCGTTTATACCTTCGATTATTTTTACGGTGATCGCCGGATCGATAAAATTAGCGGTTCCGATTTGAACAGCAGAAGCGCCTGCCAATAAAAATTCGATAGCATCGGTCGCACACATGATTCCTCCAAGGCCGACAACCGGAATCTTTACTGCTTTAGCGACTTGCCAAACCATACGTAGAGCGATCGGTTTTACACAAGCTCCGCTCAATCCCCCGGTAATCGTACTTAAAACGGGTTTGCGTTTTTTGGCGTCGATAGCCATTCCCAGCAGAGTATTGATCAGAGAAACCGAATCGGCTCCTTCACTTTCTACAGCCAAAGCTATTTCCTGTATATTGGTCACATTGGGGGATAATTTTACCATCAAATGCTTTTTGTATACCCGTCTGACTGCTTTTACGACTTCGGCAGCAGAAGCACAACTGGTACCGAAAGCCATTCCACCTTCCTTTACATTGGGACAGGAAATATTCAATTCGATGGCAGGGATGTGATCCAAGGCGTTGATTTTTTCTGCAGTCTCCGCATAATCAGTGATGGTAGACCCGGAAACATTTACCAGAATATTCGTTTCGATATCCTTTATTTCCGGATAAATACGTTCGATGAAATAATCGACCCCTTTATTTTGCAAGCCGACTGCATTCAACATACCGGACGGGGTTTCAGCCATACGGGGATAGGAATTCCCTTCGCGGTGTTTTAGGGTAGTACCTTTTACTATAAATCCACCCAACTTATCGAGTTGAATGAAATCTTGGAATTCTAAACCATAACCAAATGTTCCTGATGCTGTCAATACAGGATTTTTTAGCTCTAAGCCATTGAGGTTTATATTTAAATCTGCCATTTTAAATCATTTATATTAAATACCGGACCGTCTGTACATACACATTTATGACCTTCTTTGGTGTCGTTTACACAGCAAAGGCAAGCTCCGATTCCACAAGCCATCGTATTCTCCAGAGAAACTTCACAATCGATATGTTTAGAATAAGCATACCTGGCAACTGCTTTCATCATCGGTTCGGGGCCACAACAAAAGATATGGTCGAATTGTTCAGTTAGAATGGTATGCTGAGTGGGATATCCCTTTTCTCCATAAGAACCGTCTTCGGTTGTATAGTATACCGTTGCATACTTTTCATACTCTTCTTTTAAGATAATATCTTTCACTGTCCGGGTTCCGATCAGAACCACCGGGTGTAGCCCTTTATCGGAGAGTTCTTTGGATAAATGCAAAAGGGGAGCGATACCGACACCGCCACCAACCAGTAAACATCGTCCTTGTTCGGGTTGAGAGAAGCAATTTCCCAATGGAAGTATAATATTCAACTGTTCACCGGGCTTAAGCGTGGACAATTTTTCGGTCCCTTTACCTGCAATTTTTACTAAAAGATAAAGCAGGCCTTGTTTCTTATCCACATCATGCACGGATATCGGCCGGCGTAAAAAAGTAGAAGGGGAATGGTCTACTCTGACATTGACGAATTGTCCTGCCTGGATCTCCGGTAACTCTATGGAATGCAATACCAATAAAAAATTGTCTGCATTGAGCCGGCGGTTTTCTTTAACAGTAAAATCTAGTATTTTCTTCATGCTGTTTAATGAGATCTGGTGATCACTGATTTATTATTTATTGCAATTTTTCTTTCAGATAGTGCCCTGTATAGGATTCCGGACATTTTACCACTTGTTCCGGTGTACCGGTACAAACGATACGTCCACCTTCTTTTCCTCCCTCAGGTCCGAGGTCGATAACATAGTCGGCACATTTGATAACATCCATATTGTGTTCGATGATCAATACGGAATGTCCCCGTTCGATCAAAGCATTCAACGAACTCATCAATTTATGAATGTCGTGGAAATGCAGACCTGTCGTCGGTTCATCGAAAACAAAAAGGGTAGGATCGGCATTTTCCCGGCTTAAATGATAAGCCAGTTTGACCCGTTGGCTTTCACCACCGCTGAGAGTACTGGAAGACTGGCCCAGCTTCACATAACCTAATCCAACGTCTACCAATTTTTGTAACTTATCTACAATACTACGTTCGCTATGACCATTCCCCGCAGAAAAAAATTCCAGGGCCTGATTTACGGTCATTTCCAGAATATCATAAATATTTTTACCCTTATAACTGATCTCCAGTACCTCGTCTTTAAAGCGTCTGCCTTTGCAGTGTTCACACTCCAGAAATACATCCGCCATAAATTGCATTTCCACTTTAATAATTCCTTCTCCCTGACATTCTTCACAACGCCCACCGGGTACGTTGAAAGAAAAATGTGCCGGTTTAAACCCCTGTACCTTAGCAGCTTGTGTATCTGAGAAAATTTTACGGATATCGTCCCAAGCCTTTAAATAGGTAACCGGATTGGAGCGTGTAGATTTTCCTATCGGATTTTGGTCGATAAATTCGACTCCGGTAATGGCTTTCAAATCTCCGGTGAGTTTATCGAAACTACCTGTGCGATCGGAATAATCTCCATATAATTTCTTTAAGGCAGGTACCAGAATCGTTTTTATCAAAGTACTTTTACCTGAACCGCTGACTCCGGTAATCGCAGTCATGATTTTCAAAGGAATATCGACAGTGATATTTTTCAGGTTATTCTCGGTTGCTCCGCTGATTGTTATTTTTTGTTTCCAGGGACGTCTCCGGGCAGGAACTTCGATTTTACGCTTCCCGAAAATATAATCGGCGGTTAACGTACCGGCAGTTTTCAGTGCTTTCATATCGCCCTGAAATACAACTTCACCCCCCAGGCGTCCAGCCTGAGGGCCGATGTCGATCACCTGATCGGCTGCTTTAATGATGTCTTCGTCATGCTCGACGACGATGACGGTATTTCCCAAATCCCTTAGTTTTTTCAATACTTTGATCAATTGTTCGGTATCCCGGGAATGTAATCCGATACTAGGTTCATCCAGGATATAGAGCGAACCGACCAAAGCCGAACCCAGGGAAGTAGCTAAATTGATCCGCTGGGATTCTCCACCTGAAAGTGAAGAAGAAAGCCGGTTCAGAGTGAGATAACCCAAACCTACTTCAAGTAAAAATTCAAGTCGGTTCTTAATATCGGGAAGGATCCTTTCTGCCACTTTGTTTTGAGCCGGAGTCAAAGAAAGGGTATCGAAGAATACTTTCAGATCGGATACCGGCATTTCAACCAGTTCGGGCACCGATTTACCGCCGATCTTCACGTATGAAGCTTCGGGTTTTAAGCGAGTACCATGGCATTCTGGGCACTTGGTCTTTCCTGTATACCTGGCAATCATCACCCGGTTTTGAATTTTGTATTTTTTGGATTCCAAATAATTGAAGAAATCGTAAATTCCTCCAAAGTACGGACATCCGTTCCATAGGATATTCTTTTCCGCTTCTGTCAATTCATAATAGGGAGTATGAATCGGGAAATTAACTTTGTGTGCATGTTTCACCAATTCGTTTTTCCATTCGCTCATTTTTTCCCCTCTCCAACACATCACAGCTTCTTCGTAGATACTGAGCGATTTATTCGGAACGACCAAGTCTTCGTCTATACCCAGAATTTTCCCATATCCTTCACATTTCGGACAGGCTCCCAAGGGAGAGTTGAAACTAAAGGTATTGACTGTAGGCACGACAAAGCTCATACCGTCTGCTTCGAAACGATTGGAAAAGGAGCGAATTTCCCCGTCGATCTCTATAAAACATTCTCCTTTTCCTTCATACAGAGCCGTTTCTACCGATTCGGAAACCCGGGAAACGGTATCTTTTTCCTGGGTGATGTTGATCCGGTCGATGACGAGATATAGATCGGATGGGTTCGAAAGAACTTTATTTTCAGCGAGGATATCGTCGATCCGGTGATATGCTTTTCCTGATTTTATACGGGAAAATCCCTGGCTCAACAACAATTTTAAAGTTTCCACATCCTGCAAGTGTTCAGGACGTGCCAGGATAATAACAGTTTTGCCGAAGTGGTCTTCCAGGATATACCGGGTAATGTCGTCAGTATGATCTCTTTTTACTTCCCGTCCCGATATCGGGGATATGGTTTGTCCTGCCCGGGCGTATAATAATTTGATATAATCGTATATTTCTGTAGAAGTACCTACCGTCGAGCGTGGATTAGAAGTATTTACCTTCTGTTCGATTGCAACGGCAGGGGGAATTCCTTTGATATAATCACATTCCGGTTTATTCAGACGTCCCAGAAACTGCCGGGCATACGACGACAGACTCTCGACATACCGGCGCTGACCTTCGGCATATAGCGTGTCGAAAGCCAAAGAAGATTTGCCGCTACCTGATACTCCCGTGATGACAATCAGTTTATTGAGTTCGATTTTCAGATCGATATTTTTCAGATTGTGCACCCGTACACCCTTCAAATCAATATATGGTTTATTCATATTATCTTTCACATTTAGCATACAAAGATAATGAAAATGTTGCGAAAAATAAAAGCACCCGGCGAAGGGTGCTTTTAAGCGTTTGGAATATGTTTGGAAATACGTTTATAGTCCGTTTATGACTTTGGTTAATTATTCAGAAACTACTTCGAACTGAACATCGACTTTCACTTCACGATGAAGTTTGATGACAGCGGTATAAGTTCCTACTTCTTTAATTTCTTTCAGCATGATTTTCTTCCGGTCGATATCGAATCCCTGAGCCAATAAAGCTTCTGAAATCATGATATTGTTTACGGAACCGAAAATCTTACCGGTACTGCTGGTTTTAGCACCTACAGTCAGTTTCAATTCAGCCAGTTTTGCAGCCAATTCTTCAGCTTCTGCTTTCAATTTAGCTTCCTTATGTGCCCGTTGTTTGGTATTTTCTGCAACGATTTTCTTTGCAGCTTCGGTAGCTAAAATGGCATATCCCTGAGGAATCAGGTAGTTACGGCCATATCCGGGTTTTACGTTGATCACGTCGTCTTTATGTCCCAGATTTGCGATATCTGTCAATAATATAATCTGCATTTCGTGTCCTCCTTTTAATTATTTCATCAAATCGGTTACGTAGGGCAACAAAGCAAGGTGTCTTGCTCTTTTTACAGCAGTTGCAACTTTTCTCTGGAATTTCACAGAAGTACCGGTAATTCTTCTGGGAAGGATTTTACCTTGTTCGTTCAAAAATTTCTTTAAAAATTCAGGATCTTTGTAATCGATGAATTTGATTCTTGCTTTTCTGAAACGGCAGTATTTTTTCTTTTTAACATCCACCGTTGGGGGGGTCAGATATCTGATTTCACTTTCGTTCTGTGCCATAGCTTATTTCTCCTCTTGTTTAGCTGCGTATTTACTTCTTCTTTTTAAAGTATACTCATAAGCATACTTGTCTAATCTAAACGTTAAAAAACGAATAACTCTCTCGTCACGTCTGTAAGCGGTTTCCAGTTTGTCAACCAGTGCACCTTCTGCTTCAAACTGTAACAAATGATAGAATCCGGTCGTCTTTTTCTGGATCGGATAAGCCAGCTTGCGAAGTCCCCAAGCTTCCTCATGTTCAATCGTACCACCATTATCGGTGATGGTATTCTTGAATTTTTCTACCGCTTCCTTTATCTGTTGTTCAGATAAAACGGGAGTTGTAATGAAAACGGTCTCGTAATGATTCAACATAATGATTTGATTATTAGTATAAAAATAATTTATCGGCCGCAAAGGTAGTATTTTCAACTGAAACTGCCAAACAAACAGGGGGCTTTTGAGTTATAAAGTTTATAAAGTCCGTAAAGTTTATAAAATCGATGTTCCCTGCGGGTACTTTTTTTAGGATCACTGAGGCGACCGATGGTAAATATGTATATAACTGCCTCTTTTAATAAATTCTTTTTATATTCAGGGCACGGTGATATTCGTTGGCATGCCGGTTGTGTTCCCGCAGGGTACGGGAAAAATAGTGACTACCGGAAAAATCACTTTTGGCACAGAAAAACATATAATCGTGGTGCTGATAATTCAATACCGCATCGATTACCCGGATAGAGGGCATACGTACCGGTCCGGGAGGAAGGCCTGTATTTTTATAGGTATTGTAAGGAGAGTCTATTTCCATATGTTTATCCAGCACCCGTCTGATGGAGAAATCTCCCCAGGCAAATTTCAGGGTCGGACAAGCTTCTAACTTCCAGCCTTTATTCAAGCGATTGATGTAAACCCCTGCGATGACAGGGTATTCGTCGGCAATATTGGTCTCTTCTTCTACAATCGAGGCCAATATCAGAATATCCATAGGAGAGAGGTCGGCTTTCCGGGCTTTCACTAGCCGCTCTTCTGTCCAGAATTTCCGGTATTCTTTATACATCCGCTGAATAAAATCTTCAACCGGCGTATGCCAATACACCTGGTAGGTGTTAGGGATAAACATACCGATGAAATTTTCCGGCGTAAAACCTAATTTCTTTACATATTCGGCGTTACGGGCCAATTGCAGAAATTCGGTCGAATCGATACCCAACTGACGGGATAAAATCGCAGCAAAGTCCTCTAAAGTACGGATATTGTTAAAAGTCAGGTGAACCGGTTCCTGACGACCGGCACGTAACATATTGATCAATTGATTATTGTTCATCTTGTCGACCAGGCGATACCGGCCGGTTTTTACTGCAGAAGGATATTTTTTCAGTTCTGCAAGCTTGCGAAGGGTGTATTCGTTTTTTACATATCCGCTACTGATCAGTGTTGTCATGACCGTTTCAAAGGAATCTCCCGGCTGAATGAAAATAATCCCATCATCGCCGACAGTGATGTTAGGACGCTGCACAAAGTAATAATAACCTCCTGCAATACCTCCCAAGCCGAGTAAAACAATCAAGCCGACGATTATTCCTGTCTTTTTCATCCGTTGACATTTTTCATTTTTTACTCTTCATTCCGAAAATAGAGTACGTAATAATTCATATCTCGGTCAGGATCGTAACCTTTGCGGATATATTTTTTTTCTCCGTGAATATAGACGTGAAAATTCTTGTCTAATTTAAGGACATGTTTAAAATATTTTTTCTCATCCTTCACAGCAAAATCCGATATGGCGAACTGGTCGGTGAGTTCGACATTATTATCCGTTTCGTACTGGCATTTGAAGTTCTCGAAAGCATTGATTACTTCGGGTTCTTGTACGACTTCTTGTTTGAAACGTTCTTCCGAAAAGACGTCCGCATCCTTAAAGAAATTAATCGATCGGTTGAGCATGTCTATTTGGTCTGCCCGTGGTACATCATTCTCCTGATTGTAAATATCTTTTACAAAATCCTTACACAGGTTCAGATAATTAGAGGTCTGGAAATAACTGGCCTCAGCCGGTTCCAGTCCTAGGAAATCGGTTGTCCAGTAGATCGCCTCTTTGGTATTCGTTTTATCCAGGATACAAACTTTGTATCCATTGTCCCGGTTGACATTGAAGACGATACAAGCCTTGTCCAGTTTTTTGATATTGATCCCCGATTCTCCCACCAGTTGATAAGTATTCTGATTCATCACTATTTTCAGAAAAGTGTCTTTGGTTTCTGATTTGAAAATGCCGACAGCATCACAGACACCTTCTTCAACATTACAATTTCGAAAATGAACGATATACAATTCTCCGGGTTTGATATTCGGGTTGTTGGATTGTTCGAACAGATGTTCGGCTATTTGGACAGATTGCTGATAAAATTCAGACTCATTGTCGAAGATCTGGGAAACCGACGCATAGACCGGGTTATTCATCAACTCTTCTTCATAGGGCAAAAAGTTGTAATAAGCATCCTTCTTGAAGGCGGACAAGAAATAACTTTTCAATAAATTTACCACATCGGGATCTTCGGGTAGGAAACAACCGTCGGACAAAGTGAGCCCACCGCCTTCGAATTTATTGCCTACATGATGAATCACAATATTACTGATGTCGCTATTTTCAAAATTGATCATGACGATAAAATAGTTAAGGTAAATATTCCTATATCAGAATCTGAAATTTACACCCAGATTCAAATTTTCCTTGAATTGTAACTTTTTGGAATTGTTCTCATTATAAATAGTTTCCGTATAAATCGAAGCCCTCATGAAATAGTTGATATTAAAGTCTATATTGAGTTTCCAGTTTACTGTAAAAGGAATTTTCTTTTTTTCTTCGTTATCGGATTCAAAATTCAGATAATGGTCTTTTTTTTCATAACTCATAAACCAGGTCAATTCGTTCCTGATGTTCATGATTTTAAAGATATTGTTTTGCGTGCTCCTCAGGTCTATTCTTGCACCGGCCTCCCTTCTGGCCCGTTTACCTTGTTCCACTCCATAACGTCCGACGTCGATTTTCGCCGTATCCCGGACAAAATTCCATTTACCGGCAATAGGGGAGATAAACAACGAAAAACGATCGTTAGGCTTAAAATCAAGACCCAATGACAGGGTGAAATCTCCCGGGCTCATAAAATTGGCAACCAGTTTCTTGTCCTGATCCTGCGGATACTCGTAGGAGTTGAAAAGCTGGGTAATGACATTGAACTGGGCGGTATAATACCAATGTTTAAAGGCCCTTTGTCCCAATTTCGAGTTCAACTCAAAGCGATCTTCATTCTTCCGGATATCTTCATCCCCATTTTTCATGAAACCGAAGCGATAGTGTACCCAGTTTTCCCAGCTGGTATTATTCCGGTTGTAATTCCAGAAATAACGGATATTACTCAACAGGGATAAGGAATTTTCCCCCCCACTGGTCCAGTTGGCCAGTTTACCCTGACTCATGGCCAACTCGACTTCGGAATAATAGGTCCAGTATCTCCGATGTAATTGCCCGACCAGCATCGGATTGAGCTTGAAATATTCATCGTCGAAGCGATTGGAAATGCCGGCTTCATTGGTTTCAGCATGTTTTTTCTCTATGGCGGGACTCTGGTATACATCTTCGTCAACATAGATTTTCAGCCGGTTACCTTGTGGCATCACCTGAATCCAGGTGCCGATCGTGTCGCATATTTTATTGGAAGCCCAAAAACGATGATATTGCATCCGCCCGTTATTGACCCAAAAGCGAACAGAGTTATCGGCCACACTCATGATTTCCAGCAGGACAGAATCCCGGCTGGCATCCCTAAGCCATATATAATTGGAATCCTGATGAATATAGTTGACAAAGGTCTGTAAATCGGTATTGATATATTCTTCAAAATCTCCGGTCAGTAAATACTCAGTATTTTTATAAAATTCGATACTATCATAGGTGATCTTTTGTTCGAGTGTTTCCAGGGCTTGTTCCTTTTTTCCCATCGTTTGGGCATATCTTTTCAGATACTCCACCACATGCTTTAACCTTTCATCTTCAGCATAGCGAATCAGGGTATTGATGGCTTCATTGACCTGTGGTTCCGGATAACGTTCCTTCTTCAGATTTTGTATGGCATACCGGACTCCCGGGTTTTCAATAGTCCGGTTTTCCTGTCTTACTTTGTAGAGAAAAGGAGGGAAGGAGAGCCCCGTCAGTTTATTTACCACAGGGCCGTTCAGTGGTGTCCGGGGCTCCATGACTTCCGGATATAACAACTGGGCCCAACCACTTCCGGTTATACATATAAACAGAAACAAAAGAAATATATTTCTCATAACACACTTATTTAAAAGGAGAATCCGGTTCTTTTGCCATCAGTGAATAACTGAGCCGATCCACTAAACCCGGCAACCATTTACTTAAGAATACGGCTAATTTACCTTCTACAAAAGTCATTATAATTTCTCTTTTTCTTTTTCTGATTCCTTTCACGATGATTGCAGCACATTTCTCGGCAGTCATCATTTTGTTTTCGTTCCGGGGACTTTCTCCTTGTTGCCGTCCATTGGCATTCAAAGCAGTTTTCCGTATGTTGGAAGCTGTAAAACCGGGGGCTGCCACCATCACATGAAGTCCTTTTTTCATATTTTCGATCCGGACGGTATTCAAAAATCCACGAACGGCAAATTTACTGGCCGCATAGCCTGTACGTCCCGGCAGACCTATAAATCCTGCAATAGAAATCACTCCGACCAAACTTCCTTTGGATTCCAATAAATAAGGTAAGGCATATTTCGAACAATATACGGTTCCCCAGAAATTGACATCCATTACTTTGCGGAGTACTGCCGGTTCCAGATCTTCCAACAAAGCGCGCATAGAAATTCCGGCATTGTTGATCAAAGCATCGATCCGTCCGAAACGGGCATAAGCTTGTTCGATCAATTCTTTACAAGCCAATTCTTTCGTCACATCGGTACGTACCGACAACACCTCAGCTCCTTGCTGTCTTAAATCTTGTTCGATATGAAGTAATTCCTCAATATTTCTTGCTGCTAAGACAACTTTAGCTCCTTGATGTGCCAATTCGTATGCTAAAGCTTTACCAATTCCGGACGACGCACCAGTAATAATAACGACTTTATCCCGCATAGTATGATGTGTGTTAAAACAATGTGGACAAAGATAATAATTTTTGTTGACATCTTTTTGAGCAAATATTTAAAATCTATAATAAGAATTGGGGTAAACTCCGTCTGGAATATTTGTCCTATAATTTATATTATGTTAATAACAACATTTTAAAATAAAGGGGAGTGGAAAATCCCCTTTATTTTTACTGTGCTTCGAGCTTTTGTTTTATCTCATCATATCTCTGCTGGTATTCAGGTTTTTGATTTCTCAGTTTGAAATAAAGTTCTCTCAAAGTTGCCAGGGTATTTTTTTCATCCGGACTGAGTTCCAATGCTTTTTCAAAATACGGAATGACAGATTCATAAGCGATGTAAACTTTTTCCAATTCTTTATTATATTCGTTGACATCGACTATATCCTGAACTTTTTTATGGAAATTGATCGCTTCTGTCAATTTAATATTTCCCAGATTGTATTGAGCCAAAAAGTCTTTCGGATCCAATTCCAACGCTTTTACATACATTTCCTCTGCTTGTGCCGGCCGCTCGGTTTTTTCGTATAATGTACCTTTAGCTCTGTAAAAAGATGCATTTTTCGGATCTTGTTTGATAGCCGCATCCAGATAAACTTCAGCTTTTTCAGGTTCACCCCCCAATAAATAATGATTGATCAATTCCACTAACATATACGCATTATCGGGATATTGTTCGTATCCTTTGTGCAGATATTCCAGTGCTTCTTCGTTTTTGCCTTGTTGTTTCAAAACATTACTCAACATCGCATAACTTTGGGCCGGTTCGTAATTCAATTTTATAGATTCTTTCAGGAATTTTTCAGCATCGGCATATTCTTCGGCTTGCTGAGCACATAGACCGGCATTATAAATAACGGCGGTGTCGATGGAAACTTCTCCGTTTGCTGTCAGTATCGGCGAACTTTTTATTTCAAGTACTCTTTTGAAAGACGCCAAGGCCTTTTTAAAGTCTTTTGCATTGTAAAGTTCAGCAGCTCTGTTGGTGAAATCGATCGCTAAATTCCGATATTGAGTTTCCAGCTTTTTGGGATATTTTTTCTTCACATCCAATTCGATTACTTTTTGATAAGCTTCCCAGGCTTTTTCTACAGCTTCGGAATCTAATTTTTTGTAATCTGCAACAGGACTTTCATATAGGGCCTGATAAATCTGGCCTTTAGTGAAATAAGCTTTATCCCAGGCGACACAGGATTCATGTCCCATCGCTTCATCGATTAATTTTTTGGCCTGATCCAATTTACCCGAAGTCAGATAACTGATTGCCTGAGTTACTTTTCCTTTTTGTGCATACGTAAAAGTCGCACAAAAAAGTAAAATCATAATAAAGGATAATTTTCTCATAAGTATAAATTTTACATTAATTTATGTTTCTATTCCACGTATTTTACGTGATCTTGGTTACACATTTTCTTCAGACTGTCCGTTCGGCTCTGCTTCTCCCCTTTCTTCCTCGGCAACTACCTCACTATTCTCTTCATCTTTCGCGGCAGAAACTTTCGCTACGGCAGCAATCGAATCCTCATTTCTTAAGTTGATCAGTTTCACACCCTGGGTATTCCGTCCCATCACTCGCAAGGAAGAAACTTCAAGCCGGATAGTTAATCCCGAACGATTGATAATCATCAGGTTATCTTCGTCCGTTACATCGATCAACGCAATCAGATTACCTGTTTTTTCAGTCATATTGATGGTCTTGACCCCTTTACCGCCCCGATTGGTGATCCGATAATCTTCGATCGCCGAGCGTTTGCCGAAGCCATTTTCGGATACAACCAGAATATTGGCATTATTAGGCTCGACACAAACCATACCGATCGCTTCGTCGTCGTCTTCCATCCAGATTCCTCTGACTCCCGAAGCGGTACGTCCCATCGGCCGCACCTTAGACTCGGGAAAACGAATGGCTTTACCGGATTTTACGGCAATCATGATGTCATTCTCTCCATTGGTCAGCTTAGCTTCCAGCAACTGGTCGCCCTCTTTGATGGTAATGGCATTCACTCCATTCTGACGGGGACGTGAATAAGCCTCCAGTGTTGTTTTCTTAATGATACCTTTTTTGGTACACAATACGATATAATTGCTGTTGATATAGTCATAATCTTTTAAATCCAGCAGATTGATATAAGCTTTCACTTTATCGTCCGGTTCTATATTCAATAGATTCTGGATTGCCCGTCCTTTGGATTGTTTCGTACCTTCGGGTATTTCGTATACTTTCAGCCAGAAACATTTTCCCTTTTCTGTAAAGAAAAGCATGGTATTGTGCATGGTGGCCATAATCATATGTTCTAGGAAGTCTTCATCCCGTGTAGCCGAACCTTTCGATCCGACTCCTCCCCGGTTCTGCACTTTATATTCGGACAACGGAGTACGTTTAATATAACCCATATGAGAAATCGTGATCACCATTTCTTCATCTGCATAAAAATCTTCCGGATTGAATTCTTCGGAAGCATAAACGATATCTGTCCGGCGGTCGTCCCCATACTGTGCTTTTACAGCCAACAACTCGTTCTTAATAATCTCCATTCTCAGTTCGACATGGGCCAGAACGTCGTTCAAATGAGCGATCAGTTTTTCGATATCTTCATATTCGGCCCTTAATTTATCTTGTTCCAGCCCTGTCAATTGCCCCAGACGCATAGCGACGATTGCTGCTGCTTGTTTGTCTGTCAGACTGAACGCATCCATCAAGGCAGTCTGAGCGTCCTGAGGCGTTTTTGAAGCCCGGATCAAACGAATCACTTCGTCGATGTGATCGGAAGCAATGATCAGACCTTCCAGGATATGTGCCCGTTCTTCCGCTTTTCTCAATTCGAATTGAGTACGACGAACGACCACATCGTGCCGGTGTTCTACGAAGTAACGGATGATATCTTTCAGATTGAGTAATCTCGGACGTCCGTGAACCAAAGCGACGTTATTTACTCCGAAAGAAGATTGGAGGGCGGTATGTTTCAATAAAGTATTCAATACAACATTCGAAATCGCATCTTTCTTGATATCGATAACGATACGCATTCCTTCCCGGTCGGATTCGTCATTGATATTCGAGATACCGTCGATTTTCTTTTCGTTGATCAGGTCGGCAATCCGGGAAATCAACTCTGCTTTGTTGACCATATAGGGGATTTCGTGAACGATCAACTTTTCCCTACCGTTCGGCATCACCTCTACCGAAGTTTTCGGACGAATGACGACACGTCCCCTCCCGGTCAGATAGGATTCACGTACTCCACTGTATCCGTAGATCGTTCCACCGGTAGGAAAATCCGGAGCTTTAATAATTTTGATTAGCTCTTCGATGTCGATATCGTTATTATCGATATAAGCACAAATAGCATCTATAGCGTCTTTGATGTTGTGAGGCGGCATATTGGTAGCCATACCGACGGCAATCCCCGAGGCTCCGTTCACTAATAAATAAGGTATACGGGTCGGAAGAACTGTCGGTTCTTTCAACGAACCGTCGAAGTTATCCATCATATCGACGGTATCCTTGTCGATATCGATCAACATATCTTCAGTAATTTTCGCCATACGTGCTTCCGTATAACGCATTGCAGCAGGACTATCCCCGTCTACCGAGCCAAAGTTTCCCTGACCGTCCACCAACGGATAGCGCAATGACCATTCCTGTGCCATCCGGACCATAGCCATGTACACGGAACTATCGCCGTGAGGATGATACTTACCCAACACCTCTCCTACAATTCTAGCTGACTTCTTGTATGGTTTACCCGAGGTCAATCCCAATTCATCCATACCGAACAAGACTCGTCTATGAACGGGTTTCAGACCATCACGTACATCTGGTAAAGCCCGCGAAACAATCACCGACATTGAATAGTCAATGTAAGATGATTTCATTTCCTCTTCAATGTTGATTTTAATAATTTTTTCTCCGCCGTTTTCCATCTATATTTAAATTACTGTTAATCAAAGAAATAAAAGGGAAAACCACACTGTTTTTCCCTAATTCTGTAAAAATCACACAAATGTAATAAATTCAGACATTATAAAAGAAATTTACCTCTTCTTTTTACGATCGATTTTCGAAAATCTCCCGATCAGGAATTTCAATTTCCAGGGTATCGTATGCTAATTTTACCTGAACAGGCAACTCTTTCGATACCTCTGCCGAAAGTCCCATTTGATGACCGATATGGGTCAAAAAAGCACTTTTAGGCTGGATACGGGCTATCATGGTAAGTGCTTCTTCTAAATTGAAGTGAGACATATGCAATTCCTTGCGAAGTGCATTTATTACCAGATATTCGACCCCCTTCAGCCGTTCCATGGAAGAGGCCGGGATTGTTTTTGCATCGGTGATATAAGCAAAATTACCGATCCGAAATCCCAGTACGGGCATTTTATAATGCAAAACCGGAATAGGAACCACTTGAATATCATCTATGTAAAAAGGCCGGTCGTCGATCACATGATAGTTGATTTCAGGCACACCGGGATAACGGAAAGCTGCGAAGGCATAAGAGAAATCTTTGTATACAACTTCCCGGGTTCCCTCGTTACCGTATACGTCGACAGCTCCTTGTTTCACCCAATTGAAAGCCCGCACATCATCCAAGCCACCGATATGGTCTTTATGGCCATGGGTCAGTAATATCGCCCGCAGGTCTTTCACCTGACTCCGGAGCATTTGATACCGGAAATCGGGTCCTGCATCTATAATAATTTTCTTTCCTTTTATATCCAGCATGGCAGAAGCTCTCAGCCGTTTATCATGTGGATCGGCTGAACGGCATACCGGACAATCACAAGCAATCACGGGAATACCCTGTGATGTTCCACTTCCCAGAATAGTTAATTTCATACAGTCTTAAATTGTCTCCACAAAGATAACATATATTACAAAATTGGTGTTACCTTTGAACAGATTTTAATTCCTAAAATGTCTATCGATTTCTGAATTTTAATATGGGAAAATTATTTCTGATTCCCAATACGTTGGGAGATTCAAATATCTATGGGGTGTTACCTTCCGAAGTAATCGCCCGCATTAAAAATATAAAAATATTCGCCAGCGAAAATCCTAAAAATACCCGTCGTTTCTTGAAACAGATCGATAAATCGATTGTTTTGGAGGAATTGACTTTTTTGGAATTAAACGAACATTCGGATCGCAAAGCAGTCGAAGCTTGTTTGCCTTACCTGGAAAAAGAGGATGTCGGTATTATTTCAGAGGCCGGTTGTCCGGGAATCGCAGATCCCGGAGCAGAATTGGTCGCTTTAGCCCATCGGAAAGCGATTCAAGTTGTGCCGCTGGTCGGTCCATCGTCGATTTTGTTGGCTTTAATCGCTTCGGGCTGTAACGGCCAGCATTTTTCATTTAACGGTTATCTGCCCGTAAAGAGCCCCGAAAGAAATAAAGCCTTAAAAAATTTTGAACGCCAGTCACAAGCTGAAAACCGAACCCAGATTTTTATTGAAACCCCTTACCGGAATCTGAAGCTTTTTGAAGAAATGCTTCAAGTATTACATCCTCAAACTTTACTTTCGATAGCTTGTGATATTACTACTGAAAATGAATATATCAGAACAATGTCTATTCAGGATTGGAAGAAACAGAAACCGGATATCAATAAACGGCCGGCAATCTTTCTGATCTATGCTTCTACCGGAATTAAAACCCGCTGACCGGAAACAACCTGCAAAAAATACCGTAAACCGAATATGAACTAAAATATTTCGTTTATGGAAAAATCTATCAGAATCGCCCAGATTCTTGGCGATAAGCAAGAATATTATTTAGGACATTCTTGTAAAACGATCGACAAATCACTTCTCTACACTCCAGGGCCTGATGTTATTGAAAAGGTTTGGATGAATAGCGACCGGAATCTCCCGACCCTGAATAATATGCGGAGATTGTTGATGCAGGGAAGATTGGCCAATACCGGATATGTATCCATTTTGCCGGTAGATCAGGGGGTCGAACACACGGCAGGGGCTTCTTTCGCTCCTAATCCGCTGTATTTCGATCCGGAAAACATCGTTAAACTAGCTATTGAAGGAGGATGTAATGCCGTTGTTTCTACTTTCGGAGTTTTGGGGAGTGTCGCCCGGAAGTATGCCCATAAAATACCGTTTGTAGTAAAAATCAATCACAACGAACTTCTTAGTTATCCCAATTCATACGACCAGATTTTATTCGGTCAGGTCAAAGAAGCCTGGGATATGGGAGCCATCGGAATCGGTGCGACTATTTATTTCGGTTCACCGGAAAGTCGCAGACAACTGGTCGAAATTGCGAAAATATTCGGTCAGGCGCATGAATTAGGTATGTTTACCATTTTATGGTGTTATCTGCGGAATCCGGCATTCAAAAAATTCGGTAAGGATTATCATGTTGCAGCCGATCTGACCGGGCAGGCAAATCATCTGGGCGTGAGTATAGAAGCAGATATCATAAAACAGAAACTTCCCGAGAACAACGGTGGTTTTTCTGCCTTGAATTATTCTAAATCCGATCAACGGATGTACACTGAATTAACCTCCGAACATCCGATCGATCTATGCCGCTATCAAGTGGCTAATTGTTATATGGGACGTATCGGCCTGATCAATTCGGGCGGGGAATCCCACGGGGAAAGTGACTTAAAAGAAGCTGTCATCACCGCTGTAGTCAATAAAAGAGCCGGCGGTATGGGCTTGATTTCAGGCCGAAAAGCCTTCCAAAAACCAATGGCTGAAGGAGTTCAATTATTACATGCCATACAGGATGTCTATCTGGATTCCCATATTAAACTGGCTTAAATATTAGAAATGGACAGATTTTCAATTTATAAATTCCTTGGATCCTACAGGACTGGCACTTTATTTCCGATCGGTCACACCAGCGACCGTAGAGACACGTCTATAGGGTCCAGGGAATTGAGGAACTTTAAACAAAAAAGATTCACTTTTTTTGTCCTTGTTTGGCTACTGCTTCCATCAATTTCTTAATTTCTTCGGGATCTCCCAGAAAATAGTCGTTGATCAGGCGAAGGTCATTGTCGAAATCAAAAACATAAGGTACGGCTGTAGGAAGGTTCAAACCGACAATATCTTCATCGGAAATATTTTTCAGGTATTTAATGATTCCTCTCAAGCTGTTTCCGTGCGCAGTAACCAAAATTTGATCGATATGTGTCAATGAAGGAAATATTTCTTCTTTCCAATAAGGTAAGATACGTTCGACAGTATCTTTCAAAGATTCTGTTTCAGGCAATAAGGCTGGCGGTACATCTTTATATCTGGGATCGAATCGGGGATTCCGTGGATCTTCCGGTGATAAAGCCGGGGCCGGAATATCATAACTTCGCCGCCAGATCAATACTTGTTCGTCACCGTATCGGGCAGCAGTCGTACTTTTATTGAGTCCTTGCAGAGCCCCGTAATGTTTTTCGTTCAGCCGCCAGTTTTTCTCTACCGGAATCCAATCCTGGTCTAAACGGTCGAGTACATAATTCTGTGTTTTGATGGCTCTTTTCAGATAAGAAGTATAGGCTTTGTCGAATACAAATCCCTTTTCTTTCAGTAAATCTCCGGCTTTGATGGCTTCTTGAATCCCTTTGGGAGATAAATCGACATCCGTCCAGCCGGTAAATTTATTTTCCTGATTCCACAGACTTTCTCCGTGGCGTAATAAAACGATCCTTTTCATCCTATTTCGATTTAATGTTTCTAAATCATACGATGCAAGGCCCGTCAGAGTTTTATATCCCGCAGGTAAAGCTTACCCGCGGGATGTGGGATTATTTTTTGAAATATCTGTTGTACAGACCTTCAAACCCTTTTCCATGACGGGCTTCGTCTTTACACATTTCATGAACGGTATCGTGGATAGCATCCAGGTTGAGTTTTTTAGCCAGCGTAGCGATTCTCTTCTTGTCTTCACAAGCACCGGCTTCAGCTTCCATTCTTTTTTTCAGGTTGGTCTCGGTATCCCAGACACATTCGCCGAGCAACTCACAAAATTTAGCTGCATGTTCTGCTTCTTCCCAGGCATAACGCTTGAAAGCTTCCGCCACTTCCGGATAACCTTCCCGGTCTGCCTGACGACTCATAGCCAAATACATCCCTACTTCGGTACATTCTCCAGTGAAATGAGCTTTCAGTCCTTCTAAAACTTCAGCATCTACTCCTTTAGCTACACCGATCACATGTTCGTCTGCAAAAGTTAAAGCACCTTCGGTTTCAACCAATTCTTTGAATTTACTTCTTGGAACTTTACACTGAGGACAGAATTCAGGAGCTTCTTCACCTTCATAAACATAACCACATACCGTACAGATAAACTTTTTCATAACGTCTTGATTTTATTGATTAATATAATTTAAAGGGGGTACTACCCTGCCGTTTTATTTCTACAAGCTTTACAATATCCTTTATAATAAAGATGGGTTTCCGTGACATACAAATCCCCGATCTGTTTGGTATTTAATAATCCTATTTTTTCAACCGGGATATCGAACACCCGATTACACGCACAACACTGGAAATGAGCATGACAGGAAGTATCGATGTCGAACCGAACATTTTTATCGTCGATAACCAGTGGAAGTACCGCTCCTTGCTCGGCAAACAGACGCATCGTATTGTATACCGTCGTTTTAGACAAAGTAGGTACTTGGATACACAATGCATGATATATATCGTCGGCAGTAGGATGAATACGGTTTTCCATCAGATATTCTACAATAGCTATCCGTTGCAAAGAAGGTTTAATCCCACACTTTTCCAAATAATCCCGTGCATTGATATTTGTATTCATTGTTAAATTGTAATCATTACAAATTTATAACGAATACAAAATTACAACTTTTTTATAAAAAACAAAAATTTCAATGTTTTTTAGAGGAAAAAATTAATCTGCTATTTTTACTCTATCCTTCCATTTTATTTGTAGTTTTGTAACATGTTTTTTCTGGGAATGTCAGCACACCTATTTATTTACCTGCTGGTTCCGGCCTTTTTGATCGTGTGTTTTTATTTCAGAGGCGCTGCAGGTAGTCCGGAAGTCGATCCAATACTCCCGGAAGCTGTTGTGTATCAACAAACCGGAACATCTTCTTTTGAAAAGGCTTACTTTTATCAGGTTGAAAAACAAGAACAAAAAACTTATTCCAAGGTAGAGGTATTCTGTGACTGCAAGCCGGATCTTCCGTTATTTCAATCCGTTTTTTACCTCTCTCCTGCCCTTACCCACCTGCTTTTACGGGCACCTCCTGCAACTGTTTAAACTTATTTATTCGGCTGCCCGAATTTTACCAACATCGTTTTTTAATTAAAAAAAATTCAATATGCGTTTTATTTTTTGCATTATTGGTGTATTACTATATAGTGGACTTTCTGCGCAACAAATGTCCGTTTTATCGACGGATTCCACCTACAATATAGTAAGAGAATTACAAGAAGTAGTCGTTACCGCCGAAAAGAGAGAACTGAATCCAGGTGATATTCCGACCGCTTTAACGGTCATTACCCCCCGTTCTATTCCCGGAGAGAACAATCCGGATTTACGGAATATTTCCGGAATAGTTCCTAATTTTTATATGCAGGAAGGAGGGTTAAAATTATCAACTCCCCTCTATATCCGCGGTATCGGTACTGTTTCGGGTACCCCACCTGTCGGACTTTATGTAGACGGTGTACCCGTATTCGATAAGAACGCCTTTGTCTTCGATTTATACGACATCCGGCAAATCGAAGTGCTGCGCGGACCTCAAACGACCTTGTACGGGCGTAATAGTATCAACGGTTTGATCAATATAAACACCAATCCCCCGTCGGATGTATTCGCTGCACAGGTAAAAATAGGATATTCCAGTTACCGGTCACAAAATTATAATTTAGTCCTGAACCTTCCCTGGAAACGTTTATATAATAAATTGTCTTTCTCGTACAATAAGTCTGAAGGCTATTTCAAAAATCACTATGAACAAGACCGGAAATCCAATCCTTCGGACTCCTATAATATTCGTTATCAGGGGAATGTATTTACGGGAAATAACTGGGAAATTGGTTTCGGTATAAACTTCAACCATTCCTTCGACGGAGGTTATGCCTATGCTGCGATCGATTCGCTGAAAGTACATCGCTATACGGTAAATTACAATATACCTTCTTCTTATAAGCGCGACCTGCTTTCTTCCTATCTGAATTTGAAAAAGAAATGGCAAAGACTTGCTTTTAATACGGTCACTTCTTATTCCCGGACGCAGGACAGACAGATGCTCGATGCAGATTTTACTTATCTGGATGTATTCGATAACGGTAAAAAATCCAGGCAGAACTTACTGACTCAGGAGTTCAATATCCAGTCGAATGAAAACCGGCATGTCGATTGGACTGCCGGGGCTTTCGGTTTTTATAAAGATCTGACGAATCGTTATCTGGCGACCTTTGGGAAAGACAAGGCTTATTTATTGCCCATGGCTTTGGATAACGCTAAGTACCATAATAATACGGTAACCTGGGGAATAGCCGGATACGGTCAGGTAACCCTAAAGGAAATATGGCCGGGTATGTCCCTGACGGCAGGTTTGCGGTATGATTACGAAAAATCGGAATTGAACTACCGGGATAGTTTGTTGTTCAGTGGACAACAACAATATACAAGTTACCACGATTCGAAGGAAGATAAAGGTTTTAAAGCCTGGTTGCCCAAGTTTTCACTTTTACAGAGATGGAACGATAACCTGTCTTTATATTTGAGTGTTTCTAAAGGCTATAAAGCCGGGGGCTACAACATTATCGTCAATGAGATGAGCTCACAGGTGGTCGATCTCCGCTATGATGAAGAGAAACTTTGGAATTATGAGATCGGTATGAAATATTTCAGTTCCGATTATAAATTCAATCTGAATGCTGCTCTGTTCTACATCGATTGGGAAGACCAGCAGATCTTCGTCATGGGAATGATGGGACCTGGCATAAAGAATGCCGGTGATGCTCATAGTCTGGGAGGTGAAATGGATTTGCGCTGGGAATTTTTGCCTAATCTCACTTATATACTATCGGCCGGATATAGCCATGCTGAATATTACCACAATCTGGATAAATCCCATGAAGGCAATCGGATCGTCATGGCTCCTGAGTTTACAGGCAATACGGGTTTCATTTACCAGAAAGCGGTAAAAACTTCCTGTTTTCGTTCATTTGTCGCTTCAACGACTGTGACTGGATTCGGGACACAATATTTCGATGAAGCCAATCTGCTGAAACAAAAACCTTATTTTTTGTGGAATCTGGATCTTTCTATTTCGGGTAAATACGCCGATTTTAGGATATGGGGGAAGAACATACTGGATAAAGCTTTCTTTACTTATATGCTGAACAATCCTGTCGGTCAAAAATTACCGATCTACAACGATATGGGACAATCCGGAGCCCCTGCCCGCTTCGGTGCTTCTGTTACTTTTAAAATTTAATTATTAAAACTTTGAATATGAAAACATTAATCTCTTTATTCCTGATAAGCTTTGTTGCGTTTTGCACGATATCCTGTAACGACGACGATAAGGATACACCCGATCTGGCCAATAGATACGGGGCATACGAAAAACCCCATTTTGCATTCGAATATGCCAGCGATACCATTCGTATCGGCATGAAACCGTATTATGAAAAGAAAATCGCTGTGACAGAGTTTAAAGCTATGTTCAATGCCATGGCAACCGAAAAAATGGGAGCCTATTTCAAGGGAATCCAGTTTAAAGAAAATAAGCAGCTGATCATTTCAGCCCGGATGAAAGAGGGTGACGTGTACAATCTCCCCGGAACCTACGAGTTATCGGGTAATTATTTGCAGATTACTTTAGACAAAGAGGTCATGGCGCATCTGATGGGAGATAAAGCGGCCAATATTCCTGCTATCAGTTTCAAGTACGATATCCGGGGAAAACAGATGACGATGTATTTCGATAAAGTTTACCTTCAGGTGATTTATTCCATGATGGAAAATCAGATTGCCGCTATGATCGTCGATATGATGGAAATAGATTTCAGCCAGATGCCGGAAGGCATGGAAGCTATGATTATGAAAGAGGTAAAAAATCAGCTGGGAGAAATTTTGACACAAATCCGTAAAATAGAAATCGGCTTTGTACTTATGTTGGATGAGTTGGATTATGCATAACAGAGGATTACAAATACAAAAAAAACGGTTGAAATACTCATTCAACCGTTTTTTTTTATTACTTTAGAAACATTGAATTTTATCGTTACGTATTAATACTAATATCAACTATCAAATCTTATTTATTATGAATACAGAATCTTGTCATTGCGGTTTGCTTTCATGCAAAGAAGTTAACACCAGAGATAAAGACAATAAGTTTACCCTTCAACCTCTGCCCTACGCAGAAAATAGTCTGGAACCTTACATCAGCGAAAAGACGGTCAAATTCCATTATGGTAAACATTTGGCTGCTTATATCGACAATACCAACAAATTGAAGGCCGGAACTCAATTCGACGATCAGCCGATCCATGAGATCATCAAGAAAGCGTCCGGCGGTTTATTCAATAATGCAGCTCAGGTTTTTAATCATTATTTTTATTTCGAAGCCCTGCACCATTCCGGAGCACAGGCTCCCCGAGGCAAATTAAGCAATCTGCTGGAAAAGAATTTCGGCAGTTTCGAGGATTTCAAGGAAAAATTCACCCAAGCCGGAACGGCTCTCTTCGGATCAGGCTGGGTATGGTTGGTACAGGAAGATGATAAATTAGAGATTTGGCCGGCTCCGAATGCCGAAAATCCATTGAAAAACGGTAAATATCCCTTGTTGACCATGGATGTCTGGGAGCATGCTTACTACCTCGACACACAAAATGCAAGAGCAAAATACATTGAAAATTTCTGGCAAATAGTCAACTGGGAAGTTGTAGAGAAAAGAGTAAAATAAAAAACAGAACTAAAAAAACGCTCATCTGCCCCAAAGCTTAGACAGATGAGCGTTTTTTTTAATCGGTAACAATGACCATCTCGTCGATCAGATGACTGGCTCCGGCTAATTTATCGATGATAAAAAGGACATAGCGGATATCCACCGAAATGTTCCGGCATATTTCAGCGTCATATTGCATATCCGACATCACGCCATCCCAAGCCCGGTCGAAGTTCAGACCGATCAAGTGGCCTTCGGCATTTAAAACCGGACTACCGGAATTTCCACCGGTAGTATGATTGGTGGCTATAAAACAAACCGGAATTTCTCCGTTTTGGGTATAATTTCCGAAATCTTGATTCTGATAAATCTCTCTCAACCGTTGCGGAACATTATAATCATAGATTTCAGGATTATCTTTTTCCATAATCCCATTTAAAGTCGTATAATGTTTGTAATAAACCGCATCACATGGCGAATAGCCCTGTACTTTTCCGTAAGCGACCCTCAGCGTAGAGTTGGCGTCTGCATAAAAGGTTTTATCCGGCTGCATTTCCATCAAACCGGCAAGCCAAATTTGATTTAAGCGGGTAATTTCTTTTTCTATTTTAGCTAATTCGGGAAATATATTTTGCGCATAAAAAGTATTCATCGAAAGCGATAGACGGTAAGCCGGATCTTTCTCTAACTTTTTATAGGTATCCGGAGTAGCTTGCGCGATGAGTTTCATCGTATTTTCCTGATCTGCAAGTATAGATTTAGAGAAAAGCGTCTGTACATAAGCTTCGATGCCTTTTTTCCGGTTAGCCAGTTGCACTTCTTCCGGAATCCAGTCCGGAGTCAGGTTCTGATTATAAAGCCGCAACATCTCCACCAGGATTTTCTGATCGGTAGCTGCATCATAATCCTTATAAAACTCCTCAGCTCCTGCTTTCAGTTGCTCTTTGGCTTCCTCTAGCTTTTCGGCAGAAACGTTCAGTTTTTTATAAATATCGGCTGCCCAGCCAACGATCTCGGCACCTCGTTTACCGGCTTCATTAAGATAAGAAGCGGCCAGTATCAGGTCTTTTCTCTTCTGATAGAGTTCCTTGTACTGATTCAGTAAGCTATTGTATTCTTTTTTATCTGCAGCCCATTGTAGAAATTCTTTTTCCTGCTGTTGTTTCAAGGCAATCGTATTGAATCTTTTCAGCCCTTTGGTTTCTCCCTGCCACTTTTTCCAGGCATTCGCAACACTGGCAGCTTTGGAAGCATATTTGATCCGCAGCAATTCATCCGATTCCATGGCGTCGTTGATGATATTCAATTTTGCCGTACGGATAGCTATCTTATGCGGATTTTCTATGTTCTGAAGCTGTTCTATCGCATAAGAAGTCAGGTATTCATTAGTAGTCCCGGGATATCCGAAAACCATCGTAAAATCTCCTTCCTGTACCCCTTTATTGGAAATTTTGAAGAAAGTCGCCGGACGGTAGGGTTTGTTGTCGGCCGAATAAGCCGCAGGTTCATTATTCGCATCGGCATAGATACGCAATACCGAAAAATCTCCGGTATGTCTCGGCCACATCCAGTTGTCGGTATCTCCTCCGAATTTACCGATAGCCGATGGTGGTGCGCCTACTAAACGAACGTCTTTGTAAATTTTAAATACCGACATAAAATATTGATTCCCATTAAAATATGGCTTAATATTCGCCATTAGGTTAGTCCCTTTGACTGCTTCTGCTTCCAATTGTTTACAAATGGAGGTAATCTTTGCATTCTTTTCTTGTTCGGTCATTTCCGGAGATAATTGTGCCTTCACTTTTTCAGTCACATCCTCCATGCGGACTAAAATAGAAGCAGTCACTCCCGGATTAGCCAATTCCTCTGCTTTGGTCTTAGCCCAAAAACCATCTCTCAGGTAGTTGTGTTCCAAACTACTGTGGTTCTGAATCATGTCGAAGGAACAATGGTGATTGGTTACTACCAGTCCTTCGTTGCTGATGATTTCACCGGTACAAAAATGAAAAAAAGGCTGCCCTTCCCGGCCCAGACCGATAACGGCATCTTTTAAAGAGGCTTTATTAATATCGTAAATATCTTCTGCGGTCAGTTTGAACCCCTCTTTTTGCATGTCTTCGATATTGTATTTCTTCAACAACATGGGAATCCACATGCCTTCGTCGGCATAACAACCTATCCAGCTCATCCATAAAGCCAGAACTAAAAACAGAGCTTTTTTCTTCATAGATTTGGTTTTATTGTTTATAATTTATGTTATGATTTCTTCGGAAAACGTCTCAAAGCTTCGTACAGTTGTTGAACCGGTAGTCCCATGACATTATAAAAAGAACCTTCTATTCTTTCAATCCCGATGTAACCGATCCATTCCTGTATTCCATAAGCACCTGCCTTATCGAAAGGTTTATAGGTATCTACATAACAGATAATTTCCTGATCCAACAAAGTTTTGAAATAGACGTCCGTATAGGCAGAAAAGGAACGGTGTTCCTGAAGCGTGGTCAGACACACTCCGGTGACAACCTGATGTTTTCTTCCCGATAATCGATGTAGCATTTCGATTGCATGTTCCCGGTTTTCAGGCTTGCCGAGTATCTTCGCATCCAAGCAGACCACGGTATCGGCTGTAATCAATAACTCACCTTCTTTCAGTTCCCCGTCGAACGCTTTGGCTTTCAAACCAGCCAGATATTCCGGAACCTCCTCTACGGCCAATCCCTCAGGCCAGATTTCTTCCGTATGTTTTAGTCTTACTTCAAACTTAAATCCGGCATCACACATCAACTGATGCCGTCTTGGAGAAGCCGAAGCCAATATTAATTTATATTCCATAGATCTTATTTTTATTATCCGATCGTTCAATCTGCAAAAATAAGGAAAAAGAAATGTCTTAAAAATACACTGACACCCAAACACAATACCATAATCAGACGAATCAGCCACAATTGGAAGCGTCTTTTCCGCTTACCGCTCAAGATGGAGATGATATATATCCCATAAGGAAGCAACAAAGCGAAGATGATGTAAATCAGTATGGCTAAAGAAGCTGAGAATTCGACGAAATAGGCCAGCACAGCCGAAATCATAGCTACACCTGCTAAAGCGGTAATAATTCCTTCTGCCGCCCTGATTCCCAACTTTACAGGAATGGTATGATTCCCGTTTTCCCGGTCTCCTTCTACCGTGTATATATCCTTATTGATCTCATACATCAAAGTATTCAAAAAGATAAACCAGGCGAATCCAAATACCCAATCGAACATGTATAAAAAATTCGTTCCGGTTTCGATGAGGAGTTCTGCATAAGCCATATTCAATAACGGAATTTCGTAAACGATAGCACTGATTGGAATCAAAGAAGCCAGTATACCCACCAACAAATTTCCCGTCAAAAAATATTTCTTGTAAGTAGAAGAATAGAACCAAAGGATTCCGGATACCAACAGGAACAGGATTCCGATTTTCCAGACTCCCACGGCAAATCCCAGATAAAAGGCGATAGAAACGGCAAACAGGTTAAGTACAGTATGTAACGATATGGCCACTCTCCGGCTAATGCTTTTTCCTACAACGACCTTTTTAATTCCTGAAATCCGATCGCTTTTGGTATCGAAATAATCGTTGATCACATAAGCCCCCGATATCAGACAGCATACGGCAACAACGAGCAGAAAAAACGCCCACCCGGTCATTTGTAAAGCCAATCCATTGATATCCAGCATCGGCCGAATGACCAGATAACGCATGGCATACATCGTCAGAGCTGCAAAAGCAATGGTACGAATCCGTATTAACCGAAATATCTCATACATACTTACTTATTATTATATAAATAAACTTTTTCTTCAATTTACATGCTTTTTACATAACAGTTGGTATCCATCCAATCTCCCTTCGCTTTCAGCACCTGGGAAATAACATCTCTTACACATCCGTCTCCTCCAGTGATATCAGAAATATACCTGGCAACCGATTTGATTTCCTCGCAAGCATCCAGCGGGCAAACCGGTAATCCGACTTGGGTCATCACTTTATAATCCGGAATGTCGTCGCCCATATACATAATGGCTTCTTTGTCCAGCGAATAACGTTGTTCGATTTCTGCTAAAGCCTCTGTTTTATTAGCGACTTTGAGATAAATATCCTCCGGTCTGACTCCTAATTTCTCCAAACGTTCGCGTACGCCCGGTGCCCCACCTCCCGAAATAACGGCAATGATATACCCTTTCCGGATAGCGTACATAATGGCATATCCGTCTTTCGTGCAGGAAGTTCTTATCAATTCTCCGTCCGGTGTGAGATTTTGGGATTGATGTGACAATACTCCGTCGACATCGAATACAAAAGCCCGTATTTTTTTAAGTTCGTCTTTAAAAAATTTCATTTTCTATTTTGATTACCACAAAGTTAACATTAAAGGTTTATTATCGCTCTCCGCTTTCTGTTCGGCAGACTTCAATACGGAAGCACGGATAGAATCAGAAAGTTGGGTATACAAATTTAATAATTTCCGGTTATCTTTCAGCATCGCCTTATGCATACCCAGGATCGACTCATCTCCCCGGCGGGCAGGACCTGTCTGGGCATTTTCGGGAGTCATCAGCATGACTTTGTGAGCCGTTTCAAAAATCAAAGGGCGTAATAAACTGAAATCCAATCCTTCCTGTTCCAAAATCTGCCCGGCAATACCGTATAAATGATTGACGAAATTATTGGCAAAGACTGCAGCCAAGTGCAAAGTTTTCCTTTTCTCTGAAGAAATTTCCTCTACTCTCACCGACAAGAGTCTTGTCAATCCCCGGAGCACTTCCAGAACCTCCGGATTCGAAGCCTCGATACACAAAGGGATCTCTTTAAAATCCAGATCCCTCTTTTTGGTAAAAGTCTGTAAAGGATACAAAACTCCGTAATAAGTGACATAGGGCTTAAAAATATCCATGGGCAAACTGCCGGACGTATGCAGGATTATAGCCTCTTTATTGATCCGGATACTCTTGAACAGTGAGAGTAATGCATCGTCACTTACACAAAAAATATAAATATCCCCATCCGGATAGATACCGAAAAGATCAGCAGTATAAGTAATACCGGTTTTCCTGCCTAATTCCCGGGCCGATTCGATACTCCGGCTATAAATCTGACACAAATTCAACCCTGCTTTCAATAAGGCAGGAGCTAAATGATGAGCGACATTCCCTGCTCCGATCAATATGATCCGTTTATCCTTCATTCTCAAATGCTATATTTTTCGGTTTTATCCGGCCTTCCTTCAAATGATTCACCAAACGCCGGCAAGCCTGACAAATATCCTGATAAAACACGTCGGCTATTAAAACTAATTTTCCTCCGGAATACTGTAAATGCTGATAACGACCGGCAGGATCTGCATGGTTTAAAAGCAACAAATCCCCTCCTGGAATAAATGTATGTGTCATTTGGTTGCGCAATTTATCATATAAATAAAGCTTATCGTTCAACAAACGATATCTTCCTCCGAACAACCGGTTTACACTATTTGAAAACCGACGGGAAGACTGTCCTTTCGCTTTCATCGGTTTATTGTCCAGAAAGCCGCCCAATACCTCGATCGCCTGTCCCATCAATACAAATGGCATATAAGAAATTTCTATTTCCTGCATTTTACCCAGCTCCCGGATAATCACCTCTTCCAGGAACAGCTCGATCTGTTGTATTTGTAAGCTATTCTCCATAAATGTGCCCAAAATTACGCCAAATTATTGAGAAACGGAAATAGGTATTTTGTATCTTTGTAAAAACTTATAAGAATAAACGATTTGAATATTGTAAAGCCATGATTTTACAGAATAACCTTGTTACATCAGAGGCCGGATTTTCAGAAAAAATATTTGAAAAGGGCCTGAGCATATACGAAGTGATCCGGATTTTTAAAGGGAATCCCATCTTCTTAAAAGATAATCTCTTAAGATTGGATAATTCACTAAAAAAATCAAACATCGATATTCATGTGGAAGATTTAAACCTACCGGATAAATTGCAGCATTTTATCCGGCTGGAAAACATGACCGAAGGTAATCTGAAATACGTACTGCATTTTACATCGGGCAAACCGGATGAATATATTTTCCAAATTCCGCATGCTTATCCCACTTCCGAAGATTATAAACAAGGAGTTCCGACCCTGACTTATTCTGCCATGCGTGAAAATCCCGGTGTAAAATACATCAATACGGATTTACGGACACGTACGAACCGACTGATAAAACAAAAACAGGTGTACGAGGTCTTATTGGTCGATAAAGAAGGATATATCACAGAAGGTTCCCGTTCCAATGTGTTCTTTATCGGGGACAATGTCATCTTTACTGCCCCTTTAGAGTATGTTCTTCCCGGCACAAGCCGGAAAAGAGTATTCGATATTTGCCATAAACATCGGTTTCCGATCATTGAAAAGCGTATTCCTGTCTCTGAATTAGCCCGGTATGATGCTGCTTTTCTGTCCGGGACTTCTCCTCTAATTTTGCCAATCAACCGAATCGATGAGCTTCGTTTCGATCCCGGATTACCATTATTACAAGAACTGATGAAATATTATTTCAGATTGCTTGAAGAGTGTTAAAGCCACTTTTAGGTAATATTAAGAAGTTTTTATTCCCCAAAAGTTTTATAAAAGTCATCTTTTTTATAATATTGCAAAATAATGGTATTAAAACTCGTTCGATGAGCATCTTGTGTATGAGATCCGCTCATTACAACATTAAAATAAGTAATGAAATATATTATATTGATACTGGTCGCCGGACTGATTATTTTTGTAAAGCCCTGGAGAATGAGTCTGGAAGAGAGTATATTTTCCCCGGCTGAAGATACGACCTTGTTATCTTCAACCCTTTCCTCCGATTCGCTTATGCTTTTCCCTGCAAATCAAGTTATTAATAACAATGACTCTGAATTGGACATCACCTTGAAATTCGATCGGATAATCCGAAAATTTATGCAAAAATGGGAAATTAAGGGAGCTTCTTTTGCTTTGATGAAGGACGATCGTTTGATTTATAGTAAAGGATATGGCTTTGCCGATGAAGAAGAAAACGTCCCCATGGATGTCATGCATGTTTTCCGGATAGCTTCTATCTCCAAGTTAATTACTGCCGTGGCTATCATGAAGTTGCAGGAAGAAGGTAAACTGACTTTACAGGATCGGGTTTTCGGTCCCGAGGGAATTTTAAACGATACCATTTTTTCAGATATAAAAGACCCCCGTACGACTAAAATCACCGTCGAAAATTTATTACGTCATCAGGGAGGATTTTCCATTGCCTATGGTGACCCCATGTTTTGTCCGGTTGAGATTGCCAGGAAAATGCAGGTACCTCCTCCTGCCGATCTGAATACGATGATACGATTCGTGCTTTCCCGAAGATTGGGATTTACTCCCGGTTCCGGAGCCCGCTATTCCAATATCGGTTACGGCATCTTATCTAAAGTAATAGAAAAGGTCTCGGGTGAAGATTACGAACTTTATGTAAAAAGACATATCTTGCGTCCTGCCGGTTGTTTCGACATGCATTTAGGTAAAAATCTGTATGATGATAAATTGCCTAATGAGGTAAAATATTATGAAGTTTCCAATGCAGAACAGATTCAGGCTTGTGATGGAAGCGGAAAATTGGTTGCACGTAGTAACGGTGGCAATAATATTGAAGAACTCTACGGTGCAGGTGGTTGGGTCGCTTCTCCAGCCGAACTTTTACGTTTCCTGGCAGTCATCGATAAAGATCCGGGTATCCCCGATCTGCTGAGTGATGCGTCGATCGACTACATGACCCAGGAAGTTCCCAGTGCCTACCCCATCGGTTGGATAGAGACGACTAGCCGGGGAGAATGGTTTCGTAGCGGTACATTAGCAGGTACCAGTGCATTGATGAAAAAGCAAAAAGACGGTTATTCGTGGGTATTCCTGACCAACACCAGCAGCTGGAAGGGCTCGCGTTTCCCTCATTACATCGACAATGCGGTAAGACAAGCTATGGCTTCTGTCCATTCATGGCCCGAACGCGATTTGTTTGAAATGCAACGATTCGATCATGAAAAACTTCTGGTTATTCGCTAATATCCTAAAATTAATATAAAATTGCTGCTTTTCTTTGAGTTTTGATTTCATTTTACAACTTTTGTAGTAAAATAATTAATAATCTAAACTCAACAGTGAAAGTATGTCATTTCAAATTTTAACCATCAATCCGGGATCGACCTCTACAAAAATTGCGATTTTTGAAGATGAAAAAGAGATCTTTTCCAAAACACTCCGTCATACAGCCGAGGAACTGAGTCCTTATGCAACCGTCGCTTCACAATTCCAATTCCGGAAGAATATCATTTTATCCGAATTGCAGCAAGCAGGTTGGGACATTCACGGCTTTCATGCAATCGTTGGCAGAGGCGGTTTAGTTAAACCGATCGAATCGGGAATCTATGAGGTAAATGATGCCTTGGCTCATGATCTGGAGTATCCGGTAATGGGAGAGCATGCTTCGAATCTGGGAGGATTGATCGCCCGGGATATCGTACGTGAAATGCATAACGGAACTAAAGCCTATATCGCAGACCCGGTTGTTGTGGATGAACTGGATCCGATCGCCCGGCTTTCCGGTCACCCTGCCCTTTCCAGGGTATCTATTTTCCATGCTTTGAATCAGAAAGTCATTGCACGAACCTATGCACGGGAAGTCGGGAAAAAATACGAAGAAATGAACCTGATCGTCGCCCATATGGGAGGTGGAGTCTCGGTCGGTGCACATTGTTGCGGACGTGTCGTCGATGTCAATAATGCCCTGGACGGAGACGGTCCCTTCTCCCCTGAACGCTCGGGAGGTCTTCCGACAGGTGCTTTGGTCGAATTGTGTTTTAGTGGAAAATCAAAGGCCGAAGTCAAGAAAATGCTGAAAGGGAACGGCGGAGTCGTTGCTTATTTGGGAACGAACGATATGCGGCTGGTGGAAGAGAAAGCACCGGTAGATGCAGAATATGGTATGATTCAGGATGCCATGTGTTACCAGATCGGGAAAGAAATCGGAGCTATGGCAGCTGTGTTGAAAGGGAAAGTTGATGCTATTTTACTGACCGGAGGTATTGCTTATGGCAAACCCATCACCGATTATATTACCCGTATGGTCGGCTTTATCGCCCCCGTGAAGGTTTATCCGGGAGAGGATGAAATGCGGGCTTTGGCTATGAATGGCCTGATGGTGTTACGCGGAGAAATGCAGGCAAAAACTTACGCCTGATTTTAGTTCCGATTTTAGGTTTTAAATAACTGCTAAGCTTCGATAGCCGTTTGTTTAAAATCTAAAATCGGCTTTTTCTTATCTGGCTCGGGTAAAAATATATCTTTCTGTATCCGAGATCTCTTTATTAAACTGAAATCCCTCCCACTCGAACCGGATTATTTCTTCCGGGGTTTCGAGACGATGAAGCAAAATATAACGGGTCATCGCTCCCCTGGCTTGTTTAGCATAAGTACGAATCGTTTCATATTTTCCATTCCGCCATTCCTGAAATTCCGGAGTTATCACTCTCACTTGTGCCCGGAGTTCTTTCTCATCGAAAGCTCCCCATACATCCAAACTGGCCAGATTGATCAATATTCCACCCGAACGCTTCACATCGCCGATCAGGGGAGCTGTTAGTTTGGGAAGCCAATATTCATACAAATTTTTCAGGTTCAGCCCTTTCAATTTTAACGTATATGCAAGCCGGTAAGCTTTTATCAGATCCAACGGGCGGAGTAAACCATACAGCACAGAAACAATCCGCAGGTGGTCCTGAATGTAGCCGAGATCGGCCACTGGAATCGTGTCGGTTTGCATGGTTTTGAACACACTCCCGTTATAGGCAAAAAGGGCTTGTTTCATTGGCGTGTCCGCCTGATCGAATTTTTGATAACGGTTGTAATTATCCTCTGCCAGAGATTTGCTGACTTTCAGTAATTTCTGCAATTCTTCAACAGCATATTGTTGCATTTTTCCAACCAACAGATCGGCATCTTGCTGAAATAAAGGCCAAGTAAACGGATAAGTATCTCCCAAAGTTTTCATATCCATAGTTTTGGCCGGCGAAAGGATAATGAGCATAAATTTCGATTTTAACTAACAAAAAATTTCCAATAAATTCATATTGGGTAAAGTTATGGATTTTTCACGGATAATAATTCGTTGTATTTAAAATAATAGCTTATCTTTGCGAGGTATTTGAGAATTGAATCAGTTTGTATTTAAAGCGACTTGCCTTCATGTATAATGTATCGTTAAGTAGACTTTCCTTCAGCTATCAACCTCATTTCGAATTTATTTTTAATTATTAAAGTTTTATACTTAATGAACATTTACATTTCAAATTTAAGTTATGCCGTAAATGATGGCGGCTTAAAAGATTTATTTGGGGAATATGGAGAAATTTCCTCTGCAAAGGTAATTACTGATCGTGAAACCGGTAGATCACGTGGCTTTGGTTTCGTAGAAATGGCTGACGATGCACAAGGACAAAAAGCTATCGACGAACTGAATCAGGCTGAATATGATGGAAAAGTAATCAACGTAACTGTAGCTCGTCCTAGAACAGAACGTCCTGCAGGAAATCGTGGCGGTTTCCACCGTAACAACAACTTCAACGGTGAACGCAAAGAAAGAAGATACTAAAGTTGTGGAGGCTGTCTCATTCGAGTTCAGCCTCTTTTTTCAACTCATAAATAGTCTTTGCTTTTATTTTCATATTTGTCGTTTTCATTTTTTTTCTATCCTGTTTAAATTCTGTTTCCACTTTTTTTATATCACAAAGCTCGGAGCTTTTAGCTCCCTCATTACTTTGAAGGTTTCTGATCCGATGGGTTTGGCTTTGATTTCCCCGAAAGCTACATAAACCGAAATAAATTCTCCGGAACAAAGAGGATGAGACCGATTATCGTTGGAAGTATCAGTTTTAAAAATTATCTTTGTTTTCGAGGATATTCCTAAAAATGTGAAATTTCAGAGATATCAGAGACAGGTTTTAGCTAATTTTACTTCATGATCCAACATGCTTCGATAGACGACAGTACTCTTTTCGAACGTATTACCCGGCATGATGCCGAGGCTTTCGGAATCGTTATGCGGCGTTATGCAGGTGCACTCTATGCTTTTGCATTCAGGATCGTGGGAGATACGTTGGCTGCCGAAGATATTGTACAGGAAGTATTTATCAACCTTTGGGAAAAAAGACGGAAACTATCCCCCGGCCCATCCCTACGTAATTTTCTGTATCTCGCCGTTCGTAATCTATCCCTGAACCACCTTCGGATGCAGAAAAACCATCTTGCCCAAACCAATGCTTATCTGTTTGAACAAAAGGCAGGGCTTTGGGTGATAGAAGAAGAAAGATACCGGCTGCTTTCTGAGGCGATCAAACAACTTCCTCCACGTACAGCCACCGTAATCGGCTATTCCTGCGACGGCTTGTCGCAAGAAGAAATCGCCCGTAAGATGGGAATTACAGTTGCAACCGTAAAATTGCTGAAATCACACGGTATTCAAAAATTGAAAAAGATCCTCGGGCCTTTATCTTTTTTACTTGTGATGATGAAGTAGTTTTTTGGGGCAAGGCCAGAAAAAGTCCGGCTTCCCCCATCAGGAGCTTGCGAAGTAACACGAAGCAGGAAGGAAGTAACGCAGCCCGGTATGGGCTCCGCAGGTAAAAGCATATATGAACTGACGTATCGACGAAGGAAAGGATTATTTTCTTTTCAAAAATCTCCCACTAAATCATGAGATTGCTGAAAAAAAATAGACATGGGGAAAAAGAAAATCGCAATAAAAAACACATTTTATCACGATTTTCTTTAGAAAAAATTTAGAGGAGACTTAGAATTCAGTCCCTTTTCTTTTAGACTTAATACTTGTTTTGTTCAATATCTCCGTTACCGGCTATAATATCCGCATTGGGTATAGCGACTGCATATCTCCGTGATTGTGGGGTTAATGTGTATGTTTTAATGTTTCCAGTATCTACACTGTATTGATCTATATTATAAAAATTACGGGTGATAGTCACATCATCATTCGGATCAGTGTTAAAATTGCAACGACGAATATCATTCCAGCGCAAAGTAAATGGAAATTCACGCATACGTTCTTCCATTACTAACTTAATGGCTTCATCTTTGTTATTGGCTGTTAATTTGAGAACTTCATCGGGAGCATTGTTTGCAATACGATATTTTCGAAAATCATTAAGGGCTTGCATTGCTTCATTGGGATGATTGTTTCTTGCAAGACATTCTGCTCGTATTAACATCATCTCGGCAACGTTAGGTGCAGTGGAATATAAATTGCCATAAGTTCCATAGCCCGGTATGTTACGGGTGAATTTATCTGCATAGAATCCCATGAAATATATTTTTTGGAATTCTTTTACTATGAAATATTTATATCTCAAATCATATTGTTGATTGTAACTTGTTAATAACTTTTGACTGGGAATTCCCCATAAAGTAGTCATGTAATAGTTATTTTTTGAATAATAAGAACGATCTCTAGAGCCAATTGTCAGAGACAATTCCCCATCATTTGCATCCCACCATGTGGATACAGGAACCATACTCATATCTGCCATACACATAGTAAATGTTTGGTCTATTTCTGATGAGTTATTGAAATCTAAAATGTCATTGCCATATTTTAGTGCTTCTTCTGCATATTTTTGTGCAGTTTCATAATCTTCCTTAGCCAAGTAAAAACGTGCAGCAAGTGCATTTACTGTTGCTCCGGTTTCTTTCCATGACTTTCGTCCACTATTATCGAATAATGGAGCCTTTAGTTTGACTGCTTCTATGATGTCTGCTTCTATGAAATTATATGTTTCTTCCAAAGATGCGCGATGCATATCCTCTTCGTAACTAGTTGATCTTTTTATAGGTAATCCTAATTCCGATAAAGTAGATTTTCCATAGGGCATACAATAATAATTAACTAATTCCAAATAATTGTAGGCACGTAGAAAATGAGCTTTATATTTTACATTTGCTTTAGCTTCTTCACTTCCTGAAACTTCATCTACAGATGAAAGAATTAAGTTTGCAAGATAGATACTTTCAAAATTGGTTGCCCACATACTTGTTAAAACATTGGTGTTTGATGTATAAGGCATTTCCCAACAACTAATTTGATAACTTTCTATAAAATCACTTGCTGCTGATAAACCGGCATCATAATATTCTGGAGTTATTTCAAAACAGTCACTACATAATATGGATGCAAAGTTATTATCTAAGATGGCACCTCCACTAAAATTATTTTTCGATAACAGAGCATCCAGTTCTTCAACTTTGCTGATAACGATACCGCTACTTTTCTCGGGAATTTCATCGAGATAATCATTACAACTATAAAAAGATGTAGTGAGTAATAATAGAATAATTATATTTAAATATTTCATATTAATTTTTTTATAATTTTAAAACCCTACTTTAATACCTAATGTATAACTTGGTTGTAAACGAAAACCTCCATATCTATATTCAGGATCTTCATCTATGCTTTTTATGGTGAATAAATTATTTCCTTGTAAAAAGAATGTAAGCCTGTTCATGCCAGTACTATGAATATATTTTATAGGTAACGAATATGATAAAGTTAGTTCCTGCATACGGATGCTGAAAGCATTTGTTGTAAGATAACTCAGGTAATTAGCTTTATTCCAATAAGATAAATTATCAGTATCTTGATAAGGCATCGGGACAACTTCATTGGGATCTGCTCCTATTATTTCAGATAATTGGGCATTCGGAATATTACCGCGTCCTGGGTAATTAAATCCTGTACGTCTGAATACGTGTCCGAATTTTCCTGTAAAAGTGAAAGACAGATCTATACCTTTGTATGAAAATGTATGTGTCATTCCTATGTCGTAAGGAGCAACTTTTGTTCCTTGGTATTTTAAGAAGTCAAGTCCGTCATAGTTTGTTGATCCATCAAATGGCATATATTCATCACCAATGAGATTGACAACAGGCAATATTTTAGGGCTGTCGGCAGTACCCATGTTTTTCATTCCTCCGTATATGTAAGAATAAAGAGAGTTGATAGGCTTGCCTTCGATATATTGTTGACCGGCGCCTTCCCCTGATAACCACCAATAAGGCATGGAAGTGACAAGAAGTTTTTTGACTTTATTCTTGTTGTAAGAAAATACGATGTTACTGTCCCAAATTAAATCATTAGTGATATTTAGTCGACTACCTATTTGAAATTCGATACCGTGATTAGTTATTTCAGCATTGTTGATAAGTGCAGATTCGGCACCATTAACAATAGGAATGGCTACATCTGCTAAAATATCTTTTCCATGCTTATAATAATAGTCTATTTTTCCATATAACTTACTACAGAAGAAAGAATAATCAATACCGAAATTTAATGTATTGGTACGTTCCCAGCGCAAAGTAGGATTACCCTTACTGGATATTTCGGCTTCTAATTCTCCTGTAGTTTGATTATATCCGTTCATACCAATGAGGGGAATTAGTGACGTGCTGCTGTCGGAGTTACCATTACATCCGAAAGTTATACGGGGTTTTAATTGATCAATAACCTCTATTGATTCCATAAACTCTTCATTCATCATGTTCCAACTTGTACCTACTGACCAGAAAGGAGAATAACGATAGGCAGGATCATCAGTAATGAAATTGGAGGCATCTATACGGAATGAACCCGAAATAGAATAACGATCATTAAAAGTATAAGCCAAATTGGCAAAAGCCGAAAAATAGCGGTCGGTTCTGTATGTAAATTGATTTATATACTCTATATTTAAAGAATTGCCGATCCAATTCTTCAGCCCTTTGGTACCATTAGGGAAGATACCGACGGTTAAATGATCGTCATCATATCCGTAAGTAGGAGCATAATTGTAAGATTTAGTACGTAATTGGCTTAACTCGATACCTCCTACAAAATTAATAGTGTGTATTTTAGCAATTGTACGATTAAAATTTATTTGATTACGCCAATTATAGCTATCTACGAGTGTTTTTGCTTGTGTTAAAATACTTCCAGAAGGTAAATTGGCTGTGACTTCTCCTGTGGTCATATTCCATGTACTTGCTTGGTTTACCATATTACGTACATAAAATGTTTTGTCATTATATAAGTTACGGTTATCTGTTTGCAAGCGTTCATATTGGAATTTCGTACTCAAAGTTAATCCCTCGATTATTTTAAATGTCAACCCGCCTTGAAAACGTAAATTTATGTTAGTTGTATTAAGACTTCTGTTTTTTATTTCGGTAATTGGATTATATGACCAATCGGAATAAGGAAAGTTTTCCTTAGGGACCATTGCATCAATCATGGGAGTATAAAATTTCAAGAAATTTAGATTTGTATATGAACCATCGGGATTAACCAACATATCATAGGGAGATAATGAAGTTATATCACTTGCAGAAATACCGGAATGATCGGAATCTGTATATTGAATAGTTGTAGATAAATTAAAGTCAAGCCATTTGAAAATATTCATCTGACCACGATAATTGAATTGTATATCGTTATTCTTATTCTCTTTATAACGTTGAATATCATGACTATAAAGTAGAGAAACATAATTTGACATACGATCTGTTGCTCCTGATAAGGATAAATTATATTGTTGGTAAATTGGGCGTTGCAACAGATATTCTTCAATCTGTTTTTTATTATCTAACGTTTGTAGTTTATTAAGACCTATATTCATTTCAGCCTCTAATATTTCACCTGTTGCATATTGATTGTACAGGATTCCAGCTTGAGTATATGTTTTATGGTAGTTAGATCTAAACCCACTTTCATTGGTAGTGCTTCCCATTGGAGGATTTGAATATTTTCCAAAGATGGATTTCTCATATTCTACCATATCGGCAGAAGAGGCAGAGTTGCGAAGATAGTCTATATCTGTTTTACTGTTGATTTTTACTTGAGCTGAAAATTCAACATTTAATCCTTTGTTTTTCTTACTTTTTTTAGTGGTTATGACAATTACTCCATTGGAAGCCCGAGCTCCCCAGATGGATGCGGCAGCAGCGTCTTTCAATATAGATATGCTTTCCACATCATTAGGGTTAATAGAACTGAATTTACCTTCTATCGGAAAGCCATCTACTACTAATAATGGATCTTTATTACTGATTAAACTACCTTGTCCCCGAATGACGAATGAAATGTCTCCATCTGCATTTTGAGTAGCAGCAACACCAGGTACTACTCCGACTAATCGTTGCGCAATGGATGAAGAAGGTTTATCGATAAATTTCTGACCAATGATATCAAAAGCACCTGTTGCCCGTTCTTTCGAAATGGTTTGATAACCGGTTACTACCACGTCCTCCATCACTTGTGTATCCGGTTCAAGTTTTACGTCGATTTCGGTGCGGTTGCCGATTTGTACTTCCACTTTTTTATAACCGAGAAAAGAAATTTCAAGGACAGTGACATCGGCTGGAACAACAATCGAATATCGGCCATTCACATCGGTGGCCACCCCTCGGGTAGTTCCCTTCACGATCACTGTAGCACCGACCAGAGGGGCGCCCGTCTCGTCGGTGATGCTTCCAGTGATCGTTTTTTGCGAAGCCGGAGGTATTTCCCGGGGTATTTGCCGGGGAACAGGAATGATCAGTACACTTTGCCCTTCCACACTGTATTTATAGGGCAAATCTTTGAATAACACCTCCAAGGCTTGTTTCAATTCGGTATCCTTCAATTGTATGGAAACCTGAATTTGGTCCGCCTGTACCCGATCGGCGCTATATACAAAAATATGTCCGGTTTGTGATTCCAAAGATTTAAACACCGTACTCAGATCGGTGTTTTTAAAATCCAGATTCACTCGCTGGGACATCACATCGATATTGGCAGAAGCGCTCAACACCACGAAAAACATCAGGAAGAAATTCAGTTTCATAGCTAAAAAAAATCGATTACCTGCAATTTTATGCAGCCACCTCGCACTAAGTCGCTTTTTTTTCATAGATTTGTAAAATTAAGATTAACAATTTTCCCGAAGGTCCGGCAAAGGCCTTGAGGGAGTTTTTAAATCAGACACAGGGATTTGCGGCAAACATTTCCCTGTGTTTTTATTTTTTAGGAACAACTTTTACTGTATTATTTTCAAATAGAAATAAGACATTCGTGACCCGTTCTATCTTGGATAAAAAATCTTTCAAAGGCACATATTTCCATGTACCACCGGTAAATTTTTCTTTACCGGTTTCGCCTTCGAATACGAAATCTATATCATACCACCGGGACAAACGCGTGCAGATGTCCGTCAAGGCCATCTTGTCAAATTTGAAAATCCCGGCAGTCCACGAAGTAGCTAACTCCACATCGACCTCCAGGACCGTAATATCATCCCCCCCCTCCTGAACCATGGCCTGTTTTCCCGGTTGCAATTGTACAGACCGGTGAGGAGTAACCACTTCCACCGCTCCGGAAATCAGGGTGGTAGTCGTCATTTTCTCGTCCTGGTAGGCAGTGACATTGAACTTGGTCCCCAACACTTTAATCTCCATATCGGTTACCGAAACGATAAAAGGCTTCTTTTCATCCCGGGCCACCTCGAAATATCCCTCACCCGACAACCGGACCGCCCGTTTATCACCGGTAAACTTTTCCGGATAAATCAACGAGCTTTCTGAATTCAACCACACTGTCGTTCCGTCTTCCAGGCGGATTTTATATTCTCCTCCGCGGGCTACTTCGATTTTTATGTCGGCCGGTTCAGTGGTAGCTTTCGATTCGATAGTACAGGCTTCAACATATTTCATCCAGGCTGTATCCTGTTCTTTTTCGTTTCCGAGGGCCACCTGCCGGCCATCGGGCAGGGACAATACCGCTTGTGTCTTTCCGGCTACCGGCACATCGTTCACAACAGACGATTCGGGAGGCCTGTTTTCCCGGGTGAATAAGACAGAAAACAGAACGATCATAAAGACTGCGGCAACCGAGGCTGACTGCCCAACCAAACGATGAATTTTGTGTTGCTGTATTTTACGCTGCGTACCCCGTATAAATCGTTCCGTATCAAACTCTGCCGCAGGGGAAATCGTCTGTGGTTTCGTCAAAAGCCTCCGGTAAAGCGCTGCATGCGCCTCCGATTCTTCCAGCCATTGGGAGAGTGCTTGCTGTTCTGCAGTGTCTAATTCGCCTATTTCCTGGCGCACGATGAGTTCAGCGATCTTTAATTCTCTCGTGTAATCTGTCATTATTCTATTTTTTATATTAATAACACTCATTAGGTGAAAAAGTATATATGACGAAGGAAAAATCTTTATCATATTTTTTAAAGACAACTTCTACCTCCAACAGAACAGTATCTTTTAGGCAATAAAACACTAAAACCTAAAAGTTTTAGTGTTTTATACATATTTACCCAAAATGTAGGTTCAATTTTTTTCTTTTTATTCCGATTTCGGGTTCTGTGTCGTCAGACACCACCGGTCGGGCATTCGGAGAATCTAACCGGACCCCCATTCCTGCTCCAAAGGTCTTCCGGCACAAACCCCGGCATCTACCGTTAGCGTAAACCGGCAAAGAAAGGATAAGGAAAATTTACAGAATAAAAACACCGGATCATCTCTATCGAAGTATGGATAGATGAGCTACTTTATCAGAATAATTTCCTGTAAGGCATTGATTTTGAAACCAATTTTACTACAAGAGATCGGAAAACCTCTGTTTCGTTGAAATTTATGGTTTCCAAGTCCGGTGGTGTCTGACGGAAACGTAACATAAAGTTTTTTATACAACTGCCAAAGTTTTTTGTCTAACTTTTAGGGTTCGCTTCAGTATCGAGACAGCTTGTTTTTATACCTGTACGATTTTACCGGACTTTACATACCATACATACCCCTCTACTTCTTTAAATCCCATTTTCCGTAAGGTATTACAATAAAAACCGACCTGTTTTAAATATTTATTTTCCTCACTTTGTCCGAATTTATAATCGATGATACGGACTACCGAACCGTTGAAAATAATTCGGTCCGGACGGGTTTTCCTGCCTCCGGGAAATAAAATATCCCTCTCATTCATAATATTATTTTCGGGTCCGAACCATTCAGAAGCTTGTGGGTTGGAAATATATGCTTCGATCTTCGCACAGTAAGCCTCCTTTTCCCGGATAGAAATCAATCCCTCCAAATAGGCTTGTTGAACAGCCTGTGACACATCCCCGGCATACCGGATGTGTTTAAAAATTTCATGCAATAATTTTCCTTCGTCGATCGCCGAAAGAGAAGCTTGCTGAGGCTCGGTATAGTCCCGGAATTTGTACTTGATACTGATTCTTTCTCCCGGTTGAAAAACCGGATAATTCTGAAGAGTAACAGAAGTCTGACCTGCTCCGGCTTTTGAAGGGAAACACTGTTTTTCTCCCAATGCGACCTGCATAGTTGCATTATCCACTAATTCGGTTTCAGCTAATACACTATAAATAAAAGCTCCGATATCCGGCATCGAGATGCTACCGTCTTTATTGATTTTGGGAGAGTACGGACGTACATAAAGCTCGGTCTTGGCACGCGTCAGGGCAACATATAACAAGTTCAGGTTATCGATATAGGCTTTCAGGTGTTCGTCCAGGTAATCTTTTTTAAAGATGGTGTTCGTTAACTTGGAGGAATAGTTCAATGGAGCATAGTCTAATTGATTGAATCCTTGTTCGTTATTCATACACCAAATTCGTCTGACGGGCCGGACACTATCCAGTTCCCAGCTACAGAACGGCAAAAGTACGAATTCAAATTCCAGTCCCTTGGATTTGTGGATAGTTAAAATACGCACTGCATCGACTTCTTCGGAAGTGGTCAGTACTCTTTTACCCTGCTCTTTCTCCCACCAATCCAGAAATAAAGTTATACTATTGGAGTTATTGGTTTCATATTCATATATAATATCTTGAAACGCAATCAAATAAGGAATTTCTTCCCGTTTCTTACGAAGTGAAAATTTATCCAGAATAGTTTCAATCGTCTCATATAAGGAATAAGACATGATTTTATTTTTATCCAATTCAAAATCAGTTCCTAAGACCTCGAATAATTCTTTTTCCCCTATTCCGGAAAAGATATCGTGCAAATCCGGATTGTTCTCATCCTGAATAAAAACCCGATAAAAATAAAGAATCTGGGTCTTATTGACCATATCGTAGGGATCTACCATATATTTCAGAATGGCGATGATAAATTGTATATAGGGAGACGACCAGACGTACAACGAATCATTTGAGATAAAACCGATCGGCCGGTCAGCTGTCTTATTGTATTCCATCAGAAAATCGGCAACCAGCGCACCTTCCTTCCCACCCCTCACCAAAATAACGATATCTTTTAACTGTCCTCCCCTTTGCCGGATATCCCGAATGATTGCGATCAGGTCTGCCAGGATTATATTCTCCCCCCCTTCTGCCTTTTTGTCGGGGCCGAACACAATATCGACATATCCTTTTTTCTTTTTCCGGGGAATCTGTTGAAGTCCCTGATAAGCTTCAGCTATCGTTTTTTCCTTTACTTCCCCACCTGCATCGGCAATGTATAGATCGGTCAGCATACCGACTGCTTTCTCAAAGAAGGTATTATTGAAATTTACGATTTCAGGGGCACTACGCCAGTTATTTTTTAAAATGACGGTATTCACTCCCAAGCTGCTGAATTGCCGCTCTACCTCGTTGGCCAGCAGACTCCAATCTCCGTTTCGCCAACGGTAGATACTTTGCTTGACATCTCCCACAATCATAGTCCGGTACCCTTCCGATAAACTGTTTACCACCAGGGGGCGGAAATTTTTCCATTGCATCCCCGAAGTATCCTGAAATTCGTCGATCATCAGATGCTTATAATAATTCCCACACTTTTCAAATAAAAACGACGTATCGTTATCTGCAATCAGCATATTCAGAATATGCGTCGTATCACTCAGCAACATGAGCCCTTTCTCGTCACAATAGGCCCTAACCTCCTGATAAAGGTCATTTAAAATCCCCAACTGGTACAAATTATCGGACAGCATCCGGGCTGACAAATAATAGCTGTAATCCTGGTCGAACCGATTCAGAATATCCTGCAGGAGTTGCATAAGCCGGGGGCATATAGACCCGATGGTTGCTTTGCGGGGAGAAGTTTTGGTTACCCACGCCGCACTATCCTGAGCTCCCTTTCTTACGGTAGCCGTCGGTTTGTCGAAATTCCCGGCAACCAGTTTATAAAAATAAGATACACATCCTGCCTTTCCACCTTTAAAGTCGGTTTGTTCAAGCCCTTCGCTCCGGATCAATCCGATCGCTTCCTGTCCGATAGCAGCCTGCCGGCTTTCGTAAGCTTGAACGGTAGCGGTCAAAAAAGAGCGGTAATTCTTCAAAAATTCCTTATCACTGAATTTATCCAGAATATGCTTGTCAAAAAGCATGTAGTTCTCTTTGAACAGTTCTTCACCGAGCTCGGCTATTTTTGATTTGATACTCCACGATTTTCCCTCTTCTACATTACTACTCATCAATTCACTGATCCAATTTTTCAATCCCGGATTGTCTTTCACCTGTTGCATGACTTTGTCGACAGCTTTGAGCAATACAAAATCACTATCCAATTCTACATTATAGCCCGGAAAGATGCCCAATTCCCTGGTAAAAGCTTTGATAATGCGTTGAAAAAAACGATCGATCGTCGTCACTGCCAATCGTCCGTAATCATGCAATAACATTGTACGAAGCAAAACAGCTCTGTTTTTCAATTGCTCGTCGGTAAATCCGAATTCCTGCTTCAAGGCCTCTCCGTAATCACTTGTTTTCCCGTCTGCCAAACGATGCAGTTCATTGATAATACGCGACTTCATCTCTTCGGTGGCCTTATTGGTGAAGGTCACGGCTAAAATATTCTTATATTCAGCAGGAGAAGCAAAAATCGTCTTGAAATATTCCAGGGTCAGGGCAAAAGTCTTTCCTGCTCCAGCCGAAGCTTTATAAATATCTAACATATACTTTTCTGTTTTTAAGGCTCGGCAGGCAAAGTTTGTCGATCCAGAATTTCCATCTCTGTAATTCTCCGGCAAATGATTTCGAGATAATCTTTCAGGTAATTCACTTCTTCCCCTTTTAGCTTATTCTCTTCTGCCAGCTTCCGGCATTCCGATAAAATATCTCTTGCCTGTTCGAAATCTCCGGCATTTTCATACAACCATCCCAAATTAATCCCGGCCTGGACAGCTGTTTTAGGCGTCAATTTTAAGGCACCGGTCCATATATTGAATGCCTCTTCGCTATCACCATGCCTTAAAAAAGTATCCCCCAGCCGCAACACTTTCCCGGAAGTATACACTCTTCGCTGTGTTTTTTGCCACGAAGGAACCAAATGCCGGCCTGAAATCATTCCTGCTTCCCAAAAACTATTGCGGATACATTCCGGTATGTTATCGAACTCCCCGAGTTTTTCCTGATCCAGTTTAAAAGAGATCTTCACAGAATCGACCGGTTCGCCTTGTTCTTTATCGTACAACCGGGTAAACCAAATGGTATTTATCTCTCCTCCAGGATCTGCGATATCATAATACTGTAGTTCTATGGATAAGAGGTAGTCCACGTGAAAATTCCGGCACATATTCATTATACTATCCGGAGCGAAAGGGGGCGGAGTAGAGGATTGGTTCCAATAGTCCATTTCCTGTTCTTTTAAACATATTATAGCATCTTTGTACCCCGAAGTTTCCCAGATAAATTTCACCCCTTCACAGAAATCTTCAAATAAATACTCCCGGTCTAATTCAGGAATATTCTTCATAAAAGTCAATATACTGTTTTCGTTGCGGATGTTTCTTTCTAGCAAAGCCAGTTTTTTTCCTTGTTCGATATGAAAACCGGCAGGTTGAAGTATCTCGATCGATAAGGTGCGATAGGTGGTACACGAACACAGGGTGGCCCCCCAAAGGCCCAAAATCAACCGGCGAAAAATTTTAGTAAAAACCATTCCATGCATAATAGCAAAAGTATTATCAACCCTAATATTTTTATCTCACTGAGGTCTGAAAATCCCGTTTCACTTTTGTATTCGGATATATATCTGTCATTTGAATTCAATTCATTCGTCAATCGGACCATATCCCGTACACTTACCGACTCCCCTCCGGTATGCCGGGCTATTTCTTTGAGTAAGGACGGATCGGCCACTAAACGATTCAATTCCGGATTATGGCTCTTCACATAAAAAATTCCCTTTTTGGTGAATCGTTCTCCTTTCAAATCTGTACTCAGACGAAAATTGTACTCTCCGGCCTGCAGGTTACCCAAAGTCATTCTATATTTTTCCCCGTTCCGATTGAAAAGATAGTTATACGTTTTCCCGCCAATATTTAATTCCATCTTTAGATCAGGAGTATTAATAAGTTCATAACTATCGTTATACAACTCTACATTAATCACAATCTCTTCCGACTCTTCGTAGAGAGGTTCAATGTCATCCACCAAGCGTTCCGTTCCCTGACGGGTAGTCAGATAACCCACAATTTTATTGATCAGCGTGTTGAACGGTTCGTGATTACCATTTTCCTGATAGGAATATAATCGCCATTTCCAAAGACCTTCTCCCCAAAAATAAGAAATTTTTTGTCCATTCAAATCATAAAAACCAAGAATTCCATTCGAAGTAGGTGTATTTTTAATTTTCTGACTGAATAAAATTTTCCCAGCACCGGTGTTGATCTCTCCAAAAGGTACGATTATAGGAGGGTAATCCTTATAAGCCGCTTTTTCCGTCTCCGAGAATTCGAAATAGGAAAATTGTTCATTGATCTGTAAAGAGGCATATTCGGTTTGATCGGCACTAATATCGGAAGTGTATAAATTTTGGAGTTTGGAGAAACCAGCGATACATTCGGGCGTAGTCAATATATACCAAACCGACAATTTTCTGCGGTTTATTTCCTGCATCAATTGCTGATAGCCTGTACTATGCGGATCAGGATTATGCAAGATAACCAGATTAGCATTCAGACTATCCAGCGGTTCTTCCCAGCGATAAAGTTTACATCGGTATATACCGGATACATCGACTGCATTCTTAATTGCAGCAATATCCGGATGTGGAGCAGTGGTATAAATAGCAACTTTAGCAGAATTATCTATAATATTCACCCAGGTTTCTATCCGGTTGTTTTCATAAGTACGTTCCACCCTATCGTTTTCCAGTTCGACACTATACCGGAATATTCCTTTTTTCGGAGCTTCTACTTCGAAGGAGACTTCCTGAAAAAAATAATCTTGTCCAATAGTTAAAATCTGTCGGGCAATGACCTGATCATTTTGTTTTAAACTGCATTTTACCTGGCTTCCTTTCTGTTTTATGGCACCGACTTCGACTTTTATCGGAAAAATAGTATTTACAAAATTGAATTTATCCGTTTCCACATTCCGGATATAGACATCGGGATAAGCAACGGTATCCCCCAAAGCAACGGTATAGACCGGAAAATCAGGTGTTTTGTATTTCGGATTCACACCGGTATTGTAGATCCCGTCGGAGAATAAAATCATAGCCGCCGGGCGGCGGACGATAAAATGCTGGTCGGTATAGTCGAATACTGCTGAGATATTCGTGTATTGTTCCGAGAAATCGTATTCATCGTTTTGACGGATCGAAGCTCCGAAAGTTAAAGGAACGATATCGAACTTGCTTTTCAAAGCCTTGCTCATCTTTTCTAAAGATGCCTTGTATTCATTCCGATAGTACAAGGAATCCTTCGTTTTTATCAGAGAAGCAGAATTATCCTGAGCCAAGACCAGCAAAGGTTTCTCTTTCGTCTTTTCAACCCACGAAAAAGCAGGATTTAAAAGTAAAGCAAGTAAAGTAAAAATGACAATAAAACGAAGCCCGGAAATAAGCAGGGCCATTCCTTTAGAAATATCCGGTAATTTTGAAAGTTTCCTGAATTTAAGCCAGGCAATAACAAACGATAAACCTGCAATAGGCAAAAGCCATGCCATAGAATACTCAAATACCACCCCGAACCGCTTTAGCATACCCCGAAGCAGCGTTTTTTCTGCTTCGGAGCATCACCTATATTACATATTCATACCGCCGCAAACATGGATCACTTGTCCGGTAACATATCTGGACATATCCGAAGCCAGGAAGGTACATACATCGGCAATATCCTCAGGCGTACCTCCTCTTCTCAAAGGAATTTTAGCGGCCCATTCTTTACGCACATCTTCGGGCAACTGTGCCGTCATATCTGTAATGATAAATCCCGGAGCAACGGCATTGGCCCGGATATTTCTGGATCCCAATTCTTTGGCCACACTCTTGGTAAAACCGATAATACCGGCTTTGGAAGCAGAATAGTTCGCCTGTCCGGCATTTCCGCTCACGCCGACAACAGAGCTCATGCTGATAATCGAACCGCTTTTCTGTTTCAGCATGATAGCCGATACGGCTTTGGTAAAATTAAATACAGATTTCAGGTTGACATTGATAACGGCATCCCATTGTTCTTCCGTCATTCTCATCAACAAAGTATCTTTAGTAATACCGGCGTTGTTCACTAAAATATCGATCCGGCCGAATTCTTTTGCAATCTCTTCTACAGTAGCGGCAGTCTGGGCAAAATCAGCAGCATTGGAGGCATACATTTTAGCTTTCACTCCACAAGCTTCGATTTCTTTTTCAGTAGCCTGTGCATTCTCGTCATATCTCAAATCCGTAAAAGCAATATTTGCACCTTGTTTGGCAAATGCCAGAGCCACCGCTTTCCCAATACCTCTGGAAGCACCGGTAATCAGTGCTGTCTTTCCTTCTAATAACTTCATAATAACAGTTTTACTTCAACTATAATTAATTAGACTTTTAACCGTCGTAACGATTAATTAAATTTTAAACCACAAAGATAATGAAACAAATGAAATGCCGAAAAAATAGACCGGATTAAAGCTCCAGTTTGAATCTTAAACGCAGACGGTTCGATTCAAAATCCCAGGATATAATCTTAAACTTTCCAATTTCGGCAGTCGTACCGACATGTTGTCCGATACAAGCACAAGTGTCGTACTCTCCGATCTTTACAATCCGTAAAGTAGCACTGGCATCCTCAGGAAGTTTACTCAGATCCACCCCTTCAGGCACCTCTTCCCGGGTAACAAAACAAGTAGTGACAGGTAAATCTTGTCCGATCACTTCGTTCACTCTGTTTTCTATTTCTGTGATCATTTCCGCAGTTGGCTCGACGGATAAAATATAATCGCATTTTGATTTTTTTCGTTCGATATGCGTATTTTTCGAACGTTCACAGCCGAACATCCGGATCATAGTCTGATTCAGTATATGCTCTGCCGTATGCATAGGAGGATACTCCTGTTTGTTGTGGCCGTTGAGTTGTATTTCTTGTTCCATATAGTTTTTTAGTAGAGACAAATATAGGTGTTTTTATATTTACGACATAAGAACAAAAGAACATATTTTTCTTAAATAATAGTCTGCATTTTTAAAGAAATCATTTTTTTAACGATTTTTGGATATAAAACACCCTCCATTCAAATATTTTATATAGATTTGTACGTGTTTGTGTGTAACTGAAATGTTAAAACCTAAAATAATCATTTTATATGTTGAAGTCTTACAATTTTCCTAGCGTATATGAAGCGACTAATCAGGAACTTGCTAACGTTGCAGAAAATATACTGGATGGGCTAAAGATCAATCTCGATGATACGGATTACATTGTCGGTAACCTGGCACTGGTCGAAGGCTATTCTCCACATAAGAGTATCAATGCAGCCCCGACAGACGAAGAGTATAAATTATTGAGTGAAGCCAGTTTGTTGCTTACCCAACCGAAAGGAGAAGAGGAAATCTATCTGACGACAGGATTCCCGTTCGCAACTTATATACTCTACCGGGATAAAGCGATGGAAGTCTTACAAGGACGACATATTATCAATTACGATGCTTCCACTTTCGGTGGTCCGAATACAACCAAACGTGAAGTGAACGTAGGTAAAGTCGAGATTATTCCTGAAATCATGGGATGTACGACAGCAATCCGCGAGGGGAACCTGCAAGAAAAAGAAAACTTTTTTATCGTCAGCCTCGGATACGGCACCTGCGAAGCCGTCGTTTCGACAAGAGCCGGACTGATCAACCGTTCAGCCGTCAGTACCCACGGTATCCGTCATGCCGTAAATTTATTGGCCAATGAGCTCAGTAAAAATTTCTATCTGAACCTCAAAACAGAACACCAGATAGATGTAGCTTTCCAAAAAGGAAATATCACTGTAAACCGGGTTAAACACAACATATTGGATATACGTGAAAAAGTATTGAAAATGTACTATAATGAAATCGTCGCTCCTAACTTAAGAAAAGCATTTATAGACGATGATTTCAATAAATGTACGAAAATGTATTTAGTCGGTGGTGGTGCTTTGTATCCTGAACTGGTCGATTGCTTCAAAGAAGAATTCGGCGATATCGTATCGGTCAATGTATATCCTGAACCGGAGAAATGTGCTTCTCAGGGGTATTGTCTGAACTCTAAAATCAAATCTTCCGTCGCCCGTTCGAATATCCCGCATAATATTGAAGCGGAAGAAATTAAGATATTCAGAAATCCTCAGCTAGCTGTCGGTATCGATATAGGCAATGCGAATACTTGTGTCACCATCTACAAAGAAGGGGAATAAGCCAAAATTCGAATTCGATATAAAGAGTTGACCTTTTAAAGGCAACTCTTTTTCTTTTTTAGTTATTTTATTCCTACTTTTGCAAACGTTTAAAAGAAACTGGATAAAAAATACAATACAATGGAACTTTTAGAACAAATCAAAGAAAACGCCAAAAAACAGTGTAAAACAATTGTTCTCCCGGAAGGTACAGAAGAACGGACGATTCAGGCAGCAGACCAGATTATCGGAGAAGGGATCGCTAAGATTATCCTGATCGGTAATCCGGCCGAAATACAAGCTTTAGCTCAAAAACACAATCTGAAAAACATCGGCAAAGCTACCGTTATCGATCCGGAATCACATGCCAAAAAAGAACAATATGCCGATTTATTGGTAGAGCTGCGTAAAAGTAAAGGAATGACCAGAGAACAAGCTTTAAAACTGGTTACAGATCCCCTTTACCTGGCGACTTTGATGATTAAGAGCGGAGATGCAGACGGAGAAGTTGCCGGTGCTAAAAATGCAACGGGCGATGTTTTACGTCCTGCTCTGCAAATTGTAAAGACTTTACCGGGGATTTCCGTCGTTTCAGGTGCCTTCTTGTTGCTGACCAACAAACCCGAATATGGTGAAAACGGTTTAATTGTTTGTGCTGACTGTGCAGTACTTCCTAATCCGACAGCAGAAGAACTGGCACAAATTGCGGTATCTACAGCCGGAACAGCCCGTGCCATTGCCAAAATCGAGCCCCGGGTAGCTATGTTGAGTTTCTCGACAAAAGGTTCTGCCAAAAATGAATTGGTCGACAAAGTGGTAAAAGCAACAGAACTGGCCAAACAAATGGCTCCGGACGTTATGATCGACGGAGAAATGCAGGCCGATGCAGCGCTGGTTCCTTCCGTAGGGGCAAGCAAAGCTCCGGGTAGCCCTGTCGCCGGCAAAGCCAATGTTTTGATTTTCCCTAGTCTGGAAGTTGGAAATATCAGTTATAAATTAGTACAACGTATCGCCGGTATCGAAGCTGTAGGTCCTGTACTTCAGGGGATGGCCGCTCCTATCAACGACCTGTCCAGAGGTTGTTCTGTCAGTGATATCGTCAATCTGGTAGCGATCACAGTAAATCAGGCCGCCGGAATAAATTAACGGAATAAAAACGTTTAATAAAATAGAAATGAATGTTTTAGTATTAAACTGCGGTAGTTCGTCCATCAAGTATCAATTACTGAATATGGATGCAGTACCTGTCGTGCTCGCCAAAGGTATTGTAGAAAAAATCGGTTTGACTTACGGTAGTTTTACCTATAAACCGGAAGGTAAAGACAAAGTAGTCGCCGAGCAACCGATTATGGATCATAGTGTCGGTATGGATCTGATCCTGAAAGCATTGGTTCATCCTGATCATGGAGTATTGAAATCTCTGAACGAAATCGATGCTGTCGGCCATCGTGTTGCACACGGAGGTGAATATTTCTCCGAGAGCGTGAAAATCGACGATGAAGCCAAAGCTAAAATCAAAGCTTTAGGTGAAATCGCTCCTCTGCACAATCCGGCAAACCTGAAAGGGATCGAAACGATGGAAAAATTGCTTCCTTCCGTACCTCAGGTAGCCGTTTTCGATACTTCTTTCCATCAGACTCTGCCTAAAAAAGCTTTCATTTATGGTATTCCTTACGAATATTATGAAGAATACGGAGTCAGAAGATATGGCTTCCACGGTACTTCCCATAAATTTGTAGCAGAGAAAGCATGCCGGATCTTAGGTTGGGATATTACCGAAAAGAAAATCATCACTTGCCATTTGGGTAACGGAGCTTCGATTACGGCGATCGATAAAGGTAAATCGGTCGATACCTCGATGGGATTTACTCCTGTAGCCGGACTAGTGATGGGAACGCGGGCCGGAGATCTGGATTTGGGTGCCCTACTCTATATCTGTGAAAAAGAAGGGCTGGATCTTCCCAAAGCCAACAATTTGATTAATAAGAAATCAGGGGTTCAGGGAATCTCCGGTGTTTCTTCTGACTTCCGCGAATTGCAGGCAGCCATGGAAAAAGGCAACGAAAAAGCGGCCTTGGCTCTCGATGTCTTCTGTTACAATGTGAAGAAATATATCGGAGCTTACGCCGCAGTACTGAACGGTGTAGACTTGATTATCTTCACGGGAGGTATCGGCGAAAACGACAATCTGGTGCGCTGGGAAACCTGTAAGAATATGGACTACCTTGGCATCCAGGTCGACAAACAAAAGAACGAAGTCCGGGGAAAAGATACGATTATCAGCACAGAACAATCGACTACCACGGTGATGACGGTTACTACAGATGAAGAGCTTGTGATCGCTATGGATACAGTAAGATTGAGCTAATCCTTCGGTACATACCGTTTTTACCCCTCTTGCTTATCGGCTCGAGGGGTTTAATATATTCTTTTGCCGCTGATTCCCATCTCATTTTCCGGTATCATTCAGGACCGAATTCAACTCAGAGATGGAGTTGGTAAAAAATACAGACAAAAGAAAAACGGGATCGATAAAATCCCGCTTTCCGATATGATTTTTCTAAAAAAGCTTAGTTGATAGAAGCATCTTTTCCGCCGGTAACACGCAAAGTACGGTCGGATACTCTCAAAGCTGTCTTATAGGTAGCTCCGATTGCAATTTCATATTCACCGCCTTCAGTAAAAGGAATACTTGTCGTTGCAGAGGGGTTCTCTTTATCGGTGACAGACAACTGAACATACGGAAGCCACATATTATCTCCGAACATCATAGAAGAACTTTTGATCCGATACAATAAATAATAGGCTTCTGCATTTTCGACTTTATTCCATTCTGCAGTTACTTTACCATCAGCTCCGGAATAAGAAAATTTTGTCAGCGTAACATTTCCGATTTTTTTATCCGTACCATAAAACTGGAGTTGGCTGACTGCCGAATTGCCTTCGGCATTAAAAGCAGTAACGGTGCATAAACCTTCCTTGATCGTATCCAATGTCGGTGCTGAATAAGCATTGATCTGCATCAAAAAATTTTGGGAGCCTTCCACAGCAGAAAAAGAATAGTTTTTACCATTCAAGGAAGCTGAAGCCGACTTTATTTGTTCATTTCCCTGCACTTGAATTTGCAGCTGATAGCTGTTCCCTTCCTGAAGAATATAAGCCGGTGATGCATAAATGGCGAATTTCTTATCGTTCTTTAAACAGGAACTCATTCCCAATACTAAAGCAGCAGAAACTGCTATTAATTTCAATTTTCCTAATGTTCTCATTCTTAATTGTTTTTTGATAATAATAAAATCTTTTCCCGATATGATAAATTCGCCCGCGAAGATGTAGATTTTTTTTAAATCTTACAAGAAAATAGAAAGATATCTCCATGTAAATGAAACATTTTTGAATCATTTGTGTACAATTTGTTAGAGTATAAAAAAAGGGTATGATACTACAATTTGCTTTTGTTTTAACAGCGATCATCGTCGGTGCCCGTTTAGGAGGTATCGGTTTGGGGGTTATGGGAGGTATCGGTCTGGGAATTTTGACTTTTGTTTTCGGTTTACAACCGACAACCCCTCCTATTGATGTGATGCTGATGATAGTTGCTGTTATTACTGCCGCTGCTTGTATGCAGGCAGCCGGAGGATTGGACCTGATGGTACGCGGAGCCGAGCACCTCTTACGGAAACGTCCCGCCCAAATCACCTTCCTAAGTCCCCTGGTGACCTATTTCTTTTCTTTTGTAGCCGGAACAGGCCATGTCGCTTATTCTGTTCTTCCGGTCATTGCCGAAGTAGCCCGGGAAACCAAAATACGCCCCGAACGTCCTTTAGGAATAGCTGTCATCGCTTCCCAGCAAGCCATTACAGCCAGTCCGATCTCTGCGGCTACCGTTGCCCTTTTGGGACTTTTAACCGGATTCAATATCTCTTTGCTCGATATCCTGATCATTACAATTCCATCCACGCTATGCGGCGTCTTTCTCGGAGCTTTGTATTCGCTAAGGGTAGGTAAAGAATTAGTCGACGATCCCGAATACCAAAGACGTCTGAAGGAAGGTTTATTAGACAACAGCCATTATGAACTCAAAGATATAGGTAATAAACATAAGGCTTTACTTTCTGTTCTTATCTTTGTGATTGCCACTGTTTTCATCGTTATCTTCGGGTCTTTCGACAACCTCCGTCCCTCTCATATTATCGATGGGAAACCGGTCACTGTCGATATGGCTTCTATTATCGAGATCCTGATGTTATCGGCTGCAGCTTTGATTTTATTATTCACGAAAGCCAACGGAATCAAAGCAGCTCAGGGTAGTGTCTTTTCGGCCGGAATGCAAGCCGTTGTCGCGATCTTCGGTATCGCTTGGATGGGTGATACTTTCTTACAAGGAAATATGACCGAACTGAAAGGATCTATCGAGGGAATAGTCACACAAATGCCTTGGTTGTTCGGGATCGCCCTGTTCATCATGTCTATCCTGTTATACAGCCAGGCCGCTACCGTCCGGGCTTTTATGCCCTTGGGGATTGCACTGGGTATTTCACCTTTTTTGTTGATCGCCATGTTTCCGGCTGTAAACGGTTATTTCTTTATTCCCAACTACCCGACAGTTGTCGCGGCCATTAATTTCGACCGGACAGGGACCACCCGTATCGGAAAATATGTCCTGAACCACTCTTTTATGATGCCGGGACTGATCGCTACCATCACCTCCGTCGTGACCGGACTGATTTTGGTACAATTCATTTTCTAAGCATTTTATTGACTTTTAAACCGAATGATATGAAAACACTTAGATTTATTTTCTTATTTGCCACACTCTTTCTGTTTTTACAGGCAGGAAGTTTCGCACAAAAACTGCCTAACATTCACATTCTGGCTACGGGAGGAACCATTGCCGGAACAGGGACCAGTACTACCGGAAGCAGTTACCGGGCCGGTCAGGTTGCGATCAACGAATTAATTTCGGCGGTACCCGAATTGAAAGAGATCGCTAACATCACCGGAGAGCAGATTGTAAAAATCGGTTCCCAGGATATGTCCGACGAAGTTTGGTTGAAACTGGCTCATTATCTGAACGAACTGCTACAAAGAAAAGAGGTGGACGGTGTAGTGATCACCCACGGCACAGATACCATGGAGGAAACGGCCTTTTTCTTAAACCTGACCGTAAAAAGCAATAAACCGGTAGTACTTGTCGGAGCGATGCGTCCGGCAACCTCATTGAGTGCCGATGGTCCGCTGAATCTCTATAATGCCGTCGTTACCGCCGGTGCTTCCGAGTCGGTCGGTCGCGGAGTGATGATCGTGATGAACGGCAGCATCCTGGGTGCCCATGCCGCCACCAAGATGAATACCATCAACGTACAAGCTTTCCAAGCCCCCAATTCCGGAGCTTTAGGGTATGTATTCAATGGAAAAGTACATTATAACCAATCGACCGATAAACTCCATACGCTCCAATCGGTATTCGATGTCACTCATCTGGATAAATTACCTAAAGTAGGTATTGTTTACAGTTATTCCAATGTCGAACCCGAAGCTTTGGATGCATTGATCACCAACAGTTACCAAGGTATCGTCCATGCCGGAGTCGGAAACGGTAATATCCATAAGAATTTGTTCGACAAATTGGTAAATGCCAGTAAACAAGGTATACTGGTGGTACGTTCCAGCCGCGTTCCGACCGGACCGACAACACTCGATGCCGAGGTAGACGATACCAAATACGGTTTTGTGGCTTCACAGGAATTGAATCCTCAAAAAGCCCGGATACTCTTGATGCTGGCTTTGATAAAAACAAAAGATCCACAAGTCATTCAGAATTATTTTAATGCTTATTAAACCGACTCTCTATGAAAAAATGGATATTGTTATGCGGATTATGGACACTCTCCTTTCCGGCCTTGTATGCCCAACACCTGGACATGCAATCTTCTACGGATGCCGGAGGCCCCGCTTTATTCGAACGAGTAACCCGTCTCGAAAAAAAAACGGATGCCTTTAACCTGTACCTGAATATGCAGGGTAGTTTCAATGTATACTTTAATAATGGCAATGAAGAACAAACTTCTTTCCGGATGAATCAGCTCCGGATCGAAGCCAAGGGTAACATCACCGACCGGATTTATTACCGTTATCGTCAGCGTTTAAACCGGGCGAATAATGCCCAATCCTTGGACAACCTACCCACGTCGATCGATTATGCAGCCGTCGGTTTTCATGTTACCGATCAATTTTCCGTATTTGCCGGAAAACAATGTACTGCATTCGGAGGATTCGAATTCGACCTGAACCCGATCGAAGTGTATCAATACTGTGATATGCTGGAATACATGAGTAATTTTTTGACCGGAGTCGATTTTTCATATCGGCTCAACGATCGACATGATTTTCATTTTCAGGTCATCGATTCACGGAACGGTTCGTTTAAAGAGATGTACGGAAAAGTTCCGGACAACATCGAAGCTTCGAAAGCCCCGCTCGGTTATACGTTAAACTGGAACGGCAGCATGCTGGAAGATAAGTTGAAAACACGTTGGTCTGCCTCTATCTTCCACGAAGCAAAAAAACAGAATTGGTATTATTATGCTTTGGGAACCGAAGTCAATTTAAACCGTTTTATCGGTTTTCTCGACTTTATGTATTCCTCCGAAGACCTCGACCGTACAGGTATCATTTCGGAAATTACCGCTAATGACGGATATGACACCCGGGCCCTGGACACCCGTTACCTATCTCTGGTGCTTCACCTCAACTACCGGGTTCTTCCCAAGCTGAATCTCTTTGCAAAGGGAATGTATGAAACCGCTTCAGTAGAGAAAGCCTCAGACTTACTTGCCAAGGGAAAATACCGGACTTCCTGGGGATATCTGGCCGGAATCGAATATTATCCGATGGAAGAGAACCTCCATTTCTTTCTGAATTACATCGGCCGCTCTTTCCAATATACTGACAAAGCTAAAGTATTCGGAGTCGGTAATAGTAATCCACAACGTATTGAATTAGGATTAGTATACCAGCTTCCTGTATTCTGATCAAATTGTGCGGAGAAATAATCATCCTGTTCTCCGCACAATTATTATCGTGAAATGATTATTTTTGCGGCCTGTAAACCGTGAATATAAAAAATATGAATCAGATCCGATACTTTAGCCTCCTGGGGCTTTTTATTTTGTTGTGCTATGCTGCGCCGGCCTCTTTATGGGTAGATTCCCTCAAAGGACAAACCCTTTTTGAAAAGCTTTCCGGCCTTTCCAAACGCAATCGTTTGCCGCATGTCGATTTAAATACCCGGATCGCTTATCATACCGCCTTATCCAGCCAGTCTACCGAAAAATCGGCTTTTCGGGTAGATTATCTGCGTCTGGAAGTCAGTGGTGACGTCACCGACCGGATCTATTACAAATGGTTGCAGCATCTGAACCGGAGCAATACCCCCGGACAGCTCGACAATATGCCCTCTTCTATCGATTGTCTCGGTGTCGGATTCCGGATCACTCCTACCGTATCGACTTTTATCGGTAAACAATACGCCGATTTCGGAGGTTTCGAATACGATGCCAATCCGGCAGAAGTTTATGAATATTCGGACCTGGGAAATGAGATCACCTGCTTTCTGGTCGGCGCCAATCTTTGCTGGTGGCTGACACCGACCCAGGAAATCCGTTTCCAGATCGTCGACGGACATTCCGGAAAAGCCGACGACACTTACGGTCCTCTCCCTGAAAAAGTCAAAGCAGCCAAAGCCCCCCTCGGCTATACCCTAAACTGGAACGGCAATTTTCTGAACGAACATTTACTCACCCGCTGTTCTTTTTCTTTATTCCACGAAGGCGAAAAGCAAAATGTCTATTTTCTGGCTTTGGCAGCAGCCTGGGTACAGGAAAGATTCAACCTGTATTTCGATGTGATGTATTCGGCAGAAGATATAGACAAACTGGGTATTATTTCCGGCATTACCTACCGGGAAGATCAACCTGTGCGTGCACAACACAGCGGCTATCTATCTCTGGTGAGTCGTATCAATTACCGTATTTTCCCGAAACTCAACCTGTTTGCCAAAGGGATGTATGAAACGGCTGAAGTCAGAAAAAGCAACGGGCTCTTACTATCCGGAAAATACAGAACCACCTGGGGATATCAGGGTGGTATCGAATATTATCCGATGAAAGAAAATCTCCATTTCTTCGCAGCCTACCGGGGGAAACGATACACCTATACGGCTTTGGGAAAAAATTTTCAGGCTTTGGACGAACATCCTCAAACCTTCTCCCTGGGGCTGATTTATAAAATTCCTATTCTATAAATGGCCCACTTTTGAAATTATGGCCACCTTGATTACCCCATCCAGTTTGTTTTCAAAGATATGGTAAGCTTTTCCGATATCCTTCAGCGGGAATCTATGAGTAATGAGAGGAGTCGTATCTATTTTCCCTTCCTCGATTAACCGGAGGATCTCGGCACAATCACAACCGTCAACTCCACCGGTTTTGAAGATCAGGTTCTTACCATACATATCGGGTAAAGGAAGAAGTTGGGGTTTATCGTAAAGAGCTACGATAGTGATAATGGCATTGGGACGGGCACAATCCCATGCCAAACGGAAGGTGTCCGCCCCTCCCGCCACCTCCAACACCACATCGGCTCCACCATGCTCACTGTTTTGAAGTACGAAATTTTTGCAGTCTTCCGGTGTAGTTACCTCTACCTCCGGATAATATTCCTGAATAAAACGGATTCGCTCAGGAGATTTTTCACAAACGATAATACGTTTGGGATGTTTTAGCAGAGTACAAAGTAAGGTACAGACTCCGGTAGGACCGGCACCGATAATAAGGACTGTATCCTCCCGGGAAATCTCCGAAATGCGGGAAGCCCAAAAACCCGTAGCCAGCACATCGCCGACAAACAAAGCCTGTTCGTCACTAACGGTATCGGGAATACGGTTCAATCCCCGGTCGGCATAAGGAACCCGCACATATTCGGCCTGCCCTCCATCGATACGACACCCTAAAGCCCATCCTCCGTCCGGATCGGTGCAATTATTTACATATCCCCGTCTGCAGAAAAAACATTCCCCGCAAAATGTCTCGACATTTACAGTGACCCTGTCTCCGGGCTTGACCGAACCGACATCAATACCGATCTCTTCTACGATACCCACCATTTCGTGCCCGACTGTTATTCCGGGTAGAGCCCGGGGGACACTGCCGTGTTTTATGTGCAGATCACTGGTACAAATACTGCTAAGCGTTACACGTACAATAGCATCACGCGAGTCTTTTATTTGCGGTCTCTGCTTTTCCAGTAATTCGAATTTCCCTTGTTCAATATAGGTGTATGCCAGCATAATGAAAACGTAATTATCATCCTAATATTCTCTCATACTCGAACGGTTCCGGATCGGCCAGCCATTTACGCGCCAGAGAGCGATCCTGAGCAGTAAGGTAGTAAATATTTTCAGCCAGGGTTTGTCGTACTACTTCTTTATCGATATTCACCAAACGGGTACGGATTTTGCCATGCTCGTCTTCTACATCCTTCAGATACACAGGGATTACTTCTTCTTCGAGATTTACCGCAACCATACAACCAGAATGTCCTTCGTCATAAAGTTTTTTCACTCCGATTCCCAAAGTGGTGCAATAAGTCAAATCAAAAGCCGAAGGATCCACACACCTCAAAGAATACCCCACTTCTACCGGACGGCAAATAATATCCAGATTCAGTTCTTTCAACCGGTTTTTAAGTATTTTACTGATCACATGGGCTTTACTCACTTCCGACAATTCAGGATGTCCGTGAGCGTCATAATCGAAAGTGATTCCGGAAGAAGCAATATCTTCATCCTGTAGAAAATGAAAAATTCCTTCACCTACTACAACGACACCGAATTTCTGCCCCACGATCCGGCGTTTGATCATGGAAGATATGATCAGGCGAACAATTTTATCGATCGTAATTTGTGTCTTATTGAACATTTCCGGGATAATGATCATGGAAGCATGTATCCCCTTACCGATCTCGAAAGCCAGGTGGCCGGCTTCCCTTCCCATAGACATCAGTAGATACCAGTTTTGGGTCGTAGATGCCTCTGCTTTTATCACTTTACCGATAGTCACCCCCATTTCTTTGGCGGAAGTAAACCCGAAAGTCGGTATACCTTCCGGCAGAGGCAGGTCATTGTCTATTGTCTTAGGGACATGGATATTCCGGATATTTACCTGATGAGCTGCCAGATATTTCGTCAGTCGGTTAGCCGTCGAAGCGGTATCGTCTCCTCCGATAGTCACCAGCAATTCAATACCTTCTTTTACAAACAAAGCTGTCGTGAAATCCTGGTCTTCCGGTTTAAAACGGCTCATCTTTATGGCAGAGCCTCCACGGCTGTAGATTTGATCGGCTTTTTCATAAGTCAGTTCCTCCACCTCGGGATGTACAGCAAATAATCCTTTATACCCTTCGTGGATAGCCAAAACCCGGAATCCGTCTTTCAAAAACACTTTGGTTACAGTTGCCACAACTGTATTAATACCCGGTGCCGGTCCTCCGCCACACAGGATTGCGATAGTTCTCATAGTCTTATTTTATTGTTATTGTGCACAGCAAAAATAAATAAAAACGCCGAAAAATGAAGTATCGAAACGTAAGTATAATTAGTTCATAAAATCGACGGACTTTACTAACCGATTTAATTCCAGCACTATTTTTATACTTATTCGTCTTCGGTGATCAGAATAGAAAGAAAAAATATACCTGCCATTTAATAGTTACAGCGGTTTAAGTTTATATCACTTTTCTATGAAATAATAAATGCAGCCTGAATGTTTCAGACTGCATACATTCTATCGGATAAAAATCCTGTTTTCTAAATTTTTGCTTTAATCGCTTTGGAAGCTTCTTCATATCCGGGTTTGTCCAGCAGGGCAAACATATTGTTTTTATAGGCTTCCACTCCTGGTTGGTCGAATGGATTCACGCCCAACATACTTCCGGAGATACCACAAGCCAATTCGAAGAAATAAAACAGTTGCCCGATATACTGAGCGGTTAAAGCCGGCATACAAACCTTCATATTCGGCACTCCGCCGTCGACGTGTGCAATTTGGGTACCCAGTTCGGCCATTTTGTTCACTTCGTCTACCCGTTTCCCGGCCAGAAAATTCAGCTTATCCAGATTAGCGGCATCCGAAGGAATCTGCACCTGATAGTGGGGTTTCCCGACAGAGATTACGGTTTCCATCAACATGCGCACCCCTTGCTGGATATACTGCCCCATGGAATGCAAATCGGTTGTAAAATCAACACCTGCCGGGAAGATACCTTTGTTTTCTTTCCCTTCACTCTCGCCGTAAAGCTGTTTCCACCACTCGGTGATATAGTGCAGTTTCGGATTAAAGTTAGCTAACAATTCCACGGCATATCCTTTCCGGTAAAGAGCTGTCCGGGCCACGGCATATTCCAGGGCGATACTTTTTTCGTCATCGATGCAAGCCTTACGCATTTCTATAGCTCCCTGAACCAATTCTTTGATGTCGAACCCAGCGATAGCGATAGGCAATAATCCCACCGGTGTCAGAACGGAGAAACGTCCTCCTACATTATCCGGGATAACGAAAGTTTTATATCCTTCCTGATCGGCTAATGTACGTAAAGCTCCCTTCGAAGCATCCGTAATCGCCACAATTCGCTTTCCAGCTTCTTCTTTACCTACTTTAGCTTCCAGCAATTCTTTCAATAAACGAAAAGCGATGGCCGGTTCGGTTGTCGTTCCTGATTTCGAAATCACGCAGATACCGAACTCTTTATTCTGAAGGTAGTGAATCAATTCATGGTAATAATCTTCACCGATATTATGACCTGCAAAAATCACTTTCATACCGGTATTTTCATAGTTGTGGAAACTATCTGCCAAAGCCTCGATGACAGCCCGTGCCCCCAGATAAGAGCCTCCGATACCGATAACGACCATTACCTGAGTACGTGCTCTAAGTTCGGCTGCCGTTTTCTCGATATCTGCCAACTGTTCAGAGGTGATTTCTACAGGCAGGTTCAACCATCCTAAAAAATCACTCCCTTTACCGGTTCCCTCTTTCAGGCTTTTCAATGCCTGCCGGGCCTCAGGATACAGGGCAACCATTTCTTCTTTAGTGACGAAATTACAGATTTTACTGTAATCAAACTTAATACTGTCCATAATTCATTATATTACTGTGTAGTTTAATTTCCGAATCACAAATTTACAAAAAAGGTGATCAGATAAGTCATCCTGATATTTTATTTCCCCATCTCTTTTAGCAGATCCCTGATCTTCGATGCCTTTTCATACTCTTCATTCCGGACAGCCTCGTCCAGCATCCGGGTCAATTCCTGAACGGAATAGGGTTGTTGCACGACCTCTTCTTTTTCGGGGGATTCGGTCTGTCCTGTTTCCTGACCGACCGCAATACCGGCCTTTTCCACAATTTCAGGCGTAGAATAAATAGGACAATCATAACGCAAAGCCAAAGCAATGGCATCCGATGTCCGGGAATCTATTTTGATTTGTTGAGTATTTTTCTCAAATAGCAATTCCGAATAAAAAATTCCGGAATCCAGACGATAGATAAAAGCTTCTTTTAAAGTGACTTGCAACGCATCCGCCAACTTCTTGATCAGGTCGTGAGTCAACGGCCGCTGAGTCTGCATCTTTTCAAGCTGAATAGCTATCGACTGTGCTTCAGGCATCCCGATAACGATCGGAATCCGATGCATATCCTGCTCATCGGCTAAAATCAGAGCGTATGCACCGGCCTGCGACATACTATACGACAGACCTAAAACTTTCAGTCTTATCCTATCCATCTTTATCTGTTTTAAAATCTATTGGATTAACGTCGGTTAATCGTTTTAGTTGCGTTTTACTTCTTATTTTTCCGGGGCATATGGCTTAGCTCCCTCAAGCATACATGAGCTAATCCGCCCAAACTGGTTTCCCGGTATTTGGCCTGCATATCCCTCCCGGTTTCCATCATCGTCTTCACCACATCGTCGAAAGAAACCATGTGCCGACCGTCGGAAAACAGGGCGTACAAAGCAGCTTCCCGAGCCTTTTGAGCTACAAAAGCATTCCGTTCGATACAGGGAATCTGTACGTATCCCATCACAGGATCGCAAGTCAGTCCCAAATTATGCTCGAATCCCATTTCGGCAGCATATTCGATCTGCCGGGGAGTACCTCCCCAAATCTGGGTAGCTGCTCCGGCAGCCATTGCACAGGCAGTCCCCAACTCGCCCTGGCATCCCACTTCGGCTCCTGAAATCGAACCGTTACTTTTCACAATATTACCGATCAACCCGGCAGTTGCCAATCCCCGGATAATCCGGTAATCCGGCATCTCCTGATCGTATTTCATGAAATACATCAAAGCCGGCAAAACTCCGGAAGCCCCACAAGTAGGAGCAGTTACCACCCGGCCACCACCGGCATTTTCTTCCGAGACAGCTAAAGCTGCCGCGAAAAGCATACCCATCGGCCGGGAAGACCCGGACGATTGCAGAGCTTTAATATTATAGGAACTTGCTTTCCGGGCCAATTTCAAGGCTCCGGGCAGTACACCCTCCGTCACCAGGCCTTTCTCTACCGTCTCCTGCATCTGTTTCCACACCTCTTCCAGATAAGTGAATATCTCACTTCCCTCGTATTTTTCTACATAATCTACAAAAGTACATCCTTCGTCCAGACACCATTTCATCACCTCGGCCATACTTGTCTCCGGGTAGAGATTTCCGTCGTCGAAAGTACCCAACTCGTCCCACAATGCGCCTCCACCCACACTATATACCTCCCAACTATCAACCGTATTCCCTTGTACAAAAGCCTCGAACAACATCCCATTGGGATGGCGGGGCAGACTGATATCCGGTTTCCAAACGATCTCTACAGCATCGGGACGGTCTATAACCTTCAGAATAGCACTGTCTGTACCATGGCCTTTCCCCGTCAGCGCCAAACTTCCGTAAAGTGTGACCCTGAACTTTTCTGCTCCGGGGTTCTTTTCCAAAAATAATCCGGCAGCACGGCTCGGTCCCATCGTATGACTGGAAGACGGTCCGTATCCGATATTGTAAATCTCACGTATCGATTTCATTTCAATCTGGTTTAATCAAACTATATTTTAAACAGTTCGGCAACAGCTTTCCTGTTTAGTGTAAAATAAAAAAATAGCAGGCCTGTAAGCCGGGTTCTGTACCTTACGGTTTCTATCATTTATCTACTCTGCAAATCACTTTGCAGCTCTAGCAGCCTACCCCCCGGCATCGATCGGGCTAATCGAATGCGCCGGTATACATGGCCTTGCAACTCGTGAGACGTACGGCTACCACAGTTACCTGCAGTACCGGTGGGCTCTTACCCCACCTTTTCACCCTTATTTCAAGCGAAAACGAATCTTCGTGAAACGGTTTTTTTCTGTTACGTTACTATGCCCTCACGAACATCTTCCCGTTAAGAAGCACGATGCCCTGTGTTGCCCGGACTTTCCTCTTTCCCCGAAGGGACAGCGATAGAACGGCCTGCTATTTTATCTGATTCGTTTTTCACGAATTAATTCATAATCGGATCTTTGGGAAAATTAGCCCAAATCCGGTAACGTCCTCCCAATCCGCTCATCGAAGCTTCCCATAAATTATCGTTAGGAATTTCGAAAAAACGCGCAGGAGTAATATCCCCTACCATCCACGAATTCTCATCCAACTCCCGATCCAGTTGACCGGCATCCCAGCCACTATATCCGGCAAAAAAGCGAACTTCCCCCGGCTGTATTTTCCCCTCCTGCAACAAACGAGTCAGTTTCGAGAAATCGCCCCCCCAATAGATACCCGGCACAATTTGCAAAGCATCTTCAACTTCTGCATGATTATGAAGATAATACAGTTGATTTTGTTCGACAGGGCCACCGATATAGACAGGATATTCCAATCCGGCTAATTCCGTAACCAGATCCGAAGTGGTGTAAGCCATCGGCTTATTCAAAACAAAACCGATACTTCCCTTTTCGTCATGTTCTACCATAAAAATAACGGACCGGGAAAAATATTTCCCTTGCAGAAATGGTTCGGCAATCAAAATATTGCCAATCTCCACTTTTTTACGATTCCTTCTTATTTTAAATAAATCCTGAAATTGTTCGTCCACAATAATTCGTATTTTTACGAGCCAAAAATAACAAATTATTTTGTGATGCCGAGAATATTCACGGTCATACTTTTTATATTTTGCATAAATTGTCTGTCGGCCCAACAAAAAGAAGTCGTCCGTTCCATCTTCTGGAAAGGTGATACCCTCCCTCATGTTTGGCTGGAAGAAGTCAGTGTCCGGCAGAAAAATAAAAATGCCGGCTGGTTTCAGCGTCAGCACCGGCGGCAAACCCGGTTGGAATATAATGTCCGGAAAGTATATCCCTATGCCCGGATAGCTGCCGGTAAAGTCAATGAGATCGAACAGAAACTGTCGGCCGTCACCCGGGAAGCCGATCGTAAAAAGATCATCAAGGAAGAATACAACCAGCTGATGAAAACGTTCAAGGCCCCCCTGATGAAACTCAGCATTACCCAGGGACGGATTTTGATCCGATTAATCTACCGGGAAACCAGCCACACTTCTTTCGCGCACATCCGGGAATACCGGGGGACGGTAAATGCCTACTTCTGGCAATCGATCGCTTTAATCTTCGGAAATAACCTGAAAGCAGCCTATGATCCGCAAGGCGAAGATGCCGAAATCGAGGAAATTGTACAAAAAATCCTGTCAGAATCCAAAAGGTAAAAAGTTTTTCTAACTTTGCATAGATTGTTCAGCCCAATTATCGGCGCATTAACAAATTGTAAAACGATGACATTCGAAGAGATCAGGAAAGATATCAAGGCCCGGAAATATAAACCCATCTATTTTCTATGCGGTGAGGAACCTTTTTTTATCGACCGGTTGACTGCATTACTCGAAAATACCGTGCTGACCGAGGATGAAAAGGCATTTAACCAAACTGTTTTATATGGGAACGATGTATCGATGAGTACGATCACCGATACCGCCCGCCGTTTTCCAATGATGTCCGAACGACAGGTGGTCATTGTCCGGGAAGCTCAGAATATCCGGGACTTCGACAATCTATTACCTTATATCGATCATTACCAAAATTCGACCATTCTGGTCCTGGCGTATAAAAATAAGAAACCGGACAAACGTAAGGGAGTATTTAAAAAACTCGGGAATACTCCCCATTGTATTTATTTCGAATCGGCCAAACTTTATGACAACAAGATTCCGGAATGGATCATCGGTTATTGTAAAGAAAAATCATATGGAATCACGACTAAAGCAGCCGGTATCCTGGCCGAAAGCTTGGGAACCGATCTGAGCCGGGTAGCGAATGAAATCGATAAGCTGGTACTGCTTTTACCTCAGGGAGGTGAAATACAGGAATCTCTGGTCGAGGAACATACAGGAATCAGTAAAGACTTCAATAGTTTCGAGCTCCTGAGTGCCATAATTCGTAAGGATTTCCTAAAAGCCAATCAGATTGTGAACTACTTTGAAGCCAACCCGAAAAACAATCCCCTGGTATTGACCATCACCACCCTTTTCAGGTATTTCCTGAACCTGCTGACCTATCACTATCAGAAAAAAACGACGCCCAATACTCAGGAAATGGCCAGGTTATTAGGTGTACATCCTTTTTTTATGAAAGACTATATCGACGGAGGTAAAATCTATAATGCCATGAAATGTGCAACCACGATCTCCTTGCTGCGGGAATACGACATGAAATCCAAAGGGGTAGGTAATGCGAATATTTCGGACGGAGAATTACTGAAAGAGCTGATATTCAAAATCATGCATTAATATTCCCGGACAAGTAACTATAATCATCCCAAGAACGTATTAAACCATATGAAAAGAACAACTACTTCAATATCGACCCAACCTTTGAATAAAGCCGTATTTTTGGACCGGGACGGCACGATCAATTCGGACGAAGGACATTATTATATATACAAACCGGAGGACTTTGTATTCAATCCGGGAGTCATCGAAGGCTTGAAACGTCTTCAGAAAGCCGGTTATCTTTTGATCGTCATCACCAATCAGGGAGGAATCGCTAAAGGGATATATACCCGGGAAGATATGTTCAAAGTACACGAAAAGATGTGTGCCGAATTGGAAAAGCATGGAGTGACCCTGACTAAGATCTATTATTGTCCCCACCATGAAAGCATAAAAACCTGTGTTTGCCGGAAACCTTCTCCTTATATGGTCAACCTGGCCATCGAAGAATTCCATATCGATAAGAAGCGATCCTGGTTTATCGGGGATAGCTCAAAGGATGTAAAATGTGCTGAAGATGCCGGAGTTAAACCGTTACGTATCCACAAAAATCAGGATATCACACCGGTCATTGATCAAATATTGAAATCGAAAGATTCATTCTAAGTCCGAAAAATTCCAGGACTACCTCTAAAATTAAGTAAAAAATAACAGATCGGGCTTGGGATTTAAGCGGGAATTGAGTAATTTCGCTCAATTTTTAAAAATCCACAGCATATGGCTCATTACATTAAAGAAGTATCACGTACATTTGGAGAATATCTGTTAATTCCGTCACTCACCACCAAAGAGTGTACTCCTGACAATGTTTCCTTGAAAACGCCGGTTGTCAAATTCCGTCAAGGGGAAACCTCGAAAATACAATTGAACATTCCGTTTGTATCTGCAGTGATGCAGGCAGTCTCCGACGACGGTCTGGCTATTGCCTTAGCCCGTAACGGAGGTTTGTCGTTTATTTTCGGTTCTCAACCTATCGAAAGTCAGGCCGAGATGGTAAGGCGGGTAAAGAAATTCAAAGCCGGATTTGTAGTGAGTGATTCTAATTTACGTCCCGATTGTACCCTACAGGATGTTGTTCGCTTAAAGGAACAAACCGGACACGCCAGTGTCGCCATTACGGATGACGGAACCCCTAATGGAAAATTATTAGGTATGATTACAAGCCGGGATTATCGGTTGAAAACAGATCCGTTAGATAAACCGGTAGTTGATTTCATGACTCCTTTCGAAAATCTGATTGTAGGAAAGTTGGGGCTGACTTTAAGTGAAGCCAATACGATCATCTGGGATCATAAGTTGAATTGCCTTCCGATTATAGACGACAATCAAAGACTTCAATATTTTGTCTTCCGCAAAGACTACGACAATCATATAGAAAATCCCAATGAATTGCTCGACAGCCATAAAAAACTGATGGTCGGAGCCGGAATTAACAGCCGCGACTTTAAAGAACGGGTACCTGCCTTGGTAGATGCCGGAGTAGATGTGCTGGTAGTAGATTCTTCCGACGGTTTTTCGGAATGGCAATACGAAACGATCCGCTGGATTAAAGAAACGTATAACGAAGAAGTCAAGGTAGGCGGTGGTAATGTGGTGGATAAAGAAGGATTCTTATATCTGGTGAAAGCCGGAGCCGATTTTGTAAAAGTAGGGATCGGCGGTGGTTCTATCTGTATCACTCGTGAGCAAAAAGGGATCGGCCGGGGACAGGCGACTGCTCTGATCGAAGTATGCCAGGCTCGTCAGGAATATTTCGAACAAACCGGTATTTATATTCCGATCTGTTCCGACGGAGGACTTGTACATGACTATCACATGACCTTAGCATTGGCCATGGGCGCCGACTTCCTGATGATGGGACGCTACTTTGCCCGCTTCGACGAGAGTCCGAGTAAAAAACTGGCTATCGGTAATAGCTATGTGAAAGAATATTGGGGAGAAGGATCCAACCGTGCTCAAAACTGGCAACGCTACGATATGGGAGGAAACAGTAAAGCTGCCCTGAAATTCGAAGAAGGGGTCGACAGTTATGTTCCATATGCCGGAAAAATGAAAGACAATCTGGAAATCACCCTGGGCAAAATCAAATCGACCATGTGTAGCTGTGGTTCCGTTACGATTCCTCAATTACAGGAAAGAGCAAAAATCACCTTGGTGTCCTCTACTTCTATTGTCGAAGGAGGAGCACACGATGTAATTCTGAAAGATACCAAGATTCAATAACAAATCAGGGATGCCACAAAATGGGTGGCTTCATTGACTGGAGTCAGATTTAAATAACCGGATTTTATCCGGTTATTTTTATATACGGCCGGATAGAGCTGTTGCAAATGCCTGTGCTCCTGCCAGGCCTCCCCCGCTTTGGCATAATAACGAACCGTGAACTCTCCTTCCGCATGTTCGTCCAAATATCGCCGGCTCAACATAAGGGCGACTATTCCCATATTATAACGCAGATTGATTTCCAGGCAAGGTTGCACTCTATACTTTCCCGCAGAGTCGGAATAAATCATCATATCTATCCCTAAATATCCCCGGTAATCGGGCAAAATCCCGGCAATCATATCCGGCAATTCCTGTTTCAGCGACTGCAACTTTTCTTCTCCTAATTTACTTCCCAGTAATTGCTCAATATACGCTTGAGCTCCCAGATAATTCCCGCGATATTCACCGTTCAGGCCGGTAGAAAATACCGACCATCCGATAAATTCCACCCCTTGCCTTCCTGCACAAAACTCCATGGCAAAATCCAGTACCTTATTCAATTTTTTTTCCAACATAACATACCCCTGCCGTTTCAATATCCCGTGTAATCGTTCTTTCTCTTTCACAGCAATAGGTTTTCCGAGTACCAGAATACCTTTCCCCGAAGAAGACCAGGGCGCTTTCACCAGGTATTTTCCGGTTTTCATTTTCTGTTCGATCTCTTCGATAGAATAACCTGTCTCCGGAATCACTTCCTTTTCCAGATCAGGAATCAAACCGAACAAACGAATCAACCCTTCCCGGGCTTTCCTGCGGCTATACCACTCTTTTCGTTCCGTCTTCCACTCCTCCCCCATCCCCCGTTCGGCCAGCCAATGGCACATTTTCGGACTCCATCCCCACGGTTCCCCTTTCACCTCTCCCAAAATCCCGGCTTCTGCCTCCTGAATAAAACCGGCCTTCAAATGCAAAGGCTCATAAACCGATGCCATAAATGCCGGATCCGGTAAATTCCTGACTAAGACCCAATCATCTTCCGATTCTCCCAGAAATACAGGTAAAACCGCCAAATCTTCAGCCATGGTCACCACATTAGCCGGAGGCATATAGTATTTACTTCCATTGGCAATCGCCATCTCACAATCCGGATTGAATATCCAAAGCCTTTTCCTGTTTTCCATCGACCTGATCTGTTTCTCCCTGCAAATATAAATAAAACGCCGTTTTTTTCTAAAAAGATCAACCGAAACCCCGGCATAGCTAAACCTTTCTCCGCCGATTAGCGAAAACGAAGTCAGGTTTCGAAATTTCAAGTCAGGACCCAATTTTCACTATGCCCATCAAAGTGGTCGGAGTTATTGTAAAAATGACTCTTTTAAATCACCTCTCCCTTCCTCATTCAGCCCTGTGTTTATTGTGATTTTCATTATAAACCGACGACGACTTATTGTATTTATACCCATATACAAACAACTATATATCAATAAATTGCAATTAAATTTTGCAATCAAATACTTGCTTTTAAAAGATAAAGTCCGTAAGTTTATCCTACAAAAAAGAACCGTTATAATGGAAAAACAAACCGGAAATACCCGATTCATGCAGACCTTTGTTTCTACCGATTGTGTCATATTCGGTTTTGACCGGAATCAACTGCATGTATTACTTGTTGAACGAAACACGCTTTCTGCTAACGAAGGGCATCTGAAATTACCGGGAAGCCTGATCTATCAGGAAGAAGACGCCGATAGTGCAGCCGCGAGGGTACTGAGTGAACTTACAGGTATCAAAAAAATGGTACTGAAACAGTTCAAAAGTTTTACTTCTTTGCAACGGACGTCTAACCCGGCAGACACCCTTTGGTTGCAACAAGAATATCACAATCAGATCGACCGCCTGATTACGATCGCTTATTTGTCTATCTGTAAAATCGACCGGAAATTGCATACGGTATCCAAATACAAAAAAGTTGTTTGGTACCCCGTAAGTGAACTTCCTTCTCTTCCGTTTGATCACAATCAAATTGTCGAAGAAGCTTTACAAGCAATCCGCAATTGGGGGGAGCACGAACCTTCTATCCTGTTCGGATTACTCCCCACAAAATTTACGGCTTCTGCCTTGCGCCATTTATATGAAGCTGTCTATCACAAAAAATGTGATGTCCGTAATTTTCAGAAAAAAATGGCAGGAATGGAATATGTGATTCCTTTAGAAGAAAAGGAACAGAGAGTAGCCCATCGGGCTGCCCGGTTATTTAGATTCGACCGGATATTGTACAAAAAACGTAATGTAAGTATTTAAAATCGATGTAGCCATGTATTTAATAGGTTATGATATCGGCAGCTCTTCCGTAAAAGCTTGCCTGATCGACGCAGTCACCGGACAAATGATTGCCTCTGATTTTTTCCCGAAAACAGAAATGCCCATTTCTGCCAGACACCCCGGTTGGGCGGAACAAGATCCGGAAATGTGGTGGAATAATTTAAAAAAAGCCCACAATTCGGTTATGCAACAGGCCCATATAGCAGGAACTGAGATTAAAGCTATCGGAATATCCTGGCAGATGCATGGCCTGGTATTGGTGAATAAACAACAACAACTCATCCGTCCGTCTATTATCTGGTGTGACAGCAGAGCCGTTCCTTATGGAGAAAAAGCATTTAAGACGATCGGAGAAAAAAAATGCCTGAGGCATTTACTGAATTCTCCGGGAAATTTCACTGCGGCCAAACTAGCCTGGGTGAAAGACCAGGAACCCCGTCTCTACGAAGAGATCGATAAATTGATGTTACCGGGAGACTATATCGCGATGAAACTGACCGGAGAAGTCACGACGACGATCGAAGGGCTTTCAGAAGGAATTTTTTGGGATTTCAAAAGAAAAGAGGTCTCCGGAGAAGTGATGGACTATTTCGGCTTCGACCGGACATTGCTTCCTGAAATCTGTCCGACTTTCGGGAAACAAGGAGAAGTCAGCTCCCGGGCTGCGGCAGAATTAGGTTTAAAGGCTGGTACTCCAATCTGTTACCGTGCCGGAGACCAGCCCAACAATGCCCTGTCATTGAATGTGCTGAATCCAGGAGAGATCGCCTCTACAGCCGGAACTTCCGGGGTCGTTTACGGGGTATTGGGACAAATCAACTACGATCGGGAGTCCCGGGTAAACACTTTCGCTCATGTCAATTACACCCCGGAACAAACCCGTCTAGGGGTATTGTTATGTATAAACGGTACCGGCATTTTAAATTCGTGGCTCCGGAAAAATATACTCTCTGCCGGTATGGGGTATCCGGAAATGAACGTATTAGCAGCCCGTTCTCCTATCGGATCGAAAGGGATTTCAATCATTCCTTTCGGTAATGGGGCTGAACGCATCCTGAAAAATCAGGATATTGGCTGTGCTATTCGTGGCATAAATTTCAATATCCACGAACGTTCCGATATCCTCCGGGCCGCTCAGGAAGGAATCGTCTTCTCTTTTCAATACGGTATGGAAATCATGCAAGAAATGGGGATGCCCCTACAGGTGATCCGTGCCGGTAAAGCGAATATGTTTTTAAGTCCGGTTTTCAGACAAACATTAGCCAGCATCAGCGGAACCATAATCGAACTTTATAACACAGACGGGTCAGCAGGAGCTGCCCGGGGGGCGGGAATCGGTGCCGGAATTTACACTTCTCCTGCCGAAGCTTTCGCCTCTTTGCAATGCACGGACCTGATCGAACCGGAACCGCACAAGCAGGAACAATATGCAGAAGCTTATGCTCGGTGGAAAAAGCATTTAATGAGTTTATAAAATCATTTTAAACCTTAACAATAAAGAATCATGACAACAAAAGAGTATTTCCCCGGGATCGGAAAAATCCCCTTTGAAGGAAAAGAAAGTAAAAATCCCATGGCTTTTCATTATTACAACGCAGAGAAAGTGATCCGTGGAAAGAAAATGAAAGACTGGTTACGATTTTCCATGGCTTGGTGGCATACCCTCTGTGCAGAAGGAGGAGATCAATTCGGAGGAGGAACCAAACGTTTTCCCTGGAATGTTGCCTCCTCCCCTATACAAAGGGCAAAAGATAAAATGGATGCCGGATTCGAGTTTATGCAAAAATGCGGAATCGGGTACTATTGTTTCCACGATATCGATCTGGTAGAAGAAGCCGATACCATCGAAGCCTACGAAGCCAATCTGCAGGAAATAGTTGCCTATGCCCGCAAGAAACAGGCTGAAACAGGGATCAAACTATTGTGGGGAACAGCGAATGTCTTCGGACATGCCCGTTATATGAACGGAGCAGCTACCAATCCCGATTTCGATGTCGTGGCACGGGCTGCTGTCCAAATAAAAAACGCATTGGATGCCACTATCGCCCTCGGAGGTGAAAACTATGTTTTCTGGGGAGGCCGTGAAGGTTATATGTCCCTACTGAATACCGATCAGAAGCGTGAAAAGAACCACCTCGCCCTCCTATTGGCCAAAGCGCGGGATTATGCCCGTAGCCAAGATTTTAAGGGAACATTCCTGATCGAACCCAAACCGATGGAACCGATGAAACACCAATACGACGCAGATACAGAAACGGTAATCGGTTTTCTTAAAGCACACGGCCTCGATAAAGATTTTAAAGTAAATATCGAAGTCAACCATGCCACTCTCGCCGGCCATACGTTCGAACACGAATTAGCCTGTGCTGTCGATGCCGGCATGTTGGGCTCCATCGACGCCAATCGGGGTGATTATCAGAACGGCTGGGATACCGATCAATTCCCGATCGATAACTTCGAATTGGTTCAGGCAATGATACAAATCATCCGGAACGGTGGATTGGGAACCGGAGGAACCAATTTCGACGCTAAAACCCGGCGCAACTCTACGGATTTGGAAGATATCTTCATTGCACACATTGCAGGAATGGATGCTTTTGCCAGAGCGCTTGAAAATGCAGACCGCCTGTTACGCGAATCTCCCCTCTGCAATATGCTCAAAGCACGCTATGCTTCTTTCGATACAGGCGCAGGAAAAGCATTCGAAGAAGGTAAACTTTCGCTGGAAGATCTGCGGGAATATGCGATCGCTCACGGAGAACCCAAACAAACCAGCGGTAAACAAGAACTATACGAAGCAATGATCAATATGTATATTTAACCATTGTCAAGTCGCCAAACTTTTGTAATTTTACATCATTCTGTACAACAGGATAGCTAGTCTATTACCATTGAATGATCTGTTTATGTCAATCGAACTACACAAAATCTACAAACGTAAAAAGAGCGACCGGGACATTTTCCAGGAATTAATGCCCTTCAAAATCAAAGAAATTCTTTTGATCGCCAATTATTATGATGCTTATACCATCGAACGGGAAGGGCAATTCACCGATAAAATCGTGGGGGAATATTTACAGGTCAACCTGTATACCGCCCCCCGTTTTACTTCTGTCGCCAGCGAAGCAGAAGCCCTGAAGATTTTGTCCGAAAGGCATATCGACCTGATCATCCTGATGGCCGGTCTGGACAAACAAACTCCTTTGGTCATCAGCCGTCATCTGAAAGATTTGTATCCGAATATCTGTCAGCTGATGCTGGTAAACAACAATTCGGACCTGGCCTATTTTCATACTATAGAAGATCGGTTGTACGAATCTATCGAAAGGTTGTTCGTCTGGAACGGTTCCACCAAGATATTCCTGGTCATGGCCAAATACATCGAGGATAAAATGAACCTCGACCGGGACACCCATTTGGGAGATATCCGGGTAATCCTATTGGTCGAAAACTCGATCCGGTATTATTCCCGTTATTTGCCTTTACTTTATACTGAGGTCATGACACAAACTCAGGAACTCATTTTCTCAGAACCTCAGGACAATGATATGAGTATTGTGATGAAAATAAGGGTAAGACCGAAAGTAATATTAGCAACCAACTATGAAGAGGCAGTATACGTTATCGATCATTACCGGGAAAATCTGATCGGAGTCATATCGGATGTGCGCTATAAACGGAATGGAGAGGAAGATGAAGAAGCCGGAATCGAATTGATCCGCTATGTCAAGCGAACCGGAGCGTATATTCCCTGTATGCTTCAAAGCCAGGAGATAGAAAATACAGTAAAAGCAGAAGAGTTGCATGCTGCTTTTATTAATAAAAATTCCCCGACTCTGGCTCATGATATCCAGGATTTTATCAAAGGATATCTGGGATTCGGAGATTTTATTTTCCGGAACAAAAACGGAGAACCGATCGACAGAGCCACTTCGATAGAAGAATTTAAACAAAAACTGCTGAGCATCCCGGATGAATCTTTGATATACCACTCCATTCGCAACGGTATTTCCACCTGGTTAATGGCCCACCGGGAAATTACTTTAGCGAAACATCTGAAAAGATACCGGTTTGAAGATTTCCCTACTCCGGCCGAAATGCGGCAATTCATCCTACGGGTATTCGAAGCGGCAGAACTGAAAAAAATCAAAGGGCGGATCATCAATTACAACCCCAAATTAGTCGATTCGAACCGTTACATCACCCGTTTAGGTAAAGGTTCCTTCGGAGGTAAAGGCCGGGGAATGGCTTTCCTGTCCAATTTTATCGAAAACGTCGATTTTAAGAAGCTGATCCCGAAACTAAAGATAGAAATTCCGAAAACGGCGATCATCGGTGTGGATGAATTTGATAACTTCATAGATAACAATGGGTTGAGTCGGATTATTTATAGTGATGAAAGTTACGAAGAAGTGAAAGCGGCCTTCATAGCGGCTCCCTTATCTCAAAAACTCAGGGACAAGCTCCGCTCCTACCTGGAAGTGATGCGTAAACCCTTGGCCGTACGCTCGTCCGGTTTGTTCGAAGATTCGCTCAGTCAGCCTTTTGCAGGTGTTTATTCTACGTATTTGATTCCCAATAACCACCCCGATATCGAACGCCGGATCGACGATCTCGAAACTGCCGTAAAACTGGTGTATTCATCGATATTCACCGATAGTTCGAGAGCTTACTTTCACGCGATCGACTGTATGATCGAAGAAGAAAAAATGGCGGTAATCCTCCAGGAGGTAGTAGGAAACGAATACAACGGAAAATATTATCCCAACATCAGTGGAGTCGCCCAATCCTATAACTTCTATCCTTTTTCTTACATTAAACCGGAAGATGGATTTGCAGTCATAGCACTGGGCCTTGGAGCATATGTGGTGGGGGGAGAAAAGACCTATCGTTTTTGTCCCCGTTATCCCAAATTGCAACTGGCCTCTATCCAGGATATGGCCCGGGATTCGCAAAAATATTTTTATGCCATAGACATGATCCATCCGGACTACAATCTGGTGAAAGACGGTGAAGATGCCGCTATCCGATCTTATGACTTGAAAGCGATAGAAGAAGACGGTAATTTACAGCATTGTGCTTCGGTCTACGATTTTATGAACGACCGCATAGGTTTCGATTTCAGTGTACGTGGCCCCCGGATTGTCAACTTTCCGGACATACTGCAATACGACTATATTCCTCTGGCTTCGACCCTGGATATACTGCTGGATATTTTCTCCCAGGCGATGGGAGCTCCCGTCGAAATGGAATTTGCAGTCAATCGGGAAAACAAAGAATGGAAATTTTATGTCCTGCAGATCAAACCCCTGATCAAAAATGAATATCATATGGATATCGACAAAGAAAATATCGATATGAGTAAAGCGATCTTACGGGCCGACAAAGGAATGGGCAACGGGAAAATCACCGACATTCAGGATCTGATTTATGTCGATCCCCGACATTTCGACCGCTTGCGCACCGAACAGATGGCCGAAGAAGTGAAATTTTTCAATGAAAAATTAAAAGCCACCGACACCCCCTATATCCTGATCGGACCGGGACGTTGGGGAACACGGGACAAATTGACCGGCATTCCTGTATTGTGGTCGGATATTTCTAAAGCCAGGATTATCGTCGAACAAGGATTAAGGGATTTCCCCCTGGACGCTTCGCTGGGGTCCCATTTCTTTCACAATGTGACTTCCATGAATGTCGGATACTTTGCCGTACCTTACGAATCGGACAGCTCCTTCATCAATTACGACATTATTCGAAATCAGCAATTGATCGAAGAAAAAGAATTCGTCCGCCACGTCCGGTTTGCCAAACCCGTAACGGTCTATATGGATGGCAAAAAACAGACTTCTGTAATCGTAGAATAGCCTTACCGGTAAAAAGGGAGCCGGACAGATAAAACAGCAACAACGAATAAAACGATGCAATCCAGTTTTAAACCGTTACTCCTGTTTTAACTGTCGGCACCGTTTTATCTACCGGCTAAAAGCCGCTATCCGTTTTATTCAACCGTAACTGATTTCGCCAGGTTTCTGGGTTGATCCACGTTGCGTCCTTTATTAACGGCAATGTAATAAGCCAGCAATTGCAAAGGGATGGAAGCTACTAAAGGAGCAAAAGGTTCCAACACATGAGGTACTTCGATGCAATAATCGGCAATATCGTGTACCAACTGGTCGCCTTCACTGACAATAGCGATTACTTTTCCTTTCCGGGCTTTGATTTCCTGTATATTACTAATGGTCTTTTCGTATATACTATCGGTAGTTGCAATAGCTACTACCGGCATTTCTGCATCGATAAGTGCTATAGGTCCATGTTTCATTTCGGCAGCAGGATATCCCTCGGCATGGATATAAGAAATCTCTTTCAATTTCAATGCTCCTTCCAAAGCGGCCGGATAGTTATAGCCACGTCCCAGATAAATGAAATTACGGGCATAAGTAAATATCTTAGATAATTCCTTTACCGGCTCGGCATTTTTCAAAACCATAGAAATCTTTTCAGGTATACCCTGCAACTCTTTTACCATTTCTTCGAAACGAGCTTGGGTAATAGTCCCTTTCTGCTGAGCAATAGTCAAGGCCAACATCGAAAGTACGGTTACCTGGCCGGTAAAAGCCTTGGTGGAAGCCACGCCGATCTCAGGTCCGACATGAATATAAGAACCCGAATCCGTAGCCCGGGCAATCGAAGAACCGACTACATTACAGATGCCGTAGATAAATGCCCCTTTCGATTTCGCCAGCTCTATCGCAGCCAGGGTATCGGCCGTTTCTCCCGACTGGGATATGGCGATCACGATATCTCCCGGATGGATCACCGGATTCCGGTAACGAAATTCCGACGCATATTCCACTTCAACAGGGATACGGCACAAATCTTCGATCAAATGTTCGCCGATCAAAGCAGCATGCCAGGAAGTACCACAGGCAACAATTACAATCCGGTTGGCATTCAGGAATTTATCCCGATTATCGATTACGCCGGAAAGTACCACACTATTTCCTCCTACATTGATTCTGCCCCGGATACAATCCTGTAAAGTACGAGGTTGTTCATAAATCTCTTTCAACATAAAGTGGGGATAACCTCCTTTTTCCAACTGGCTTAAGTTCATAGCCAGCTTTTTTATCTCAGGAGTGATTTCCACATTATTCAAATCCACTACTTTCAAAGGCTCTCCCCTACGAATCACCGCAATCTCTTCATCATTGAGGTAAACGACCTTATCCGTATATTCCACAATAGGCGTAGCATCCGAAGCTAAAAAAAACTCATCCATACCGATTCCGACAACCAAGGGGCTACTTTTACGGGCAGCTATGATCTCGTTGGGATTGCTTTTGTCCATCAATGCAATCGCATAAGCACCGATCACCTGATGCAAAGCCAACTGTACACCTGTACATAGATCCACCTGGTTGGTACGCATAATATACTCTACTAAATACACGATGACTTCGGTATCCGTATTACTGCGAAAAATATATCCTTTATTTTCCAATTCGGCCCGTAACACCGTATAGTTCTCGATGATACCGTTATGGATCAGGGCCAGATTTTTCGATTGGGAATAATGGGGATGTGCATTTACATCATTAGGTTCCCCGTGAGTAGCCCAACGAGTATGGGCTATACCGATACAACCCGATATATCTTTCGACTCGGCAAAACGCTCCAGATCAGCCACCTTGCCCTTCGTCTTATAAACATTCAATTCTTGATTATCCGAAATCAAGGCAATACCTGCGCTGTCGTATCCACGATATTCAAGACGATGCAAACCTTTGATCAGAATAGGATAAGCTTCTTTAGTTCCTATATAACCTACTATTCCACACATAAATTTTTATTTTAGCCCCTTAGGCTTATTTCTATTTTCCATAAATTCGGAAACAAAAATATAATATCGATAGCAAAGTAGGTTGGGTAGTAACATTTTTTTACAACATTTTAAACTTTATACATGTTTTATTACTTTCATAAAGCAGCGCTGACAATCGAATTCCAATCGGAACCGATGTTTGTCGTTGACCAGAAAAAGCGGAAATTCCAAATCTTTGTTTTTCTGCATTTTTCGGCAACGTCCTAATTCATACAACAGGCAATAACGGGTATGCATTAAATCTTTTTCCCCCGACTGAAATCCCGATTTCTCAAAACATGCTCCGACAACAGGTACCCCACAAGCTTCATAGAAATTTTTCGCTCCCTGATTAGCAATATTATAGTGCCAATCGGCTTCAACGGGAACAGAAGTCAGGGGCTTCCTATGTCCCGGTAACATTTTCTCCCGCCGGGCTTCTCTGGCCTCTATCAATTCTTCCAATAATTTCCGACGTAATGCATTGGCCGCTGCTGCCGGAATAAATAAGACCTCTTCGCCGTTCAAATCTACACTCTCACACTCAAAATCGGAATCTCCGCATTTCAGGAGTTGTTGTTTGAGGCGTTCTGCCTGCTGAGGATTCTGTGCCTTTTCAAAAGTTTCTTCCGAGCGTAAAATCACTTGTACGCCATCTTCGTCGGTCACTTCCAGCCATAAACAGCGATCCGCTGTCCATGCTTTTATTTTTATCCGGATCTTCCGTACGGATTTCACTTTGTCCAAACGGATATTAAAGCGATGATCGTAATTCCGGAACAATTCGGTCCCCGGCCGGAGCTTTACCGTTTCATTACAAACAATCCGGTTTCCCACAGCTTCATTGACCTTTATCCCTTTCAATCCGCCCTGCTCCAAATAGCATAATCCGTCTCCGTTCGCCAACTCCCCGATAGCATCCAAAATAATAGTATTTCCCTTTATTTCTTTAACTATCCCTATCTTTTTTCCCATCGATTTCGGCGTATCCATATTGACTAATCCCCTGTGCCGTCCCCTGATAAAATAATCGGAACTTCCCCGGCTGAAACTCCGCTCAGGATCTGCTTCGAATGCCGACAGGATATGTCCGGAACCACTCCGCACAATGCCGGGGTGGTTCCCGATCAGCGAAGAATAATAATTCGTAACATTCGCCACATAATTCTCATCCTTCAGGCGCCCTTCTATTTTAAACGAATCGACTCCGGCTTCTATTAAATCATCGATATAAGAAGAAAGATTCAAATCTTTGAGAGACAATACATATTTATCTCTAATCAACTTTTTCCCACTGTTATCTTCGACAGTCCATTTCATCCGGCAAGGCTGCGCACATTCGCCCCGGTTAGCCGAGCGGCCGAACATATATTGAGAGAGATAACATTGTCCGCTCAGACTGACACACAAAGCCCCGTGTATAAACACTTCCAGTTCGGCTTTCACCTCTTTCCGGATCTCCCGGATTTGCTCCAACGAAAGCTCCCGGGCCAATACAATCCGTTGAAATCCCAGCTGATCTAAAAACTTAATTCGTTCGAGTTCATAATTGTGCATCTGTGTGCTGGCATGCAAACAAATCGGGGGCAGATCCATATTCAATATGCCCGGATCCTGAATGATCAAAGCATCGACCCCGATCGCGTACAATTGCCGGATCATTTTTTCCGCTTCGGCCAACTCCGAATCATACAATATTGTATTCAGGGTAACGAATACCCGGCAATAAAAACGATGGGCATACCTCACCAAAGTCCCGATATCTTCAAGACTGTTGGCTGCAGCTTTACGGGCCCCGAAAGCAGGTGCCCCGATATATACCGCATCGGCCCCATTATCGATAGCGGCCTTACCGACAACAAGATCCCTGGCCGGAGATAATAATTCTACTTTTTGCATATGTTCCTCTTTCGACTAGAACGGCTCATTCCTTCCCTGTAGAAGCGATGCGATTTATTTCAATTCCAGTTCAGGCCACTTATCCCCCTCAACCACAGGTAATTCCAACAGACGACAATCCGGGAAATGTTCATCCAGATATTGCCGGATAATGGTAATCGAGTCATTCTTGATCCACTCACTGTCGTTGGGAAAGTCGTTATAAACGACGTAAGCTACCTCGATACCGCGTAGACGACACAATTCAAGACTCATCAGGGTGTGGTTGATACTGCCCAATTTTGACGACGACACCAATATCAACGGATGTTTATATTCCTGGATATAATCGATCGTCAGATACTGCCGGCTGACAGGCACATACAACCCACCGGCCCCCTCGAGCAATACGACATCGTAAGCGGCAGCTAATTTTTCTGTAGACCGATGAATCCGCTCTACATCGATTTCTACCCGGTCGATCTCGGCTGCCAAATGAGGCGAAGACGGGTAAGTCATGACATAAGGACAGGTCGTACCGTCTCTATCTACTTCCTGAGGAGGAATCCCCATAATTTCCCGGTGTTTCAGTATATCTTCCGAAATACCGACACATCCGGTCTGAATAAACTTCTGAGTGATCACATGCACTCCTTTTTGTAACAACGTCCGGGCTATTACTCCCGTAACGATCGATTTTCCGGCATCTGTATCGATCCCGCTAATAAAATATACAGCCATGTTTCAACTTATAACTTTATCTTACCACAAACTCCCCCTTATAGGTCTGTTTCAATTCATTCGGACAAAAATATAAAATTCAAGCTGAAATCAATTTTATTTTTAACAGATTGTTTCTAATTTCGCACGTATAATAACCAAGATTCTAAATTGAGAACACATGAAAATCAGAAATCTTTTTGTTATGTTATTGCTTGGTGGAAGTCTGATCTTCTCAGGCAGTGTTTTTACAGGGTGTGCCAGCTGGAGTAATACAGGTAAAGGTGCTGCCATCGGTGCCGGAAGTGGTGCTGCCTTAGGTGCAGGAATCGGAGCTCTCGCCGGAAAGGGTAAAGGAGCTGCCATCGGTGCTGCAGTAGGCGCTGCCGTCGGTTCAGGAACCGGAGCTTTAATCGGTCGCCGGATGGACAAACAAAAAAAAGAACTGGAAGCGATCGAAGGAGCTAAAGTCGAGTCTGTACAGGATGTCAATAACCTGCAAGCCATAAAGGTAACCTTCGACAATGGTATCCTTTTCGCCACCAATAAGAGCGAACTTAGTCCGGCTTCCAGAGAAGCCTTGACGAAATTCGCCACTTCCCTGAAAAATTCTCCGGATACGGACGTGACCATCTACGGTCATACCGACAATACCGGTACCCGTGCAGTAAACGAACGCATTTCTAAAGAACGTGCAGATGCCGTCGCTAACTTTCTGGTAGGCCAGGGAATCAGCCGTTCCCGTTTGACGACCGAAGGCCTTGCATTCGATCAGCCTGTGGCCGATAACAGCACTGCCGAAGGACGGGCACAGAACCGGAGAGTAGAAATATATATCACGGCGAATGCCGACATGATCAAGAAAGCTGAATCCGGACAACTCAACTAATTCTTTTGAATTTTTAATAAAAAGAAGTGATCCCCAAAGTCAAAAATTTGACTTTGGGTGATTAGTCCAATATAAATCGACAAACCTCCGGCTTCGATCAATAAGTATGAATCAAAACCGGAGGTTTATAATTAAAATTCCCGAAGAACTCGCACCTGTGGCTTGCAAAGCCAGAGAACGTGTCAAAAAAAATTATTCCGACAAAATAGCAGCCAAAGCAATCGAATTCAATTTCGTTTCAACACTATCTCCACGCGAAGACAATACACTCGGAACTTTTGCTCCGACCAGTACTGCTCCCTGTTTAGAATGCCCTAATTTCGTATTGGTTTTATAAAATACATTCCCGGATTCCAGATTGGGAAAAATCAAACAATCCGCATCTCCGGCAACTACCGACTGCATTTTCTTTATTTCGGCAGCTTCTTTATCGACAGCTACATCCAAAGCCATCGGCCCCTCGATTATGCACCCTGGGATCTGTCCCCGCTCTCCCATTTTCGACAAGATGGCAGCATCGACCGTAGACTGCACTTTAGGCAAGACCTGTTCCGTCGGAGCGATCATCGCTACTTTCGGTTTTTCAACTCCCAAAGCTCTCGCAGTAATCGTCACATATTTGATCATAGAAATTTTCTGATTCAAATCGGGACAAGGAATCACAGCCACATCACTAACAGTCAATAATTTATGATAAGACGAGCATTCCATCACCACCACATGCGACAGAATTGCATTGGGCGCTACCAATCCCCGTTCCTTATTTAAGATCGCCCGCATATATTTATCGGTACTCACCAATCCCTTCATGATAACATCGGCTTCACCGTTTCGGATCATTTCGACAGCCGCTTCAGCTCCCCGGACATCATTCGGTTCATGGACAATTTTAAAACACGATTCATCATAACCGTTTTCTTTACACACTCCTTGAATAGTCTCCGTATCCCCTACCAATATTCCTTCCACCAATCCGGCTTTTACTGCCATATACACAGCTTCTATAGAATGACTATCATTAGCAAAAGCAACCACTAAACGCTTTTTACGGGTATATCCTTTCAATACCTCATAAATATCGCTGATCTTTTCAATTTTCATAGTTCAAACTGTTATTTAGTTGTAATCTGAAACAAAAATACATATTAAAATTTAAAACCAAAAGATTACTGCACATTTTATTATAATGTGTGCAATTTTCATACCAAACCTGTTTTCTCTTTAAAAAACTTTTTTCTCCAGCTGCTAATCCTGAATCTTTATTATCTTTGTCATTGCATTTACCAGTCTGCAGGTGGCCTCGCTAAAACAAAATATTACAGCCCTTTATTTGATTAAGGTATCCAAGTGGTTTACCTTGATTATGCCTATTATCGTATTATTTTACGAAGAAAATGGATTGGGCTTAAAGGATATCTTCCTTTTAAAAAGTGTCTACTCGATTGTTCTGGTTAGTCTCGACATCCCGACGGGTTATCTGGCCGATGCCTGGGGACGGAAAAATTGTTTGATTACGGGTTGTATCGTCGCTTTCGGAGGCTACATCTGTTATTCGCTATCCTCTACTTTCTATGCATTTTTTATTGCCGAGATCCTGCTGGGAATAGGCCAAAGTTTGGTTTCCGGCGCCGATTCGGCTCTTTTATACGACACGATGCTTCATTACGACCGGGAAAACGAATACCTGAAATATGAAGGTAAAGTAACGATGATCGGGAATTTTTCGGAAGCCTTCGCGGGTATTTTCGGCGGACTGTTAGCCACATTTTCGCTCCGTCTGCCTTTCTACTGTCAGATTTTGATTGCCTTTATCGGTATTCCGGCAGCTTTGACTTTACAGGAATTCAATGTCAAAACCAAAATTGTCAATCCTTTAGCCAATATCTGGAAAATCATTCGATATTCGCTATTTACGAATAAAAGCCTTTGCTACGACATTATGTTCTCCGGCATTATCGGAGCGGCAACCCTGACTATGGCCTGGTTCGTACAACCGGTATTGATGAAAATAGAACTTCCGACCGCGCTTTTCGGTATCGTGTGGACAGTATTGAACCTCACTGTAGGCATAGCTGCCTTATATTCGGACAAACTCAACCGCAAGCTGGGAGAAAACCGGACATATACCCTTATTCTGATACTCATCGCCGGAGGTTATCTGGCCGTCTCTTTCTGCCTGAATTATTTCAGTTTATTTTTATTCTTCCTCTTTTATATCGTACGCGGATTCGCCACTCCTATTCTTAAAGGATATATCAATCGCCAGACCTTCTCGGAGATGCGTGCCACCGTCCTGTCGATCCGGAATTTCATCATCCGCCTGATTTTCGCCACGATGGCTCCTTTTATCGGTTGGTTGAATGACTCGATTTCCCTGGCCTTCGCCCTTCAGATCACCGCCCTTATTATTTTTGTCCCCGGCCTGATATTTCTGATATTACAATGGAATAAAAAGTAAATTACTATCTCCGTTAAAGCGGACTTGCCACAACGGCGTCCCCCGGAACCGTAATGATCTTATTACGGTTGATCGGTAGCTTTATATCCCGCTCAATCACATCAAACGGAATTTCACGTTGTCAGATAGCAATAAGAGATTTTTTATAAAACAAAGGTAAAAATGGTTTCCTAAATTTCAGGAAACAAATGCATCCATATTTCCTTAAAAACAGGAAACATTAAGCAGATTCTACGATATTTACAGAGTTGTCTGGGTTAAATCGTATCTGATCCTAAATAATAAAAAATTTAAAACGTTTGTTTCCATCTCTTTTTCTATTATCTTTGAACCGGATTTTCAGAAGGGGTGCCTTAATATTACGGGCTGAGATTATACCCAATAACCTGATCCGGGTAATGCCGGCGTAGGTAGAGTGAGCAAAATTTCATTTTTTAAAATTATTCCCCCTTTCAGATGGTCCGCTAAACCTAAAACAGTAGATCATGCATATTTTTATCAACGACGTAGCTACGGAATGCCCCGAAAACAGCACTATTTTACAGGTACTGACCCAACAAGACATTTCTCCCCTAAACATCGCCATTGCCTTGGACAATACGGTCGTACCTAAAGCACAATGGGAAACGACATTGGTTCGGGACGGTTCGCAACTACTCATTATCAAAGCGGTACAGGGAGGATAAACCGACTTTCCTAATTAATAATCAGTATATTAAAATCAGAATCTAATCATAATGGAAAATTTCGAAATCACTTCAGGCCCACTACCGGGTTCCGAAAAAATTTACGTAACAGGCTCCCGGTCGGATATCCGGGTTCCGATGCGGAAAATCAAATTATCCCCTACCGTCGATCTGGATGGCAGTAAGATTGAAAATGAAGATGTCGTCGTATACGATACTTCCGGTCCTTATACAGATACGAATTATACTGTCGATCTGCAAAAAGGTCTTCCTAAACTGAGAGAAAACTGGATCGAGGAACGCCAGGATACCGTTAAATTAGAGGGACTCAGTTCGGAATACGGCAGAATGAGGCAGGAAGACAAAAGTCTGGATTCTCTTCGCTTCGAACATGTAAATACCCATCCGCGAATCGCCCGCGAAGGGGCTCAGGTATCCCAATTATACTATGCCCGTCAGGGAATCATTACCCCGGAAATGGAGTATATCGCTATCCGGGAAAATCAATTGGCAGACCGAATCCGGGAAAAATATAAAAAAGAAAAAGGCGAATCGTTCGGTGCTCATATTCCCGATTATATCACTCCCGAATTTGTCCGGCAGGAAGTGGCTGCCGGCAGGGCCATTATTCCGGCCAACATCAATCATCCGGAATGCGAGCCGATGATTATCGGCCGGAACTTTCTGGTAAAAATCAATGCCAATATCGGTAATTCGCCGGTAACTTCTTCGATTGCCGAGGAAGTCGAAAAAGCAGTATGGGCATTCCGCTGGGGAGCCGATACGATCATGGACCTGTCGACCGGAAAGAATATACACGAAACCAGGGAATGGATTATCCGCAATTCACCGGTACCCGTAGGTACGGTTCCTTTATACCAGACCCTGGAGAAAGTCGGCGGGAATGTTGAAAAACTCAATTGGGAGATTTTCCGGGATACCCTGATCGAACAAGCCGAACAAGGAGTAGACTATTTTACCATTCACGCCGGCTTGCGTTGGAAACATGTGCCTCTGACCTTGAAACGCCTTACCGGCATTGTTTCCCGGGGAGGTTCGATCATGGCACATTGGTGTACGACCCACAAACAGGAAAGCTTCATTTACGAACATTTCGAAGAGATCTGCCAGATTCTGGCTAAATATGATGTCGGTATTTCCTTGGGAGACGGCCTGCGTCCCGGTTGTATCGCCGATGCCAACGACACGGCTCAGATCGAAGAATTGAAGACACTGGGCGAACTCTGCCAAACTGCCTGGAAATACAATGTACAGGCGATCATCGAAGGTCCGGGACATGTACCCATGCAAAAGATCAAGGAAAATATGGACCTGCAATTGAAATACTGCCGGGAAGCTCCCTTCTATACCCTGGGACCGCTGGTAACCGATATCGCTCCCGGTTACGATCACATCACTTCAGCTATCGGCGGAGCGATGATCGGCTGGTTCGGTACCGCTATGTTGTGTTATGTTACTCAAAAAGAACATCTCGGCTTACCGAACCGTGACGATGTTAAAGAAGGAGTGATCACGTTCAAACTGGCAGCCCATGCAGCCGATTTAGCCAAAGGCCATCCGGCCGCTTATTTCCGGGATTATGCCATGAGTAAAGCCCGCTTCGAATTCCGCTGGAAAGATCAGTTTCACCTGGCACTCGATTCGGAAAAAGCGATAAAATTCCACGATGAAACCCTACCGGACGAAGGCCACAAGGAGGCACATTTCTGTTCCATGTGCGGTGAACATTTCTGCTCCATGCGGGCCAGTAAAAAACTAAGGGAAAAAATCAGCCAGGAAAATAAATAATAAAGGTCTCGAGCCGCGAAACAGTTATTTATGAAAATAATCGTCATTACTTCACCCACTCCGGTCAAAGACGAAGCAGCCATTTGTAATCATCTCTTTACACACGGCCTGAAGTACCTGCATTTAAGAAAACCGGGTGCTTCAGCCGAAGTGTATGAAAGATTTATCCGGCAGATTTTCCCTGTCTACCGGAACAGGATCGTACTTCACGAGCATTATGAATTAGTGAAAAAATATCGGTTGCACGGAATACATTTAAAGTATCCACAAGCGAATGAATATATCTACTATATTCAGCAATATGCTGTGAGTATCTCTTGTCACCGTGTGGATGAAATCCGGCAACTTCCTTTCCGTCCTGCCTATTGTTTTCTGAGTCCTATTTTCGATAGTATCTCCAAAACGGGATACCGGAGCCGATTCGGGCAATTACCGGACTTATCGGACATCGATTGTCCTGTGATCGCCTTGGGAGGCCTCGAGCCTGATAAAACCGGCTTATGCCGCCGAGCCGGTTTCGAAGGAATCGCCGTTTTAGGGTACCTTTGGAATAATCCCGATGAAGCTATCGAAAGATACATCCGCCTGAAAACTCCATTCGTACTCAGTATCGCAGGGTTCGATCCCTCCTCGGGTGCAGGAATCGGTGCCGATTTGAAAACTTTCGAAGCCACGGGAAGTTATGGATTGGGCGTTTGTTCGGCTCTGACTTTTCAAAATGAAGACACTTTTACCGGAGTACATTGGACCGCCTGGGAGGATATCAAAAAACAATGTGACTTATTATTGCAAAAGTACAATGTCGAATTTCTGAAAATCGGACTGATCGAAAGTTTCGAAATCCTGGACCGGTTATTGGATTATTTGCTCGATCAGGACAAACGACTCAAAATAATCTGGGACCCTATCCTGAAAGCCAGTGCCGGTTTTTCATTTCACCGGTATACCCCCGAAGATCAGGAAAGACTAAAACGCATCCTTGACCGTGTTTATCTTATCACCCCGAATACGGACGAACTTTACCGATTATTCGGAGAAGGAATCACTCCCGATCGGTTACAAATCGTCTGTCGGGATCACCACCTGAATATCCTCTGGAAAGGAGGACACAACGCTGGAGTGGATGCTACCGACGTCCTATTCCAACCCGACCGGACGACTAATTTCTCGGTTCCCCGTAGTCGGTACACCAAACACGGAACCGGTTGTACCCTATCGTCGGCCCTCCTGTCAGCCCTGGCTCAAGGAGATGCCCTAGCTACTTCCTGTAATAAAGCACAGCTCTATGTATCCCGCTTTATCGAAAGCAACAACAGCCTGTTAGGTTATCATTGCATTGGAAAATATACTCCCGACTCAAAGCCCTGGCTCGGTGAATTGTCTTTGCAGTATATCACCGCTCCCAAAGAAGGGATGACCCTCTGCGAGCAGGTTGAAGCGGTCTGTCAGGGAGGAATGCGCTGGATTCAACTCCGCATGAAAGGAGCCTCCCTCGCTGAAATGCTCTGTGAAGGGAAAAAGGTAAAAGAGATTTGCCGGCGTCACCGGGCACTCTTTATTATCAACGATCGGGTCGACGTCGCCCGTTTACTGGAAGCCGACGGTGTGCACCTAGGCAAAGAGGATATGGATCCATGGGAAGCCAGGCGGATACTGGGCCCCGGTAAGATCGTCGGTGCCACTTGTAACACCTGGGATGACATCCTGCTCCGGCAAAAACAGCAGGTCGACTATATCGGTCTGGGGCCTTATGCTTTTACCACAACGAAAGAGAAACTCAGTCCGGTCCTCGGATTGGAAGGTTACCGGTTTCTATTGGGCCGAATGCAGGAAAATAAGATTTCGATTCCGGTCTTCGCTATCGGCGGAATAACGGAAACCGATATTCCGCCGCTAATGCAAACAGGTATTCAGGGAATCGCTTTATCGGGCCTGATCAAAAATAGTCCTGACCTAAAAAGGCAAACAATAAAAATATTAAATTTATTAAATTCATAAACCATGGAAACACTCAAAATTGCAGATAAAACCTTTACTTCCCGCTTATTCACCGGAACCGGAAAATTCTCTTCCAATCAAGTGATGGAAGAAGCGATAATCGCTTCTGAAAGTCAATTGGTTACCGTAGCCATGAAACGGATCCGGATGGAAGATAAGAACGACGATATGTTAAAGCACATTCTCCGTCCAGGTGTACAATTATTACCCAACACCTCCGGCGTACGGGATGCCAAGGAAGCCATTTTTGCCGCTCAATTATCCCGGGAAGCTTTCGGTACCAACTGGCTGAAACTGGAAATTCATCCCGATCCCCGCTATCTGCTGCCCGATCCGGTAGAAACCCTGAAAGCCACCGAAGAACTGGCTAAGCTGGGGTTTATTGTACTTCCTTACTGTCAGGCCGACCCGGTATTGTGTAAACGTCTGGAAGATGCCGGAGCCGCAACGGTGATGCCTTTAGGAGCACCTATCGGTACGAATCAGGGGTTACAAACCCGTGAATTTTTACGTATCATCATCGAACAAAGCAATATTCCGGTAGTCGTGGATGCCGGTATCGGTGCTCCCAGCCATGCTGCAGAAGCGATGGAATTAGGAGCAGATGCAGTACTTGTAAACACAGCGATAGCCGTCGCAGGCAATCCGGTGGAAATGGCCAAAGCTTTTAAGGTAGCCGTCGAAGCCGGACGGATGGCTTATGAGGCCGGACTAGCCGGAAAAAGTATCGCTGCCGAAGCAAGCAGTCCTCTGACCGCTTTCTTGAAATAAACAGACAATCCGATTTAATTTTAATAATATGTTTTCGGAAGAACTTGAAAAATATTCCTGGGAAGAAACGACCCGGGAAATCTACTCTAAAACAGCCGCCGATGTAGAACTGGCTTTAAGTAAAAGCCAGTTGGCCATCGACGATTTTATGGCCCTGATTTCTCCGGCTGCAGAGAAATACCTGGAACCGATGGCCGCATTAAGCCAAAAATATACCTTACAAAGATTCGGGAAAACCATATCGATGTATATCCCCTTGTATATCACTAATTCGTGTACAAATTTCTGTGTCTATTGCGGATTCAATCACAACAATCCCCTCAAACGGGTCATCCTCAATGAGGAAGAGATTCTCAATGAATTGCATGCTATCAAAAAACTGGGAAATTTTGAAAATTTATTGATCGTTACAGGGGAGAATCCGAAGGAGGCCGGTGTCGACTATCTGGAACGCGCATTGCAGTTGGCCCATCCTCTTTTTGCTAACCTTTCTATTGAAGTAATGCCTCTGAAAGCAGAAGATTATAAACGTCTTACGCATTCAGGATTAAATGGAGTGGTTTGTTTTCAGGAGACCTATAACCGGGCACGCTATAACGTTTATCATCCGAAAGGCATGAAATCCAAATTCGACTGGCGGGTCAACGGTTTCGACCGTATGGGGCAAGCCCATGTACACAAAATCGGTTTGGGAGTTTTAATCGGTCTGGAGGAATGGCGTACGGATGTAACTATGATGGCCCGCCACCTGCGTTACCTGCAAAAACATTACTGGCAAACCAAATACAGCGTCAATTTTCCACGGATGCGTCCTTCGGAAGGCCATTTCCAGCCTAATGTTATCCTGGAGGACCGTGCCTTGGCCCAATTGATCTTCGCTTTCCGTATATTCGACCATGATGTCGATATCTCGATTTCTACCCGGGAAGGGGCCGAGTTCCGCAATAATATGCTCCCTTTGGGTATTACTTCCCTGAGTGCCGGATCGAAAACCGAACCCGGAGGGTATTTCACTTATCCTCAGGCTCTGGAACAATTCCACATCAGTGACGAACGCACTCCTGAGGAAGTTGCCGACAGTATACGTCAAAAAGGATACGAACCGGTATGGAAAGACTGGGACGGATGGATGTAATTCAACCGGAATTACATCCCCAATACCAGATAAATAATCGACTATGGGAGAAAAAGAACGCTATGCCAGGCATTTGATTTTGGAAGAAATCGGAGAGACTGGACAAGAAAAATTGAAACGGGCGAAAGTATTGGTTGTAGGAGCCGGCGGATTAGGTTCCCCCGTCTTACTCTATTTGACTGCTGCCGGAATCGGCCGGATCGGTATACTCGACAATGATATAGTCTCGGAGAGTAATCTTCAACGTCAGATTCTCTACGATACCCAATGTTTAGGAGCCCTGAAGGTCGAAGTCGCTGCCCGGAAGCTTCAGGCTTTAAATCCCTATACAACTATTGTACCCTACGCTCAGCGGCTGACTTCGGAAAACACTTTTATCATCGCTGAATACGATCTGGTAATAGACGCAACCGATAATCTGCCTTCCCGTTACCTGATCGACGAAGCCTGCGTCCGATACGGTAAACCGTTCGTTTATGGAAGTATTTGTGAGTTTAAAGGTCAGGTTTCCGTTTTTAATTACCAGGGAGGTCCTACTTACCGTGACCTTTACGAATACCATGATGCTATCGCTGAGTTTCAGCAACCACAAGGCGTCATCGGCGCATTACCGGGAGTCGTCGGTTCGATCCAGGCTAATGAAGCCATCAAGCTTATCCTGGGAAGCCAGGATACTCTTTCCGGCAAATTACTGCTGATCGATCTGTTGAAAGGCAGTTTCCAAACCATGAACTTTATAAACTAAAAAAGGGACTTGTTTCCAAGCCCCTTTTCTCCCCTTTTCTCAAGTATTATTTCATATATAACTTCAGTTCGACAGGTTGTTCGCCCAGTTTTACCTCCACTTCCTTCATCTTTCCGGCTTCATTTGCATATTTCACCGTATAGGTTTGATTTTTCTCTAACATAAAGGTGAGCACATCATTCATATCCTGAGTCGGTCCGGCAGTACGCCCGCCTCCCATTTGCAATTTACCGCAAAAAATATCCAGATTGGCAGCCACCCGGTCCTCCGAGTTCTGTACACAGGCATTATCTGTAAACATCATAATTCTCAACGGAACATGGTTACCATCCGCAGAGATCGTTTCCAGATGCGATTTATATAGATCGGTATAGAAATCAGTTACATTCGCAGCAGGTACATAACGAATATTCTCATCCCATACCAAAGGGAAATAGGTTCCGGTCGGTTTAAACGAAGAAGCATAAATAGCTTTCTGCTGATCGTTTTTTACCGCTTTCCCGGCATCGGCAAAAAACCAGGCATTGTTCAGTTGACCGGGAAAATAAAATTCCGTAAAATACCAGTTTCCGTCTGCCCAAACCTCGGTCCAGTTATGATTGCCCCGTTCGTCGTGCCAATTGGGAGTACCGGCCACCCGTGAAGGAATTCCGACAGCCCGGAAAGCATCCGTCAGCAAGATCGATAATCCGGTACAGGAAGCCATATGCTGCCGCATGGATTCGAACGGACTCTGATCCGGTTTTTCACGTTTGGTATTATAATCGACCAATACTTCATCCCGGACATTCCGGTTGACCGAATCGATGGCTTCAAAAATCGTCTTACAATGCTGTACATACTTCCCGAAACGTTCGTAAAATTCCTTTCTCCACCCTTCACGGGTTTCATTCAGGCTGACATAAGGCAGTACATCATTCAGAAAAACAGTATCGGGAATCTCTCTGGCCCAAACGTATTTTTCACGAGCCTGATAAGCATAGGCTGTATTCTCCAATAAAAAATCCGCTGTCAATTCCTTTAAATCTCTTTCCGGCATATAAGCAATCAGGAAAGCCATCCCTTCCTTTTGGTTATCAGGAGCATTTTTCAATGCCGCTGTCAATTCGGTTGCATTATCCCCGGCTTTTACCAATGCCTGATCCAACAAGGCATGATATTTCTCAGGAATACCTGCATATTTATTCTCCGTACAAGCTAACAGACAGAGCATAAACAACCCTAGTACACACTTCATATTTTGTAACATCGAAATTTATTTATGATCACTAAAATATTTCATAAACTGTGCTCTCTCATAGCGGGCAGCATTACCTGCATCGGCATAGGATAATCTTCCCCGGAATTCATCTATCGACTCAAAGCCTTTTTTATCCATCCAGCTATTCAAAAAATGATTCATCGTACGGATCGTACCGATTCCCTGTTCATACATAGCCGAACATACCTGCACAGTAGTCGCCCCCGCCAGTAAAAGCTTCACAACAGCTTCTCCATTATGAACACCTGTTGAAGAAGAAAGTTGCAAAAGTTTATCTTTCCCCGACAGAATTCCGGTCCAGCGCAAAGTTGTCCTCAAATCGGCCGGCATACTGAACACAGAAGCCGCTCCGACAGCTATCCGTTCGATATCGATATCCGGTTCGTAAAAGCGATTGAAAATAGTAACGGCATCCGCACCATAAGCTTTCAGCTTACTCACAAAAGCCGGCAAATTCGTAAAATAATGGCTGATCTTGACAATTACCGGAATTTTAACCACCTTTTTCACATGTTTAACGATATCGAAATACATGTTTTCAACCTCCACACTCTCAGCAAACTCATCCATCGGCAGGATAAAGGCATTCAACTCGAGCGCATCGGCACCGGCTTTTTCCAGTTCACTGGCAAAACTAATCCATTCCCCGTCCCGTAAGCAATTGATACTGGCGATAACAGGGATATTCACTTTATTTTTTACTGCTTTCACCAAATCGATATGTTGCTGGACAGTATTAGCCCGAATATAGTTCTGGATATAATCGGCACTTTCAGGATAACTATTATCGGTCAATGCTTTAGATGCATCCATATTTATTTGTTCTTCAAATATAGATTTCAACACTATAGCTCCGGCCCCGCTTAAAGCAATTTCTTCAATCTTACTGACCTCGGAAGTCAAACCACAGCTCCCGGCAATAATCGGACTCTTCAATTCCAATCCGATAAATTTTGTCTTCAAATTTACCATAATCTCTATCGTTTATTATTTATTGTTATAATCTCTGGCTCCAAAAACCGCACTTCCTACCCTCACCATCGTACTTCCTTCTTCAACAGCGATCGGATAATCCCCGGACATCCCCATGGACAATTCCTTAAAACTTTCTTCCTCCTGGAAATACGTCGCTTTCAACAACCCGAATATCCGGTGAAGTTCCCGGAATTCCTTTCGGATCTGTTCACGGTCTTCGGTATAGGTTGCGATCCCCATGACCCCGACAATCCGGATATGCTCCAACACTTTAAACTCATCACTTTCAAGCAGCCTGCACGCCTCCTCCCAGTTCAGACCGGATTTAGTCTCTTCTTCAGCAATATGAAATTCCAGCAGACAATCGATCATACGTTCGTTTTTCAACGCTTCACGATCGATTTTTTGCAATAATTTCAGGCTATCCACGGAATGAATCAATTTCACAAAAGAAGCAATGTATTTTACATTCTTCTCTTGTAGCTGTCCGATCATATGCCATTCGATATCCTTGGGCAGTTGCCGGTATTTAGCAGCCATTTCCTGTGGCCGGTTTTCACCGAAAGCACGCTGTCCCCCTGCATAAGCTTCTTCAATATACTCCACCGGTTTCGTCTTCGATACGGCAATCAGCCTGACCCCTTCCGGTAACGTTTTCACAATCTCTTCTATATTTTCCTTGATATTTAACATCATAGCGATAACTATAAAAAGTAGCGACAAAAATATCAAATAAGACCCAAAATTAACAAACAACCTAGCACAAATATAGGATAAAATTATCTATATTTCTTTCCACTCTCGAAATTAATACGAGGAAAACCGGAGAACGATGTATTTTACAACAAGATTTTTTTTTGTTCTTATGCAACGTTTTGTTTCTCCCATGCATCTTATTGACGAAAAAAGAAATCACGTGAATGGATGAAGTGTTACTGATTCAGGAATGCCTTAAAGGAAAGCGGAAAGCTCAGGGAGAACTGTACCGACGATACGCCGCTAAAATGATGGGCGTATGTATGCGCTATTCCCGCAACCGGGATATGGCACACGATCTGTTACAGGAAGGTTTTATAAAGGTATTTACGAATCTGAACGAATATAGCGGAAATGGGAGTTTCGAGGGGTGGATGCGGAAAATTTTTATTAATTGTGCCCTGGAAAAAATCCGTAGATCCAAAGTTTTCCCTCTGACCTTCCCCACTGAGGAGACAGAACAGGAAACTTCTTTTCCCAATGCTTTAGAAGAAATATCGGCCCAGGAAATGCTGGATTTAATTCATCGTTTACCTCCGGGATATCAAACGATTTTCAACCTGTTTGCGATCGAAGGATTCTCACACAAGGAAATCGGAGCTATGCTCCGAATCACAGAAGGTACTTCCCGATCACAATATGCCAGGGCACGTTATACTTTACAACAAATGATAAAAAATTTATATTGACTATGGATAGAAGAGACCGATTTGAAGAATTGTTCCGGGAACGGTTGCATAATTGGGAATGTGAACCGGATTCAGAACAATGGAAAACCCTCGCTGGTTTTCTTCCTCTACGACCTACCCGGTTTTCCACCAGATCCATACGCCGGACGGCAGCTATCGTAACCCTCCTTTTACTCGTGGGAGGCGGACTCTTATACGATCGTCTTATCCCGGAAACTACGACAGAAATAGTCCGAAACAGAATACAACCTTTTATTGTGGATCATATACAAATACCACAGCTTACCGGAACAGTTACGACGGATCAAATAGCCGATTCACTCCTCCCTGTTCTCACTCGAAAACCTATCTACACAACTGGAAAAACGATTTCAACGGATAAATATAAAAGTCAAGAAACTAAAATATTACCTATAGTCATTGCAAGTAAAGCTCTGGAAACAGATTTTTCACCGGTACTGATCGTCCGCAACACGAAAACCGAACCGGTAAAAGTCCGAAAGGCCTCACGGAAATGGCATTTGGGCATGGGAGGAGGTAATTTTAATATAGCCGGTATTTCCAGCAACTCCGCCGGCTATCCCGATTATGCCTGTAACGATCATCTTCAGGGGAATACCCCCAAACCTCCTCTGACGAAGGCCGGAACATCCCCTATTTCGACACGCACCCTGTTATCCGATCTGAAACCGGATAAAGTGAAGCATAGCTCTCCCATCTCTTTCGGAATAAGTATATCCCGCACGTTGTCGGACCGTTGGAGTTTCAATACCGGACTTACCTATAGCTATTTACGCAACCAGTGGCGATATGAAAGTTCGGATTACGATGTATTGCGTCAAAGATTGCACATGCTGGGAATCCCGGCATCTTTCAGTTATCGCCTGACCCATTGGGAACGTTTCTACTGTTATTGGTCTGCCGGTATTGTCTGTGAAGTTAATCTTTCAGGCAAAATCTATTCGGCCTATAAAAGTCAGCGTCGACGAATACCGGGTACGCTTTGGTCAGCGAACACACGAATAGGTATTGCCTACCCCATTATTCGCCATGTATCGGTCTATGCAGAAGGAGGATTTTTATGGAATCTGACCCCGGCCAGTGAAATACAAACGATTCGCTCGGAACAGTTTTTCAACCTCACGGGGCAAATCGGATTCCGTTTGAACTTTTAAATACAACTCATTATTCTCACCGTCAACCTGTCCGGAAAGGCCGACCTCAAGAAAATCAAGGCATTTAAACAGTTTAATCATAAAAAAACAAACCATGAAAACATTACATTATCGCTGGAATCGTAGCCTGAACTGGATATTGACTACTTTATTAGGATTTTTAGGTTTCTCCTCCTGTGAGGATAACGGGGACGATCCCGGTAACATCATATGCATGTACGGTACGCCGACAGCTTCCTATACCATCAAAGGAAAAGTCACCGATCAGGCAGGTCAGGCGCTATCCGATATTCAGATTATCGTGTCCGATATGGAATTCAGTTACGAACCCCGTCCTGATTTTATCCCCGATACCCCCTATGGAAGCCACCCGGTCAACGATACGTTATACTCCGGAAAAGAAGGAGAATTCGAAACCCGGCAAGCAGCGTTCCCGATCGATACGGTGAAGTATAATTTAAAAATCAACCCCGACGAAAATAATCCGTACTACCAGGCCGATTCTCTGAAAGTAACCTTCCTTCGTAAAGATTTACAGGGAGGTGAAGGCTGGAATAGGGGAAATACAACACAAGAAGTAAAAATCATACTGACTCCTCAAAAAGAAGAAGATCATGAATAATTCCATCAGCCTCCGGAAACGCCTGGGCCTGGAACTCTTCCGACAAAAAGAACAGCTGATCCGGCAAAAACACGAATTACATACTCTTTTTTGGGAATGTACCCTTCGCTGTAATCTCGCTTGCCGGCATTGTGGCAGTGATTGCAAAGCGATTTCCGGGCAACCCGATATGCCAAAAGAAGACTTCTTAAAGGCTTTGGACAACATCACTCCACAGGTCGATCCCCACCGGGTTTTTATCATTTTCACGGGTGGAGAACCTCTGATGCGCAAAGATCTGGAAGAGTGTGGCCGGGCATGTTATCGCCGGGAATACCCCTGGGGATTGGTAACCAACGGTTTGTTATTATCCCGTCAGAGGCTGGACAGACTTTTACAAGCAGGCCTGCACAGCATTACCGTAAGTCTGGACGGACCGGAAGATGCCCACAACTGGTTACGCCGACATCCGGAAAGCTTTCGCCGGGCCAGTCAGGCTATCGGAATGCTGAGCCGGGAAAAAGAAATCGTATGGGATGTCGTCAGTTGTATCAATCAACAAAACATCGATACTCTCCCCGCTTTCAAAGAATATTTGATCGAACAAGGAGTCGGACAATGGCGTATCTTTACCATCTTTCCCGCAGGCAGAGCAGCACAAGTGCCTGAATTACAACTATCTTCTTCCCAATTCAAAAAAGTATTGGATTTTATCCGTCAAACCCGGCAAGAAGGTCGTATTCACGTCAATTTCGCTTGTGAAGGTTTTTTAGGTCCTTATGAAGCTGAAGTCCGTGACCAATTTTATCGTTGCCATGCCGGAATTTCTGTCGGATCTATCCGCATTAACGGAGCGATATCGGGTTGTCCCAGTATCCGGGCTAACTACGACCAAGGGAATATTTACCAGGATGATTTTATGGAAGTGTGGAACAACCGCTTCGAAAAATTCCGGAACCGGGAATGGGCCCGTCAGGGCGAATGTGCCGATTGCAACCTGTTCCGTTATTGCGAAGGAAATGGCATGCACCTACACGATGAATCCGGTAAGCTGATGACTTGCCATTATCACCGGCTATAGCTCACGGGCTATGGTAGGATTACCATAGCCCGTGAGCTATTTGGTTATATCTGCAAATCTTACTATTTTTGTCCAAATGACAGGACATGAAAATCATTCATACAGCAGACTGGCATATCGGGCAGACCTTTTTCGGCTATGACCGTTTTCAGGAACATCAGTATTTTTTAGATTGGCTGACAGATCAAATTACCACACAACAAATCGATGTGCTTCTTATTTCAGGAGATATATTCGATGTAGCTAATCCTTCTGCTCAGGCACAACGTCAATTTTATCGGTTCCTACGCCGGGTAACAGAACAAAATCCGGGCTTACAAATCATCCTGATTGCAGGAAATCATGATTCTGCCAGTCGGCTCGAAACCCCGATTCCTTTACTCGAAGAAATGAACATACAAATTCGGGGTACAGTACGTAAAAGAGCAGACGGCACAATCGATACGGAGGAATTAATCATCGAACTGAAAGACAGATCGGGGAAACGGCAAGGTTGGTGTCTGGCGGTACCCTATCTCCGACAGGGAGACTATCCGGCAGTCGAGAGTGAAGGAGATCCTTATCAGGCAGGGGTTAAGGCCATGTACGACAAGCTGGTTGCCTGCGTCGAAGAACGCAGGCAAAAACAAGAAGCCATCATTGCTATGGGACACCTGCAAGCCGCAGGAAGTCAGATTTCCGAAGGTGATCAAAGTGAACGCCTGATCATCGGCGGACTCGAAGGGATTCCTTCCAGTGTCTTCCCTTCCCAAATCACTTACGGAGCTTTGGGCCATATCCACCGGGAACAGCAGATTGCCAACCGCAACGAGATACGCTATGCCGGCAGTCCGTTACCCATGTCTTTTGCAGAAGAAAATTACCGCCACGGAGTGATCTTACTGGAGATCGACAAAGGAATACTTCTAAATCAGACTAAAATTATTTTTAATCCTTTAGTCACTTTACTTCGTATCCCTAAACATCCGGCCCCCTTGGACGAAGTGTTGAATCGCCTCTCTCAGCTCCCGGAAGAGAGAGACGATCATCCGGCCCCTTTCCTCGAAGTCAGGGTACTACTCACCGAACCGGAACCTGCTTTGCGCAATAAAGTGGAGGAAGCCCTACGCACCAAACAGGTGCGTTTAACCCGGGTACTCCCCTTTTATCCGGATACAGTACAACTTACAAAAAACGAGAATACGCTCACCACCGAAGAATTACTGGATCCCTGGAAGCTGTTGAACCGAGTATACGAAAGGCGATATCAAAATCCTCTGCCCGAAGAATTGGCTCATTTATTCCGGGAAGTCATTGAAGAATCACAGCTGAAAATGGGAGAAAAACAATGAAAATATTACGTATACAAGGAAAAAATCTGGCATCTATTGCCGGAGAATTCGATATCGATTTTACGGCAGCTCCTCTGCGATCTGCCGGGATCTTCGCAATATGCGGTCCCACCGGTGCCGGAAAATCGACTATTCTGGATGCTATCTGTCTGGCCTTATTCAACAATATGCCCCGCACCACCGGTATTGAAGGTACTAAAATGCCGGATGTCGGACAAGAATTCATTCAACAGGGAGATCGTCGTCAAATACTCCGCAGAGGTACTGCCGAAGCGATGGCTGCTGTAGAATTTATTGCTGTAGACGGAAAAAGTTATCGCTCGGTATGGCGGGTATGGCGAGCCAATAATAAAATAAGCGGGAAACTTCAACCTGCAGAACTCCGGGTATACCCCCTTGGAGATCCGTCTCCTATCACTACAGGAATCAGTGAATCGGAGAATAAATTGATTCAACTCATCGGTCTGAATTATAATCAATTCACCCGTACCGTTTTATTGGCACAAAATGAATTTGCCCGATTCCTCAAAGCCCGGAAAGAAGAAAAGGCCGAAGTACTCGAAAAACTGACCGGTACTGAAATCTATTCTGTTATCTCGAATACGGTCTATTCCAAAACGACAGCTATCCGCAATGAATGGAAAGAACTCTCCGCCCGTATGGGGAATATTCGCCTGCTTACCCAGGAAGAAATCGAGACATTACAGCAACAATCGGCCAAACTCCTGAAACACGAAAAGGCTCTTCAACAAAAAAATGAAGAAATCCAACGTAAAATACGTTGGATAGAGCAATTAGAACAAATCAATCAATCTAAATCGGAAGCCCAGGCCACCCTTTCGGATGCCCAAAAAGTACAAGCCGAAGCACAAGCCCAGTCAGTCTGGTTACAGCAGATGGAAAGCATCGAAAGCAGCCGTCTTTTTTGGATTGAAAAAAATGAATGTACCACTCATTTAGTAAGCCAAACTGAATTATTACGACAAACAGAACAGGCGCTCTCCGATCTGAACGAAAAAGCCACGCAAACCCTTCAATCGGTGGAACGGCAAAAATCATTGGTAAACCAATATACAACCCAGTACAATAAGCTTAAACCGGAACTTTTAGAAGCCCGTCGTTTAGATATCGGAATTGTCAATGCCCGGCAGGTAGAACAAGAGAGCCGGAAAACTTTAACCGACCTGCAAGATAAAATCAAAGTGCATCAAAAAATTCAGGATAGCAGATACTCCCGTATTCTGCAACAGAGAGAATTAGACGATAAATTAAAAGAATGGTTCAGGAAAAACAGGCAACATGAACAAATGTGCCTGAACATAAAGCTGATCGAAAGTTTTCTGGATACAGCTTATACCCAAAGGTTGCAGGTTATAGAAAATCAATCTTTATACACCTCTACTCTACAACAACTAACAGTAAGCCGGCAACAGCTGGAACTTCAACGCCGTGAGATCGAAACATCCATACAACGTCACAATGACCTCCTGCAGTTGCGCCAGCAACAACAAATATCGGTCAACCGGTTTCCCATAAGCGAACTTCGCAATCGTAAAGAACAACTCCGCCTACAACGCGAAAGATTGCTTCAGGAAATTACCTTGACGGAAAAACTAGATAAGACCCGGCAAGAACTGAGAAAAAGGCAAGATAAACTGCAACAACAACAACAAAATTTACAAGCACTCAAAGTTCGCCTGACCGAATACAAAAAAGAAATCGAAATTGCAGAAATAAAATACACGACCATACGCCACACTTTGGAACAAGCCCGACTATCGGTTTCAGAAAATGTCGTTCGACTCCGGGCCCAACTGGAAGAAAATACCCCTTGCCCGGTATGTGGCAGCCAATCCCACCCTTATGCGGCACATCATCCCCTGGCCGACGGCTTGCTCGAAACACTCGAAAAAGAAGTCAGACAGCATGAAGCAGCATATAATCGGTTAAAAACCGAAAATGCGCGTCTTGAAGCCGAACACCGGTACCTCGGAGAAGTATTACCCGTATTACAAAATGAAAAATATGAATCGCAAGAAGAATGCGAAGAGATTCACCAGCAAATTAAGGAGCTTTATTCGGATAGGTCTGTTTCTAACGGACAAAATCGGATAAACCTAAGAGAACAGCTGAATATCAGCCAAAAAGAATTGGAAAGTATTCGTCTGAAAGAAAACGAATGGGAGCAACGGCAACATCAGTTAGAAACGCTCCAAAAAGAACTGGATAAAATACAAAACCAAAACAATGCCCTGCAAAAAACATTTCAGCAGACCCAGGAAAAGGTAGTCGGTCAAGCCACTGAACTATCTAAGTTGCAAGAGATCATTGAAGGCCTGAAAGTCCAGCAAAATATTTCACTGGAAAAGGTCGCTCCTTTTATGCATGCACCTACCTGGCGACAACGCTGGGAAGATAACTACCCGGATCTCAAACAGGAACTGACCACAGCTGCTCAAAAATGGCAAACTAAAACGCTGCAATCGGCAGAAAATGAAAAACTATTGCTTCAATCGGTAGCTGAATACGAGGAGAATCAGAAAAACCTGGAATCCTTCCGCCAAAGCGAAACAGAAGCCGCAGAGGCTTTGAAAAAACGCTCTGAAGAGACTTTGTCTTTCATCCGGAAACGGGCCCGGCTTCTGCAAGGTCAAACGGTCGATGAAACCGAACGTTATTGGCAAGAGTTAACAGAAAGGGCGACTCAGGAACTGGAAACAGCCATCCGGCAGAAAGAACAGCTTTCAGGCCAATCGGAACAACTAAAAGGAAAAATCACCCAACTCCGTACCACCTGTGACCAATATCAAAAGCGCCTGGAAAAAGCCACCCGGCAATTAGGCGAATGGCTGGAAAAATACAATCGGACAGCCCCTGCTCAGCTAACCGAAGCCACTCTCATTTCACTATTGCAAGTGGCACCTGAAAAAATCCGGGAAGAACGGGAAAGACAAAATCACCTCCGGGATAAGGTAACGACTGCTTTGGCCACTCTACGGGAACGTGAAAAACAATTGGCCGATCATTTACAATCGCCCGGCCGCCCCGATCCACAATCGGAATCACTTTCCTCTTTACAGCGTCAATACACCGCATTACAAGAGGAATCCGAGCGTATCCTCCAACAAAAAACCGAAGTATTGGCAACTCTGCACACCCAGGAAGAAAACCAAAAACAAGCGGCCAGCTTAAAGGATACCCTCGATGCGAAAACGAAATTATTAAACCAATGGAGCAAACTAGACGATCTAATCGGTTCACAGAGTGGCTATAAGTTTAAAGAGATCGCCCAAGGATATACGCTGGATATCCTGTTATCATACGCCAATATACAACTTCGGGAATTAACCTCCCGCTATCAGTTGCAGCGTATACCCGATGAGTTGGCCCTACAAGTCATCGATCACGATCTCTGCGATGAAGCCCGGTCGGTATTCTCTTTATCGGGAGGCGAATCCTTCCTCATCTCTCTGGCTTTAGCCTTGGGCTTATCTTCCTTTTCTTCACGGAATCATTTCGAAGAAAATCTCTTTATCGACGAAGGTTTCGGCACTTTAGACAGCGAAACCCTGCAAATTGTCATGGAAGCCCTGGAACGTCTCCGCTCACAAGGCCGGCAGGTGGGAATCATATCCCACGTACAGGAATTGACCGAACGTATTCCTGCCAAAATTTGTCTGGTAAAGACCGGCAACGGAAAGAGTAAAGTCGTTGTAGAATAAAGAAACCCCTATGCCGGATATACAATATTCGGCATTATTTTTTATCTTCGCGGGAGATAAGAAAAAATGGTCAGATATTTTATTGAATTAGCTTATAACGGCAGCCGATACCACGGCTGGCAAATCCAGCCGGGAGCATCGTCCGTGCAGGAAGAAATCAACCGGGCCCTCAGTACTTTGCTACGCCAGGACATATACGTCGTCGGCGCCGGTAGAACGGATACGGGTGTACACGCTTCATTTTTCGTCGCTCATTTCGATATCGAATGTGAACTTCCGGAGCCGCAACAGGTGGTCTATAAACTGAACGGATTACTGGATAAAGATATTGCAATCTACAAAATATACCGGGTACCTATGGATAAACATGCCCGTTTTTCGGCTATTTCCCGTACCTATAAATATTATATCGATAAAACAAAAGATCCGTTTACCTATCCATTTGCCTGGAAAGCTTATCCCCTGCCGGATATTCAGGCAATGAACGAAGCCTGCCGGGTGTTATTCGATTATACGGACTTTACCAGTTTTTCGAAACTTCATACCGACGTCAAAACCAATAATTGTATTATATATGAAGCTCAGTGGGAAGAGACCGATAAACAGCTGATTTTTACGGTAAAAGCCAACCGTTTTTTGCGGAATATGGTAAGAGCGATTGTCGGTACGTTGATTGACGTGGGAAGAGGTAAACTGACCCCAGAAGATGTTCGCAAAATTATAGAATCTAAAAACCGCTGTAATGCAGGTACTTCTGTTCCTGCACAGGCTCTATTTCTTTGTCATATTGAATATCCGGAATAAAAAGACATATAAAATGAAAAAGATCATCTTTTTATTTATAATAAGCAGTCTGATTTCTATTAAAGGAATAGGATTAACACTCTCTCCGGAGACCGAAGTCAGTATCCTGACTTGTGCTCCCGGCAACGAATTATACTCTCTTTTCGGTCATACGGCCATCCGGATCAACGATCCCCGACACCAAATCGACAGGGTGTACAATTATGGCACTTTCGACTTCTCTACTCCCCATTTTTATTTAAAATATGCACGAGGCCTGCTTCCTTATCAGCTGACTGTTCAGAAATTCTCCCATTTCATATACAATTATCAGCTGGAAGAACGTACGGTCTACGCTCAAACTATCCGGCTGGATTCGCTGGAAAAACAACGGATTTTCGATCTGCTCGAAGAGAACCTGCTCCCGCAAAACCGCTATTATCTCTACAACTTTCTATTCGATAATTGTACCACCCGAAGCAGGGATATCTTATTAAAAAGTTTACCCGACAGTGTCGCCTGGAATATGCCGGATGTAAACAAAAATTTCTGGAATCTACTGGATGAGTACTTGCAAGCTTCCCCTTGGGTACAATGGGGCATACATACGATCCTGGGGCAAAGGGGTAATCGTATGGCCACTACTTTTCAATATATGTTCTTGCCTGATTATCTGATGTATGGACTTAAAAATGCCCGATACGACGGACAATTGCTGGCCGAACCTGCCGAAGTTTTATATCAGGCTCCGGAAATGAACCTATCCAATTCCTGGTATGGGACTCCCCTTTTCGTTTTTGCTCTAGGATGCCTGCTACTGATCCTACTTTTACAATATGTTAAAAGCCGGTCATTATTGAATGTCATTTCCCTTATTTTTCTCCTTTTCACAGGAATTGTAGGGGTTTTGATTGTATTCTTAGGAGGTTTTACAGCACACCCCATCACTGCTCCAAACTGGAATATCCTATGGGCCAATCCGCTCAATTTATTTGTAATCCCTTTTATTTTCAGGAAAGCGCTTCCTCTATTCATCAGAAAATATCTGAAATTCTATCTGGCTATCCTGGCTATAGCTATACCGGTCTGGGCCATTGCTCAGCCAGCCGTACCCATGGCTTCTATCTCTTTGATTATCCTGATGATCTATCTGTGTTTCAGACTAAGAAATGAAAAAAGATAAAAAATACCCGCAAAACTATTGCAGATTTATAGAAATGCCCTATATTTGCACTCGCAAAACAGCACTGGTGGCATAGCTCAGTCGGTAGAGCAAAGGACTGAAAATCCTTGTGTCCCTGGTTCGATTCCAGGTGCTACCACGTAAAAGCGACTAAAAAAATAGTCGCTTTTTTTTATTTGGAACTCTGGGACGGACCTTTCGTCCCGATTTCAGATATAACTACGTCACAGCATCATGCAAGGCCTGCAAAATACCCCACTGTCCCTGTCTGAAATGTCCCCCGTAGACTATTCAGGGACACTCTCCTATTTGAATAACGGAAAATCACCTGTATCATGAGAACCACTGTAAACGGTGGCATGATAGATATTTCTATCAAAATAAGCTGTCCTGTAAACCTTGTGAATTTCTTACCCCAATTTCAATAGCTAACTTCTCCTGAATTTGGAAACAATGAAAATCAATCTGATTATTTTATAATAAGTAGATACTATGTTGAAAGTATTAAGTTTTTCCAAAAGATGAGCTTTACAGCAAATATCTTACGAAAATAATACGCTAATTTTGTAAACAAAATAAAGACTGGATAATATGGAACAATTGCATGTTTTTGACTGCTCGAATGTCCTTATAGCAAGTTTTTTCACTGATGACAGAGGCTGTGCCCACGAAAATCGGGAGCACACGCTTATTTACCTGTGTTCAGGCGAACTCGAAATCGAGGAACGCGGTAAGAAAACGATATTGCATCCGGGCGAGTGTGCCTTCATGCGGCGGGATAACCGGATGTGGTTGCAGAAACGCGCCGACGAGGAACATCCTTACCGCTCCGTCGTGCTGAAATTCACAAAACCGTTTCTGCGGGAACTCTACCAGACGCTCGACAAGAAAGAGATTCCTATGGAATCGAAACGTGAAAAAGCGAGCCTGCGCGTATTGCCGAATAACCGCCCCGACATCCGTAGCTTGTTCGAGTCGGTCATTCCGTATTTCGATACAGGTGTGAAGCCCTCCGACGACGTATTGAAATTGAAAATGATCGAGGGAGCCTATGTCTTATTCAATACAGATAAGACTCTCTACGCTTCGCTGTTCGATTTCGTCGATCCGTGGAAAATAGACATCATCGACTATCTGAACGATAACTACATGTATGACCTATCGATGGAGGAAATAGCAAATTATACGGGCCGCAGTCTGGCGACATTCAAACGAGATTTTGCCAAAGTCAGCGAACTGACACCGCAAAAATGGATTATCAAACGTCGATTGGAGGCCGCTCACGAGTTGATAAAATCCGGCAAGAAAAAAGTGACAGAAGCCTGTTTCGATGTCGGATTCAAGAATCTTTCCCATTTCTCGAAAGTCTATAAGGAAACCTACGGTTATGCGCCCAGCATGATTTGAACCTGATAGATCGGCACAAAATTCCTGATGAACTTCACGACAAAATTATTTGAGCCTCGCAGCAAAGCAGTTGCGAGGCTCTCTTTTTACCTTTACATCAGAAAATTAAAACATAGGATAATATGAATGATATTTTTTCAAAAGATCTCAACGGTGAGATGGTCTCACCAGATGAACCGGGCTATGATGCACTCATTGACGACATTTTCCGCACAATGGAAACAGCACAGGAGCTTGCAACGGTCAGCATACGCGACCAGAAGCGTGTACATGAACTTATGGGAAAGATTCTCGGCAAAGAGTTACCTGAAAGCACAACAGTATTACCTCCGTTTTATATTGATTACGGCAAGCCTGTAACCATTGGAGAACGGTGCTTCATACAGCAATGCTGTACTTTCTTCGGTCGCGGCGGTATTGAAATCGGCCATGATGTTTTCATCGGCCCGAAGGTGAACCTCATAACCATCAACCACGATGTCGATCCCGACAACCGCAGTGCGACATACGGACGGCGCATAGTCATTGAGGACAAAGTTTGGATTGGTATTAACGCCACTGTCCTGCCCGGTGTAAAAATCGGATATGGCGCAATCATTGGTGCTGGAAGTGTAGTTACAAAAGATGTTGAACCGATGACTATTGTGGCGGGAAATCCGGCACGATTCATCAAAAAAATAGGAAACAATGGGAAATAAGGATTTTAGCCGCCGTGGTTTCTTGAAAACACTTGGTCTTACAGGGGCGGCATTGACAATTGGCCCGGCATTTAACAAAGTAGAGGCTGCCACGGCTATTGTCGAAGGACGCAAAACTATAACCGGGAATAATGCTCTTCCTCATCGTACACTCGGCACAGGTAAAGCGGCTTTTGAAGTGTCGGCACTCGGTTTCGGCGTAATGGGCATGACTTATAACCGTAGCCAGCACCCTGACAAAAAGCAATGTATCCGTTTGTTGCACGAAGCCGTGGAACGCGGCGTGACACTTTTCGACACAGCCATCATCTATGGTCCGCTCACCAATGAGAATCTTGCAGGAGAAGCATTGTCTGAATTCAAAGGGCGCATCAATGTGACGACAAAGTTCGGACATGAGGTCATTGCCGGAAAAGCAACCGGACGTCAGGACAGTAGCCGCAAAACAATACGTCAATACTGCGAAGACTCACTCCGTCGTCTGAAACTTGAAACACTCCCGATGTTCTACCAGCACCGTGCCGACCCCAATACCCCTGCCGAAGAAGTAGCACAAACCATCAGTGAACTGATGAAAGAGGGCAAAGTACAACACTGGGGTATGTGTGAGGTAAGCGCAGATACAATCCGTAAGGCACATGCCGTATGTCCACTCACGGCCATACAAAGCGAATATCACCTCATGCACAGACTCGTGGAGGAGAACGGCGTGCTGGATGTATGCCGGGAACTGGGTATCGGATTCGTACCCTACAGTCCTATAAACCGTGGTTTTCTTGGTGGAACACTCAACGAATATACCGTTTTCGATGTGAACAACGACAACCGCCATACCCTGCCCCGTTTCCAGCCCGATACGATGCGTGCCAATACCAGAATCGTCAATGTCTTGCAAGATTTCGGCCGTCCGCTCGGAATGACATCGGCGCAAGTGGCACTCGGTTGGCTGCTACAGAAAGCTCCGTGGATTGTTCCCATTCCCGGAACGACCAAATTGTCGCATCTTGAGGAAAACCTGCGTACATTCGACTTCAACCTGTCATCTAAAGAATGGCATGAACTTGAAAATGCCGTTGCTGCTATTCCGGTAATGGGCGACCGTTACAATGCCGAGCAGCAACGTCAGGTCGGACGCTAATATCAGATACCTATATGAATAAAAGAAATTTTCTATCATTTTTCATTATGCTGTTAATTAAAATCATCCAATGAAATATATAATGCATTATAAATCAGTAAAATATTATAGTATGAAAAAGTTATTGTATCTATTTTTAGCGATGTTCATCACTATAGGGCTGAATGCTTGTTCTCCAGATGACAATCCTATTGATGATTCTGACACTGAAACGCCGGAAAATCCAAATCCTGATGAACCGGATGATCCTGACACCCCTGAACCGACAAGAGGAAAGACGCTTATCGTCTATTACAGCTTCACGAATAATGTACATACCGTTATCAACGACCTGGGCACACAAATCGAAGCCGATGTAATACGGGTAGAGCCGACGGAGAAAGGGATCGACTATGCGGCGAACAACTACGCCATCGGTAGTGCACAGATTCAGGCGATTCGGAACAATCCCGGCAGTGCTTCTTCTTATCCGGCAATTGATCCCGTAGAGGTAGAATTCGGGCAATACGAAACTATCATCGTGGCGGCTCCGCTTTGGTGGAGCAATATGGCGGCTCCATTGCAAACCTTCTTGTTCAATCACGGTGCGGAAATGACAGGTAAACGTATCGGTTTGATTGTATCGAGCGCGAGTAGCGGTATCAGCAACGTAGAATCGGATGCCAAGCGGTTGATTCCAAACGGTAACTTCCTTACACCAAGCCTCTGGATTCGCTCATCACAGACCTCCAACTGCCATTCGATGATAACGGAATGGTTGAAAAATATAGGTTACACGGAATAAAAGGAGACGGTATGAAAAAGATATTCATGTTTTATTTCAGCCGCTGGGGAAACACGAATTATCCTGCGGACGTGGATGCCGCGACCGGTGTAACGCCGGAGGATGCACATTTACAGGCGAATGGCTCCATATCAGAAGATTTATAATAAATCTTACTACCGATTTGAGAATAAGCCGGTCGCCCACTACTCCGATAATATTACAGCCTCCGTTTGCAGAAACCTAACAACGGGCTTACAACTTCCATACTTTCAATTTTTAATCGTTTATAAAACGTGTTGATTAAATTTTCACCTGCAAATGAAAGAAGAATCAAGAGCCGTTTTTCAAACTGTCTGGAAGTGGTGAGATTTGACTATCACTGGCAGAAAACAGATAATTATGTTATCGCTGAAACATATTAGATTAAGAATAGATGCGCATTATATTGTCTTATTACTTTTTCTGAAACTTGAAGGACTACAGCCTTTGTTATATGTAGTGCTGCATTGTTTCGTTGGTGTGCTTTTTTATATAACGTCCTAAGTAACTTTCAGATATACCGAAGTACTGGTTAATTTCTTTTGCTCTGATTTTATCTGTCTGATAGATATTTGCCTGGATATATTGAAGAATATCGAGAGACTTATTAGCTGAACATTCATCGGCTTGTGGAGGTAAAAACAAATATAGAAAAATGTCTGGCCGGTGAATGGTATGATTGCCACAACCAGGTTTTCTTGGCTTTAAAGACCCGGACACATAAGTTATTGATATACCGGTTGTACTTTTGTGGATTGTAATAAAATTACAATCGGAAGTAATGTTCTTATTGCTCCTAATGTTCAGCTTTATACAGCAACTCACCCTATTGATTTAGATGAACGGCTAGCACCTGTCGAAACAGAAGATGGAATACAACGAATTCGCCGTACTTACGCTTTGCCTATTACGATTAAGGACGGATGCTGGATCGGTGGCGGCGTAGTAATCCTTTCCGGAATTACAATTGGGTACGGTAGTGTAATCGGAGCAGGTAGTATCGTTACAAAAGATATTCCGGCAAATAGTTTGGCTGTTGGAAATCCATGTAAAGTGATACGTCAAATCAATCAAACTAAGAAACCATGATAAAATTGATAACTTTTGATTTGGATGGTACAATTGCCGATACGATCCCAATGTGTATCGAAGCCTTTAAACAGGCAGTAGTTCCCTATACATCAAAAGTGTTTAGTTCTATCCAATCGATAATTCTATTGCAATGATTTAGATATGTTTCAAAGTAATCTAAAAAGCGGACGAAAGGTCCGTCCCGGAGTTCCCAAAAAAAACGGTTCCTGAAAAAGAGGAACCGCTTTTATTCGTATTGAAATTTTTTATTTCAGAGCTTCGTTTACCTGTTTCATCAGATCTTTTACATCCTGATTTGCCGGATCTAAAGATTGAGCTTGTACCAGATAATCCTTTGCTTTTTTGAAGTCGTTCACCGCTTTAGCTTTCTCAGCATCATATTTTGCTTTATCGCTATTCGCTATCGGAGTTGCTGCCTGCAAAATCTTTGCTCCATTGTTAAAGTATAAACTAGCTAAGCTGGCCAGTCCCTGGGTTTTAAAACTCTTGGTTGTCAAATTCACCACTTTAGTATAATTTTCAGCAGCCTTCGCTTCATCACCTGCTTTTTGGAATGTCTGTCCTTCCTTCATATAATAAGCAGCATACATGGTTTCCAACTTCATATTTCCCGGAAATGCTTTCATTCCATCCTGCAAAGTGGTCAACATTTCTGCAGTTTTATTCTGGCTTTTTTGTGCCTGTGCTTTTCCCAGATAAGAAGACGCACCTTTGTAGTTATTTTTGATAGACATATCAAAATATTTCTCAGCAGCTGCGTAATTCTTTATTTTAGTAGCACAGTAAGCCGTATTATAGACAGTTGCATTATCTTTATTGTTTACAATTTTCAGATAAGCTTCATATTGCTTGAAAGCCTCTGGATAATTTTTAGCTTTAACAGCTGCATTACCGGCATTTTTTTCTGTAGCCCCCGGATCCTGAGCAAAAACACTTACCGTCAATAAAACACTTAAAATTAAAAATGCAATTCTTTTCATAGTTCAGAATAATATTTAATAGTTATCATTTTTATAATAGTTACAGCCCCTAAGGTAAAAATGTCTCTCTAAAATTCAAAATCATTTTCAGATTTTTTACAAATGAGCTATTATTTTCACATGCAGGGGTTACTTTTCTATTCATTCATAGAGCAAGGATAAAATTTTTTTCAATCCTTCTTCGTCTTCCTGATCGAAGGCATCAAGCTTATCACTATCTATGTCCAGACAAGCAAAAACCTTTCCTTCGAGATCACGAATAGGGATGACAATTTCACTTTTAGACATGGAATTGCAAGCAATATGACCGGGAAAGTCTTCAACATTCCCGACTATAACGGTCTTTTCAGAAGAAACAGCAGCCCAGCATACTCCGGTATGATGCCGTAATTTCTGGCAGGCCACAGGCCCCTGATAAGAACGGACGATCAGTTCGTCATCGATCAACGCATATACTCCGGTCCAAAAAAATGTCTGCATTTTATGGTGCAAAACAGCTTCCATGGTCGCTAATCGTGCCCAAATATCTTCAGTGGTATGAATATAACCTTTAATTTGCTCATACAGCCGGTCATATTTGGCTAGTTTAGCACTTTTACCTGTATCGTTCATTAGGCCTCTTTTGTTAAACGTTCCAAAATATCCACTAAATGTTTCCACCATTTCCCGACTGTTTCGATATCTACTTTCTCATCCGGGGAATGCACACCACGTAAGGTCGGGCCGAAGGAAATCATATCCATTCCGGGATATTTCTCCAAAAACAGTCCACATTCCAATCCTGCATGGATAGATCTGACTACAGGTTCATAACCGAACAGTTGTTTATAAGATTCCACTGCAATTTTCAAAATAGCGGATTCCGGATTAGGTGCCCACCCCGGATATCCTTCTCCATGCTCCACTTCAGCACCGATCAAACGGAATACTGCAGCCACCATATGAGCAATATTCATCTTCTCCGAGTCGACATCACTTCTCTGGGAAGTAGTAATCAAGATCGTATCGTTTTCGATAAATTTCACTGCTGCGAGGTTAGTAGAAGTTTCTACCATTCCAGGCATCCGATAACTCATCGCGAATACACCATGAGGACAAGCATACAAGGCATTCAATAATTTATTGGTAAATTCCTGAGTCAATACCTCTCCAGGTAAATCGACAGATTCCAGTTCCAACTGTAGTCCCGGTTCTGTTATTTTCCAAACCTCCTCCATCTCAGCTGCATACATATTGAAGTCAACCCGGATATTTTCTTTCAGGACTTCATCGAAAACGATCACCGCATTAGCTTCCCGGGCTATGGCATTTCTCAGGTTTCCTCCTTCCAAAGATGCAACCAACAGACCATACCGCTCATTCAAATCCCACAGAAAGCGATTCAATATCTTGATCGCATTTCCTCTCCCTTTATTAATATCATCACCGGAATGTCCGCCCTGCAATCCTTTCACTTTAACCTGAACAGCAAATTTATGGGCAGGTAAAACCATTTTTCGGTAAGGCAAGCGAATAACGGTATCGATTCCACCGGCACATCCGATAAAAATTTCCCCTTCATCTTCCGAATCCAGATTCAATAATATCTTGCCCTGAAAAAATCCAGGCTGTAAAGCAAAAGCCCCGGTCAATCCGGTTTCTTCGTCAACGGTAAACAGACATTCCAAAGGTCCGTGCTGAATATTTTCATCTGTCAAAACAGCCAATGCAGCAGCTATTCCAATACCATCGTCCGCTCCCAGTGTCGTACCTTTGGCTTTTACCCATTCACCGTCTATATAAGGTTTTATCGGATCTTTATCGAAGTCATGAACGGTATCTGCATTTTTCTCACAAACCATATCCATATGTGCTTGTAAAACCACACCCGGGGTTTGTTCTTTTCCCGGAGTAGCCGGCTTCGTAATCAATACATTACCTGCTTCATCCTGACGAGCTTCCAGCTGATGTTTCTTAGCAAATTCCATCAACCAGGCAGCTATTTTTTCTTCTTTTTTAGATGGGCGGGGAATTTTACAGATCTCTTCGAAATAACTCCACACCAATTCGGGTTGTAATCCTTTAAAAATTTCCATTTTATTTGTTTTTCATGGTTTATTTAACAACAACGGATATGACGTTAGCCCATCATATCCGTTAATTTCTTCAACACCCAAACACAAGATTTAATTTCCTGCGGAGCAATGGTAAAAGTCAGGTCAGCATGTACCTGCTCTTCGATATTGGTCAAAACCTTTTTGGCCTCTATGCCTTTTTCGGTCAGGACCACAAAATTATTCCGCTTATCTTCCTGACACATTTTCCGCTGCACAAACCCACGTTTCGTCAGGGTATTCAATAGTTTCGTCACATTGTATTTATCTTTCTGAAGCCTCTTGGAAATAGTTTGCTGATTCACGTGATCTTCCGCCCAGAGCACCTGTAATAATTCATATTGTTCCCTGCTCAAATCGAATCCGGCTTTCAAAAACTCACGATTTAAAGTTTTGGTATATCCCCGCTCAGCTTTACTGAGATAAGAGACTAATTCTCTGACATCATCCATAGTTTATGTTGCGTTTTATACTATACGCAAACATAAGCATTCTTTTTATATTTCACACCAAATCGGCCCGTTTTTTATCAACATATTTATTTCAGACAGGCTCCATTTTCATAATAATTCTCAGGAGTCAGGTAACGAAAATATACATCCGAATTCGGATATCCGGCGGCCATCAGACATTCATAAATGACTTTCGCAACTTCGTGTTGTACCTCCGGCGGCCGTTCAAAATAATCTACTTCTACATAAGGCCAATCATTACCGCTCTTAATGGTTACATCTTCGACCACGCTGGAATGAATCAGCTCGAACACGATATGTTCACGCGGGCATCCGATCGTCTCTTGTAGCCGGTCTGCCATCCGACGACTCACACCTGCCATCCGGGAAGCTTCTACAAAATGAAATTTAAAAAAAGGCATAACAATAAAAGTTTTTAGTAGAATATGAATATTTAAATACCGCTGTTTTTTAGTTGTTCGAAAAACCAGGGAATCGTTTCTTTTACCTTTCTCACCACTTCTGCCAGCGGCAAATCCATCTGTCCTCCGGCAGCATTCAAATGACCTCCCCCATTGAAAAAAGCCTTAGCCCATTCATTGACCGGCACATTTCCCTTAGAACGAAAAGATAATTTTACCCTTTCCCTGCGTTCCGTGATTTGTACCGATACACAGACATTGTGAACAGAGAGCGGAATATTGACCAACCCTTCCAAGTCTCCGTCTTTGTAATTATAGCGGTCTAATTCTTCCCGGGTAATCGGCATAATAGCCACCGGATATTGTTCATTCACCTCCAGTTTATTGAGTAAAACATTTCCAATCAGACGCAGACGGGATAAATTGTTCATTTGATAAATCCGTTCATGGATATAAGCTTTGTCCAATCCTGCTTCCAACAGGTCTGCGATAATCCGATAGGTCTGCGGATGAGAAGAATTATGACTCAATCCTCCCGTATCGGTATTAATGCCGGTGTACAAAGCGCCGGCGATATCCGGAGTAACGATCTCCTTTCCCCAAATCTGTGACATGACGATATAGAGTAGTTCACAAGTCGAAGAAACCTGAGTATCGGAGATTACGTATTGTTGCGGATCGGGATCCGGATGATGGTCGATGATTACACGCCCGGCAGGAGAAGCCACCACCCAATTTTCAAGGTCACCTTCCCGGGCAACTGTATTGTGATCGAGCATAAAAATAAGGTCGGCATCGGCAAGTAAGCGTTTACATTCTTCCGGTTTTTCCTGAAAAGAAATAGCCGAAGAGATATTTTTCAAAAAACGGAGATATTCCGGAATAAAATCACAGGTCAGGATATGCCATTCTATTCCCACTTGCTGCAACACTTCAGACAAAGCCGAACAAGAGCCTGCCGCATCACCATCTGCCGAAATATGAGGAATAATCACCGTTTTTAAAGTCCCCTGCCCTAATCGTTCTTTTAATCTCCTTATTTCATCCGCATTATTTTTCATAAACCAATTGTTTTTATTTTCCTATTATACAGGGATCTACCTTTATCTCTAAAAAAATAAGCTGCCCCCAAGGACAACTTACCAGCCAGTTATTCCCACGTGATAATTTACGATCTCACGGCTTCAAAGGTAATAAAACTAAATCTATTTTTAAAATAGAATAACTCACGAGGCATAGCTCCTACCTCCGTGAGTTATAAAAAACAGTCATTAGGACTGGTTTATAGATTATTCCCACTCGATTGTTGCAGGTGGTTTTGAACTGATGTCATAAACAACACGGTTGATCCCCCGGACATTATTTATAATCCGATTGGAAACCCGGGCCAGAAATTCATAAGGCAAGTGACACCAATCGGCGGTCATGCCATCTGTCGATTCAACTGCCCGAAGCGCAACCACACTTTCATAAGTCCGCTCATCTCCCATCACACCGACACTCTGTACCGGTAGCAGCATCACTCCGGCCTGCCAGACTTTATTATACAATCCTTCTTCCTGAAGCATAGAAATAAAAATGTGATCGGCTTCTTGCAAAAGTCTTACTTTTTCGGGAGTGATCTCGCCTAAGATCCGGATAGCCAAGCCCGGACCTGGGAAAGGATGACGTTGCAGGAATTTATCCGGCAAACCAAGACTTTTTCCTACCCGGCGAACTTCATCTTTAAATAACAAACGGAGAGGTTCTACCAGTTTTAATTTCATATAATCGGGCAAACCTCCTACGTTGTGATGGGATTTAATAGTCTGTGAAGGTCCGTTTACCGAAAGCGATTCAATCACATCGGGATAGATCGTACCTTGTCCCAGCCATTTGGCATCTTCTATTTTAGAAGCTTCCTGATCGAAAACATCGATAAAAGTACTTCCGATAATTTTCCGTTTCTTTTCAGGTTCGGTGACACCTGCCAGACGTCCTAAAAACAAATCTCCGGATTCCGCTCCGACCACATTCAGTCCTAACTCTTTATAATTCTCCAGAACCGTTTTATATTCGTCTTTTCTCAGCAAACCATTATCAACAAAGATACAGGTCAGATTTTTACCAACAGCCCGATGCAATAACATAGCTGCTACAGTAGAATCTACCCCACCGGATAATCCCAGAATCACCCGGTCGTCTCCCAATTTCTGTTTTAATTCAGCCACTGTCGTCTCTACAAAAGAATCGGGGGTCCAGTTCTGTGAACATCCGCAGATACCCACCACAAAGTTGCGAAGCAGACAAGTTCCCTCGGTACTATGATATACTTCAGGATGGAACTGAATACCGTAAGTAATCTCGTTCTCTACCTTAAAAGCGGCATTTTTCACATCTTTGGTACTGGCAATCACCTGACAGCCTGCCGGTAATTTTTCTATCGTATCTCCATGTGACATCCATACCTGTGAATTATCGCCGATACCTTTAAACAGCTTACTTGTTTTATCGACGAAAGCTAAATTCGCCCTGCCATATTCACGTTTGTTAGAAGCCTTTACCTCTCCTCCGAAATGATGAGCCAAATACTGAGCGCCAAAACACACTCCCAATAAAGGCAACTGACCTTTTATCGCCGTCAGATCCGGCTGAGGAGCTTTATCATCCCTGACGGAAAAAGGACTTCCGGAAAGAATAACTCCTTTTACAGAGGAGTCAAGAGCCGGATAATGATTGTAAGGATAAATCTCACAATATACATTCAATTCCCGGACTCTTCTCGCAATCAACTGGGTGTACTGCGATCCGAAGTCCAATATCAAAATTTTTTCCTGCATCTTATTTGTTTTGATTTGAGGTGCAAAGATAAAAATTAAAGGTAAAAGGTAAAAAATATCTTTTCATAAATTTCAGGTTTAGAACTATTATTTAAACTGATAAGAATACTCTCAAATAAACAATTTCTTTTATATTTTTGGCCAATGAAAACCCCACCTCGGGATTTTCGTACAAATCGGTAATTAGAAACTATTATTTATGGATACAACACCTCGATATCGGTTAGGATTGGTGCTCAGCGGCGGTGGAGCCCGGGGCTTCGCCCACATCGGAGTCGTACAAGCCATGTATGAAGCAGGCCTCCGTCCCGATATCATCTCGGGCACCAGTGCCGGCTCGATTGTCGGAGCCATGATTGCCGCCGGTCATACCCCCGAAGAATGTTTGAATTTTTTCCTGGGGAAAAAAATTTTGCATTTTGCCCGTCCCACCATGTCGAAGAAAGGGATCATGATTATGAACGGTATGGAAGAACGGCTGGCAGAATTTCTGCATGTCAAGACTTTTGAAGAACTGAAAATTCCCCTGGTCATTACAGCCAGTGACATTAACGGAGCTGTACCCGTCCATTTTGAAAAGGGAGAACTTCTCCCCTGCATTATTGCTTCCTGCTCTATCCCGGTAGTCTTTACTCCCCGGGAAATCGATCATGTCGATTATGTCGACGGAGGAGTCTTTATGAATCTTCCCGTACGTCCCATACGCAAGCGTTGCGAGAAAATTATAGCCGTCGAAATCAATTCGATAGATACTTCGGAAAAAATCACCAACATGATCGGTATGGCTATCCGTTCTTTTCATCTGGGTCTGGACCGGAATACCGATATCGACCGGAATATGTGCGATGTATTCATATCCCCCCAAAATATGACCAAATACAGCATGTTCGATCTGGAACACATCAGAGAGATCTATGAAGAGGGATATCTCACAGCCAAACGTATTCTAAAAAATTCGATCTTACAGACCCGGCATCAGGTTTTGGCCTGATCGTCCGGTCAGCTTATCCTTTCAGCCTTCCGTCAACGGACATCTGAGCTCTTTCAATTTCCGGTAGACATAAATAAAGGCTGGAATCAGAAAGAGATCGGCTGCCAGCCAGGCTGTCGGATCGCCGAAACAAACTGCAATATAACCGTATACCGGTACGGCATATATGCTGACCAGGGTACGGGCTATCATTTCGGAAACTCCGGAAAGCATAGCCAGATTCGTATACCCTGCCCCCTGAATGGTGTAACGCAGGATACAAAGCAATCCCAGGAAAGGAAAGAAATAGGCAGATACGTGCAAAAACAACTCCGTATTTTTCAATATTTCCAGTTCGGTAGTATCTACAAAAAGTAAAGCCAACGTCCTCGCCCCGACCATTAAAACGACAAAGGTCAGTAAGGCGTAAATCAGCATCATCACCCCACTGGCTTTGATCCCTTGCCAAATTCGTTTCGGCTTACCTGCTCCGTAATTTTGTCCGCAATAAGTCGCCATAGCGATTCCCAAACTTTCAAAAGGACAGATAAAAAACATTTTGATCCGCATAGCAGAGGTAAAAGCAGCCACACAAGCCGTTCCCAAGGCATTATTTGCACTTTGAAGCATAATACTACCGATCGCAGTGATCGAAAACTGTAATCCCATCGGTACGCCGATATTTAATAAAGTCCTTGCCAGATGCAACTGAAATTTATGCTCTTTGGCTTCCCCTTTCAGTATCTGAAAATGCCTGTACATGTATACATAACACAATAAGGCAGAAATTCCCTGAGAAAAAACAGTAGCGATCGCCGCTCCCAAAACTCCCCATTTCAATACCAGAATACAGAAAAGGTCCAGGATAATATTGAGTATAGTCGAAAAGAGCAGAAACCAAAACGGTGTCTTACTATCTCCCAATGCACGGATAATGCTGGATAGAAGATTGTACAGAAACGTACAGGGTACTCCGATAAAAGTCACCAGCAAGTAGGCATACGCACCCTCGAAGATATTCTCCGGTGTACGCATAATCCTCAAGATATCTGCACAATAGATACTGGTAATCAAAGCAATCATAACAGACATCACCAACGAAAGCTGCAAACTCACAGCCACATAACGCCGCATCATGACATAATCACGGGCACCGAACTTCTGGGCCACCGGAATACCGAAACCACAACTACACCCATTACAGAAACCCAAAATCAGGAAAATCACGGAACTACTGGCTCCGACAGCAGCCAACGCATTTATTCCCAAGAATTTTCCGACAATAGCAGCATCTACCAACGAATAAGTCTGTTGAAGCAAATTGCCCAAAAGCAAGGGCATCGTAAAATTGAAAATAAGTGGCAGCGCGGGCCCTGCTGTCATCTCTCTGGAAGTTGCCATAACTTAATTTCAAATCAAATCATTGTATTTTTTCACCCATTTTCTCAACGAGCGCCGCATTTCCTGCCAGTATAGAAATACCCCGGTTTTCCCTGAATCTGCGGACGATGCCTCCGGCTTCCTGTACAATCAAGGCTCCGGCACACATATCCCAGGGCTGTAATGCTAATTCCCAATATCCGTCCAACCAACCGGCAGCGACGCAACATAAGTCATAAGCAGCCGAGCCCATTCGTCTTATCCCCCGGATGGAAGGCAGGATTGCAGCCAGATTTGCAGCATTATTATCCGGATTTACATCTTTATCGTAAGGAAATCCTGTACCCAAAACAGAATGAGACAAATCCTGTTTTTCAGCAACACGGATCACTTTTCCATTGTACCGGGCTCCTCTGTCCCTGATTGCCGTATACAACTCGCCGAGATACGGCGCATAAACAACCCCCAGAATGGTTTCTTCCCGGTATTGCAACCCGATAGATACTGTAAATACAGGTAATCCCTGGCTATAATTATTCGTACCGTCCAAAGGATCGATCACCCACCGATACTCGGCAGTACCGGCATGAGCACCGCTTTCTTCGCCAAGGACTGCATGCCCGGGATAGTGTTTCTGAATCTTATCCAACAGAAAAGCTTCACTTTCTTTATCGGCTCTTGTTACCACATCGTACACATTCGATTTGGTTTGTATACCCAAATCATTTCCCCTGAAATAGGAAAGCTGTATCTTTCCAACTTCTTTCGCCCAGGCTACCGCATATTCCAATGCCTGATTTAAATCAATACTCATTTTAATTACTTCCCATTAAAAACAAAAAATCCTTTAACACCGTTCTATTTCTTTCAGCGCTTTCACCAATTGATCCGGACAGGAAGTACGTTTACTTCCACATTGTATACCTTCCAATCTTTCTATTACCTCCTCTACTTTCATTCCCCTTACCAACATCGAAATTCCTTGCAGATTTCCGCTGCATCCTCCTTCGAAACAAACTTCCCGGATCACCCCATCCTCCACGGTCAAATCAATAGCTACCGAACAAACGAGCGACGATGGTATAAAATGAATCGATTTTTTCATCGTTTAAATTATTTATATTTCCAAGCTTTTCCACAACTACGGCACTTCCAGGCCGGCCGGAATAAGGGAGAAACCTTCTTCAAGGACTTTCAGAGCTTCCTGCCAACATTCATGCCGGACGAGCAGCTTTACTCCACCGATTGCCTGTGCATGGATCCCCGTCCGGACCGTCAATTCATCCTGCATCCGGGTTTCGATCCCGGCAGATTCTAAAAAAGCCTTAGCCATATAGGCTTCCTGCGGATTTATAAAGGTTTGTACGATCACCCAACTGTCCATTGTATAGAAAGTTTGTCAGTTAAAAATCAATTCTTTTATTCGAATTTTTCCGGAACTTTCCAGGTTCATCCCTACTGATCTCTCAAGCAATCGGCACATCGATCCACTTTCCTCCCTGCAATTGTCTAACGGTATGGAATCCAGCTTCTTTCAGCGCCTGTAAAGCCTCCGCCCGCCCGGCATTGATCAAATCCGGACGGTGGGCATCAGAATTAACCAGTACCGGTATCCCCAAAGCACGAATAAAGGCAAAATGCCGGATATCCGGAAAAAAACACCCTTTACGTAAAAAAGCTTTAGTATTGATTTCCATCATGATACCTCTTTCAGCAATCAGCGTAAAGTATTCCTTCAACATATCGGTAAACCAGCCCTGCCGGAATAGATCCGGTTGACAAATCCCGGCATTATAAGAAATCTTATCGGCATGTCCGACAAAATCAAAACCTCCCGCTTCCACCATACGCATGGCTGCAACAAAATAGCGGGTGACCATCTCCTGCAAATTCCCACGAAAATGCTTTTCCAATAAATACCGGAAATTTTCAGGATCGGTATCTGTATCGATAATTTCCTCTTCGTCAGTATACACCAAATGGACCGATCCGATCCGGTAATCCAACGGTAAAGCCTGAAAATAGGAATTAGCCGGATTCTGAATTTCATTCAGATAGTCTATTTCCAAACCGGCATAGATCTCGATTTCTCCTGCATATCTCTGTTTCAACCGCCCAATTTCCTGTAAATAATCGGGCACCCGCTCTTGCGATAAAGTCCAGCACGTCTCGAAAGGAAGCGGAGCATGTGAAGATATACCGTAAGAAGTAAAGCCGGCAGCGATAGCCGACTTCACAAAATCTTCCATAGGAGCTTTTCCGTCACAAAAAGAACAATGACTATGATAATTGGTCAGATTCATACCCCATTTCCCGATCACATTCTTTCCGGCATCTCAATGCCTAACATTCCCATGGCATTTTTAATCGCCTCACCACATTGTTTAGCCAGCAACAAACGGAAATTTCTCAAAGCTTCATTTTCTTCTTTCAGAATAGAAAAATCATGGTAAAACTGATTGAATTCTTTAGCCAGGTCATAAGCGTAATTAGCCAATAATGCCGGACTATAGGTTGTCCCTGCTTCTTTCACCACGTCAGGCAATTTAGCCACCAATTTAATCAGATTCTGTTCTTTTTCCGAGAGCTGAATATGTGTATCCGCCGACAAAGGTGATGCCCCTGCGTCTGCGGCCTTACGTAATACCGACTGAATACGCGCATAAGTATATTGTATAAAAGGACCGGTATTTCCGTTAAAATCGATCGATTCTTTCGGGTTGAACATCATGGTCTTTTTGGGGTCTACTTTCAGAATAAAATATTTCAACGCCCCCAAAGCCACTTTCCGGTATACCTCTTCGGCCTCAGCTTCGGAATAGCCGTCCAATTTTCCTAATTCCTGAGAAGTTTCTCTGGCTGTATCGATCATTTCAGCCATCAGATCATCGGCATCGACAACCGTACCTTCACGGGATTTCATCTTTCCCTCAGGTAATTCAACCATTCCGTAAGACAAATGCTTAATTTTATCCGCCCAGGGGAAACCCAATTTACCACAAATCAATGAAAGTACCTGGAAATGATAATTCTGTTCATTTCCGACGACATAGATCATTTCATCCATATCGAATTCATTGAAGCGTTCGTAGGCCGTACCTATATCCTGAGTCATATAAACCGAAGTACCGTCGTCCCGTAACAGTAATTTATGATCCAGCCCGTCTCCGGTCAAGTCGGCCCAGACACTACCGGTTTCTTTCCGGTAGAGTACACCGTCAGCTAAACCTTTCAGGACAATGTCACGGCCTTTTTTATACGTTTGTGATTCGAAATATACTTTATCGAAACCCACCCCCATCAAGCGATAGGTTTCGTCGAAACCTTTCAACACCCAATCGTTCATAGTACGCCACAAACTCACGGTCTCTTCATCACCGGCTTCCCATTTACGCAGCATTTCCTGCGCTTCCAGCAAGATCGGAGCTTTTTTCTTGGCCTCTTCTTCTTCCATTCCCTCCTTTTCCATCAAAGCTTTTATTTCAGCTTTATATTCCTTATCGAAACGAACATAGTAGTCGCCGACAAAATGGTCGCCCTTCGTACCTGTAGACTCGGGAGTAGCACCATTAGCGAACTTTTTCCAGGCAATCATACTCTTACAAATATGTATTCCCCGGTCATTCACCAAATTTACCATCCTCACTTCATGTCCATTGGCTTTTTGTATCTCGGATACCGACCAACCCAACAGGTTGTTACGGATATGACCGAGATGTAAAGGTTTGTTCGTATTAGGCGAAGAATACTCGATCATGTAAGAATGCCCGCTATTTTCATGCACATATCCATACTTCGGGTCCTGAGCCACTTCGTTCAATACACCTAACCAATAAGCCGCTGAAATCTCGATATTCAAGAATCCTTTCACCACATTGTAGTCTTTAATCTCTTCAATGTGTTGTTTCAGGTAGCCCCCCAATTCTTTCCCCGTCTCTTCCGGAGATTTCTTCGAAAAACGCGTAAATGGAAAAACAACCACAGTCAAATCTCCCGCAAACTCTTTCCGGGTAGCTTGTAACTGCACTTTATCCTTATCCACATCAGCGTCATAGCACTGCTTCACAGCTTCTATCACCTTGGTGGTCAACAAACTTTCTATGCTCATAGTATTCTGACAATTAATTTTTCACAGGTTACAAAAATACAATTATTTAGTGAAACATTAAAAATGAAAGTGGAATAAAGCCTTTTACGGTCGTAATTTTTGTAAAAAAATATAAATATGATAACTTTGGAGCGTAATTTGATATGTCCCAAGGATTCAGTATACTTCAAAATACCAATAAATGAAACTCTAAAAGAAGAAAAATAAAAAATCTCTATAGTGGGTGATAAATAAAAAATCAATTAATTATGGAAAATTCTTTATCTACAATGTCTTTGGACACATTGGTCAATAAACTTATTGATCTCAGTGTTTCATTCGGTTCCAAGTTGCTGGTGGCACTTCTGGTGTTCTTCATCGGTCGTTGGATTGTAAAAAAATTAAATCGTTTAGTTATAAACATACTTACGAAACGGCATGTCGAAGCTTCATTGGCCACTTTTACCAAGAGTTTGGTGAGTATCACCCTGAATTTCACTTTAGTGATTATCATTATCAGTGTTTTAGGTATCGAGACAAGCTCATTCATCGCTTTATTTGCTTCTGCCGGTGTCGCTGTCGGTATGGCATTGAGCGGTACACTGCAAAATTTTGCCGGTGGAGTGATGATACTGCTTTTCAAACCGTTTAAAGTGGGAGATTATATCGAAGCACAAGGTCAGTCGGGAACAGTGAAAGAGATCCAGATTTTCAATACCATCATTACGACTACCGATAACAAGGTGATCATCATTCCTAACGGAGGCTTATCTACCGGAATTATGATGAACTACTCGAAAGAATCGCAACGGCGGGTCGACTGGGTATTCGGAATCGGCTACGGTGATAGCTACGAACATGCAAAAGCTGTCATTGCCCGGCTTTTAGATAATGATCCCAGAGTATTGAAAGATCCCAATTATTTTATCGCTTTAACCGCTCTTAACTCCAGTTCTGTCGACATTGTCGTTCGGGCCTGGGTAAAAGCAGAAAATTATTGGGGTGTCTTTTTCGATATGAACGAAAAAGTATACAAGACCTTTGCAGAGGAAAACCTCAATATTCCTTTCCCGCAAATGGATGTACACCTCTATAACGAAAAATAATCTTTTTACTGTCGGCAGGACTAGATCATGATCCTGCCGACAGTAAAAAATCCCCCTTAAAACATTACCAGCCTTTTTTCGTTTAAATAACTATAATTTAAAACTTATAGTTATGGAAACGACAGAAACTTACTCTTCTAACAACCGATATTGGTGGCTAATGCTAATTATCGGTATTCTTTCTATTCTTTGCGGTATATGGGTATTCAGAAATCCGGTTGAATCCTATTTTGCGCTGGCGGTTTATTTCAGTATCATGTTTATCCTGTATGGGATCGGTGAAATTGTAAATGCATTTGCAGGACAACGCTACCGGAACTGGGGCTGGGGCTTAGCCGTCGGAATACTGGATTTGGTCATCGGATTTATATTATTAGGTAATCTAGCCTGGGCAGCCGATCTGTTACCTTATGTCGTAGGATTTATCTTAATGTTCGTAGGTATCGGTTTTATCGGTCAATCCAGTCAAATGCAATCTTTCCGTATTCCTAATTGGGGATGGGTATTGACAGGAGGAATCCTGACCTTAATTTTTGCCTTTTTGATTATTTTCCATCCGCTTTTCGGTATATTCAATATTATCGTATGGACAGGTCTGGCCTTTATTTTCGGAGGTATATCCGCCATTTTCTATTCTTTTAGCCTGAAAAACTAAAATCCAACAGGAGAAATCTTATAATTTACCTCTTTCCTTTGGACGGTATAGACAACCTGTCAATCGGTGGAACTACAATCTTCGATAAAATACAATGATATCGGGAGACTAATTCCACCGATCAACTTTCGGAAAAGATTCGTCCTTCAGGCTTAAAACCGTTAATCTGTCCGGAAAGGCTTGTCCTCCCTTTTTCCCCCGGTATTTACAATAAATAATGTCCCAAAAAGGAAATAAAAGCACCGACTACGACAGAAGCCAATAAAAGCGGGAATGCACATCTTGAACTTCCCCGCCCCGAGGTAATCACCAGAGGGAGGGTCAAAACTGCAGACACGATCATACCTTTCCACCACCATTGTGTCCAAGGTAAACTCAGGTGATAAACCACATAGGGCATGATCAGAAACAACACAAAAGCCGATAAAACAGTATATTTATCTGCCTTTCTTTTGAATAAAGGAATGATACCGATAAATGCCGATACCAAACCAATTAATATAATCGTCAGATAAGCTCTCATTACAATTCGAACAGGTTATATTTTAAATTAAAGTCTCTCCTTGCCACACACAACAATCGGGAAAATCCAGGTTGATTTCCCGGTCTTTCTTAAACAAGCCATAAATAGCCGATCCGCTCCCGCTCATACTCACAAATTCAGCCCCCCGCTCATACAATTGCTGCTTCAATAAAGTTAGAGAGGGATATTTTTGAAAAACAGTCGCTTCAAAATCATTCCGGATATATTCTTTCCATGTATTTACCGGAAGTTGTCCGAGCTGACGCAGATCATATCCGGCCGGCCGGGGAGTGATCCCTGCATATGCTTCAGGCGTAGATACTCCGAAAGAGGGTTTCACTATGATGATCCGATAACCGGCCAACGTAAGCTCTATCGGCTCCAGCAACTCCCCCTTACCGGAAGCAAATGCCGGACGATCATCGATAAAAAAAGCACAGTCACTCCCCAGGCGGGCAGCATAAGTTACCATCTTTTGCCCGGAGAGACGAAGATCGAAAAAAGCATTCAAAGCTTTCAGCATAAAAGCTGCATCCGCCGATCCCCCCCCTAAACCGGCACCGAAAGGGATGATCTTATGTAAGTGTACTTGTATGGCCGGCAAATGAAAATCGGCAGCCAACAAGTGATAAGCTTTAATCACCAGATTTTTCCCGGGATCTCCTCCCACTTCCAGACCGGTATTCTTAAATCGGAAACTCCCGCTTTCTCCTTCTCCCCGCCCAATTTCGAGTATATCAGACCATCCCACCGGGAAAAAAATCGTTTCCAGATTATGAAAACCGTCATTTCTCTTCCCGGTCACAAAGAGACCGATATTTATTTTCGCATGTGGAAAAACAACCATGGAGTAATCTTTTATTTTAAACTTTGCAAAGATACCCTTTTTTTGTAACTTCGTCCACAGGGAATCTGTATATATTTCCGATAGTCGTTCAAATAATTACTTAATATTTTAGCTATGAAAAAAACATGGATCCTGTTATTGATATTTTTTTCAGCAGGAATTTTGTCATATGCCGATGCCCAAAGTGTGAAAAATTTGAATACGAAAGAATTCAAAGTACAGATTTGGGATTTCGAAAAGAATAAAGACTGGAAGTATCTCGGTGATAAACCGGCCATCATCGATATGTATGCCACCTGGTGTCCACCTTGCAAAAAACTATCTCCTATTTTGGAAGAGATTCAAAAAGAATACGGAGATAAACTTCAGATCTATAAAGTGGATGTGGATAAAGAACCGGCATTAGCTCAATTATTCAATGCCTCCAGCATCCCACTGATGCTCTTTATTCCCGAAAACGGCAAACCTTTTACGGTAACCGGGTTACGTCCGAAAGAACAAATAACAGACATTATTAATGAAAAACTAGAAGTAAAAAAATAACGACCGTACCTCCGGCACCGAAAAAATAAGTACCGGAGATAACTCCACACTCTCCCCGTACTTCTGAACTAAAGCTTCAAAAGCACAGCAATCATCTTGCAAAACAACATCGATAAAATAACCTTTTCCCTATTCGATATCAAACACGCACAACCATACACATACCGGATCGATACTGGTACTATCGAGCCGATGTTTGCAATTTTTGGGAATATGCAGGTAATCTCCTTTTTTCAATGTCACTTTGCGGTCCTCAAATTCCAGTGTAGCCTCTCCCTGAATCAGTAATATAAATTCATCGTTCTCCTGATCGTACCAAAATCCTTTGGGCGAACTATGACCGGAAGAAACGATCCGGTCGATCCGGCAATTAGGAGATTTAAAAAGCAAATCGAACTGTTCCTCTTCACCAGCCTCAGCTATCTGAGCAAAAATATTTTCAGGTTTCATATACATTCTGAATAAAAATCAGAAAATTGATTTCAAATTAATAGTATTTCAGACTTTTTTCTGACTAATTATAACAGAACAAAGATAAAACTTGTTATTCTAAATGACAACGTTTTCGATATTAATCTTACATAAAGACTTTCCAACTCAGTTTTCCCCTTTCAGATTAGGCAGACTGATGTGATACTTTACAGCCAGAATCCGGATCAGGATGACAGAAACAGCCCCGATGATCTGTGTCAGTGTCGAATTTAAACCGGAATACAGACAGAGATAGTAAACCAAGCCACCGAACACACAAGCCAGGGCATAGATCTCTTTTCGGAAAATCAAAGGGACTTCATTGATCAGGGTATCCCGCAAAACTCCTCCGGCGGCTCCGGTGAGAGTACCCATAATCAATCCTACCCACATGGGGTAACCATAAGTGATGCTTTTCTCGATACCGACAACGGCGAATAACCCTAAACCGATGGCATCGAAAATAAAAAAAGTATTATTCAACCTGATGACATATCGCCCGAACAGAATAACAAATCCCAAAGCCAGGGCAGTCACGATCAGATAGGAAGACTGCAACATCCAGAACGGGGTAACATCCAGCAACAAATCCCGAATCGTTCCTCCTCCGACAGCTGTAACGAATCCAACCACATAAGCCCCGAACCAATCGAAGCGTTTAGCAGAAGCCAAACGGATCCCACTAATGGCAAACGCAAATGTACCGATATAATCAATAAGCGTCAGAAAATTCATCGTTCCTCTTCAATTAACTACCTGTAAAAAATAACTGTCCGATTTTGAAAGCGCAAAAGTATAAATTTCTGACTATTTTTCCATTTATCCTTTTATTTTTGTACAATCAAAATTTCCGAAAATGAAACCCGATGAATATTACCAGAAACAGATAGACCACTATACCGCCCGTTTAAAGCAAATAAAAAAACGGCGCAATCTGATTACATTGGCCAAATTGCTCACTTTCGGCTATATGATCTTTTTGATCTACCTCCTGATCAACCATAGTACTCAACCTCTCTTACTTTTGGGTATAGGAGCTATTCTCGTATTCATTTTTTTGACTCTATGGGATTCCCAAATCATCTACCGGCAACATCTCATCGAAGAACTACTTCGTATAAACACGTTGGAATCGGATTATTTAGCCGGTAATTTCTCTGCTCTCGACCAAGGCGAAAGGTTCAACGATCCTGCCCACCCTTATGCCCATGACCTGGACCTATTCGGGGAAGATTCCCTCTTCCAGCATTTAAACCGGACAGTGACTTTTTCCGGCACCCAAAAGTTGGTATCCTGGTTATTATCTCTCAGCAAAGACCCGGAAGTCATTCATTCCCGTCAGCAAGCGGCAGAAGAATTATGCGCCGAACCGGAATGGTGTCAACACTTTCGTGCTGCCGGAGCACTCCATCCGACCCAAGCCCTCGATGCGGTCATTTTAAAATCAGGACCGACCGAATCCCCATTCTTTTCAAAACATAGCACAGTCCGTCTGATTTTATGGATAGCCAACACGATTGTAATCGTTTCGTGGGCGGTAACGAGCTTTACCCCCCTGCCTTTTTCCATTTCCCTTGTGCTATCCCTATTACAACTTTCGGCATTGGCCTTATATATCAAAAAAATCAATGCCTATCATCAACGGCTCAACCTGTTTCTGAAAACCATCAGCAATTATCTTCCTTTAGTCCGGTTAATCCACGATCAATCTTTCCGTTCCCCTTATCTTCAGAAAATAAGACACAGCTTATTTACCCCGGAGAGTAATTCCCTGCAAGCTTTGACTCAACTTCACCGGATACAGAACAGTCTCGACCAACGGGGTAACATTGTCATCGCTTTCATTTTAAACGGACTATACCTCAAAGATTTCCATACCCTGCTCCGTCTGGATCACTGGAGAAAGAAATATGGACCTGACATCGAAACCTGGACAGACGTCCTTAGTGAAGCCGATGCCTTGATCAGCATGGCCAATTATCGTTTCAACCATCCTGCTTATTGCCTCCCGGTCATCTGTCAGGATCGATTATTAGACACCGAAGAAATAGGACATCCTTTACTAAAAAGCGAACGAAACGTCACCAATGATTTCAGTATCTGCTCCTTACACCAAATCGCCATTGTCACCGGAGCCAATATGGCCGGTAAAAGTACCTTTTTGCGTACAATCGGGGTAAATCTGATTTTAGCTCAATCCGGGAATGTCGTTTGCAGCCGCTATTTTGCTTTTCAGCCCATGACGCTTTTCACCAGTATGCGGACTACCGATAGTCTGTCTAAAGACACTTCCTACTTCCACGCAGAGCTTCTCCGGCTTCAACAACTAGTTAACATCGCACAGCAGGAAGACAAAGTATTCATCATTTTGGACGAAATGCTGAAAGGAACAAATTCGGTGGATAAATTAAACGGTTCATTGGCTTTCTTAAAAAGGATACTCTCTTACCCTATCTCCGGCCTCGTTGCAACCCACGATTTGGCTTTAGGAGAACTGGCTGACGATTTCCCGGAACATTTTTTCAACGTCTGCTTCGAGATTGTCCATTCCGGTAGTCAAATTACGTACGATTACAAACTTCATCCCGGTATCAGTAGTAATATGAACGCCAGTATCCTTTTAAAACAAATGGGCTTGATATAATTATCCCCTTATCAGGTAAAGTAAACAGCAGCTTCTGCAGGAAACCTTTACCGGACCATTTTCAACCAATTCCTGATTATTCCAGACCCACAATCCGAGATATAAGACTCCGGATGAAACTGGATACCATGGATAGGTAATTCAGTATGATAAAAAGACATGATATGACCTTGTTCATCTATTGAGCTGGTAATCAATTCTCCGGGCATTGTTTCGGGATCGATCACCCAGGAATGATAGCGGCCCACTTGAATCGGATCGGCCAAATCTTCGAACAGGGGATCGTGTTCATCTACCTTCTTCAAAACACTGCGATGTCCATGCAAAGGGCGAGATAAATTATATAACGAAGCTCCGAATGTCTCTGCAATCGCCTGATGTCCCAAACAAATGCCCAATATCGGATGAGTATACTTACAGAATTCGATCAGTTTTAACAGTTCCCCGGCTTCGGCCGGAATACCCGGTCCTGGCGACAAAAGAATCCCTCCATAATCCCCTAAGCCAGAAAAATCGATCTTATCATTACGGACTATATCATAACCAACAGGAACAACAGCTTCCCGAAGCAACTGAATCACATTGTATACAAACGAATCGTAATTATCGATAACGAGCACTTTTTTCATGAATACAAAAATAACAAATAAAATAGATTTATTTCGCAACATGCTGCAATCCGAATTATCTTTGCCACGGATTTTATAACACAAAGATGAAAGCAGAAATTGTACGGGAAGAGATGAACCGTTGTGGTAGAGCCGGCATTCCTTTCCTATTTGGAGTAGATTTCGAGGGTATCCATGGATTTTTCGTCGAAAAGCCCTTAAGTGATCCATCCGTTTATTTTACGATCGGAACCATCGGTCATTATAAAACGCCCCTTTCCCCTATTCCGGAACCTCGTATAAAAATTCTTCACAGTAGCTTTGAAACATACCAGGAAAAATTCAGGATCGTACATCAAGGCCTGTCACGCGGGGATAGTTTTTTGCTCAACCTGACCGAAAGAACCCCCATCGAAACCAATCTCACTTTAGAACAAATCTTTTATCACAGTCAGGCCCGCTATAAACTTTTACTTCCTGACCGATTGGTTTGCTTTTCTCCCGAAAGCTTCGTCCGGATCGAAAATAATGAGATCCTATCTTACCCGATGAAGGGAACCATCGATGCCACTTTACCCGACGCAGAAAACCGCTTGCTTCAAAATCATAAAGAAACATGCGAACATTATACGATCGTCGATCTCATCCGGAACGATCTGAATATTGTAGCCACTCGTGTACAAGTGAAACGCTTTCGTTACGTAGAAAAGATTCACACTTCCCAGGGTGAGATATTACAAACCAGCTCGGAAATCAGCGGGCAATTACCCGACGGATGGCAAAACGAATTGGGAACACTTTTATTCAAGCTATTACCCGCCGGTTCTATTTCGGGTGCCCCTAAAGCAGCAACCCAAAAGCTGATCCGTCAAGCCGAAGGATTGCCCAGGGGATATTATTCAGGAGTATTCGGTTATTTCGACGGCCAAACGCTCGATAGTGCCGTACTGATCCGATTTATAGAGAAAGTAGATAACCGGTATTACTTCCGCAGTGGCGGTGGTATTACGGTCAATAGTCAGGCAAAAGAAGAATATCAGGAAATACTCGAAAAAATTTACTTACCCATCCAGAAATAGAAATAAAATAATGATAAAAAACGCCTTTATAGAAAGTCTGAAAATTGTCGACGGCCGTTTCATACATCCCGAACTTCACTGGCAACGTATAACCGACACCCAGCGGGTACATTTCGGGAACAGTACCTTCCTTCCTTTATCCTCCGAATCAATACCGCCAGACAAGCGTCTCGGTACCCTAAAATGCCGCATCATTTACGATCAGGAAATCAGAAAAATCGATTTCGAAACCTACTCTCCCCGCCGGGTTCATACTTTAAAACTTGTCGACGGCAGCGGCATCGATTATACTTTTAAATATGCAGATCGGGATAAACTGATCCAATTGCAGCAATCTAAAGGAACATGCGACGAAATCCTGATTTATCAAAACGGTAGGATCACCGATACCAGTTACAGTAATGTCGTTTTTTACGATGGAAACCAATACATTACCCCTTCTACTTATTTACTCAATGGCACGAAACGTCGTTATCTTCTCGAAAGAGGCATCATAAAAGAACAGGATATCGGCCTCGGAGACCTCCCCCGATTCCGGTATCTCTTTCTGATCAATGCAATGCTGGATTTGGAAGACAACATTCAAGTGAAAATCCGGGATATTTCATAAAGTTATTTATATACATATTTACACTAAATGCAGAATTAGTAACGAACTAAACCTACCACTTTTACCGTCGATAATTTTCACTCCTGCCGGTAAAGTCACCCCTCCCACCTACCTGATGAATACGAATCAAGACGATTCCCGATGGATAACCAACAGAAAAGGACGAGCTGCGATCGGAATTTCACCTCAAAGAAAGGGACGTTTTAATTGGAATACAATAAGTTTTGATAGATTTTGATTGATGTATACGTAATAGATTGAAAATAATTGTTTTAAAAAAAGAAAAATAATTATCTTTGTCCAGCTAAAGAGATATTTTTTTATCCAATTAAAACGTCCGTTTATGAAAGATCAAATGTTCTTTATCTTTACGATTTTATATCTCACATGTTCTGCCTGGATCACCGACCATAAAGCTCCTTTCTGTTCCGTCGACAAAGGAACACAACTTCTTTACCAAATCGACAGTGAACAGGCAGAGAGGTACTATTTCCAACAGACGACAGAAAAGATCGAAAACACTGATTCGCTGTCAGTCATTCACTATACAGGAACCCTTTGGGATAAAAAACGAACTGTGGTCATTCCCTCTTTTTCATTTACCACTTCCTGTGTACAAAAGCATGTGAATACTTATCTGCCCAATTTTATTCACATCCGGAAAAACGAGACCTGCCAATTCACCGGCCCGGGCTTCTTACTTCCCGGTTCACTCTCTGTCGGACAACACCTCGAAGACGGATATATGACCATCCAACAAAGCAGTCTGCAAACCCGAATAAGTCAAAAGAACCGGGTTGTAACGGCTCAAACCCGTATAAAAGTACCAGCAGGAGATTTTATTTGTTATAAAATCGAATCTAACCTACAGACCACTTGTTTAGGTATAACGACACGTTATAAAATTTCTACCTGGTATGCCCAAGGAATAGGCATCATCAAATCTGAAATTTATCGGGAAAACAAAAAGTTAATCGGCAGGCAACTTTTGCTGTCCATAAAAAATAAATAACTATTACAAAACGATTCGATCTTCTTGCAAGGACATCAGTAATCCGATTACCTCAGAATAATTTTTAGTACCGCTACTCACCTGATTCCCTTTCAGGTAAGCATTGTACACTTGATGTTGTATTTGTCCCATACCGGGATTATATTTTTCACGCCAATATAATAGATGGCTATTATACAATTCTACTATTTCAGGTCGGATCCGTTTTACAATTTCCTGGTACTGCTCTTCTGTAAGTAATCTCCGGGCATTGTTTACCACATAGCCCAGCATAGAGAAATAACCGCTGAAACGAATAGCAGGTTCCTGAGCAGCAGAAGTAACCAGATAGGCGTATAAATTGGCTTCGGCTTCACTGGCGATCCCGAGACGATGAGCCAACTCATGAGCATAAGTAAAAGGATACTCGACACTCAATAACTCCTGATTCAAATTGAATTCAGTAAAGAAAGGCCCCATATATCCTGTCACAGCCACCCGGGACATCAACCGACTCCACAACATCGGCTTTACCCGTAAAAATTTTCCAGGTTCAACTAAACCGAAACGGGAAGCCATCTTTCCATATCCTTCCTGTATAACTCCGGCAACAGGAATTTTACTCATCGGGCCGGCCGTCGTATATCGCTCCAAATACCAGCCCGAAAGCGTATCTCCTGCCTTACTGTAACTCTCGTTCAGTTTGCCGACATATCCCGTTAGAAAATCCTGAAATTTTTCTGCCGAAAATGCTGCTTTAGCTATACCGGTACGCTCGTAAAAAGGGAAACGGAAATAATTCAATCCCCAGGCAAAATAAAACCAAATATATACCCACATCAGGACACGTATGATCGTCCCGACTGTTTTTTTCGCCCCTTTTCTTTTCCGCCAGGCATAAAAAGGATAAATCAAAATCCACAGACAAGTACCGACGATAAAACAATCGCCCACAGAAAAAGGAAATAAAGAAGAAAAAGCAGAGAGCAAAGTCGAAATAAAGGGATAAAACAGGCAGGCATACGCCTCGGCCCAAGACGGTATCATGCGGAATATACCGATCATTGCTATCAGAAACAGAGGGATACCCCAGCTAAATCCATATTTTTTCTTCATTTTCATAGCTACTTGAATTCAAGACAAAGATCTTTATATTTTTTCTTAAAAACTCATAAATCATTGTATTTTTGTTTTTTATAAAAACAGGAAAGATTACAAAAGTTTTATTAGTTAATTTCAGGTATCGTAGTCTTGTAACTAAACACCGACCGACCATTTTAGTGCGCGTCTCAGTAATTATCAGGCGAATAGAAAAAATAGCCTACTTCCCTAAATTATTTCAGAAAATTAAAATAAATCATTTCTATTTTAAAGTAAGCATTTTCATATATTTGTTACAACAGAAAAGTTTCGAACAGAAATAGATATTAATTATTATAAAACGCACATAGAGATGTTGTTACCTTTTGTTATCTCCCACGAACTACCCCTGACTGATCCGGTATTGAAATTTTTATTGATACTGGTAATTATTTTATCAGCCCCTTTGCTCCTCAACAAACTGAAAATTCCTCATTTATTGGGATTGATTATAGCGGGTGCGATTATCGGGCCTAACGGCCTTAACCTGGTTCTTCGGGATAGTAGTATTATTCTATCGGGTACAGCAGGTTTGTTGTACATCATGTTTTTGGCCGGCCTGGAAATCGACATGGGGGATTTTAAGAAAAATAGTGGCCGGAGTTTCGTTTTCGGTATGTATACGTTCTTGATTCCGATGGCTTTGGGAATCGTTGCCGGCCTTTACGTACTTCATTTTTCTATGGAAACCTCCATCCTATTGGCCAGTATGTTCGCTTCACATACTTTAATCGCCTACCCGATTATCAGTAAATTAGGAATCACGAAAGATAAATCGGTTACGATAACCGTCGGAGGCACTATGATTACCGATATGCTGGCATTACTTGTTTTAACAGTAATCGTAGGCATGGCAACCGGTGTCATTGGAGAACATTTCTGGACCCGATTGAGTATATCGATCGTCATATTCGTTTTATTTGTAGTAATCGCATTTCCTATTGCCGGACGTTGGTTTTTCAAGCATGTACAGGACAGCATATCACAATATATTTTCGTTTTGGTCATGGTTTTTCTGGGTGCTTATCTGGCCGAACTAGCCGGTATCGAATCGATTATCGGTTCATTCCTGGCCGGTCTGTCCCTCAACCGGTTGATTCCCCGGAGTTCTCCGCTGATGCACCGGGTAGAGTTTATCGGTAACTCGATTTTTATCCCTTTCTTTCTGATCGGAGTAGGTATGTTGATCGATTACCGGGCTTTTTTCACCAGCTTCGATACAATTAAAGTCGGTATTGTCATGATCATTGTCGCCACAATAGCTAAATATGCTGCAGCTTGGCTGACTCAAAAAACTTTCCGTATGTCCGTCGACCAGCGAAGAATCATTTTCGGGCTGAGTAATGCCCAGGCTGCAGCAACGCTGGCTGCCGTCATGGTGGGATATAACGTCATTCTCGGTCAAACCCCCGAAGGCGAACCAATCCGTCTCTTAAATGAAAGCGTATTGAACGGCACGATCCTGATGATCCTGGTTACCTGTACAATGGCTTCCTTCTCTGCTCAAAGAGGGGCTCATAATCTGGCAGCCACGGCTTCATCCGAAACCGATGAAACAGGAGACCACAAAGAACGTATTCTAATCCCGCTGAGTAACGAAGACACGGCAGAAGAATTGGTGAATCTCAGTTTGGCTACTAAATCGAAAAAGAATACTCATCATTTATATGCGCTGAATATTCTGGACAATAAAGTTTCAGGAGACGACCAGCAATTGAAGAAATCCCGGCGTCTGCTGGAAAATGCAGCCTTAACGGCAGCAGCGACAGATACCCATCTTCAGGAATTGCAACGCTATGACCTGAATGTAACGAACGCCATATTAAGTGTGATCCTCGAACACCGTATCACTGACCTGGTATTGGGACTACACAAAGAAAAGGGAATACCCAGTTCTTTTTTGGGAAGAATCACGGAAGGTATCCTGGATTACAGCGATGTTACTACGTTGATATATAAACCAGCACAACCCCTCTCTACCATGAAGCGCCATCTGGTAGTCATCCCTGTTCAAGCCGAAAAAGAGGCCGGATTTCCCCAATGGGTTGCCCGGGTGTGGAACGTTATTCAGAATACCGGGGCCAAAGCCATATTTTACGGTTCTTCGGATACCCTCGGCCGCCTCAAAACATTGCTTGGGAAACGAGGTGGGGAAATGGAATTTACCGAATTCAGCGATTGGGAAGATTTTCTGATTGTATTCCGGGATGTTCACAAAGACGATAATTTATGGATCGTAATGAGCCGCCACAATGGTATCTCTTTTAATCCCAGCATGAATCGTATCCCGGGTTATCTGAACAAATATTTCCAACAGAATAGTTTTATACTGGTATATCCTCTACAGGCCAATGCCTCTGCCAACAGATACCTGACCTAAAAGGCTCCGGATCAGCTTGTCGGATCAGGAGCCCGAATAGTGAAACTGATCGTTGAAAATAACCCCTGAAAAACTACCGTTTTCATGTCGGTCTGCCGGTACCGGCAGACCGACATGTGCCAAATAAACCGCCATCCCCAAAGTTTTCATATAAGTCGACTTCCCTGCCATGTTAGGACCTGTCAGAAAACATATGTCCCGACGGGGCATATTCTGTCACTGTTTCCGAAGCCCAACGATATAATTCAACAGTTTCCCCAGCATTTTCATATATCCGATTGCGATATGCATTACTTCCTGGTAGGCATGAGCGGTCAACAATTTACCAGATCGAAGCCCGTTTTTCCGGTGCCAGATACATCGGATCTCCTTCCTGTATACCGAAAGCTTCATTCCAGCCGTTTATATGTGGCAGAGCGGCATTCACTCTCCAACGTCCTAAAGAGTGAACATCCATCTGAGTCAACAAACGAATCTGTTCATCGCGGATATTTCCTGCCCATACATTTGCATAAGCCAAATAAAAACGCTGTTCGGGGGTAAAACCCTCTACAATCCCTAGCGGCTGATCCTTCATTGCATGATGAAATGCCTGGAAAGACACTTGCAATCCGCCATGGTCCGCAATATTTTCACCCAAGGTCAACTGTCCGTTGGCATGAAGTCCGGGCAAGACCTCTATCCGATCGAACCAATCGACCAACACTTTAGCTCTCTCTTCAAAATTTTTCGAATCCTCGGCAGTCCACCAATCTTTCAAATTACCGTCTTTATCGTACTGACGCCCCTGATCGTCGAATCCGTGTGTCATCTCATGTCCGATGACCACTCCGATCGCACCATAATTAAAAGCATCGTCAGCATTCATATCGAAGAAAGGATACTGTAAAATACCTGCCGGAAAACAAATTTCATTGGTGGTCGGATTGTAATAGGCATTTACAGTCTGAGGAGTCATCAGCCATTCGGTCTTATCGACAGGCTTGCCGGCTTTCGTCAGCATATAATCGAATTCAAATTCGTTAGACCGTAAAATATTAGCCCAATAGGAATCGTTTTTAATTTCCAAAGCGGCATAATCTCTCCAGCTATCCGGATAGCCGACTTTAACATATATGGCCGCCAATTTTTCCAACGCTTTGGCTTTTGTTTCATCGCTCATCCAAGTCAGTTCCTGAATACGTTCCCCCAAAGCTTTCCGAAGGTTACCTACCAGTTTCACCATCCGTTCTTTGGCAGCAGCAGGAAAATATTTCTCGACATACATCTGTCCGACAGCTTCTCCCATAGCCCCGTCTACAGCAGCGACAGCTCTTTTCCAGCGCGGTTTCATTTCCTTCACACCCGAAAGTACCTTTCCATTAAATTCAAAATGTTCTGCAACAAAATCGTCACTCAAATAGAGAGCGGCTGCATCGATCACTTTCCATTCCAAATAAGCTTGCTGGACTTTCAGGTCGGTATTGTTCAAAATACGAGCCACCTCTTTAACAGGCTCGGGTTGGCCCAAATTCAATTCCGTAATCCCCTGCAACCCCAATGTAGCGAAATAAACCTCCCAATCTATTCCGGGAATTTCTTTTTTTAATTCTTCTACCGACATTTTATGATAATTGGCATGAGGATCCCGCATTTTTACTTTTTCATAGGCAGCTTCGGCCAATCGGGTTTCTATAGCCATAACGTCGGCAGCAGCCTGCCGGGCTTCTTTTTCTTCCCAACCGGCCAACTCGAACATCTTCACGATGTGTTCCTGATACTTGGTACGGATCTCTTTACTGTGCTCATCTTCCTTCAGATAATAATCCCGATCACCCAGCCCCAGACCTCCCTGATAGGTCTGCACCAGATTCATGCTGCTGTTCATATCGTCCGGACCGATATAAATACCAAAATAAGGTCCAAAACCTTGACGGGTCATTTCAGCCACCAAAGTCACCATTTCCTTCGGAGTTTTTACAGCCTTTATTTTTTCCAATACCGGCTGGATAGGAGTACTTCCGTCTCCATTGAGCTTGACGGTATCCATAGCCATATTATACAAATCACCGATTTTCCGGGCAACACTTCCCGGTTCGGACTTCTTAGCTGCCAGTTCTTCGATCAACCCTTGCATCTGCTTCCGGTTATTCTCAGCCAGCAGATCGAAAGAGCCGAACCGTCCATACTCATCGGTCAAAGGGTGTGCCTGCATCCATCCACCACAGGCGAATTGATAGAAATCCTGATTAGGAGTTACCGATCTATCCAGATTAGCAACATCAATCCCTCCGGTTTGGGTAGCTGCTTTCTTGTCGTTACAAGCGGCTACACTTAAAGCCAGAGCTAAAATTGGAAAATAAAATTTTGTGTTCATTATAAATTCACTATAAATTACTTAAATCCTAACCGATGATCTTCCGTATAACTTTCTTATACCGATCATCCTATTTAAAACGAAACACAAAAATAAAAATTAATACCTCAATCCAATCAGAAAACGACACAAAATATACCCACCGTTCCCCCTAACTGTACCGATCCTCATCGTTCGGCAACCATTCAGCTTACAAACCACTTCCCCCTTTTAGACAAAGGGATCACCGATTTTATACCAACCTGTTTTTCAATTCAGAGGGTAATTCGGGCATAGCACCGTGTCGGGTACACACATAGGCAGAAACCTCTACCGCCAATTGATGGGCTTCGTGTACAGAACGTTCTTTCAGAATAGCCGAACAAAAAGCTGCCGTAAAAGAATCTCCTGCTCCGACGGTATCGGCCACCTTAACTTTAGGAGTCTCTACAAATGAAACTGCACCGGGGCTAAAGACGTAACTTCCGTTGATCCCGCAGGTAAGAATTAACATTTTCAGGTTATATTTCCCAAGCAATATCCAGCATTTATCTTCGAGATCGATCCCCGGATATCCGAACATCCGGCTAATCGTTATCAATTCCTCATCGTTCAATTTCAGAATATTACACCGCTCGAACGATCTACAAAGCACTTCCTGAGAATAAAAACCCTGACGGAGATTGATATCGAAGATCTTATAGGAATTTTCCTCAGGCATCGCATCGAGAAAACGGTTAATTGCCGCACGCGACACTTCGTCACGCTGTGCTAACGATCCGAAACAAATCGCCCGGGATTGGCGTGCCAGCGTTTCTAATCCGGGAGTAAAGGGAATATTGTCCCAGGCCACTTTTTCCTTTATCTCGTAACCCGGAATTCCGTTCTCATCCAGTTGTACCTGTACCGTCCCCGTCGGATAGGGAACCCGTTGAATGAAATATTTCAATTGTTTATCGTCAAAACTTTCCAGGATCTCGTCTCCCAGCCGATCATCCCCGACAGCACTAATAACCCGGCTATCGAACCCGAACTGAGAAGCATGGTAAGCAAAATTAGCCGGAGCTCCGCCTAGTTGTTTACCTTCCGGGAGCATATCCCACAGGACCTCTCCCATTCCGACAATTGTATTATTCATAAATGATAATTATTTATCCAATTTAGATAAAATAAGCGTCAAAGCCCCATCGCCGGTCACATTACAAGCTGTCCCGAAGCTATCCTGCAAAGCAAAAATAGTCAACAACAGAGCGGTTCCGGTTTCGTCAAACCCTAATACGGAAATAACGATGCCCAGAGAAGCAATAACCGTTCCCCCAGGTACTCCCGGAGCTCCGATAGCAAAAACTCCCAGCAGAACGATGAAAAGCACCATCGTAGACATAGCCGGCAAAGCCCCGTAGAGAATCAACGATACCGTCATGACAAAGAACACTTCGGTCAATATAGAACCACATAAATGAATGTTAGCAAACAAAGGAACGGCAAAATCGACCACTTCTCCTTTGAGTACAGGACTTTTTTTGGCAGATTTAAGCGCAACCGGTAAAGTAGCCGCCGATGACATCGTTCCCACTGCTGTCAGATAAGCCGGACCATAATACCGTACCACCTGCCAGGGATTTTTCCCGGAAAACACACCCGCAGACAGATATAAAAAGAACAACCAAATAAAATGCGCGGTCAAAACGATTCCCATTACATTCAGAAAGACCGGCAATTGACGGGTGATAGATCCCTCATAACTCAAGGCACAAAAATTTGCAGCAATAAAAAAAGGCAAAATCGGAATCAGAATCCGATTGATCAGCAGTAATACCATTTTTTGGAAATTGTCCAAAATAGTCTCAAATATCTGAGATTTTGTCCAAACAGTAGCCAAGCCAACCATAATGGCCACCACCAAAGCCGTCATCACACTCATCACCGGAGGAATATCCAGTTTAAAAACCAGTTCCGGAATTTCTTTCAACCCCTCGGTAGCCGGACTAATAGTCAGTAACGGGATCAGCCAATAGCCTAAAAACATGGCCATAAAAGCAGCTCCGACAGACGAAAGATAAGCCAATCCTAATGCCCATCCCAGCATCCGTGAAGCATTCCCTTTCATTTTTGCGATAGAAGAAGATATAAAAGCCAGAATAATCAAGGGTACCATAAAGAAAATAAGCTGTCCCAAAATATATTTCAGGGTGACAACGACATTCATAAACCCTTCCCCTACGACAAAACCTAATAAAATACCGGCAATAACAGCCAACACCAATTTAATAATGGTACTGGATAAAATCTTTTTCAGCATAGCTCGAAATCTAAAATAAATTCAAATATAGGAAACTTTAACGAAAAAACAAGGACAAAGTTTTAGAGAAGAGCCATAATTTCCCTTTCAGTTATTTCACTGCTTTCAAAAGACCCGAATAACTAGAATTACACCTTAATCAGAATCCCGCATTGATTTGAGTAATTGCCTTTCCGATCGCTTCGGAATACATATTCACTAATTCGGCCAAATTCATACAAGTGTAGGCTACGATTACAGTAATGATAATCATTAACAGAATCTGGATCAATAATTGGTTACCTCGCGTTCTCATGACTTTTATTATTAAGAGATGACTAAATTATTTTCTTGTCCTAAAGTTAGAAAATTATTTTCAATTTAACAAGAATTTAACACACAAAATACATTTTTTCAGTAAAAATTTTTCGATTCATCGGTTCCCTGTAAAACGCTTCCGGTTTCTATTCTCTTTTTAAGGTTTTTCACTATCTTTACGCCGGTAAGATATGCCCCGAAGGCAAAATTTATGTTTGCCTCCCGGTGTCTCAATCTTTGACCAACAAATTTAAATGCCATGATTAAACACATCGTACTTTTCAAATTGGAAGAAAGTGAGCATAAAAACGTCCGGTTACAGGAAATCAGGGACCGTCTGGAAGCTTTGGTACAAGTGATTCCTGAATTAAAAGAAATGCAGGTAGGTATCAATGTCAACCCGGAAGAAAAATGGGATTTCAGTCTGGAAGCAGTAGTAGCCGATCTTCACGCTCTGGAGGTATATGCCAACCACCCGGCCCATCAGGAAATCGTCAAAACTTTAATCGCACCGGTCAAAGTGGACAGGGCGTGTGTCGATTACCGGTTCTGATCGATCTTATATCCGGTAATACTTTACCGCGTGTGCTTGCTCAACCACGTAAAAAACAAGAATTATGCAAAAAACAGTATCTCTCCCCTTCATGTTATTGGGGATTTTATTCAATGTATGTTTAGTAGCTTCCAATCTACTGGAAACCAAAGTAATTCAATTGGGTCCCATTACGGCTACTGCAGGGTTGATTGTATTTCCGATTTCTTATATTATCAACGACTGTATCGCTGAGGTTTGGGGATTCAAAAAAGCCAGGCTCATTATCTGGAGTGGTTTCGCCATGAATTTTCTAACCATCGGTTTTGCGCGTCTGGCTATTACTTTGCCTGCAGCACCTTTTTGGGAGGGAGAAGAAAGTTTCAATTTCATATTCGGTCTGGCCCCACGGATAGCTGTTGCCAGTCTGTTGGCTTTTCTACTCGGATCGTTTCTCAATGCCTATATCATGAGCAAAATGAAGGTAGCTACCCAGGGGAAATATTTTTCTCTCAGGGCTATTTTATCCACGATTGCCGGGGAGAGTGCCGACTCACTGCTCTTCTTTCCACTCGCTTTCGGAGGACTGATTCCTGTTCAAGCTTTACTGGTTATGATAGCCACACAAGCTCTTTTGAAATCCCTCTATGAAGTGATCATACTTCCGGTCACGATCCGGGTAGTAAAATACATCAAAAAGATCGACCAAACGGATGTCTACGACAAAGATATTTCCTACAATATCATAAAAATCAAGGACCTTTAAAACAGGTCCTTGTACGGCTATCCTTTTTTCAAAAAACGCAAGCCCGTCGCAACCAGCATATCGATTCCGACCCGTATAGCCCGCTCGTCGGGTGCCATTCCCGGATTATGCAAAGGACACATTTCCTCTGCTTCCGGTGGCCGCACCCCCAAAGTCCAGAAAACACCCGGCAATTCCTGCAAATAAATAGCAAAGTCTTCCCCTAAAGTCAAGGGTTCCGATTCGACGATCTGCCGCAAGTGCGGCAAGCCTGCCGCCAGCTTCTTCACTTCCTTTGTCAATACCGGATCATTGACCAACGGAGGTAATCCATTCCAAGGCATATCGGGTACAAAACGACAACCGTATAAATCACAAATAGCCGGAGATTTCTCATCGATCAATTCAAAAATCCGGTGCCTCAACGCATTATCATGTGTACGCACCGTGCCCATCACCTCTACCCGATCCGGTATCACATTATTGGCTGTTCCCCCATGAATAGAAGTAATCGAAAGCACTGCCGGGATGAGAGGATTACGGAACTTAGTAATAATAGTCTGATAAAACTGGATCAGGGCCGTAGCTGCCAAAATAGGATCGGACCCCAGCTGAGGCATGGCCGCATGTGTCCCTTTTCCTTCCACTGCAAAAATAATATTATCGGAAGAAGCAAAAAAGGCTCCCGGACGTATACCGATCTGTCCAACCGGTAATCCGGGAAATACATGCTGACCGAATATGGCTTTCGGTACGGGAGGTTCCAGCAAATGAGGCAATAATAATCTTGCTCCTCCGGGACGTTTTTCTTCACTCGGTTGAAAAACAAGTTTCAGGGTCCCACCCAACTCTGACTCTTTACTTTTTAAAATAATAGCCGCCCCCAATAACATGGCAGTATGCATATCATGTCCACAAGCGTGCATCAGCCCGGGAGTCTCCGAACAATAAGGTAATCCGGTATCTTCCTGTACCCGCAGCGCATCCATGTCAGCCCGTAAAGCGACACAATCGGCTCCTTCACCCAAAGTGGCTATAATTCCTGTCCCGTAAGTTTTATAAGGTATTTTATATTCCTTCAGTACGTCGATGACAAAAGCTTGCGTCTGAAATTCCTGGGTAGAAACTTCGGGATGCCGGTGCAACCAACGCCGGAATAAAATAGCCTGCTTATAAATTTCTTCTGAATCCATCGGTTTAAATTTATCGGTACGATAAATTTCAGTTTATAAAATCTGTGACAAAAGTATATATAAATCGCAAATTTTTAATTTTAAACATCCAGGTTATTTTTAGGAAACTTCATTTACCAATGTCTTTCCATCGATAAAATCCTGTATATTTTGCAAGGTAGTCTCTGCAATATTGTGCATTGCTTCCCGGGTAAAAAATCCCTGATGTGAGGTAACGATGACATTATTGAACGAGAGTAAACGGGCCAGGACATCATCATCGATAATTTTATCCGATTGATCTTCATAAAAATACCCCTCTTCTTCTTCATAAACATCCAATCCGGCAGCTGCTATTTTTTTACTTTTCAACCCTTCGATCAAGGCATTGGTATGGATCAATTGTCCCCGACTCGTATTTATGATTATCGTGCCTTCTTTCATTTTAGCGATAGACTGTGCGTCGATCATGTTTTTGGTCTGATCAGTCAGGGGAACATGCAAAGAAATCATGTCTGCTTGTGCATACAGACTATCCAATGAAACATAAGAGATCCCGACCTCCCGGGCATATTTTTCATCCGGATAAAGATCATAAGCCACTACTTTCATACCGAACCCCTGCAAAATCCGGATCAGAATCCGTGCAATCTTCCCAGTCCCGATAATTCCGGCTGTTTTCCCATTCATATCGAATCCCATCAGGCCATGTAAAGCGAAATTACCATCCCGGGTACGCCAATAAGCCCGATGAATTTTCCGGTTCAAAGCCAACATCAGTGCAACAGCATGTTCGGCAACTGCATAAGGAGAGTAAGCAGGTACCCGAACCACTTTCAATTTATCTTTAGCAGCAGCCAAATCTACATTATTATATCCGGCAGCCCTTAAAGCGATCAGTTTGACCCCGTAACCGGCCATTTGCTCAATAATTGCGGTATCCGCCGTGTCATGCACAAAAATACAGATCGCATCCATTCCTTGGGTCAAGACCACATTATTCCGGTTCAACTGCCCTTTGTGGTACAGAATCTCAAAACCATATTTTTCATTCACCTCATCAAACGAAGCCCTGTCATAAGGTTTTGTATCAAAAAATGCAATTTTAAAAGCCATATCTCTTCATTTTAAAATTAAAACAACCTCCTGTCATCTATTTATTACATTATTTACGAAAAATAAAAATATCTGTTATCTTTGTCACTTGTTAGTAATCATACCCATTTATGAGTGATACTTATACCCGATCAGTCATTTCATTTTCTTTAAAGATGGGGCATTTTACATCTCTCAAACGTTATCTTAACATTTCTTACATTTCTCAAATCCAATTTTTATCAAATATTCTTAATACCCGGAAATATTTGAAAGAATTAGCACGAATTATGTATAAGGGAAAGAGTGCAAAAATAAATTTATAATAATACGCAATATGAAAATTGAAAAATTGAAAATGACTCGAATGCATAACTTATTCATCATTGCCTTGAGTGCAATGTGTGTCGCATGTGGAGGAAAAAATCAGGGAAGACAACAAACGGTTCCCGAATTTGCAGTAATCACTTTACAGCCCGAAACGGTAAAATTGACCTCTGCTTATCCGGCAACTTTCAAAGGACGCCAGGATGTCGAGATCCGTCCGAATGTAAGTGGTTTTATTACGAAACTATGTGTAGACGAAGGCTCGAGTGTCCAAAAAGGCCAAACCTTATTTGTTATCGATCCTGTTCAATACGAAGAAGCTGTCAACGTAGCAAAAGCTGCTGTAGAAGTAGCTAAAGCCAATGTTGCGACCGCAGAATTGACGGCCAAAAACAAGCGGCAACTCGAACAAAAGAATATTATCAGTAAATTCGATCTTCAGACAGCAGAGAATGCGCTGGCTTCCAGCGAGGCAGCCCTGGCTCAGGCGAAGGCACAGCTGACCAACGCCGAAAAAAATCTCTCCTATACGCAAGTCACAAGTCCCGTCAACGGAGTCATGGGAAAAGTACCTTTCCGGGTCGGTTCCCTGGTCAGTCCGAGTATGACGACTCCGCTCACAACGGTTTCCGATATTTCAGAAATGTATGCTTATTTTTCTATGACTGAAAAACAATTACTCGACCTGATCCGTCAGGACAGCACTTCCAGTAAGATTTTGGAAAAAATGCCTCCGGTATCTTTAACCACCGCAGACGGCCGTCCTTATTCCCAGCAAGGAAAAATCGAGACAATCAGTGAAGTAATCGACCAAACAACCGGATCGGTAAGCGTACGTGCCACCTTCAGCAACCCTCAACGTCTATTGAGAAGCGGAGGCACCGGTTCCGTTATCATTCCTTCCCAACTTCAGAATGTGTTGGTGGTACCTCAAAAAGCCACCTACGAAATTCAGGATAAACGTTTTGTGTTTGTCGTAGATGCCGACTCGAAGGTAAAAAATACTGAAGTCGAAGTATTCAAATTGGATGACGGTAAAAATTTCGTCGTTACTTCGGGATTAAATCCGGGAGACAGAATCGTTATCGAAGGAGTAGGAACGCTCCGGGACGGCACCCAGATCCAACCGATCACTCCTGAGGCTGCAGCTGCCAAAATCAAAGCTGCCACTCAACCTGTGAATAAATAATCTGCTTTAAAGCTTAAGAAAATGAAATTAGATCGATTTATTAACCGTCCGGTACTTTCAACGGTAATTTCCATTGTCGTCGTTATATTGGGTATATTAGGACTTGTATCCTTACCTGTATCGCAGTATCCGGATATCGCCCCTCCAACCATCTGGGTCACCACAACCTATACCGGGGCCAATGCACAGACTATTCTGAACAGTGTTATCGCTCCGCTGGAAGAGCAAATCAACGGTGTGGAGGACATGATGTATATGAGTTCCACAGCGACCAATACCGGAGAAGCCAGCATAGAAGTTTATTTTAAGCAGGGTACCGACCCCGATATGGCTGCAGTAAATGTGCAAAACCGGGTAGCTAAAGCCCAGGGATTCCTTCCCGCCGAAGTCACCCAGGTAGGAGTCATCACCCAAAAACGGCAATCCAGTATGCTGCTAGGTTTTTCTTTCTATAGTTCCGACGATAAATACGATAACGAATTTCTGGAGAACTACATGAACATCAACATTATCCCTGAAATTAAACGTATTCAGGGGGTTGGAGACGCCATGGTGATGGGAACCGACTATTCGATGCGTATCTGGTTGAAACCGGATGTTATGGCCCAATACAAACTGATGCCCAGTGATGTATCGGTTGCTTTAGCAGAACAAAACATCGAAGCTGCTCCGGGACAATTCGGAGAACGGGGTAATCAGTCCTTTCAATATGTCATGAAATACAAGGGGCGTTTACAAACGCAGGAAGAATTTGAAAATATCGTTATCCGGGCTACCTCCGACGGAGAAATTTTGCGTTTGAAAGATATTGCAACAGTCGAATTAGGCCGGTTGACTTATGGTTTCCAGAACAATGTCAACGGACATCCGGGAGTAACCGCAATCATTTTCCAAACGGCAGGATCCAATGCTACGACCATCATCCAGGACATTCAGGAATACCTTAAAAAAGTGGAACCGACCTTACCTCCCGGAGTCAAAGTCGTAGAATTGTTGAATGCCAACGACTTCTTGTTCGCTTCTATCCACGAAGTATTGAAAACCTTGCTCGAAGCATTTGTACTGGTATTTTTAGTGGTATATATCTTCTTGCAGGATTTTCGTTCCACCTTGATCCCGGCCATAGCAATCCCTGTTGCGCTGATCGGTACTTTCTTCGGTCTGTACCTGATCGGTTTCAGTGTCAATCTGCTAACCTTATGTGCCATGGTATTGGCCATTGCCATTGTTGTCGACGATGCCATTGTCGTCGTCGAGGGGGTTCATGCCAAGCTCGACCAAGGGTATAAATCGGCCCGTCTGGCTTCTATCGATGCGATGAGCGAACTGGGGGGAGCCATTGTATCCATCACCCTGGTCATGATGTCTGTATTTATTCCGGTAAGTTTTATGACAGGAACCTCAGGAACTTTCTACCGGCAGTTCGGGCTCACGATGGCTATTGCTATCGGCCTATCGGCAATCAATGCCTTAACGTTAAGTCCTGCATTGTGTGCTATATTTTTACATCCCCACGATAAAAACGGAGAGAAGAAAAAGACTTCTCTGATCGAACGTTTCCACATCGCATTCAATGCCGCTTATGATGTTACCCTGAAAAAGTACGAACGAGGAATCACATTCTTTATCCGTCGTAAATTTTTATCATTTGCCATCGTTATAGCGACTATCGTCGTTATGATCTTCCTGATGAACATCACTCCTACCGGATTGGTTCCCAATGAAGATACCGGAACCATTTTCGCCGTAGTCGATATGGCACCGGGTACCGCCCAGGAGAGAACCGAAGCCGTTATGGAACAGGTAGACAGTTTGGTGGCAGCCAATCCGGCAGTGAAGAGCAGGACCCAGGTAACCGGTTACAGCTTCCTGGCAGGACAAGGTAACTCATACGGGACGCTGATCATAAAATTGAAAGACTGGAAAGAACGGGGTAAAGGGGAAGATGCCAATACGGTAATCGGTACCCTATATATGCAGGCTCAATCTCTGATCAAAGATGCCCGAGTATTGTTATTCGCCCCTCCGATGATCCCCGGCTACAGTGTCACCAACGGTTTCGAGTTCAACTTACAGGATAAAACCGGTGGAGATTTGAATACTTTCTATGAAGTTGCTCAGGAATTTCTGGGAAAATTGAAAGAACGGCCTGAAATCGCTACGGCTCAAACGTCTTTCAACCCCACTTTCCCTCAGTATATGATCGATATAGATGCAGCCAAATGTAAGCAAGCCGGTATCAGTCCCAACGATATCCTAACTACTTTGCAAGGCTATTACGGCGGTATATATGCATCCAATTTCAACCGTTTCGGTAAATTATACCGGGTAATGATTCAGGCAGATCCCCGTTATCGGATCAATCCGGAATCTCTGCAAAACGTCAAAATCCGGAACGGAAACGAAATGGCACCGATCAGTCAATTTATGACGCTGACAAAAGTATACGGTCCCGACAACATCAAGCGTTTCAATATGTTTACCTCCATGAGTGTGAACGGTTCGCCGGCTGACGGCTATAGTTCCGGACAGGCGATTAAAGCTATCGAAGAAGTTGCCGCCCAATCCTTGCCAACAGGGTATGGATTCGAATTTTCCGGAATGACCCGGGAAGAACAAAGTAGTAGCGGGAGTACGACAGCGATGATATTCGCACTGTGTTTCGTATTCGTCTATTTGTTGCTGAGTGCACAGTATGAAAGTTATATTCTGCCTCTGGTCGTACTGCTTTCCGTCCCCTCCGGATTGATGGGTAGTTTTATTTTCGCTCAGATCATGGGAGTAGAAAACAACATTTATATGCAAATCGCTTTGATCATGTTGATCGGTCTGTTGGCTAAAAATGCGATATTGATTACTGAATTCGCCTTAGACCGCCGGAAAACCGGTATGAGCATTACCGAAGCAGCCGTATCGGGAGCTTCTGCCCGGTTACGCCCTATCTTAATGACCTCCCTGGCTATGGTCATCGGATTGCTGCCGCTGATGTTCGCTCATGGAGTCGGAGCCAACGGTAACAGCACTTTGGGAACCGGAGCGATCGGTGGTATGTTTATCGGAATGATCTGTCAGATCTTTATTGTTCCGGCTTTGTTTGTTGTTTTCGAACATATCCAGGAAAAAGTCAAACCGCTGGAATGGCATGATACGGATAATACGGATATCGCCTCTGAAATTGAACAATATACGAAATAAGAAATACCATGAAAATACAAACGATTATATATCCTTTATGTATGGCAGCTCTACTGGGCAGCTGCCATATATACAAACCATACAGCCGTCCCGAAGTAGATACGCAAGGCTTGTACAGGGATCCTGTTTCGGTAAACGATACCCTGGTATCCGACACCGTCAATATGGCCAATCTACCCTGGGAGAAGGTTTTCACCGATCCTCAATTACAAGTGTTGATCCGCTTGGGTCTCGAAAGAAATACAGACTTGCAAACCGCTATGTTGCAGGTAAAAGAAGCTCAAGCCAGCCTGATGACTTCGCGTTTATCCTATCTTCCTTCTCTTACCCTTGCCCCCCAAGGCGGAGTGAGTAGTTTCGACCGGATGAAAGGCAGTTGGAGTTGGTCCCTGCCCGTTTCAGCAAGTTGGGAATTGGATCTTTTCGGAAAGATTCTAAATACAAAACGGGCGGCGAAAGCAGCCTTATTACGGAGTGAAGCCTATCGACAAGCTGTGCAAACCCAGGTTGTCGCTGCAATAGCCAATTATTATTACACCTTACTGATGCTCGACAAGCAGTTGCAGATCACAGAAGAAACTGCCGTATTATGGGGAGAAAATGTCGAGACCATGAAAGCGATGAAAGAGGCGGCGATGGTCAATGAAGCAGGAGTTGTACAAAGCGAAGCCAATTACTATATGGTGCTGGCTTCTATCTCCGACCTGAAAAATCAGATCCGGGAAACCGAGAATGCCTTATCCTTACTGTTGCGACAAGCTCCTCAGAAAATCGAACGCGGCAAGCTGGAGGACCAACAACTCCCGACAATACTGCATACCGGCGTCCCGGTACAATTGTTATCCAACCGTCCGGACGTCAAAGCGGCAGAAATGGCATTAGCAGGAACATATTATAATGCCAACGAAGCACGTGCTGCTTTCTATCCGTCGATCTCCATCAGCGGGACTTATGGATGGACCAATCAAGCCGGGAACACGATCATCAATCCCGGAAAAATGATTGCCTCGGCAATCGGTTCACTGACCCAACCTTTATTTTACCGGGGAGCGAATATTGCCCGCTTAAAGATTGCCAAAGCCCAGCAAGCAGAGGCGATGTTAAGTTTCGAACAAGCGATATTGAATGCAGGCGCCGATGTCAGCGATGCACTGAGTCTGTATCAATCGGCTGAAGATAAACGGATACAACGGGTGAAACAAATAAATTCATTGGAAAAATCGGTGGAGTATACACAGGAATTACTAACTTTAGGTACCTCTAATACGAATTACCTGGAAGTACTGACAGCACAACAATCGCTGTTAAACGCTCAGTTGTCCGGAATTTCCGATGAGTTCCAGCGTTTGCAGGCCGTAGTAAACCTATACCATGCATTGGGTGGAGGCACTAAATAACGACACTAACCTTAAAAACAAAAAATATGATCAGTCCTTTAGCGTATGTAGATAAAGAAGCCCGGATCGGAGCGAATGTTACCATTCATCCTTTTGCCTATATCGACAAGAATGTCGAAATCGGAGACAATTGTACGATCATGCCTTATGCCAGTATTCTCAGTGGCACCCGTATGGGAACGGATAATATCATCTATCAGGGTGCCATCATCGGTGCTACTCCTCAGGATTTTAAATTCAAGGGTGAGGATACCCTCCTGAAAATCGGTAATCACAATACCATACGGGAGAAAGTGATCCTTAACCGGGGCACGAACACAACCGATTGTACGATAATCGGAGACGGTAACTTTCTGCTGGAAGGCGTACATCTGGCACACGACACCCATTTAGGCAGCCATTGTGTATTGGGAAACGGTGCCAAAACAGCAGGAAACTGTATTATCGACGACAAGGCGATTTTAGGTAGTGAAGTGATCGTCAAACACGGTTGCCGTATCGGAAGCTGGGCACTATTGCGTGACGGCTGCCGCGCCAACAAAGATGTTCCGCCTTATATCGTGGCGGCCCACAATCCGATCAGTTACTATGGAATCAATGCTTTGATCCTGGCTAAAGAAGGCCATCTCACCGAAAATGTGATCGATAATATAGCTAAATGTTACCGGCAAATTTATCAATGCGGTACCAGTCTGGAAAATGCCCTGCGAAGAATCAAAGATATTATTCCTCTCAGTCCGGAAATCACTTACCTGGTAGATTTTATCGAACAATCTAAAAAGGGGATTATCGGAACGACAATGTAAATTTAAAAATTCAACGGTTACAAGAGTGACAACGATCAGACTGACCAAGGCCAACTCTTGCAACCGTTGATACTTCTTCCTTATCTGATCTGAATACGTTCATTTTCCAGACTGCCGATAATAGCGAGTGATCCGACATGTATAACCTCTCCCCTCCAAAGTTCCCTTCTTTTTGAAAAGCTTTTTCGATAATCACATCCCCCAGGAAGGCATTTACCATTTTGTAGTATTCATACAAATCAGTTTACCGCACTGTTTCCCGAATCTCCTCTCCCGGTCCTGCTGCATATCTGTAGATCGTTTTCATAATTCGGTACTCTTTATCTATCACCTTTTTTCCGACATCTCGTCCAAGTAAAAAAAACAGGAAGGCGATCGAACCTTCCTGTTATAAATCGATATAATCTTCGTCGTTTATGAACACGATCTTACTACATTCAGCTTATGCCTTCACTTTTTCCTCTATCCATTTCCGGGCATTGACAAAAGCCTCGATCCACGGACTCACTTCATCCTCACTGCGTCCTTCAGCATAATATGCCCAATTCCATGGATAGATAGACCGTTCCAAGTGAGGCATCATCGCCAGGTGACGGCCATCTTTACTACAGATCGCCGCTGTAGCGAACGGTGAACCGTTCGGATTACCCGTATAGGCATCGTAACTGTATTTGATCGGAATATGGTATTCACTCTCGGCATAAGGCAAACTGAATTTACCTTCTCCATGAGCGATCCAGATACCTAACCGACTACCTGCCAAAGACTTTAACATTACAGAATGATTCGGCTGAATCGTTACATTGACAAAACCGGATTCAAACTTATGGGAGTCATTATGCAACATCTTAGGCATTTCAGCATGCTCGGGATAAATAAGTCCCAGTTCAACAGCCAACTGGCATCCGTTACAAATACCCAAACTCAAGGTGTCTTCGCGTTTATAGAAATTCTCCAAAGCCTGTCGTGCTTTTTCATTGAATTTGAAAGCGCCGGCCCACCCCTTGGCAGAACCCAACACGTCAGAATTCGAGAATCCTCCGACAAAGACAATCATATTTACCTCTTCGAGAGTTTCACGTCCGCTGATCAAATCGGTCATGTGTACATCCTTCACGTCAAAACCGGCCAAATGCAAAGCCCAGGCCGTTTCTCGCTCACACTGGCACCCTTTCTCCCGGATCACAGCAGCCCGGATACCCGATTTAGCAGTACGGTTCAACTGCAAGCCCAAATCAGCCAATTTGCCGGTAAAACCTTGTGGGAATTTATATTTCAACTCATTGTGTTTATAGCTCTTGTATCTCTCCAATGCCTTCTCTTCGCCACTCTGACGCCGGTCGAGTAAATAAGAAGTCTTAAACCAAAGATCACGTAAAGAAGGGATATCCAACGACCAGCTATCCGCATCCTTCTTGATGTTCAGTAATCCCGCCTTACCCGGCTTTCCTAAGAAAGCGTAAGCAACACCGGCTTTATCCATCAGAGCGGAAACCTTTTTAGCATCCTTATCCGCTATCTGAATCAGTACGCCGGGATTTTCAGCGAATAAGATCTTAATCATATCTTTTTCAGCCAGGAATGAAAAATCGATATCCAAACCCAAACGATTATCTGCAAAACACATTTCGAGCAGTGCCGTTACCATACCTCCGGCAGAAATATCATGTCCGGCCAAAACGATACCTTCATCCACCAATTGCTGAATAGCTGTAAATGCACGGGCAAAATACTCGCTATCCCTAACGTCGGGCACTTCTTTGCCTACTTTATTCAGAATCTGGGCAAAGCTGGAACCACCCAATTTCAATTTATCGAATGAGAAATCGACATAGACGATCTCGGTAGCCGGATCATTTTTCAATACAGGAATGACAATTTTACGGAAATCGGTTACTTCGCCGACAGTAGAAATGATAACCGTTCCCGGAGCATACACTTTTTTGTCCCCATATTTCTGGGTCATAGAAAGTGAGTCTTTCCCGGTAGGAATGTTTACTCCCAACTCGATAGCAAAGTCGCTGGCAGCCTGTACCGCCTGATACAACCGGGCATCTTCTCCTTCATTGCGGCAGGGCCACATCCAGTTGGCAGAAAGTGAGATTCCTTTCAATCCCTGTTCGATCGGCGCCCATACCAGATTAGTCAGCGCTTCGGCAATAGCCAAACGTGAACCCGCAGGAGCATCGGCCATGGCAGCTACAGGAGCATGTCCGATGGAGGTTGCTATCCCATGGTGTCCGCTATAATCCAAAGAGACGGCAGCAACATCGCTCAAAGGCAAATGCAAAGGACCGACACACTGCTGACGCACGATACGGCCCGATACTGAACGGTCTACCTTATTCGTCAACCAATCCTTAGAAGCAACCGCCTCTATTTGTAACACTTGCTCCAAATATTCTTCCAATTTATCGGCGGAGTATTCCAGATCGGCATATTTTTCTTTAACGGTCTTATCCTCCATAATCGTCTTAGGAGGATTACCGAACATATCTTTCAGTTCCAGATCGATCGGAGTCTCATGAGTTTTTGCATTCTCAAAAGTAAACTTCATATCTCCGGTGGTTTCACCGATGACGTACATCGGAGCCCGTTCACGGTCTGCGATACGTTTCAGTTCGGCCACATCCTTCTCCTTCATCACCAATCCCATCCGTTCCTGTGATTCATTCCCCACGATTTCTTTTGCAGATAAGGTCGGATCGCCGACAGGGAGATTTTCCATATGTATTTTACCTCCGGTTTCTTCCACCAGCTCGGATAAACAATTCAAATGTCCTCCGGCACCGTGATCGTGGATAGAAACAATCGGATTCACTTCGCTCTCGGCCATTGCCCGGATCGCATTACAAACCCGTTTCTGCATTTCAGGATTAGACCGTTGTACCGCGTTCAACTCGATAGCCCCGGCATAAACCCCGGTATCGACAGAAGAAACGGCACCACCTCCCATACCGATCCGATAATTGTCACCTCCCAACAACACCACTTTATCTCCTACTCCAGGTGTTTTCTTCATGGCTTGCTGACGATTACCGAAGCCCACACCACCGGCCTGCATAATCACTTTATCATACCCATAGGTACGTCCGTCTTCTTCGTGTTCGAAAGTCAATAAGGAGCCACAGATCAACGGCTGACCGAACTTATTTCCAAAATCAGAAGCACCATTGGAAGCTTTGATCAAAATATCCTCCGGAGTCTGGTAAAGCCATTTTCTGGGATCGATATGCTGTTCCCAAATCCGGGAAGCATCCAAACGGGGATAAGAGGTCATATACACAGCTGTACCGGCCAACGGAAGGGCTGCTTGCCCTCCGGCAATACGGTCACGAATTTCTCCACCGCTACCTGTTGCCGCTCCATTGAAGGGCTCTACGGTTGTCGGGAAATTGTGCGTTTCGGCTTTCAGCGAAATGACCGTATCTATTTCTCTCGTCTCATAAACATCCGGCTTATCATGGGTATGCGGAGCGAATTGCACCGCCTGCGGCCCATCGATAAACGCACAATTGTCTTTATAAGCGGAAACAATCCGATTCGGATTTTCCTGAGAAGTTTTCTTAATCAGTTTAAAGAGTGTACTTTCTTTCTCTTCTCCGTCGATAATAAAGGTACCGTTAAAAATTTTATGACGGCAGTGTTCCGAATTGACCTGCGAAAAACCGAATACTTCGGAATCGGTCAATTTCCGTCCTAATTTTTCAGCCAATCCTTCCAGATAAGCAATTTCATCGGGATTCAAAGCCAATCCTTCCTTCACATTATAGGCACGAATATCATCGATGTAAATGATCGGATCCGGTTGTTTATCGATTGTAAAGATATGTTGGTCCAAACCTTTATAAAATGCCTGCAACATCGGGTCGTAAGGTATATTGTCACAAGCCGTCTGTGTAAATTCCTCTATCCGGAGAATCCCCCCGATCCCCATATTCTGCGTAATCTCGACTGCATTCGTACTCCACGGCGTAATCATTTCCCTGCGAGGACCGATAAAATAACCTTTCAGGGCATCACCTTGTATTTTGTGCGCACCACTGAACAACCATTCTAATTTACTGACATCAAGAGAATTTTCAGACGTCTGATACTGTACGGCATATACCGTGGCGTCTTTCTGATAGAAAACTATAGTCATGCTTTAATATAATAATTTATTTTCACGTGATCAAAAGCACACAAAGATAACTATTTCTTATTGAAATACCATAACCGGGAAATAAAGAATAGACAGGAAAAATTAAAATAACGATTCCCGAAACGGGACGGAACGGCCGGACCAGATAATATCCGGCAAATACTGCAAATATAAAAAAATTTGATACCTTTGCCAAGCATGCAGAAAATACTATGAATTCATTACTACAGACGGCTATAACAGCAGCATTGCAAGCTGGTAAGGCTATATTAGACATATACGACGATCCGGCTTCGGATTTCGAAATCGAACACAAAGCGGATCATTCTCCGCTGACTATTGCCGACCGGGTATCCAACGAGATTATCCTGAAACAGTTGAAAAATACGCCTTATCCGGTTATCAGTGAAGAAAACAAGGCCACAGCCTATGCTATTCGTAAACAATGGCAAACGGTATGGATCGTCGACCCTTTGGACGGTACAAAAGAATTTATCAAACGGAACGGCGAGTTCACTGTCAATATAGCTCTCGTTTACGGCGGACGTCCTGCCTTAGGGGTAATTTATATTCCGGTAAAAAAAATCCTGTACTACGGAACGATCCGAAACGGAGCTTATCGGGCCGATCATCCGGAATATTCCCCGGATATGGATTTCGACGCACTGGAAAATCAAGCCCGGCGTCTGCCTCTGGACCGCGAAGATCCGGTTTATACCGTTGTGGCTTCAAGATCGCACATGAGTTCCGATACAGAGAATTTTATCGATGAATTAAAAAAAGAACACGGAGAAGTCAAACTGACTTCTATCGGTAGTTCGATTAAAATATGCCTGGTAGCAGAAGGAACTGCTGACATTTACCCCCGTTTTGCTTCGACCATGGAATGGGATACCGCTGCAGGTCATGCTATCGCAAAGGCTGCCGGGAAAGAATTATATCACCAGGATGGGTGCACTCCCTTGGCCTACAACAAAGAAGATTTATTAAACCCCTGGTTTATTGTAAAATAAAACAAACAGGAAATATGAAATACTGAAATTGTGGTGTAAATCAGTAACTAAGTTTATATGGCAGAAAATATTTATCCGATTTTTGAAAAAATGTTACAGCGGAAAGACCGCGAAGCTTTATTGAAACAAAAAGGCATTATGATCTGGTTTACCGGATTGTCCGGTTCCGGTAAAAGCACATTAGCCATTGCCCTGGAAAGGGAATTATATAAACAAGGTATACTCTGCCGTATCCTGGATGGAGACAATATCCGCAGTGGCATCAATAATAACCTGGGTTTTTCGGAAGCCGACCGAACGGAAAATATTCGTCGCATAGCAGAAGTTTCCAAATTATTCGTCGATTGCGGTATCGTGACCATCGCTGCTTTTATCAGTCCTACCCATGCTATCCGCCGGATGGCTTCTGAAATTATCGGTGAGGATGATTTTCTGGAAGTATATGTCAGTACGCCCATCGAAGAATGTGAGCGACGGGATGTCAAAGGTTTGTATGCCAAGGCCCGTCGGGGTGAAATCAAGGAATTCACCGGTATTTCATCGCCTTTCGAAGCCCCGGAACATCCGTTTATTTCGATCGACACCTCACGGCAATCCTTAGCCGATTCGGTGAAAATTTTATTGGAAGCCGTTTCTCCGAAAATAACCGGAAATGAATTTCGGTAAAAATACTGATGCTTTTGAATCAGGATACGACTATTTTTGCAAAATGAATAAACTTTGCCAACGGCTGGAGTAAATCCGCCTATTAGCATTAGCACATAAAACAATGTCAGAATATAAATTAAGTCATTTGAAAGAACTGGAAGCCGAGTCTATCCATATTATCCGTGAGGTTGTCGCTGAGTTTGAAAATCCGGTTATGCTCTATTCTATCGGTAAAGACTCTTCCGTCATGGTCCGTTTAGCTGAAAAAGCTTTTTATCCGGGGAAAGTACCTTTCCCCTTGATGCATATCGATTCGAAGTGGAAATTCAAAGAAATGATCGAATTTCGCGATAAATATGCCCGGGAAAACAACTGGGACCTGATCGTCGAATCCAATATGAAAGGTTTCCAGGAAGGGGTAGGTCCTTTCACACACGGTAGTAAAGTACACACCGATCTGATGAAGACCCAGGCTTTATTGCAGGCGCTCAGTAAATACAAGTTCGATGCCGCTTTCGGTGGTGCACGCCGCGATGAAGAGAAATCACGGGCCAAAGAACGTATTTATTCCTTCCGGGATAAATTTCATCAATGGGATCCTAAAAACCAGCGTCCTGAATTATGGAATTTATACAATGCCCGGGTTCATAAAGGCGAATCGATCCGGGTATTCCCGCTGTCTAATTGGACGGAATTGGATATCTGGCAATACATCCGCATGGAAAATATTCCTATCGTACCTTTGTATTTTGCCAAAGAACGTCCCATCGTCGAAATCGACGGTAACCTGATCATGCCCGACGACGAACGCTTACCGGAACAATACCGGGATAAGATCCGGATGCGGAAAGTACGTTTCCGTACCTTAGGATGCTGGCCATTGACCGGAGCTGTCGAATCGGAAGCCGACACGATTGAAAAAATCGTAGAAGAAATGATGACCACCACCAAATCCGAACGGACCACCCGGGTAATCGATTTCGACCAGGATGCCAGTATGGAACAAAAGAAAAGAGAGGGATACTTTTAAGGCGAAAAGCGATAAAGATTAAAATCATGGAGAAACTAAATATAAAAGAGTTCCTGGATCAGGACGAAAAGAAAGATCTGTTGAGATTATTGACAGCCGGATCGGTAGATGATGGCAAATCGACCCTGATCGGTCGTTTGCTTTTCGATAGTAAAAAATTATACGAAGATCAGCTGGATGCCCTCGAAAGAGATACCAAACGTTACGGTAATGCAGGAGACGATATCGATTATGCCCTCCTACTCGACGGCCTGAAGGCTGAACGTGAACAAGGTATAACGATAGACGTGGCTTACCGTTATTTTTCTACGAACAAGCGGAAATTCATCATTGCCGACACTCCGGGACACGAACAGTATACCCGTAACATGATTACAGGAGGTTCGACGGCCAATCTGGCCATCATTCTGGTAGACGCCCGCTCAGGCGTTATCACCCAAACACGCCGGCATACTTATTTAGTTTCCTTGCTGGGAATCAAACATGTTGTTCTGGCTGTGAATAAAATGGACCTCGTTGGATACGACCGGCAGGTATTCGACCGGATCGTAACGGAATACCGTCAGTTTGCAGAACCCCTGGGAATACCCGACATTACCTGTATCCCACTCTCGGCATTAAAAGGAGATAATGTCGTAGAAGCATCGGAGAATATGTCGTGGTATACCGGAAAACCATTACTGGAATATCTGGAAACGGTACATATAGGAAGCGATAAAAACTTTGCAGATCTCCGTTATCCCGTACAATATGTCATGCGTCCCAACCTCGACTTCCGGGGATTCAGCAGTACGGTTGCTTCAGGTATCATTCGTAAAGGAGATGAAGTGGTCGCACTGCCTTCTATGAAGCGTTCACGGGTCAAATCGATCGTCACTTACGACGGAGAACTGGATTTCGCTTTTCCGCCGCAGGCCATAACGGTGACCCTCGAAGACGAAATCGATATCTCCCGGGGAGAAATGCTCGTACATCCGGACAATCTCCCGATTATTTCCCGTAATTTCGAAGCCATGCTGGTATGGATGGATGAGAAGAAAATGGATCCGGAAGAACAATTCTTTATTAAACATACTACGAATCTGACCCGGGCCAAGATCGATAAAATCCGGTATAAAGTAAATGTGAATACTTTAGAACAATCTGCCGCAGACGCCTTGGAATTGAATGAAATTGCACGTGTCATTTTCACGACAGGTAAACCTTTATTTTTCGATCCTTATCCCCAAAATAAAAACACAGGCGCTTTTATTCTGATCGATCCGATTACCAACAATACCTGTGCTGTCGGTATGATTATCGATAAAGTCGAAAGGAAAGACATGCAGGAACTGGAAATTCCGGAAATCAATCTTTCGAAACTGGGCATCGGCAGCGAACACTTTACAGCCATCGAAAAAGTGGCCAAGGAACTCGACCGTCAAGGGATTACGGTGAAAATAATTCAATAAATAAATCAGTTAGGCGATATAAAAGAGCATATATTTTATCGAAATGGGTGTACTAGAATTTCAAAAACTTCCGGTAAATACTTTGGTGGGTGCAGACTGGAAAACTTTTAAAGGAATCACACAAGGACAAACGATCGGGAAAGGATATAAAACGAAATATCAATTGACCAAAGCCATCTGTCGGTTATTGAGTTGCCTGAAACCGATACAGGACCGGAGATACGACAAACGCCTGAAAAATCAGGCGATCAACATGGAGCCGGTTTTTATTTTAGGGCACTGGCGTAGTGGTACCACCTTTGTACACAATGTATTGGCTCATGATAAACATTTCGGTTATACGACGACCTATCAAACTGTTTTTCCCCATATGATGATGTGGGGACAGCCGATGTTTAAGAAAACGATGGCTTGGTTAATGCCGGACAAACGCCCTACCGATAACATGGAGCTCAACGTCGACTTGCCTCAGGAGGAAGAGTTTGCCTTATCCAATATGATGCCTTGCTCCTATTATGATTTCTGGTTTTTGCCTCAGAATATGCTGGAATATTGTGACCGGTTTCTGACCATGAAAACAGCTACTCCCGAAGAACACCGGATGTTCAGGGAGACATTTTTGAAACTGATCAAAATCTCTCTCTGGAATACCCAGGGTAGCCAATTTCTCAGTAAAAATCCCCCGCATACCGGCAAGGTGAAAGAAATCCTGGAAATGTTCCCCAATGCCAAATTTATCTATTTGATGCGGAATCCTTATACGGTATTCGAATCTACCCGGAGTTTTTTCACGAATACCATTATCCCTTTGCAATTGCAGAAAATTTCTCCGGAGGAGCTGGAAAAAAACATCCTCGAAGTATATACCCGTTTGTACCGGAAATATGAAGAAGATAAAAAGCTGATCCCGGCAGGTAATCTGATCGAAATAAAATTCGAAGATTTCGAGGCGGATGCCCTGGCGATGACCGAAAAGATTTACCGGACACTTGCCATTCCGGGTTTTGAAGCCGCCAAAGCAGACATTGCGGCTTATTTAGACAAGAAAAAAGGCTACAAGAAAAACGCTTATAAATACGAAACCCGAACCGTCGAATTAGTCGAAAAACATTGGGATTATGCCTTGAAACAATGGGACTATAAACTGGAATAAAAAGAAAGGTTGTCCATTAAAGTACTTGACTTTATGGACAACCATTTATTTACCAGTTAAAAGATAACCCGACTTTAATCCCGAGATCCTGAAGCGTGGGTAAGCCACTGGCTTTTACACTGTAGCGGTATTGTGCCCCCACATTCAATCCGACCGATTCGGAGAAAGGTACCACTACTCCGACTTCAGGGGCAAAAGCGAACTGCCAGCCTTTTTCTTTAGCCAGCAGGTCTCCCACTTCCAGCCGCATTTCAGCCCAGTTGGTTCCGATACCGATACCGGCATATGGTAGCAGGACAGCATCTCCATCCGTAAAAAAATAACGGACACTGGCCATCAGGGGTACAACGTTCAGGTATCTGAACTGGTCCCCGGAGATGGTCACTTTCTCCCCGTTCATGGTAAAATGACCGGTTGCATAATCCAGATGCTTATACAAAGTATTCCATCCCAGGCTGGCACCGACCGCCAGACGCTCGCTCAGGAAATAGTGATAATCCATGGAAAACCCACGAAAACTCATTTTAGAGATAAAATCATGCTGATCGCCCAAAGGTAAGGACATCTGATAATTTAGATTCAGCATCTGAGCCTGTGCCCGGCTTCCAACACCCAGGCCGAACACAACCAATAGTATCATTATAATCTTTTTCATCGCTTTCTTTATTTAGTCGTTTTCAGATAAGGGGATTGAATAAAACACTGGTTGATATTTTTCTCCAGGCGTTCGGCAAGATAGTTCTGATTTCCGGCCAGGATACCATCGACCATCCCTGTCCACAATACCGGTACCCGTTTGGTTTCTTTATCGGCCTTTTTCGCATCCAGCATATCGATAACCACCGTACCTTTGTCATAAGCATAATAATATCCTCCGCTATACCAGGGATACCAAGGATACCAACCACCCCAGACTCCTCCCCAGCCGAACCAATCCCAACCGGGATACCAGCCCCAATAGTTTCCCCAGGAATTGTAGCTGAAAGTCGGAGTTGCAAAAGCAGTTACCGTTACGACAAAATCAGGCGTCTGAGCTTCAGCTTCCTCGTCTGTCAGCAGCTGGTAATTATACGCTTCGAAATTTTGCTTTACCAGAGAAAGTATCTCCTCCTTCAATTCGTTAGCCAATCCCGTCGCATTAGAATCTCCCTGTACATACACGACAGAATCCGGAATAACGAATGTTTTTAAAGTAGAAAAATCCGCTTCTTCATCATAATGAGTCAAAGCAATGTCCTTTTCATGGACATAATCCGGTCCTTCCGGATAACAAGAGGCCATGCACAGCACCACGAGGACGCATACCCCGAAAATAAATAATCTTTTCATACTTAAATTGTTTTTAATGGAACACTAATTTTTATTTTCCCGTAAAAAAATTATCAACTTTTATGCCATGTTTTTTTAATGGATGTAAAAAGAAATCATATTGTGCAAATCACTCCTCAGACAATCATATTCGTCACCCGGTTGACCGTTACCAGTGTTCCGTATTCGTCCCGTATTTCGACCTGAACGACGTGGGTACGTTTCCCCTGATGGATAAAAGTACCCTTAGCGACGACATATCCTCCTTGTGCCTGTTTCATATGGTTTCCATTCACCTCGATACCGAATACGTGGAAACGGTTTTCGGGCGGAACCGACATAGAACTCAAAGCTCCTCCGACCGTCTCGGCCAAAGCCATATTAGCACCACCGTGTAAAACTCCGTCCGGACGACAGGTACGCCGGTCGATAGGCATCCTGGCTTCCAGCCATCCTTCCCCGGCCGCAGTAAATACCATACCCAAATTGTCAACCAGCGTATCCCGGCACAGCTCATTCAATTGTTTTAAAACCTCTTCCATAAAAACACCGAATTATTTTTTTCATGATTCATATTCCTTTTTCCGTTTCGGATTCATCGGAAACCATCCCTTCTTTACCCTTCCTTTTTGTTCGAAGATCTCCAGGATCGTCCAAAAAGAAGAAAAGGCGAAAACCCCCAATAAAGACGACCACAAGACTTGCCGGACATACAAAGCAGCAATGATACCTAAAATACCGAAAATCAAGAACATCCACCAACAACGCGTTCCGAAATAATATTCACATTTGATCACTACCGGATGAAACAAGCCTATGATTAAAAAAGTACTGATTCCGATCACAAGTCCGGTTAAATTATAAGAATCGATAAACTCCATCATGACAGATTAAATAAGTTTTAAAATGGTTTTTCATTCATCTTCCAAAGATAAAGCTTTCTCATCAAAAACAGTTCTTCTTCGGACATAGAAACCTTCTTTTTCTTCTTTTTCCGGGTCCATATTATTTTTCGTATTGTACTGGCTTGCAATTTATTTCAGTAGCCGTAACATTTGTTCTATTTCTATGGCTAAAACAGAATCACATTATTGAATAAAAAATATCGGAATTCAGCAAAAAATCGCTACTTTTGTAATATAGCATTAAAATCCCAAGATATCATGACATCGCTAAAAGAAGGAGATAAAGCGCCTTTTTTCAAAGGCATAAACCAGGATGGTAAAGAAATCACCTCAGAAGATTTTAAAGGTAAAAAATTAGTCCTTTATTTTTATCCGAAGGATAACACTTCCGGATGTACGGCCGAAGCTTGCAGCCTGAACGACAATTATGACACGCTGACTGCACAAGGATATGAAGTGGTCGGGATTAGCCCGGACTCCGCCGGTTCACACCAAAAGTTCATCGCCAAATACAATTTAGCTTTCAATCTGATAGCCGATACGGATAAAAAAATCTTAGAAGACTATGGAGTATGGGCTGAAAAATCCATGTACGGACGAAAATATATGGGCGTCCTTCGGACCACTTTTATCATCGATGAGCAAGGAATCATCGAAAGAGTCATCACTAAGGTAAATACCAAAAATGCAGCAGAACAGATATTAAAGAAATGAATCAAAATTCAACTCAGAAACTTAGAAACTCAGAAACTAAACAAATATTATGGCATTAAAAGAAACGAATCTTGAAAAACTGAAAGCGCTCCAACTGACTCTCGACAAGATTGAAAAAAACTTCGGAAAAGGAAGTATCATGAAGCTTGGCGACAATCAGGTAGAGAACATTCCGGTAATTCCTTCGGGTTCCATTGCACTCGATAAAGCATTAGGTGTTGGTGGATATCCCAAAGGCCGGGTCATCGAAATTTACGGACCGGAATCTTCCGGTAAAACGACATTAGCTATTCATGCTATTGCCGAAGCCCAAAAACAGGGAGGTATAGCGGCAATCATCGATGCCGAACATGCTTTCGACCGTTCTTATGCGGAGAAATTAGGTGTAGACGTCGAAAATTTGTTTATTTCACAGCCGGATAACGGTGAACAAGCCCTGGAAATTGCAGATCAGCTGATCCGCTCGGCAGCCATAGATATCATCGTGATCGACTCTGTCGCTGCTCTGACCCCTAAAGCCGAGATAGAAGGTAACATGGGAGACAGTGTCATGGGCTTACAGGCCCGCCTGATGTCACAGGCATTACGCAAACTGACCAGCACGATCAGTAAAACCAATACTTGTTGTATTTTTATCAACCAGTTGCGGGATAAGATCGGAGTGATGTTCGGAAATCCCGAAACCACGACCGGTGGAAATGCCCTGAAATTCTATTCTTCCGTACGTTTGGATATTCGTAAAATCGGCCCGATCAAAGACGGCGAAGAAATTCTGGGCAACCATACCCGGGTGAAAGTCGTGAAAAACAAAGTTGCGCCTCCATTCCGGAAAGCAGAATTCGACATCATGTACGGTGAAGGCATCTCTCTCTCCGGAGAAATTGTCGATCTGGGGGTAGAGTGTAACGTAATCAAAAAAAGCGGTAGCTGGTTCTCGTATGGTGAAAACAAACTGGGCCAAGGACGGGAAACGGTGAAACAATTGATCATGGACAATCCGGAACTGGCTGAAGAGCTGAAACAAAAAATTGTCGCCACCTTCAATGGCAAAACAGATGAACCGGAATTAGCGGAATCTGCAAATGAAGAGACAGACAATTAAGCGTGTGTGCCGGTCGGATTACTAAAGTTATAGAAGTTACAAGGGTTACAGAGGTTACAAGAGTTATGAAAACGAATGACCGCTGTAGCCCTGAAAAAAGGGCGCGTAGGGTGTGCAATGACTTTATAAACAAAATCAAGATCGGTCCTTGTATATTTCATTATTTATAACTATGAAAAAATCGATCATTCCATCACTTATTTTATTGTCTTGTATGGCTTGTCATGTACCAAACGACAATTCTCAAAATCAAAAAGGGTATACTCCCCCCGCAATAAAACTTTCCTCCGACGTCATGACTCCTGAAGTACTTTGGTCTTTCGGGAGAATCGGAAACGTTAGCGTATCGCCGGACGGTAGTAAAGCCGTATACGATATTACTTATTTCAATAAAGAAGAAGACCGGGGGTATAGCGATTTATACCTGATGAATCTGCCGGAGGGCCAAACCACCCGTCTCACCGATACCGACTACAACGAATCGGACGCGGGATGGACACCGGATGGTAAATTCATTACTTACCTGGCCAAAGGGCAGCTTTGGGAAATGAATCCCGACGGCAGTAATCCCCGCCAGGTAACCGATATACCGGACGGAATCAACGGATACGTCTATGCACCCGATATGTCTAAGATCGTTTATCTGAAAGATGTACAGCTCGAACCCACGGTACAGGACCTGTATCCTGACCTTCCCAAAGCGAAAGCCCGCATCGTCGACGATCAATTTTACCGCCATTGGAACGATTGGGTAGATGCTTACACCCATCTTTTTATAGCCGATTACGTGCCGGCACAACCGATTACTACCGGAAAAGACATCATGGAAGGTGAACGTTGGGAATCTCCGGTACGTCCCTGGGGAGGTGTAGAACAATTGGCCTGGACGAAAGACGGGAAAAAACTAATTTATACCTGTCGCAAAAAGATCGGTATCGACTATGCCGAATCTACGAATACCGATCTGTATGCCTATAATACGGAGAACGGGGAAACTGTCAACCTGACCGAAGGCATGATGGGATATGACAAGAATCCGGTCATCTCTCCCAATGGCCGGTACATGGCTTGGGAAAGTATGGAACGGGAAGGCTATGAAGCGGATAAAATCCGTCTCTATGTCATGGATCTGACCACCGGAGAAAAAAATGATTTCAGCGAAGGTTTCGACCAGAACGCAGAAGGCCTGAAATGGGGAGACGATAATACCATCTGGTTTATCTCCGACTGGCATGCTACCGATGAAATTTACTCTCTGGATATTCCGACCGGAAGAATCACCAAACATACCGATGGAGTTCACAATTATACTTCCGTGATTCCGACCGGAAAAATGTTACTTGCCACCAAAGTGTCTATGAGTAAACCGGCCGAAATCTACAAAGTGGATCCGGCTACAGGCAAAGACGAGGAATTATCATTTGTCAATAAACCTATTCTGGACCAATTGACTATGGGAAAAGTAGAAAAACGGTGGATCAAAACAACGGATAATAAAGACATGTTGGTATGGATGATATATCCTCCGCATTTCGATCCTAATCGGAAATATCCGGCCATCCTGTATTGTGAAGGCGGTCCTCAGAGTACAGTCAGTCAATTCTGGAGTTATCGCTGGAACTTCCAGCAGATGGCTGCGAACGGTTATATTATTGTAGCTCCCAACCGTCGTGGTCTGCCGGGATTCGGCCAGGAATGGCTGGAACAAATCAGCGGGGATTATTCCGGTCAGAACATCAAGGATTACCTTTCCGCTATCGACGAAGCTAAAAAAGAACCTTATATCGATGAAAACCGGCTCGGATGTGTAGGGGCCTCTTACGGGGGATATTCGGTATATTATTTAGCCGGCCATCACGATAAACGTTTCAAAGCATTTATTGCACACTGTGGGATTTTCGACTTAAAGATGCAATACAATACGACCGAGGAAATGTGGTTCGCCAACTGGGATATGGGTGGTGCTCCCTGGGAAAAGGATAACAAAACAGCTCAGCGTACCTTCGCCAATTCGCCGGATTTGTTCGTCGGTAATTGGGATACTCCTATTTTAGTCATCCATGGTCAGAAAGATTTCCGGATCGACGTATCTCAAGGAATGGCGGCTTTCAATGCTGCACGCATGCGCGGAGTTCCGGCTCAATTCCTCTATTTCCCCAACGAATGTCACTGGGTAACCGGCTGTCAGGACGGCATTCTCTGGCAGCGGACCTTTAAAGCATGGCTGGATAAATGGCTGAAGTAAAAATAATCAATCTGAAGAGGCTATCAACCGGAAGATTTTCGGCCAAGTAGCCTCTTCGGCTAACAACCGAACCGATGAAAACAGAACAAGGCTATCCAGTCACCCGCACCGACCTGAATCAGCCAATGGATTCCGTTGCTCTCACGCTTTCCGAGTTCGGGGAAAACCTTAGATTGGTAACGCTTGAAACCATCGATTCCAGTTTGTTCGGTTCTGCCCTATACGCAGTCGGTAGCCGATATATCGTCGTTGCTTCCGAAGGAATTCTCTTATTCGATAAAGCTCTATTGATCGGAGAATTGAACAGAAATATAATAAACCATTAAATATAGAGAAAATATGAGAAGAATAACTTTCTTATTAGCTACCCTCCTCCTTCTAGGAGCCTGCAAAGAAGCTAAAAAAGCTTCCGACCGGACCGCCTCCCCCTATCAGGAATTAGCAGATCAATATGCTGAATTTCCCCTGACTACCGATTTGAGTAAACTAACGGAAAAAGAAAAGCAAATGCTCCCTCTGCTTATCGAAGCTGCCGATCAGATGGAAGCGATCTACTGGCAGACAGCCTACGGAGATAAAGAACAACTTTTCGAGGGTATTACAGACCCTGCCCTGCTCAAATACCTTTCCATCAACTACGGTCCCTGGGATAGGCTCGACGCCAACCGGCCCTTTCTCGAAACTGCCGGTCCTAAACCTCTCGGTGCCAATTTCTACCCTCAGGATATGACCAAATCAGAATTCGAAGCTCTTCAGGACCCGCGTAAAAACGACTGGTACAGCATCGTTCGCAGGGATGATAAAGGAGCATTGAAAGTAATCCCTTACCACGAAGCTTATCCCGAACAGATCAGAAAAGCCGCTTCTCTTTTAAAACAGGCAGCGCAGCTAGCTGAAGACGAAGGTCTGCGCAATTATCTGACTCTCCGTTCCGAAGCCCTGCTGACCGATGATTATCTGAAAAGTGACCTGGCGTGGATGGATATGAAAGACAATACGTTAGACATTGTTATCGGTCCTATCGAAACCTATGAAGACGCTTTGTTCGGATACAAAGCCTCTCACTCGGGACAGATCCTGGTAAAAGATAAAGATTGGAGTAAAAAACTCTCTTTATATGCCCAATATCTTCCTAAGCTACAGGAGAATCTCCCTGTACCCGCAGCTTACAAAAAAGAGAAAGCCAACGCAAATCCGGATATGAACGCTTACGACGTCATTTATTATGCCGGTGATTGCAATGCCGGTAGTAAAAATATCGCCATAAACCTACCTAACGATCCCCGTGTACATGCAGCCAAAGGAAGCCGGAAACTGCAACTAAAAAATTCCATGCAAGCCAAATTCGACAAAATGGTAGTGCCTATCGCCCGACTCGTCATCGACCCGGAACAACAAAAACACATTCGTTTCGACGCTTTTTTTGAAAATACGATGTTTCATGAAGTAGCCCATGGCCTCGGCGTAAAGTATACCTTGCAAGGCAACCAGGATGTCCGGGGTGCTCTAAAGGATAATTATACTTCTATCGAAGAAGGAAAGGCAGATATCCTGGGGTTATTCTGCATCACCAAACTCGCGGAGTGGGGAGTGATACAGAATAAAGACCTGATGGATAACTATGTAACCTTTATCGCCGGTATTTTCCGTTCCTGCCGTTTCGGCGCTGCCAGTGCCCATGGAAAAGCCAATATGATGCAATTTGCCCATTTTATTGAAAGCGGGGCTATTACCCGGGATGCAGACAAGGGATACTATACGATAGATTTTGAAAAAATGAAAAAAGACATCGAAATCATCGCCGGTGAATACATCACTCTCGAAGGAGACGGCGACTACGACAAAGCCAGCCAGCTAATTGCAGCCAAAGGAATAGTTTCCCCTATCCTTCAAAAAGATCTGGATCGTATTGCCCAGGCAGGCATACCCAAAGATATTTATTTCCAGCAAGGGCTTCAGACACTCGGCCTGTAAGGCAGTTTGTAAAGTCACTCCCTTTGTCGCTGAAAATTTATTAAGTTTATAGTTCCCTGCAAGATTCCCCTTTCGTGGAACTTCCGACCGGTCGCCCCTGCAACTGTAAAAAGTGTTGCAGGGGCGATTTTATAAGCGAAATAGCGATCAGAAAGAACACAAACTTTTCCTTTCCGAACGATTTCCCTGGTATAAAAAAAAACTTCCAGTGTATTTATTTGTTACATTCTTAACAAATAAACTAGATATTTTTAGGAAAATTATGACTTTCTTGGCAAATTTTATTATTTTTGAAAGCGTGAATGAACAATAACCACTACTAACTAAATTTACATTTGTATATGAAGAAATTCAATCTCTTCCTTATCTTTTTTATGACCACAAGTAGGCTGGTACTTGGACAAATGGATATTAATGCGGTAAACAAACCCGTCGAACTCTTAAATTCAGCCAATGAAGACATTGAAAACGGTAATTATACCGATGCTGTACAGAAACTTTTGGCAGCCATTCGTTTAGAGCCCAAAATCCGGGAAATGTATTTGTCCCTGAACACAGCCTGTTCCCATACCAATCAAATCTCCATCTTAAAACAGTATTTAATTAAAGCTAAAGCTATATTCGAAGAAGACGATGAAATCTGTTATTATCTAGGTAACATTTATCAAAACGAAAACAATTTTCAAAAAGCGATCGCTGAATATAGCCTGGCTATCAAATATGCTCAGAAAAACGGAGAAGATTTCGGATTGGTCTATGCTTACTACCAAAACAGAGCCAGTTGTTATCTGAAGATCAACGAATGTAGTAAATCTATCCCGGATTTCACTTATGCCTTAAAATTGAATCCTGATAACGGGGCTATTTATGCAAACCGGGGCATAGCTTATTATAAAACAGGAAAGAAAACAGAAGCCTGTAAAGACTGGCGAAAGGCCCAAAGCTTAGGGATTCAGAGTGCCGGAACTTACGTACGCCGGTATTGCAGATAAGCAACATCACCCCGACGGTAAAACAAAACCCTCTCATCGGTAAACTTTCGATTTTATACAGACCGATCAGAGGGTTTCTTTTTCATTTATCGTCTTACCGTTGTTTCAATGAAGCAGCACCCGAAACGTGAGAGGTCACCTTGGGATTGCCCGAATAACTGACATGAGCAGCTCCCGAAGCTTCTACTCCGAGCGTTTCGGTTACATTTACCGACGCATTTGAAGCCCCTGAAGTAGCCAAAGCCAGATTTTTCAAAACGAAATTTTCCAGATTCGCTTTCGACGCCCCCGATAATTCGATCTCCCCGCTGTCTGCCTCTCCTGTCAAGGCCAGCTTTGCAGCCCCGCTAATTTCTACCTCAACCTCAGGAACCTCAACATTCAACTGTAGTTGTGAAGCCCCTGACAAATCGATCTTTCCGATCTTTACCACCTTGAAATTACCATCCCAAACAGCCGTAGCTGCTCCGCTCAAGTCAAATTTTACCGTTTGAGCCGTAAAATCACCCGTTCCTTTCAATTTACATGCCCCAGTAAGCAGAACTTCTTCCAGGGAGGAACAGACGATTTCAGCTGTAAATTTTTCATTTTTAGAATGTTTCTTAATCCGGCCTTTAAAGCCAACCTTTACCGTTCCTCCCCAATTTTCAAACACCAGATTATCTTCATAATGAGACGGAATACTCAATGTGACACCTGTATCCTCTCCTTGCCGGATTGTAATATCGAATGCCCCGGAAATATCCAATCCCGTAACCCGCTCTCCCTGGAAACGGGAAATTTTCACTTGTTCCTGGGCTACGCCCATACCGATCGTCCCCCAGCATACGAATAAAAAGAATAAAATTTTACGCATAGTTTTCTATTTAAATGGTTAGTCCAAAACTTCGCATCAAAGGCATCCCAAAAGTCTGTTCAATTTCCTGCCCCTAATCTCTAAGACGATTGAAAACTTATAATATTACAACTCAATCCATTTTTATAATTTTTGCGGGATTTACCCGGGCCGCTTTCCAGGATTGCCAGATTACCGTAAGTATCCCCACGGCCAGCACGATAAAAGCTGCTGCGATAAATATCCAGACAGTCAGTTGTGGCCGGAATACATACTGCATTCTCCATTGTTCGATCAGGTATAACGCCATCGGTAATCCGATCGCCAACGCGATAGCGATCCACTTGATAAAGCGGATACACAACAATCCGACAACTTGTCTTTGTGTAGCCCCATTGATCTTACGTAAACCGATTTCCTTCATCCGGCTTTCCACCGAATACCAGGCTAAACCGAATAATCCCAAAGCAGTCAGGAACAAACTGATCCATGAAAAAAGTACGACCATTTGCAACACCCTCTGCTCCTCTTGGTGCAGATCCTCATACATTCCGGCCATAGTCCGAAATTTTAATCCTTCCTCATCTCCCGAAATTTTTTTCCATAACTCCTTTATTTTTTGAATAGCCACCGACATACTTCCTTCCTTTATCTTTACCAAAGTGTTGTATGAAGTGGAATTATATTCGATTAAAAGGGGTTGAATCTGTCGACTCAGGTTATCGATAACAAAATCCTCGACAACCCCGACAATTAAATGCTCACCATTACATACCAACCGATAATTCACCGGTTCCTGAATCGCCATTTTTTTTACAAATGCTTCGTTCACCAATACAGCATCGTTAGGCGCCGAGGGAGAGAATCCTTTTCCCTTCACTAATTTCAGTCCGAAAAACGGTAGAAAACGCTCATCTCCCCCCATAATCATCGCACTTATTCCTCTGGCAGAGAAAGCCCCGTAACTCAATATATCGCTGGAAGTATAATCTTCAACTTCAGGAATCACCTGCAACTGTCCGGTAAATTGTTTCCATTGTCCGCCCTCCGGATGGTTTGCATATAAACTCAGGATCCGGTCACTATCCGGACGGACATGTCCCACGTAATCCATTTGTTGTGCGATTCCCAACACCATAACGACCAATACGACCGAAATAACGAATTGTGCCACCACCATTCCCGTAACCAATTTAGGACGTTGCACCAATCCGGTTTTCATCATATCGTTCAGTGAATTTTTGCCGATCCTTGAAAAAATATACAAAGAAGGTCCCAAAATAACTATAACCAGTAAAATCAACATCAATCCTCCCGAAATCCCTTCTACCAAATCGCTCAAAACCAGGTCTGCTTTCATAAATCGATTGAAAGCGGGCAAGCACCCCTTGATCAGTAAAACAGCGATAACCAAAGCAATAGCGGCCTGTATCGAAGTTTCTGCTATCAATTGGCCACGTATTTCCTGTCCGGTCGCTCCGAAAATCATTTGCTGGTTGGTATTTTTAAGGCGTTGCAATGATTTCGTCATACCGATGTTGATATAGTTGAAGCAAGCAATCACCAGAATAGCGATAGCGATACTTCCGGCTAAATACAGGGCAACCCGATCGCGCGATTTAATAAAACCGATTTGCTGATCACCCGAAAAATACACCTGACTCAACGGTCTTAACTGTTGTTTTCCCTGAATATCGTATTGTTTCCGATAGGTCTCGTCCTGATTCAGTTTTTTTTCCAGTTTATCTTTCCGGCCCTCTTTCCCCAGTTTCAGAAAGCTATAATAGCTATTCACCCAGGATACACGGGTAAGTGCATAATCGGATTCCGGTAAATGGATCAATAAATCATATTGCAGATAACTTTTGCTTTTGTCGTCCACAATCGCTTTTACCATATAGACCTTTTCTTCCTCCACATTTTGTAATCGTCCATCTTTGAGGTATTGGCTATAGCCCACTAACAACAATGTCTCTCCTAAAATATTTTCGCGTCCGAAATTTTTCCGGGCAAAAGAGCGGGTAACAGCTACACCCGAAGGATCCCGTAAAGTCTCTTTCAGATCTCCAGCCAAAAGTTCAGGCTGAAACAAATCGGCGAAATTAGGAGTAACTGCATAAATAGCAGCATAAGGTATTGTTTCACCACTATTCTTTTTAATCTGTTTGTGATCGTCATGGCACACACAGATATCTTCGACTTCAGGGAAAGAACGCTGAATAGCGACGGCACGCCCTCCATTAAGGGTATGGTTGGCCATAACCTCTTCATTACTATAATATACGTTCTGCTCTTGTAATAAATACCATTGCCCTCCTCCTTTCACCACATGAGCTATATTATACTCGTTAGCTACAAAACCAATCAATAAAACACTACATGTCAAGCCAATAATCAAGCTCAACATCGAAATTACAAAATAAATTTTATTTCTCGCCCAGGAACGAAAAATCATTTTTAATGAAATAGAAAACATAAAAAATTCATATCTTTTTAACCGGATAATAACCAATTATATGCCAATTTATTAATCAACTGTTAATCAAATAGATAATCCCGGTTTCTATTTTGAATATGTAAAAAAACGAGACAACAATGTAAAAAAAATAGACAATCCGATTCAAGAGCAAAACAATTAACACATTGAATATAAACGACTTAATTATTTGGCACAATAATAGTATAGAGAAATACAAAATTCAATCTTCAACCTTATGATAAAAATAGAAAATTTAAGTAAAGTGTTCCGCACGGAAGAAGTGGAGACTACTGCATTAAATAACGTCTCGCTGGAAGTAAAAAAAGGAGAATTCGTAGCGATCATGGGTCCTTCCGGTTGCGGTAAATCTACCTTACTGAATATCATCGGCCTGCTGGATAATCCGACAGACGGGAAGTATTATTTCGACGGCGAAGAGGTAGGACACCTAAAAGAGAAACAGCGTACTCAGGTACGTAAAGGAAATATCGGTTTCGTATTCCAGAGTTTCAATCTGATCGACGAACTGAATGTATATGAAAACGTCGAACTGCCTTTGATCTATCTGAAGAAGAAAGCCAGTGAAAAGAAAGAAATCGTATCCCATATTCTCGACCGGATGAACATCAGCCACCGGGCCAAGCACTTTCCGCAGCAATTATCCGGCGGACAGCAACAACGTGTAGCCATTGCCCGTGCCGTAGTAGCAAGTCCCAAATTAATCCTGGCCGACGAACCGACGGGTAACCTGGATTCACGTAACGGTACGGAAGTGATGAACCTACTGACCGAATTGAATCAGGAAGGTACGACCATCATAATGGTGACTCACTCCCAGCACGATGCCTCCTATGCTCATCGGGTAATCAATCTTTTCGACGGGCAGATCGTCACCGAAACTTGTGGTGTGAAAGATTAAAGCAACGGCCCTTTCTATAAACAACCTCCGGGAGAACAGGAAAAACTTCCGGAGTTCATTATCTTTATTCTTTTAGGGAAGTCAGGCCGGTCGATAATTATTATATTTGCATAGCTATAATTTTCCATATGACAAAACAAGGTACCATCCTCATTGTTGACGACAATAAAGGTGTATTGGCAGCCATCGATATGCTGCTCAGCGGCACTTTTAAAAAAGTGATCACCATCAGTAATCCCAACCGGATTCCTGCTATGCTGGAAACGGAAAATATCGATGTCGTATTGTTGGACATGAATTTTTCCAGTGGTATAAATAATGGAAACGAAGGTATTTTCTGGCTGGGAGAAATACGGAAAATAAGCAACGATCTACCGGTCGTCCTATTTACAGCTTATGCAGACATCGAACTGGCCGTAAAAACAGTGAAAGAAGGGGCTACCGACTTTGTCGTCAAACCCTGGGATAATGCCAAACTGATAGCGACCCTTTTGTCTGCCTACCGCTTACGCCAATCTCAGACAGAAGTAAAACAACTCCGGGAAAAGGAAATCGAACTAAAAAAACAACTGACTTCGGGCGAAGAGTTGATCTGGGGCGATTCTCCGGTCATGCAGCAACTACATCGGCTGATCGAGAAAGTAGCTTCTACGGATGCCAATATTCTGATCACCGGCGAAAACGGTACAGGCAAGGAAATGATTGCCAAGGAACTGCACAGACTTTCCAAACGGAATAAGGAAGTCATGATTGGTGTAGATATGGGTGCGATCACAGAGACTTTGTTCGAGAGCGAATTGTTCGGTCACGTGAAAGGAGCCTTTACAGACGCCAAGGAAGACCGCGCCGGTAAATTCGAAGCAGCGAACAAAGGTACTTTATTCCTGGACGAAATCGGTAATCTGACCTACTCCCTTCAATCCAAACTACTCGCGGCAATCCAAAGCCGGCAAATCACGCGGATCGGTTCCAATAAACCCATCGACATAGATATCCGTCTGATTTGTGCCACCAACAGTAATCTCCAGAAAATGGTTGCCAGGGGTACTTTCCGCGAAGACTTGCTTTATCGGATCAATACCATTCACATTGAGATCCCTCCTTTAAGGGAAAGAGGTAACGATATCCTCCAGTTAGCCGAATCCTTTCTGCGTAAATACGGATCGAAATATAGTAAAGGGCAACTGTACTTCACCAAAGATACTCAAAGTAAATTGCTGGAATACTCCTGGCCGGGTAATGTCCGGGAATTACAACACGCCATTGAGAAAGCAGTGATTATGTGTGATGAAGAGACATTAAAACCTTGTGATTTTTTCTTCAAGCCCAATAACGAAGTGCCGGCCAATAGTTCCAAAACCCTGGAAGAGATGGAAAAAGAGATGATCTGCAAAGCGATCGAGCACCATCATGGTAATATCTCCGCTATTGCCAGTCAGCTGGGTATCACCCGCCAAACCCTTTATAATAAGATGAAAAAATTCGGACTATAAGATTTCATCGTCATTCCATTGAAAACGCGAACCTTTTAATCTGATCTCCCATGTACCGCATTCTCAGTTCCCTCCTGGCTATCGTCATTCTATCTATCGTTTCCTGGCAAGCTTTCCGGGAAGGAAACTATTTAGGAGGAGCCCTGGCTGCTGCGGGAATCATCGGGCTGACCGGGTTGATATTCTATTTTATCAATACGACCAACCGAAAGTTAACCTATTTTTTCAGTGCTTTGGAAAATGACGATTACACCATACGTTTTGTCGAAAACGAAGGTATGCAATCGGAACGTTTGTTAAACCATATCCTGAACCGGATCAAAAGCATCATACAGAATACCCGGATCGAAATACAGCAGAAAGAACGGTATTATGAGTTGATCTTAAACAGTATCAGCTCGGGAGTGATCGCCTTAGACGATAACGGATTCGTACTTCAATTGAACCGATTTGCCCTAAAACTCATCGATCTGGAAGTTTTCACCCATGTCAGCCAGCTTAGAAAAGTTTCTCCTGTTTTGGTCGAAGCATTTAAAGAAATCCGTCCGGGTGAAAACCGGAGAGTGACTTATACCAACGAACGGGGAAGTATCCAACTGCTGATCACTGCCAGTGGTATCACAGTCAACGGAAAACATACCCGGCTTTTAGTGATCAACGATATCGAAAATGAAATGGACGAGAAAGAAATCGACTCGTGGATCCGGCTGATCCGGGTACTAGCCCATGAAATTATGAACTCGATCGCTCCGATCACTTCATTAAGCGACACTTTATTAGAAATACATAAAACGAATCCGGCAGCCCATACGCCCGAAACGATCAGGCAAAATACCATCAACGGCTTGCAGGTGATCAGTGAAACCGGTAAAGGATTGGTTTCCTTTGTAGAATCCTACCGGAAATTTACCCGTATTCCCCAGCCGGAAAAGGAAATCATAGAATTAAACGAATTTATCCAGCGAATGATCATCCTTTGCAGTATGGAACCGAACTTTTCGGCGATCACGATCCAAACCCAATTAACGCCCGAAAACATCCGGGTCTATGCCGACCCCAACCTTTTAGGCCAGGTCATGCTCAATCTGATGAAAAATGCCATACAAGCCTTACAGAACCGGGAAAATCCGATACTGCGGGTTGTTGCGGAACAACTACCAACCGGCAATATCCGGCTTCAAGTCATCGACAATGGCCCGGGAATTCCTTCAGATATGATCAACGAAATCTTTGTTCCCTTCTTCACGACTAAAAATGAAGGTACCGGTATCGGTCTGAGTATTGCCCGTCAAATCATGCGTGCCCACGGAGGCAATCTCAAAGTAAGCTCTATTCCGGATAAAGAAACGATCTTTACCCTGGTATTATAACTATTCGTTCTTCAAAACGTCGACCGGATTTATTCGTGCTGCCCGGAAAATTTGCCAGGTAACGGTCAGCAAGACAAATACGACACAGATAACGGCCACGCCCAAATACAAGCCGACAGGTAATTCGGTACGATAGGCAAAACCCCTCAACCACAAAGTCATCAGGTGATGTGCTATCGGAAGTCCGATTGCACAGGCCAATAAAATCCGTCCCAGGAACTGCCGGTCGAGCAGCAGAATAATTTGCCCGACACCGGCGCCGTTCACTTTTCGCAAAGCCACTTCTTTACGTCGGCTTTCAGCCATAAACATCGAGAAGGCCAGGATACCCATCCCTCCCACCAAAATAGCGATGGCAGTAAAAATATGGATCATTTTCACATCGCCACTGACCAGAAGAAAAGAAAACAGATCGAAAAACTGTTTATCGACTTGCAGACAATTTTTATTTCTAAGGTACTCTTTATCTGTAGCCTTTTTCACATCGAACAGCCAATCAGCCACCCAGACATATTCCTCTATTCCCGGAAATTCTTTTGCGGCATAAGGAGCTGTAGGAGCACTGGTATAGGAAGACCAATTTTGGTCATACTTACTTTTCAAAGTCACCCGATAGATCTGATCTGCATGTCGATGAAAACGGTCTGTTTTCCATTCTTTCACGACATGCATATAAATTAACAAGACCGACGTAAAAGCTATAGTAAACCCCACCACATTAATAATCGCATAAATCTTATGACGCAAAATCCTGCGTCCGATCATTTTCAAATATTCCCGAATCATACTATTTCATTTATATCTGTCCATTATTCATTTTTCAAAGCTTTCACCGGATTGGCCAATGCAGCTTTCCTGCTTTGCCACAAAAGAGTAAAAAATGCCACTCCTCCAGTGATCAGGAAGGCTGCAGCAAATAACCACCACGCTAAAGAAGCACATTCGATAAAGTTCTCTCTATATATTTCAATCACCCACCAGGCAATAGGAACCGCAACAACGAAACTACCCAGGATCAGGACAATAAAACGCCTGACCAATAAAAGTAATATCTCATGGGGTGTCGCTCCATTTACTTTCCGGATCCCAATTTCACGGAAGCGTTGCCGGATATCGAAATAAGCAAAGCCGAATAAACCGATCGAAGAAATAAAAATAGCCAAAAGAGTAAATATAATCGTCACCTCCGCCATTTTTTTATCTTTCGTATACAACGCCCGTACCTCATCCTCAAAAAAATAATATTCGAGTTCTCCCGGTTCTTGTGTCTTCTGATACAGTGTGTTCAACAGGCTGACGACTTCTTTTTCTTTTCCTTTTGTCACCTGCATCTGGTAAGGACAATCCTCCCGGTCATCGAAATAGACCATGATCATCGGAGCTATAGGAACAGCCAAATGATCTACCCGGAAGTCCTCGACCACTCCGATCACTTTCCATCCTTTCCCCCAATACTGGGATTCCAGTTCTGCCTCCCCGAGAGAAGTAAACCCGAACATTTTCAGGGCCGTCTCGTTGAGTACAACCTTTTCCTCCCGGTCTTTATCTTTTTCAAGATCGAAGAAACGGCCTTCTTTCAGTTTTAATCCGTACAAAGTCAGGTATTCGGGAGTCAGGCCCACCAATCGGCAGGAAATATAATCCCCACCCCCTCTGGTATTTTTCCAGGGCATACTGCCACCATCCAATAAGGATTGTCCGGAGCAGGATTGCTGAATATAAGGACACTTCTGAATTTCATCAATCACATAATCTATCCGTTCCCGATGCTGATCCTGACGCGCTTTCTCTTTTTTCCACCTATTCTCACGCTCCGTGGCATCCTCTACCCACAAACTTTCGATAGGAAGACTTTTAAATAGCTTGGCATGCACGATATTCTCCTGATTGATCCCCAAGTCTTTATTCAACATAAAATCCAATTGCCTGATAAAATAAAAAGAAACAATCAGCATGATCAGCGTCATCACATACTGTATCCCTAATAAAAGATGACGGGTAAAATTCTGACTCTTAGACACTCCCGATGTTTTCACCGCCATCGCAGGCTGAAGTTTCCGGTATTTCCACAGGGAATATAAAGAGACGATTCCCGGAACCAGAAGCAAGATCCCAACACACAAAAACGAATCGAACCGAATATCCATACGAACCGGTAACCCCATTTCTTGCTCAATCCATCCTGCCAGGACACCAATAACTACGACAGCCAAAATTACCCCTCCGGTCACCATGATTATATTTTCCAACCAAAAATCCAGCCAAAGATTCGGACTTCCCTCTCCGAGTACTTTCTTCACTCCCAGTTCTCTATTTCTTCTCAACAAAGCAACCTGATAGATATTCATATAATTGACCAGGCTGATCGACAGAATTACCCATCCGGCAATCCATAATATCATCAGTGAGTGTTTGTTGCCATGCCGTAATAAAGTAAAGACATCGGAAACGATCCCGGTATTGAAATACAATCCCTCGAACGGAATGAAATCATAATTGAAATGCTGGGAACCATAAAATTTCTCCGGAAGCAATTTTTCTTTTACCGACTGTATACCGACTTTTTCCTTCAATACGATAAATTCGCTCATCATACGGCTAAACTCGGGGCGGTCCGGAATCAACACATCAAAACGAAAAGAACTGTTCACCGGAATGTCTTTCAAAATTCCGGTTACGGTATAGTCTTTGTTTCTGAATTGGATTTTTTTACCCAACGGATCCTGTTCGCCGAACATCTTCCGGGCAAAAGAACGGGTGAGCAACATATCTGTCGTTTGCTGTAAAGCCGTAGCGGTATCTCCTACGACCAACGGAAAATCGAAAACCTGAAAAAATCCGAAGCCGGTAAATAAAACATCGGCTTTGTAAAGCCGGTTCTCTACCGACAGTTGTTCTCCGTCAAAAGCGCTCACCCGGGTACGGGCCTCCACTTCCGGGTAATCCGCCAACCGGTCACTACAATTAATGATCTCACTCAGGCAGGGAATATCGATCTCAGAAGCCTGAGAAACCGTACAATAAATCCGGTGGTAATTCCGTTGAGCGGTATCGGTCGTATATTCCAGCCAAACATATTTTACAATCACGATAAAACAGGCTAATCCCAATCCCAACCCCAGAATACTGATACAAGAACACAAACGGTTCGACTTCAAGGCCCTGAAAGCAAAAAGGATCCTTTCCGGAATACTGTACATCATTCTCTTATTTTAGATCGTTCACTCATTTCGCAACGTTTTGACCGGATTCAGGGAAGCTGCCCGATAGCTCTGCCCTCCTACCATCAAAATAGCGATCAAACAAGCCGTCACACCTACCCCAAGGTATACCCATACCTGTTGTGAAATATGATAGGGATAGGTAGCCAGCCAACGATTGATCAGATACCAGGTTATCGGAACGGCAATGGCAAAGGCAAGAATAACCCACTTCAAAAATCCCCATATCAACATATTCAACACATCCCTTACTTTGGCACCGTTCACCCGGCGCAACCCGATTTCTTTCAGACGTTGCCGAATAAAATAAGTAGACATCGCCAAAATTCCCATAATGGCCAGCATGCATGCGATCACTGTAAAATAACCGATCATACCGACTGCCCTGTCTTCTGTTTTATACCATTCATCGATCGTCTGGTCCATAAAACCGGAGTCGAAAAGGTCGTTCCCGATAAAACGGATGTAGGTATCCTTTATTTCCTGATAAGTCCGGCCAGGATTTTGCCGGTCTATTTTCACTAAAATCTTCCAGGGATATTCCTCTTTCCCCAAAGGAACCATATAGGCCAAACCCATTTTATGCCGTAAATCCCGGAAATGAAAATCATCGACAATACCTCTAATCCGCCAATTCTTCAACCCCGCGAGATTTTGAAAATCCTGAGGTTTTTCTCCTAGTTCAAGTTCTTTTACTGCTGTCCGGTTAATCCATATTCCCCAATCCGCTCCTGTCGGCTCTACATGCAAACCCAGTACATGAAAAAAAGCGGAGTCGATTTTAAATACTTGCCAACTTAGAGACCTTTCGCCTACTTTCATCGAATTATTATTTCCACCGTCTAAAGGCGATCCTTGACAAAAAGAAAGATTAACTACTCCGGGGATCCGCATCATTTCACTCCGTAAAGCATCCTTCTGGGAAGGATCGACCACGTTGTCCAGGTAAATGACATTTTCCCGATCGAATCCCAGTTTATAATTCCGTAGATAATAGGCTTGCAGTAAGATGGTAAACGTAGCAATCGTCAGAGCTATTGCAACGACATACTGGAAACAAATCAATATATTTCCATAAACGCTTTTCATCCTCTTTTTAAATATCCCTTTTACAACTTCTATAGGTTTGAAGCGGGTTATAATCCAGGCAGGTACAAGACCGACAAGACCTCCGAAAAACAGAAGCGACAGAAGAAATATAATTCCGTTACCCCAGGTCAACATATCCCGATAAAACAAACGGGTGTCGAAAATCTGTTCAAAAAAGGGCATCAAAATCCAGGAAAATACCAAAGCGATCGCAAACGAAAAAGTACACAGAATCAATGATTCTACGACAAACTGCCAAAACAAGGTCGTATTATTGATTCCTAACAATTTTTTGATAGCCGCTTCTTTGGCCCGATTCGTAGTCTGAGCAATGGAAAGGTTATTGTAGTTTATTAAAGCCAATATCAAAATCAATAAAGCGATTACGGACAATCCCACCAGGGTTGTTTTGCTGTTTCCCTGTGTTTTGCTATTAGATGTCTTTCCTCCCCAATATACCGCACTCAATGGTTCAAAATCCAGTTTACTACTAAAACCATCACGATATTTCCAGTAAGTACTCTTAAAATCCCGCAGGATAATGTCCTTTTTTGAAACGATATCCGTACCCGGATAAGTCAGGAGATATAATCCGAAAGAACTATTACCGTTTTCTTCCAATATCCGTGGCATTTCCCAAATATCTGCCAATAGATCGAAACGGACAAATCCTTCTGTAACCCCAAAATGAGTATTATAAGGAAGATCTTCCATAACGCCTGTAACGATCAGCCGATGTTTACCGTTGATAACAATTTCTTTTCCCAGAATATCCTCAGAACCATAAACTTTATGGGCAAAAGAACGCGTCAGTACAATATTATTCTTATCGAGTAACACAGTAGCAGGATCGCCTTTAATCAAGGGAAAGGAGAACATCCGGAAAAATGAAGAATCGATCAGAGCTGTTTGCATCAGGATTTTTTCCTGATGAGGAATTTCTACCATATAGTTCTGATTATAATACCTTGTATAACATTCGATCTCAGGATATTTACTTTGCAGTTCGCTACCAATCACAGCCCCCCAATACGATCCCTCTTCATCGACCACCCGATAAATCCGGTCTTTATTTTGATGAAATTGGTCTACCGATAGTTCCTGACGAATATAAACACTCAACACCAGTACAAAAGTCAATGCGATAGCAAATCCCAAAACCGTAATAGCAAAATAAAGCTTATTGTGAATCAGGTTGCGTACAAATAATTTAATATCGATCATAGGAATATGGATTTTACCCTAGATCCACAATCGACATGCCAATTTAACTAATAAATTTATATTCAGATATTTATCAAATAAACAGCACCTTAAATCTGTCAAAAAAACAGACAATACTTGTATAATTTATTGACAAACGTGTTGGAAGAATTATTTCATACCCAAAACTTGACGGGCAAAATCGAAAGTTTGTTGTCTGACTTCAGGAATAGCTTTCGACGATAAACCACAGGCAATAACGTGTACGCCTGCATTCGGAAAAGCAACGGCCCGTTTCTCGTCTTTAGGAGTTCCTAATTCGTCGAACATGTTCAACGCCGCTTTAACTTCTATCGTCTCATCCTGATGATCGGAATCTTTGTAATAATAACCTAAAAAAACAGGCTGAGAGACTTTTTCGAATTCCCGTCGGTTCATTCTCATATCCAGCAGTTGCTGCAAATAAACCTGTGCTTCCAAGCGGTATTTACAATACCAGTATTTACAATCTTCACTATCTGCCGGATCATCCGAAACGGCATATTTCCCTCCATGTACGGCCCGGCTGATCTGTAATCCCCAGGGACCGCTCAACAAGGGGGCCATAGGATTTTTAATTTTAATATTCGGTGAATATAAGATCAGGGCATCCACCAGCCTGGGAAAATCGGCCGCTAACATCAAAGCTAACGTACAACCGGTGGATGTCCCCATTATAATAACTTTCTTCCCCAATTTGTGAGCGATCACCAAGGCTTCTTTAGCCGAATTGTAAAGATTAGCCGGCGTCATACCGAGCATAGCCTCCGTACCTTGCAAGCCGTGAGCCGCCAGCCGGGGAAGATAAGCATTCACTCTAAATTCTTTTACAAAATCGGATATGATCGGCTGGCCTTCGAAACGGCTGGCCGTAAATCCATGCAGATAAAGCAATACGTAGGTTGTAGGCCGAGCAACCGAATCTCCCCATAAAATGATTCCCTGATTATCGGGCTTCACCGGTAACCGAGCCTCCCTGTCCTGCACATACTCACTGATACGGTCGATTCCAACCGGTAGATCCGGTAGGTCCGTATTCAATTCCGTACGAGGTAGCCGGGGGCCCGCCCAATAGGCAATGCCTAAAACAACAAGGATCAGTAAAGGTATCATATAACGTCGCTTCATCATATCCTCTTCTACTTTTCGTTTTCCCTCACTTCTTCCAGCAACATTTCCATGGCTTTAGAGGCTGCCTTCGCTATATTCCTTTCGCGGGTAAACGAAAAAGTGAACAATTTTGCATAACTCTTCCGGGGTGTCGCTACTCCGATCCAAACCGTCCCTACCGGTTTCTCCGGCGTGCCACCTCCCGGTCCTGCTACGCCTGAGGTCGACACCGCATAATCTGCTCCGGTGATCTTTCTTACTCCTTCGGCCATCTGTAATACCACAGCCTCACTCACAGCTCCTTCCCGTTCCAAATCTGCGGCATTCACTCCCAATACATTTACTTTCACCTCATTCGCATAGGAAACTACACTTCCTTTAAAATAATCCGAACTCCCTGCAATAGAAGTGATCAAATGAGCGATGTAACCTCCTGTACAACTCTCGGCCGTGGCCATAGTGACTTTCTTATTACGCAACAGTTCGCCTAATTGTTTCTCCAGAACGTCGTCTCCCTCGGCATATCTCACGTCCTTTAATACTTCTTTCAGGCTTTCGTAACATTCATCCAGGTGTTTTACACTTTCCCCTTTCGCCGTAATACGTAATCTCACCAGTCCCGGAGAAGGAAGATAAGCCAATTTCAATCCCTCTTTTAAGGCATCTTCCCAATTTTCCAGCATTTGTGCCAATTGGGATTCTGGGACATCGTATACTTTCAGCATCCGGTATTCCAATTGTAAATGCGGATACTTCTTTTTCAATTCCGGCATCACGGAAGTATCGATCAAATGTTCCATTTCGAAGGGTACTCCCGGTAAAGAGATCAGTGACTTCCAGCCTTTTTCGAACCACATTCCCGAAGCTGTACCTTTATCATTACGTAAAATCCGGCAATTATCCGGCAATAAAGCCTGGGAGCGATTTCCTTCGTTCATAGTCAATCCTCTCCTCTTCAACATTTCTTCGAGCCGAGCGAATACTTCCTCGTTCATTTTCAACTGTGAACCGAAATATTCAGCGAGTACCTTTTTAGTAACATCGTCCTTCGTGGGTCCCAAACCTCCGGTTACGATGATCAAATCCGCCTCAGACATCGCATATTCCACCGTCTCATAAATCTCGTCCCTCTTATCCGGGATCGATAAAATCTCTGTAATCTCTACCCCCATATCGGTCAAACTCCGGGCAATATATTGCGAATTCGTGTCCAGAATTTGTCCCATTAAAATTTCATCCCCTATGGTTATAATAATCGCTTTCATCAGGTCAATATTTCATTATCTATTCAATCCTTTGCTATCATGCCTCCTGCAAACAAATTTTATACCAACCCCCAACCGATTCTTCCGTAAAATTCAGTCCGGGAATTAAATTGGTTTATAAAGTGCGTCAAGAACCTTAAGTGATGAAGGAGCACCTCTAAATGGATCCGTGTCACTTCGTTTCTGGTCAATGTCGCCTTGCAGGCTCCTGATTGGCGAACCTGCGGTTCTGAAAGGGAATTTTTTACCCGGAACGAAGTTCCACCACTCAGCGTAGCACTAACCAGAAACCGTAGCCTTTACTGATCTTTTCTGTCAAACCAGAAAAACCTGCTCATTTTTCGGTAATTCCTTTCCACTGGTCTGTACGGAAGGGAGAAGCCAGCAAACCGGCGCTATTTACGAGGTTGTCGTCATAAGGATTATTGCTCCAACCGTAACGGACAGCTACCGGATTCGGTACTTTCTCACTGAAAACAACGACTTTATTCCCATCGATGTAAGCCTTTGCCCATACAAATTTCCGATCAGCTCCGGCAATGGAAAAACCGTTGACATACCCATAACGGTTACGATCGCTGGTCGTCAATCCGTCGCCGACATTCCCGAATGTCAGGATCACTTTCTCTCCCTCCACTTTCATAGACTTATAAACGGGACCTTCTCCCAAAACAGGTTGTCCGTAAGCAACCTGCAGAGCTGCTTTCGCCAATCGTTTCCCCACCTCCTGTTTATTTTTGGGATGAATATCGAAAGCCTCACCGATATCGGTAATAACGGCTTGTCCGGTCTTCGGCAAACTCAAGGTCATATTCTGTGCTTCACGAAGTTCTGCCCAATCGCTGTCTTTCGGCTGATCTTCCACCGCCATAAAATTAGCTAATTGTACCCACAGAAAAGGGAACTCATATCCCCACTGCTGCCGCCAATCGTTTATCATGGCCGGAAACAACGTACGATATTGATAAGCTCTGCCCGCATTATTCTCTCCCTGATACCAGATCACCCCTTTTATCCCATATCCGATCAAGGGATGCACCATCCCGTTGTACAACAAGGAAGAGAAGCTATTCGGACTAATCCCACTGACTTTATACATCGAAGTCACCACCGAAGGCTTATACACCCAATCACCGGCAAGCGAATATCTCTGTCCATCGATTTCCAGGTATACTTCCTCAGCTTTACCGAGGATTCCTCCCAAGCCGCCGGTATCCGTAATGCGAACAGCAATCACATTATTTCCCCCTTTCAGGACACCTGCCGGAATTTCATAAGACCTGTTGGGCATCCAGAAATTCATTTCTCCTACTTTCACCCCATTGACATAGGTCAGGTCTTCGTCATCCACTGCCCCCAGATTTATTCTGGCTTTTTTTCCTGTCACACCCGCCGGCAAATCAATGGTTTTCCGAAACCAAACAATCCCATCTTCGTTCGCCAGTTCTGCCTCCCAGACTTTCGGCACTGCCATCGTCTTCCACCCTTTGGTTTTATAAGCCGGAACATACCATTTCTGAACCAAACCTTTGTCTTTTTTCAAGGCTTCTTTATATAACCTGATATTATCCATCGAATACCCCATCGCTTTCTCCTGATCCTTTCCGGCATATTTTTTATAAGTGTCGTTGGTTTTAACAGCCGTCTCCCAGCTGGTCCAGGTTTCTATATCGGTACCTTCCCAGGAAGTATGAATCAATCCGACAGGCACTCCGATTTCGGGTTGCAATTCTTTACCGAAAAAGTAACCGACAGCCGTAAACAGAGGAGACGTCTGAGGATTACAGGCAGTCCATTCGCAAGGCTCCAGATCGAACTGCTCCTTCGATTGCATATTTTTCGGAACATTCAACAGACGGATATCCGGCAAAGTGGAGGCAGCAATCTCCTGCCCGGCATTTATAACATTATTCAAACCGAACTCCATATTCGATTGTCCGCTACAAACCCAAACATCTCCGATCAATATATTGGTTAAACCGATCGTCTCCTCTGCGGATTCGATCTGCATGTCGTAAGGTCCCCCGGCTTTCATAGCAGGCAATTCCACCCTCCAGATTCCATCCTTCCCGGTTTTTGCCGTTTGCACACTTCCATTCAAAGCGACGGAAATCACTTCATTCTTATCCGCTTTTCCCCACACCCGGATAGGCATATCCCTTTGCAATACCATATTGGAAGAAAAGAAGTGAGGCAGACGTACTTTTGCCTGTAAATCCATACACAGCAACAGCAAGACTCCTAATCCCAAAAGATAAATTCCTTTTTTCATACGATTTTATTAAATGTTAATAAGTAAATCCTGAGCACCGGCCTGTTTCTCTGGCAAAAGAGCAAACAATATACCTACACCAAAAACAAATCCCAATAATTTTCCACCAACTTTTTTCATACTAAATACCAATTACAACTGAGTGAGTTCACAATAGACCCGATCTATAACATGGGGTAAATTTAAATAATTATTTTTAAAATAACATAGCCCGCGGGGACAGGGCCCTGCGCTATCTTTTCTCTCACAAACACAGTATTTTTTATTTGCCTATTTTTTCTTATATTTGCTTTAAATTAAAAAGGAAAGGAAATCTATGCGTTATCTCGATCCTAAAGCCGATCTGACTTTCAAACATGTTTTCGGCGAGCATCCCGACCTGGTGATCAGCTTGCTGAACGCCCTGTTGCCCTTAAAACCCAGGCATGAGATCAGGGAGATAGAATACCTTCCGGCCGAACTCGTACCGGAAAATCCTTTACGCAAGAACAGTATCGTGGACGTCCGCTGCCGCGATGCAGAAGGACGTCAGTTTATCGTCGAGATGCAAATGATCTGGTCTCCGGAGTTTCGCCAACGGGTATTGTTCAATGCTTCGAAGGCCTATGTACGGCAAATCGACACCGGTCAGGAATACGAACTGTTGCAGCCGGTATATTCGCTGAATCTGGTAAATGAAGTATTCGAGCCTGAGCTCGAAGGCTTTTATCATTATTATCAGCTAGTACACATGGAACACACTGAAAAAGTGATCGAAGGCCTACACTTGATTTTCGTCGAACTGCCCAAATTCAACCCACATACCTATTCTGAGAAGAAAATGCAAGTACTCTGGCTTCGTTTCCTGACTGAAATCAATGAACATACCCGCGAAGTGCCGCCTGAGCTGTTGGCCAATCCGGAAGTAAAAAAAGCCGTGAACGCCGTAGAAGAATCTGCTTTCACCGAAGCACAGCTTTTGGGGTACGAAAAATTCTGGGATATCATCAGTGTCGAGAAAACACTATATAACAGCGCTATCCGGAAAGGAATGACAAAAGGCATAGAAGTTGGAAGAGCAGAAGGAATTGTGGAAGGTATAGAAAAAGAGAAGCTCGTTATAGCCCGCCAAATGAAAGTAGACGGTTTACCGTACGACACCATATCCAAATATACAGGGTTACCGGTTGAGAAAATTGAAAAAGCGTAACAATAGCTCACTGCCCTGTCCCCGTGAGCTATTGAGGTATGGTGATGGTGAACTTGCTGCCGATTCCCAATTCACTTTCCAACCGGATACTTCCTCCGTATGCACAAACTACTTTGTGGACAAAAGTCAAGCCTAATCCGAAACCGGTAGTTTTGGTCACTTGTTGATTTTTTACACGGTAGAACTGTTTGAAAATTTGCTTCTGATCTTTGGGTGCGATTCCCATACCGTTATCTTCGACGGTCAGCACATAATTGTCACCGATAGTATAAAAGTCAACTTTCACCACGGGATGAGTACCGCCATATTTAATGGCATTATCCACCAAATTAACAACGACATAATTGAAATATATTTTATCTAAACATGGATACTCCAGTCCTTCAGCAATCCGGTAACCCACCCGTGCGTAAGGCCGGATCAACGAAAACATTTCGGTCGTCATTTCCATCTCGAATTTCAGATCGATCACTTCCCGGTTTATCATCAATACAGAAGTCTTTAGAGAAGTCAGCATCGTATCGGTGATATCCGCCATCTTCATCAAACGCGCCTTTACCATAGTCAATTTTGTCGTATCCCGGGGACATAAGACAGAATCTTTCCCCTCCAGAATACCATTTACTACCGAAATCATCGTTGCCAAAGGCTTCTTCAATTCATGTTCCAAATGCGTCATTCCCATCGTTTGTATCCGCGCACTACGCACTGTCATCCGTATCGAACACCACTGCCAAACCAAACAGAAGATAAAACCGATCATGAATATCAATTCAACCCATAAAATACCACTTAAAGCACGGAAAACAAAGGGAAGTTCGAAGGTTGCTAATAATTGATGTTTATTCTCATACCCTAACTCGATAGGAAGAGTCATAATAGAATTACAATTTTTCTTTAGATTTCCTGTAGATTGTAATTCTTCTCCCTCAATATTCAAAACTTTTAATATGGGATTTTCAGTAATACCTTTTTCTTTTAAATAATCAATATACATTTTATTCAATTCAAAAATATCAAATATTTGATGTTTATATAAACAATCATAGGAGATCATCCTTCCTAATTTATCTACCATATCAGGAGATTTGATAGGAATATAACCCTCTCTATTGTCATAATACCAATAGAATCGATGATCTTTTGTTAAACTATATGTCAATTTATGACCTTTACCAAAATTCAGGCCTTCATCAAATAAATATTTATAGGTAGTATTCAATAAAACATCATTTGCACTTTCACGAAATTCCCCAAGCTTAATTTCACGCACATGGTACAGCCACATCCCTTGTCCTAATAACACGCATATTAATAAAACTACAGACAGTTGTCCCATTGTTTTCATATTATTTTTCATACCTTAGCTTAGAGTATATTATAGAACAATTTTTTTTTTACAAAATTAAGAATCTTTCCTAACTTCGCGTTGTCTAAATCAACAAATATAAAAATGAGAAAAAAAGCTAGAATTTTTATGGGAGGAATCATTATTCTGACCGTATTGTCTATTAATTTTATGTTTTCTAAAGAATCTACGATTACTAATATTACCTTTGATAATATAGATGCTTTAGCTGAAAACGAGTCTATTGATCCGGATGCTACATGTATATATGTAGGAACTTTTTGTTTTGGTGTCGACGCAAATGGTAATATAGGCAATCACTTTGGATTGAGTAGTTGTAAAGATTGATATTGATATGAAAAAACTATATTACTTCATCATCCCTGCTCTTCTGCTCGGCAGTTGTCAATCCGATCCGACCTTAGAGACCGAATCTTCTCCGTTAGTACGGACGAAGGTGACAGAGCTTCAATATGCCCAAACAGACAAAATCGATGTGGAGGCATTGAACATTATCTCTCCTTATAAATTTGTAAAAAAAGGAAACTTATATGCTTTTCTTACTCCCAGTAGCGCTTACCGTTTCGCCATTTATAACAGCGAAAACGGAACCGTTACCCGTTTAGTACCGGCAGGCAGAAACGAAGGAGAAGGCATGTATTTTATCAGTATGAACCTAAACGGAGACATCGTTTCGGCATTCGATTTCGGAACTAAAAAGTTCGTGGAAATTAACTTGAACGAATATGCGACTCCGGGTTACCAGCCTACGTTCACTTCCCTCACCGACAACAACAAGACCCCTATCGGAGCCATCCGGATCGGTGACCGCCTGCTGTCGACCGGAGTTTATACCCAAGGCCGTTATTGCATCAGTCAAGTATCCGGAGACGACACCTATAGTGTAAGTTATCCGGCCTGTGCCGATCCCACTCTGACGGATACGCTCAAAAGTGCATTTTATGCCAGCAATACCTTAGCGGTAAAACCGACGCTCGAACGCTTGGCCTGCGCCAATATGCAAACCGGTTGCCTGGACATTTGTGAAATCAACGGTAACGAACTGATCCGTGTCAATGAAGTGCATCTGACCCCTGCCAAGGTAAAATTCAACCGTCACCGTCCCAAAGGCCGTGGTTTAGTCCATCCGGTCAATTATTCCAAATATCATATTTTCGGGTTCTGTGATCTGGCTGTATCGGATGATTACATCTATGCCCTGTATTCAGGACGGACGCTAAAACAACATAATCTGGACGTCGACAAAGGCAAAACCATACTGGTATTCGACTGGAACGGTTCGCACGTGCGTACTTACCGCCTGGAAAATGCTTGTTCTTCGATCAGCTATAGTGCCGAAGAAAATACCATTTATGCCTTATCTCAGGAAAACAATCATTCCGAGATTATAACACTCCATCTCTAGTGTTGTCGCTATACTCCACTGCATATAGAGGAGAGCGAACTTGAAGTAAGATTGTCTGCCAGACTCTCTTCTCAAGTTCCTCTCTATTTTTTATGCCCTTCCTTCAAGAAAAGAGGAGCGAGCGGTAATCGCCGTTTCGTACTTCAATTAATTCCGTTTCTGTGGTAAAGTGATCACACACTTGTTTCCGTTCGGTTTACTTATAAAGCGGATTTTTCCTCCATAACCACCGACCACTTGCTGTACGACGAAGGCCAGTCCCGCCCCGGTGGATTGTTCCGGCTGCCTGTCTCCCGGATCTATTTTCCTGCCATTATCTTCGACTGTCAACATATAATGTTTCTTGTCGGTATAAAATTCGATCCTCACTACGGGGTGAACTCCGGCAGATACAATAGCTTTATCTACCAAACAAAGGATCAGATAATAAAAATATACCTTATCCAAACAAGGATATTCCGCTCCTTCGTCGATTTGGTAACCCACCAGTGCCTGTGGCCGGATCAGCGAAAACAACTCAACGATCATTTCCATCTCCGATTTCAGATCGATATTTTCCCGGTCGATTTTCCATACCGAGGTCTTTAAAGCACTCTGCTGCATATCGATGGTTTCAGCCATTTCCACCAAGTGCGTTTTTATCGTATTCAATTTCAATTCCTCCTCCACAGACAAGGCAATCCCCTCGTATTGCAGCTTACCGTCGATCACTGCCATCCACTCCGTTAAAGGTATCTCTTCCGAAGGTGTCTTCCCCATCATCTGTACCGGTGTCCTTCGTTCAATCCTTTTCACCACACCCCTTTGCCAAACTAAACAAACGATAAACCCGATCAGGAAAATCACCTCCACCCACAAGATATCGTTCAGTCCCCGGCCGACCGTCTGCTCGAATCCATGATTTTCCATTTCACGTACCCGATACAACCAAATTCCCTGACCCAGTATTATACAGATCAGTAATCCCAACGATATACGTCCCAGTATTTGCATCTTATTCTTCATACCATCCGTCTATAGAATATTTTTTACAAACTTAAGAATTTTTCTTAAGTTTGTATATATTAAATTTACAAGTATATTTTCCCTCTACAAGGATGCAAAACCGATGTACGCAAAATCCCTTTCTGAATTTGCCGGTATCCTACTTCTTTCCGTCTTTATTCAAACCCATATCCTTTTTTGATAAAAGCTTTTACCAGTATCACCTTTTCTCCCGGTGTTTCATTTATAATCCGGTAAGTAGCGGCAGCAGCAGGAATTACAAACGTTTCGGCATAATTAAAGCGTTGCCTCATTCCTTCGCGAGTCTCCACCCTTACTGCTTTCCCTTCCACCACCATCCAAACCTGGCAACTCCCTTCGGTTTCCACTTCCACCGCATCTTCGACGGTATACCGATGGACATCGTAAAAATGCTTTTCATGGGTCGGCAGATGTTCGAGTGTATAATGTTCGTTTTTTTCCAATACCTCGGGATGACAAACCAATTCTTTTGCCACCCGTTCTCCCTTCCGTTCGAAATAGAGGTTATCCATTCCCCGCTGTACATTCAGCGGACGGGGTTTCCCATTCAAATCCAATCGCAGCCAATCGTACATTTTAAAAGTAAAAATATACGGAGCGCTACTGATTTCCAGCACCATACAATTCTTTCCGGAAGCATGAACCGTTCCGTTGGGTATCAGAAAAAGGTCGTGTTTGTGTGCCGGAAATTTCTGTACATATTTTTCAATGTCTATCGTCTTACCTTCTGCCTGGCTCTGTTTCAATACCTCGCCGAACTCTTCAGGCCGGATATTTTCCTGAAATCCCAGATAAACCTGGGGATTCTGCCGGCTATCCAAGATATAATACGTCTCATCCTGTGTAAAAGGCATATTAAACTGTTCCCGGATGTACGTAGTCCGGGGATGACACTGTACCGACAGGTTACCTCCATCGAAAGTATCCAGAAAATCAAAACGAATCGGGAAATCGGTTTTAAACACATCGGCCGATTCTCCCAGAACTTGACGGTAATCGTTATACATCAGAAAATCGAAAGAAACTTCCAAACGATATCCGTTACTTTCGAACATCAGTCCATTTTCCAAAACCATCAATTCGAAAGACCAGGCTAAATTAGGCACTTCTTCATTCAATCCCGGGATGTGTTGTTTCATCCATTGCCCTCCCCATGCGCCGGGTTCGAACCAAGGGCGAACCCGGAAGAAATTTCTTCCCATCCGGTGTAATCCCTCTCTCAAATCCTCCCCGCTCATCATCAGCAATTGCTGTCCCCTGCGTTGTTCATCCACAATCAGCTCTATCTGTGGCAGACACTCCGCTTTATGCCGGTTCAGCACAACCCAATCCACAAAGAAAAAATGTTTATAGGTTTGCTGATTATTCTTCGGTTTATTCATACCCAGATTTTTCACCCACCCGGCCCGCATGCGAAACTGTATTTCATTTTTAGGTACATCGACATAGATCAAAGGTGCTTTCCATCCGGCCAAAGCAGCTCCTATACCGATCAGCACATTGATATCGGCCTCCTGGTCCGGCCTAAAAGCGTTCAACTTCCCGGGATCAAACCAATCCCTCAATTGTCTCTCCGTCATCCGGCCGAACAACGGATCTTCTCCTCCCAGATCGGGAGCGAGCATTTCCTCCAACGTCCGAGCATCCCGCATCGCGACATCGGTACGGAACCAGCGTACACACTTCCCTCTCCGACGAAATTCATCTCCCAGTTCGCTCACCAGTTCGTCCCAAAACACTCCTCCATAACCATCGATAACCACCTGCCCGTGTCGCTCTATCCAATCGGCCAAACACCCTATCCCCTAACGGATCTTATTCTCCCCGACCGGAAAAGCCGGATACAAATCATAAACTCCCCGGGGAGTTGCCTGGGCTTTCATAGGAGCCAGATACTGTTTTGTATCTCTCTTTACTGTCTCTTCTTCCATCCCACTCCGGCCCAAGACCTGATTCGCATACATCGCCGCCCCGATCAGCGGAGCACCTTCCCATAAACGACAAGTATCTATTCTCACTCCGATCCCCTGGGTTTCCAACTCAGACTTTATCCGTTCCAGAAATAAATCGGCACCCCGCATGATATTTCCCCCGAGCACCAAACAGTCCGGACAGAAACCTCTCAGAAAAGGAGCTATAAATCCGGTAAAATGATCGGCAAACTCTTCAAACAGGACTTTAGCAGCCTGTTCTCCCCGATAAGCATATTCCGCCAATGTCTTCACATCCATCACCGCTTTATCGGGAAAGCGGTGATTCCAGTTCGTTACAAACCAGCGGGTAGAAAAATAGTCGTCCGCTATACTATCCCGAAAAGGAATATTATACAAATATCCGTGTTCCGGAACGGCGGGCGTCGTTTCGTCCAATATTTCTTCCCGGGCCATAAACGTACTTCCCAGTCCGGTCCCGACCGTAACGACCATACTCCTCTCACTCCCCTGAGCCGCTCCCCCATAATATTCTCCCAAAGCATAAGCAGAAGCATCGTTCAGGAAGACAACCGGTAAACTGCATCCCCTTTTTATTTCCTCTTTCAAATCCAAACCGAATAAGGCATCGAATTTTCGTACCCCATGAATAGCAGCTATTCCCCGGGTATAATCGAAAGGCCCGGGTATAGCAATTCCTATACCTCGCCATTCGTTTTCAGAACGTCCTTTCTTCAATGCTGTAATCACCCGAAATATCCCCTTTATAATCGAAGTAGCAGAGCCTCCGGCATCTATTTTCTCATAAACTATGGTCCTCTGATCCATCTTCCCGGTAGTCCCTGTGACAATCCCACCTTTTACATGAGTTCCCCCGATATCGATTCCTAATAAATATTCCATTATTTCACCACATTAATATGTATAGACATTTATACATTAACAAATATAGTGCATTCTTTTTATTGTTACAAAGTTTATCTCTTTTTATTGTTTTACCGACACAAGCCGAACAAATAACAAACTAACGATCAGCATATTATCCAAACATACTACTAAAAAACAATTACTTTTTTTGATTTATAAGAATGAAATTTTACTTTCGCAAGTACAATTTTCCTACTTTTGCTTAAATTTTTCAATCATGAAAATATCGATCGATCACAATAGTGCGATACCTTTATATCTACAAATAGAAAATCAATTGAGGAACATCATCCGGGAACCGGAGTATAAAAAAGGGAAGATGTTACCCAACGAAGTAGATTTGTCGAAACAATTGGGAATTTCCCGGAATACGCTGCGCCAGGCGATCAACAACCTGGTCACTGAAGGGTTATTAGTCCGAAAAAAAGGGATCGGTACTATAGTAGTCAACCAATCGGTCAGCTCGAAAGCCAAAAACTGGTTGAGTTTCACCCAGGAAATGAAAGCGCAGGGAATCGAACCGACCAACTATGAATTACATACCAGCTGGGCGCTTCCTTCAGAAGAGATCTGTCGTTTTTTCTCCATCACCGATGAAAAGAAAATATTAAAACTGGAGCGTTTACGGGGTAATCCGGAATTTCCGTTCGTTTATTTCATCTCTTATTTCAATCCCCGGATAGGGCTGACCGGTAATGAAGATTTTTCCCGTCCCCTATACGAAATATTAGAACAAGATTATAGTTCTGTTGCAAAAATTTCGAAAGAAGAAATCAGTGCCCAGCTTGCCGACAAATTTCTGGCTCAGAAGCTTGAAATCAAGCCCGGGGACGCTATACTCATCCGAAAACGATTTGTATATGACCCGGGGGGACGCCCTCTGGAATGGAATATCGGCTATTACCGGGCCGATAGCTTCGTTTATACGCTTGAGTTCGAGAGGGAAGTATGAATTGGAGTTTATAAAATGCCGGAAGACCATTGGAGCGGGAACGAGTATCCGGTTCGGTTTTTCGAACGACCGATGGTGTCTGACGGAAACGTAACGTAAAGTTTTTTGCGCAGTAAGGGGTTCCGCCGTTCAGTGAGTTCTTCGAATAAGCGAAAGAAAAACAAAATCTTTTGTTTTTCCGAACAGGAGAAAAACCGATAAAATCAACGAAAGTCTTAACGGACCGGTCTGACGGTATAAAATCCGGAATCGGAATAGAAAGAAAAAACATACCTATATTTCAGGTAAACCGGATTTACTCGGCATCCACAGCTTCTACCTGTCCGATCGCCCTGATTCTTTTCAACAAAGAGGGATGCGAATAGTATACCCATTCGTACAGTGGATGGGGGGTGAGATTGCTTAAAGACTTCACAGAGATCTTCTTCAAGCCGGAAATGAGCGATTCACCATCGTAATACCGGGCAGCAAAAGCATCTGCCTGATATTCATTTTTCCGCGACCAGGCATTCATCACCAATCCCAATATCATACTCAACGGCGAATAGAGGATGGTAAAAGCGATCAATCCCAATTGGAAACAGGCCCGGTCACCTCCCAGAGCCATTGACAAAGCCGGCTGGTTGACAAAAAGCGAAAACAACCAAAGGATCACGCCGGTCTGAATCACAGATGCCAGCATAAATTGAACGGTATGCCGTTTTTTATTGTGTCCGACTTCATGGGCCAGGACAGCAACAATTTCTTCCTCGGTCAAATCCTTTATCAGGGTATCATACAAGACAATCCGTTTGCGGGGACCGAAACCGGTAAAATAAGCATTTGCCTTCGTAGAACGCTTCGATCCGTCGATTACAAAAATATTGTCCAGTTTAAAGCCCACTTTCTCTGCAAAAGCATTGATTTTATCCCGTAAAGCCCCGGCCTCCAAAGGAGTCTGCTTATTGAACAAAGGCACAATCAACTGGGAATAAAACATAGCCATAAAAACCGAGAATACAGAAACTATTCCCCAGGCATACAACCAAAAGAAAGAACCGGCCCATTCATAAAACCAGACGACAGCCGACAGCAACAGTCCGCCGATCACCCCGGAAACCAACATTCCTTTGAATAAATCCAATCCATAGGTCTTCATTGTCGTTTTGTTGAAACCATATTTTTCTTCAATATGAAAAGTAGCATACCAATCGAAAGGCAAACCGAGTAGCCCGGAAACCAGCGACAAGCCCAACATAAAAAGTAAGGTCTGTAAAACCGCCTGATCTGTCCAGGTCACCACCCAGGCATTCCACCAACCGAAACCTCCTGTACACAAAAACACCATCATCACGATAAAAGAAAAAGTGGAACTGATCAGATCGAAACGATTCGTTTCGCGCTTATAATTCTGAAAACGTGCATATTCTTTTTCATCGTAAATTCCCTTAAGATTTTCAGGTAATACAGGCGCCATAGCCCGCATATTCACCCATTCCAAAATCCGTTCTACAATAAAATCAGCAACTAAAAAAACAACGATAATAATAAAAACAACCTCAGTATTCATATTCAAAATAAAAAAGTATAAACGGATAAAACTATTCTGCCGTTAATTTTTACAAAAATAGTAAAATCCATATATTCCTCCATGATTTATTCAGATCATTTCTAATTACAGAAATTTTTCTTTAAAACTCTCGGGATTTTCATTTATTAATTTTAATTTCGTTGCGCAAATAATGAATTCATAAATCAATCCAGATAAGTATGGCAGAATTTAAGTATCAGGAACCGTTTCCTATTGAAAATGATACCACAGTGTATCGCCTTTTGACAAAAGATTATGTAAAAACGATCGAATGTGAAGGACGTAAGATTTTAAAAATAGAGCGTGAAGGGTTAGAGTTATTGGCTCGCGAAGCTTATGCAGACGTCTCTTTTTACCTGCGCGCCGCTCATTTGCAAAAATTAGCCGACATCCTGAAAGATCCGGAGGCCAGTGACAACGATAAATTCGTTGCCCACACCATGTTGATGAACCAAGTGGTTTCGGCAGAAGGGGAACTACCGACCTGTCAGGATACCGGTACGGCCATTTGTATCGGTAAAAAGGGAGAAAACGTATGGACCGGGATCAATGATGCCGAAGCGATCAGCAAAGGGGTATTCGAAACTTACCGGGACCGCAATCTGCGTTATTCCCAGGTAGTGCCTTTTACCATGACAGAAGAAAAAAACACCGGGACCAATCTGCCGGCACAGATCGACCTTTATGCCACACAGGGCAATAAATACGAATTTTTGTTCATCACCAAGGGAGGGGGCTCTGCCAATAAGACTTTCCTTTACCAGCAGACAAAAGCTTTATTGAACGAAGAAACCCTGACTAAATTTATCCAGCAAAAAGTATTGGATCTGGGAACTTCGGCCTGTCCTCCCTACCATTTAGCGGTAGTCATCGGCGGCACTTCGGCCGAAGCTTGTCTGACCACAGTCAAGAAAGCCTCGGCAGGCTACTACGATCATCTCCCCACTTCGGGTAATGAAGGTGGCCGTGCTTTCCGGGATCTGGAATGGGAAGAAAAGATCTTGAAGATTTGCCGGGACAAAGGTATCGGAGCCCAGTTCGGAGGTAAATATTGGGTACACGATGTACGTGTGATCCGTCTTCCGCGTCATGCAGCTTCTTGTCCTGTCGGCATCGGAGTCAGCTGTAGTGCCGACCGGAATATCAAAGGTAAAATCACGGAAGAAGGGATTTTCCTCGAACAACTCGAGAAGAATCCGGCACGTTTTCTGCCGGCAGAAAGTCCTGCTTTAACTCCGGCGGTCAATATCGACCTCGATCAACCGATGGAAAACGTATTGAAAGAACTGAGCAAATATCCGGTGAAAACCCGTTTGAACCTATCAGGGACCCTGATCGTTGCCCGGGACATCGCCCATGCCCGGATCAAACAAATGATCGACGAAGGCAAACCGATGCCCGAATATTTCAAAAAACATCCGGTCTATTATGCCGGTCCTGCCAAAACTCCGAAAGGCATGGCATCAGGTAGTTTCGGACCGACGACAGCCGGGCGTATGGATCCTTATGTCGATCTGTTCCAGTCTTTAGGTGGTTCTATGATCATGGTAGCCAAAGGCAACCGTTCGATCGACGTCACTAATGCCTGCAAAAAGCATGGCGGATTCTATCTGGGATCGATCGGTGGACCGGCAGCCATTCTGGCTAAGAACAGCATAAAATCGGTCGAAGTGGTCGATTTCGAAGAACTCGGTATGGAAGCTGTCCGCAAAATCCGCGTAGAAAACTTCCCGGCCTTCATCATCGTCGATGACAAAGGCAACGATTTTTTCGCTGAGTGGGCTCATTGATAACAAGAGACTATCCAACGGTTTGTTGTAGTTAACCTCCTTTTGAGGGTCATTCTGCCGATTGGCGGAGCTTCGTTTCTGATCGATAACAGGGATCAGGAAATGAAGCTCCGCCAATCTTTCTTTTTTCAAAAGACAGCTCAAGTTTGAAAAGTCGCTTATCGATATTCCAGGGCATAGAAACCATCCATTTATTTTTCACACTTATTTCCGGTTTGTGAAATAAAGACAAAAATTTTTGCACACCTTGACGTCATTTGTGTAAATATCTCATTTATTGATAAATAAGCTATGTTGTTTCATTTTATTGTCGTTATTTTGTGGTCGCACACAAAACACGACAATAAATTAATAGCTATGCAAGCAACATTATCCTATGCCTGCGGAATATCAGATATTCCGTTGAAAGGAGAGACAATCGGTCAGAATCTGCGACAAATAGCAGCAAAATTTCCGGAACGGACTGCTTTGATTTCCGAGTATCAACAATACCGGGCCAATTACAGTGAATTTCTGGAACAAGTCGAACAGGTAGCCAAGGCCTTGATGGCCCACGGGATTCGCCGGGGCGACCGGGTAGGCATCTGGTCACCGAACCGCTACGAATGGGTATTGGTACAATATGCCACAGCCTTGATGGGGGCTATTATGGTAAACATCAATCCGGGATACAAACTTTCGGGTTTGCGTTATGCCCTGGAACAAAGCCGGATCGATCTTTTGATCGCTTCCTCCCACTTCCGGAAAACCGATTATATCAAAATGCTGGACGAGCTCCGTCCGGATTGTCTTTATCCCAAACAAACCGTCATCATCGACCGCGACTGGGCAACTTTTTTATCGAGCGCTTCTCAGGTGAGCGATGCCCGACTGGCCGAACGGGAAGCCTCCCTGCAATTCGACGATCCTGTCAATATCCAGTATACTTCGGGTACAACCGGTTATCCCAAAGGAGCGACTCTCTCCCATCACAATATCCTGAATAACGGATTTTTCATCGGGGAACGCTTGAAATACACGGAAAAAGATATCGTATGTCTGCCGGTTCCTTTTTACCATTGTTTCGGTATGGTATTGGGCAATATGGCTATCGTCACTCACGGGGCCTGTATCGTTATCCCCGGAGAATTTTTCGATCCGGAACAGGTGTTACAGACTGTCGAAAATGAAAGGTGTACCTCCTTATACGGTGTCCCGACCATGTTTATTGCAGAACTGGATCTGCCCGATTTCGCCAAATACAATTTAAAATCTCTCCGAACAGGTATCATGGCAGGTGCACCTTGTCCGATCGATACCATGCGCAAGGTACAATCCCTGATGAATATGACAGAAATTTGTGTTTGTTACGGCATGACAGAGACCTCTCCGGTTTCTACCGAAAGCTGTACGGACGATCCGCTGGAACTGAGGGTAACGACGGTAGGTACCGTCCACCCCCACGTAGAGATTAAAATCATAGATCCGGAAAGCGGCGCAATCGTCCCCCGGGGTACAGCCGGGGAACTCTGCACCCGGGGATATTCGGTGATGTTAGGCTACTGGGATAATCCCGAAGACACCAAAGCCATCATCGACGAAACCCGCTGGCTTCATTCCGGTGATATCGCCGTCATGGATGAAAACGGCTATGTGAGTATAGTCGGACGTATCAAAGACCTGATCATCCGGGGTGGAGAAAATATCTCTCCCAAAGAGATCGAAGATTTTCTGATCGTCCACGAAGGGGTCTCCGACGTACAGGTCATCGGTGTATACAGTGAAAAATACGGAGAAGAAGTGATGGCCTGGATCAAACCCCGTCCGGGCTACAACGTATCGGCCGAATCGCTTCATACGTATTGTAAAGGCCGAATCGCAACCTTCAAAATCCCCAGATACTGGAAATTTGTCGATGCTTTCCCGATGACGGTTACCGGAAAAATCAGGAAAATAGAAATGCGGGAAATATCCGAAAAAGAACTGGGCCTGGATCTTCTCCGTCCCAAACGTTAAACTCTGTTCACGCTGTTCCTTTTCTATGTATCTCTGTATACCTGGAAAAGGAACGGCCCCTATCAGTACTTATCCGACTCACAGCAACCGTCAGAGGCAGCACACCGGCCACGGTATACCAACACTACCGAACAAAACTCTGGCCAAAGCTTAAACTATCTTTACATTTCTACGTACAACAGACATTCGAACTGCTTTAGAAAACAAGATCTATGAAAGGTGTACTTCTCGCATTATCCACTGTTATCGTCTGGGCCATTCTAAATGTAGTCAACCGGTTTTGTGTTTTGCAATACGATGTCAATATTATGGTATTCACCTCTTTTATGATTTTCGCCACCGGTGTCACTTTAATGATCATCCGCAAACAGGTCATACCCCAAAACTGGAAAAGCGGAGTAAAATACTCCTGGCTGTACACCATTATGCAGATCATCCGCAGTTTCACGATGATCTCTACCTTCCTTTATATCACTTCGACAGAGACCAGTCTTCTGTTCAACATAGAGATTATAATCACTTACATTCTGGCCTATGCCATTTTTCGAAGAATACCTTATAAAGGGGATTTCCTGGGCATTCTCATTATATTACTCGGATTTATATTATTTATTTTTTCCCTTCCAGTACACATGCGTGTGATTGTCTCCATCCTGGTGTTGCTGTCGGCGACAGCCAGTTGCATCCGCTCGATCGTCGTGGAGGAAACCACCATCTGGAATCCGGATACCAGCGTCCGGCAAAAATGCGGTATTTCAGGATATACGATGTTTTACGGAGGCCTGTCCCTGATCGTCTTTTTCTTTGCCATAGCTCTCCTGAAATTTTTTCTCGGGGATCGGCTCCCTCCTTTTTTGAGTTTTCTAACGCTCCTCCCCGATCTGCCCGAAATGATCCATCCGGAAACAATTATCAGCGCCTGTCTGGCCGGTTTATTCATCAATGCATCCACTACTTACCTCTATTATGCAACTTTAAAATTTTCCACCTCAGAAACCTTTATGGCCGTACGTGCTTTTCAACCTGTGCTCACTTATTTACTGGAAGTGATCGCAGCCCTCTATTATGCCGCCATGCGTCCACAGCTGGATACCCAGGATTATATTTACGGAGGAATCATCATCTTAGGTTCCTTACTGATTCTGATCATTCCTTCCAAAGGCAGTTACACCCATCAATCCAAAGACTTTATTACCGATTAAGCTTATCCCTCACCGGTTTCTTTCCATACGACATCAATACCGGCATAAGGAATACCAGGGCGATGACTGAAAACAGTAAACCGCCGATCGTACCGATTGCAAATGAAAACCAGAACTCTTCGGCTTTCGGTCCATCCAGCAAAAACGGCACCAGTCCGAGCACAGTCGACAATATAGTTAATAAAACTGCGGTAATCTTATGATTATAGGCTTTTATATAAAGCCGGACCAAATCGGTTCGATTCAAGCGTTCCCGCTCCCTGTTTACGAAACCATTGTATTCGTTTATCACATAGATAGCGGCATTGACCACCAAACCGCTCAACAAAACCAGTGAGGCAAAGCCTCCGGTTCCGAAATTGACCCCCGAAAAATAAAAAGTCAGAAAAGTACCGATAAACGAGATCGGAATCAAAGAAATAATCACCAGCGGTTGCCGCAAAGACTCGAACAGGATCGAACAGGTAAAAAAGATAATCACCACAATCAGCAGAATCAACCAATATTGGGTTCCCTGATCGTCATACCATCCGAAACTCTGATTAACCGTCCGGAAACCGACCGGTAAAGTCGCATTGAACTCTTCAGTCGTCTGTTTGATAAACTGATCGGATAAATTATACGATCCCATAAAATTAAAAGCCACCTGAAGCGAATACTCCTGATTGCTTTTCGTTATCCGGGTAGCAGCCGACCGCTTACCGATTTCTCCGATGTGGGCATAACACACCTGCCTGTCCCCTACGGGCAGATAACTGTTCATCAGATGCCACATGTCGAACTGATCGCGCTGCGACGAATGATAGTCGATAGCAATCCGTTGATTTTTGTTACGATAGATGCCGACATCTCCTTTATCCATCAATGCAGCCAAAGTCGCATAACATTGCCTCAAATTCAAATTATGCAAAGCAACTTTTTCCATATCGTATTTGATATACAGTTCCGAAGCAGCCTCGTCCTGCATTTGCCAATAATCGGAATTTCCCAATTCGATACCGACATCCGTAACCCGCCGGTTGGTTTGTACCTTCTCCGCCAGTATTTCAGCATATTTATACAAACGGTCGAAATTATATCCGCTCAATCCGATCCGGTGAGATTTATGTCCTAACCCCAACGAATTGGAAAATCCCCGTTCGCTGACTCCCGTCGTACTCCAATCTACTCCCCCGATCGACAATGCCTCACGAATCACCTGGGATTCCAGGTAATGGGGAAAAGCTCCATCCCTGTATTCATCGGCAAACTCCACCTCGATAGAACCGCTTTTACCGTCCACCCGGGTCACAAAACGTTTCACCTCTTTAAATTTAGCCAGAAACCGATCCATTTGCCACATCTTCTGATTCAGCACGACAGCATCATCTCCTTCAGTCAGCCGGGCAGAAATATAAAGTTTCACCTCACGGTCCCGTTGAGAAAAGGTACGGGAAGAATGGACAGACGAAAAAAGCCGCAACGTCCCCCCGACCATCTTTTCAAGCGGTTCACGCAAAGTACTTTGATAAAAATGGCTGCCGATGGTTTTATTATAAACCTCTTCATACCATTTGGTCTCTGCATTCCCGGACGTACGGTAATAATCGCTCTTCCCCAGCCTGGCAGGCAACAGATGAACAGGAATACCGAATGCAAGTATGAAGAGGGTGATATATATCCATTTCCGTTTTTGGGTAAAAACGATATAACGGGAATAAAACCGACTCCATTTCACCGTCCGCTTCAAACGGCCGTACCTCGTTTTTGTCTGACGGCGGTACAGCCCGACCCGGTCGATGAGAGCCGGTACGAAAAAGAGAGCCACAAATAACGCTACAGTCAGGTTGATGATAATGATGGCCGAAAAATAATTCAACGCACCTTTCACATAATCCGGCATAAAAAAAACAATCACCAGGGAACCGATCGTGGTAAGCAGCGCCGCCAAAATAGCGAGAAAAGCTTTCCGGTCGTGATAATAGCTATAATGGTCCACCATCACGATCACCGTATCGATCATAATACCGAACGAGACGGCCACTCCCGCCAAAGAAATCAAATTCAGTTCTACATCGAACAGATAATAGAAAATAACGGATATCAACACATTGGCAAACAATGAAACGGCTATAACCGAAAGATAGCGCCTGCTCCGGCTGACTATCCAAACAAACAGGAAGAGGATCGCCAAAGATAAAAAAGTACGCTTAACCAACTTCACCAGTTCCTCTCTCACCTCTTTGGCAGCATCGTTGGTCAAAGTCACATAAAATCCATCCGTCAGATTCGCCTGTATCTTCTCCATTCGTTCCCGAAGTTCGGCAGAAGCTTTGATGATATTCGTCTCCGTATCCGCAAAGATATTCAGGTAAATGGTATTGAGACCGTTGATCCGGTAGAAACTGGTTTCCCGTCGTTTTTTGTAATTAAATTCAGCGACATCACTCAAATAAACAATCTTCCCCTCTATCGTCGTCAGCGGAGTTTTACCGATATCCGCACCGAGTCGTTCGGTCTCCAGCAACAAGGTTATCCGTTCTTTATTCCCGTCCCGGTCGATGCGCTCGACATCCCCGACAATAGAACGTTGTCCCAGAAAGTTTTGAAGTCCCGATACAATGACATTGGACTCCAGACCATATCTCTGCAATGCCGTCGGGTCGTAGCTGATATCCAGATAAAGCGGCATCGCTCCACCGACAGACACCTCCCGCACATAGTCGATTTGTGTGAGATAAGGTTTGATATTACGCTCTACATAGTCTTTTATATTCGCAGGATCCATATCCGCATTGATGATATAGGACAATACCTGTTGTGTATTCTGTCTGAGCCCTCCACCGGCATCCCCTCCCTGCAAGTAAAGATTACCCGCTCCCTGCGGTAACTTTCCGGCTATTTGTTTCAATAAAGAGGATATTTCAAAACGCACAGCCGACACATTTGCTTTTTCCTTCAGTACCACCGTCACACTTCCGTTTCCTGACGAAGACACAGAAGAAGTTTTCTCCACCCCCACCACAGACGATACCAGGCCCTCCACTTTAGAGGTAATTTCCTGCTCGACGACCCGCTGGGAAGCTCCCGGCCAGCTATAACTGATAGTCAGCCTCTTCCCCTGTTCGGGAGAAGGATGATAGGTGATTCGCAGCATCGGTATTAAAGCGGCACCGCCTACCATCAGCACCACCATAATCAGAATAAGTGAAAAGGAGGGGATACGTTCTAAAAAGCCCTTTTTATTGATATCATGACTCATAAAAATCAGCGTTTACGGTAAATCACATAATAGAGCAGCGGAATAAAGAACAAACTGACCACAGTCCCGAAACTCATTCCGATGATAATAGAAAGCGATAACGGATATTGCAGATCGGATCCCATATCCACCCGGTTCAGGAAAGGAGCGATAGCCAGTATCGTTGTCAGCGAAGTCATGATAATCGGTTTCAAACGGCTATGCCCTGCAATAAAAACGGCTCTGAGCAGTGACATCCCGCTTTTACGCAGGCGGTTGATCGTATCTACCTTAAGAATAGAATCATTAATAATAATACCGCTCATCACCACCAGACCGATCATCGACATGATGTTCAGACTTTCACCGAACAACCAGAGCCCGAACAAAACGAAAAAAATATCCACCACAATCTCCGACAGGATAATCAGCGGCTGGATCACACTTTCAAATTGTGCGGCCAGGATAAAATAAAGCAACGATATAGCGACCAACAGGATAACGATCAACTCCCGGATGGTTTCACGGCTGGAAAAATACTCTCCGGTGAAAGTAACAAAAAAATTCTGATCTTCCCTGACCACCTCTTCCACCGTCTTCATGACCTGTCCCACCTCCCGATCGTCCACATCGAACACAACCGGGTAATAATCTCCTCCGTTACCGGAATAGAGTTTTTTAAAATCCTCGCCTTTCGTTTCGCGGATAATCATCGAAAGAGGAATTTCAATTCCATGCCGGTTGCGCACTTTACCCGATAAAATATCCGAAGTCTCGGCTTGTGTATCCCCTGTTGTCACAGGCACCGAATATCCCCCCTGGTTAATACGGAACAATGTATTCTGGCTGATGATGTTTTTCATTTTTCCATAAACATCGTTAAACGTCACTTCATGGATAGCCATGGCCTCTACATCAGCTATATAACGGATATTTTGTTCCATTACCGCCGGCGGGATCCCTACTCCGGGCAAAGCTTTCTTTATCTTGTCCACGACACGCGTCACCTGTTCAACCGTCGGAGCCTGCCCCTCTTTACTATGCAATTGTGCCACCAGCGTACTTCCTTTCTCTGCAAATATCATGTTGAATATATTACCTGAAATGAAGCCCGTGCTTTCGGATAATTCGAGGCCAGGTAATCTGAAATGATCCGTTCCACCTGCACCAACTTTCCGGCATCTTTGGCTTTCATATAAATCACACTCTCCGAAGGGGTGATCTCCCTGGTATGCGACATCAGAAACTGTTGTACGCCGACCATCGACGTGGATTGCAATATCAGGCTATCTACCTGTGCTAACAATCTATACACCCGCAGATCGTTTTCTTCCAAAGAAATACCGCTATTCCAGTCAATCGTCAGGATCGTATCGTCATGGGATATTTCGGGAAGCCGGCTTTTCTCCACCATCCGGTAAATAAAATAAGTCAGCGGGACAAGCAATATAAAACAAGTCATCATCAACCGCCCGTGCCGCAATACCCATTTCAGTCCGAGCTCATACGGACGATAATAATTGAACGTAAATAATTTTGACATAAACCGATTTTCCGTATCGGGTGACAGTTTACGATACATCAGATAAAAATAAACCGGTAAAACCAGTACCGCTGCCAGAAGAGAAGCGAACAGGGCCACTGTCACGGCCATGGCCTGATCGTAAAAAAGTGCCCCTGCCGTGCCGCTTAAAAAGATCAGCGGCAAAAAGACCGAACAGGTCGTCAACACACTGCTCAGCATCGGGGTAAAGACCTCGCCGACTGCCCTGGCAATCGAATCCTCTAACGTCAATCCCGTCCGCCATTTCTGAAATATATTATCGATCACGATAATCGAATTATCCACAATCATACCCGTCCCGAGAATCAGTCCCGAAAGCGATATGATATTCAGCGACATACCCAGCACATGAAAAACGAGCAATGTAATCACCAGCGATAAAGGAATCGTAATCACGATCAATACCGGCGAGCGCAGGTCTTTCATAAACAGAAAGATAATCAACGCAGCCAGAACGGCTCCAACCAACAGATTACTGTTCAGGTTATGGATGGAATACGACAACAATTGCGTCTGGTCGCGGGTCAGTTCAAAACGAATATCGGGATGCTCTTTTTCCAAATCGGTGATCAGCGCTGCTATACTTTCCTGCAAATCCGCCATCCTGGCGTCGCTCTGTTTGATGATAGCCAGCGTGACAGCCGGATCGGCCCCACTCCGTACCAACCCGTTCCGTTTTGCCGGACGCTCCACGATTTCGCACAACTCTTTGAATCGGTAAATCCGTCCGTCATGGTTGATATAGATATTTTCAATATCTTCCTTCGAGATAATCCGGGAATCGAAATGGATGCTATACCGGTACTGACCGTCCTTGATACTCAAAGCTCCCAGGGAGACGTTATTATCGGCAATCGCATTTTCGAGCAGCCCGATCCCTACCCCCATGGAAGTCAGTTTCGTATAATCGGGAATACAAAGCAATTCCGGGGTAACGACACCGCTGATATCGACCATAGCCGTTTGCGGCAACTGCTCGATCCGTTTCGCAATGACATCCCGGGCAAATTGTCCCAACTCACTGAAATCGATACCTGCCTCCCGGGGTTTACCGGGTTCCCGGGGAGCTCCGCTTTTCAAGGACAGGTTGAGATAGAAAGCCGGGATATCGGTCACACTGGCCTTAATGACTTTCGGACGTTCCACATCCTTAGGCAAGGTCGTGACAGCCCGGTCCAACTTCTCGTTCACTTCGATAAAAATGAGATCGATATTACCGTTCGGTTCGAAATCCATATAAATCGCCCCCGCATCCGCCCGGGCTTCAGCCGTTATATTTTTCAGCCCTTCCACCTGCGACAACTGATTTTTCAAAGGTTTCAGCAGGGTATTATCCACCTCACGCACCGATAAACCGGGAGCAGAAACCTGAATCGTAATCTGTGGGATATCGATATCGGGCATCAGCGATACCGGCAAATATCCCATAGCTACGATACTCAACACCACGATCGCGATGACACTCATGGTTACCCCTATAGGCCGCTTTAACAATTCCTTGATCATAATTACCGGTTATTATGAGGTGTTACATCCGTCCCGTCGGCCAGGTTCAGGTTGTTCGAGGTAATCACAATATCATTTTCGGAAATCGTAGTCTGCTTTTTTTCACATCCCCTAATCACATGCGAATCGATATTCGACATCACAACATCGACATACGTCCACACCGCTTTCCCCTCCCGATAGCAAAAAATCACCTGAAAACCGTCCCGCAGCACCACTGCGTCCTTGGGAACGACAAAACAATTTTTAATTTCCCGTTCCAGCATGATCTTCACATTCATTCCTTCTACCAGATACCTGTCGGTATTACTTACCCGCGCACGAATCTTAACCTGTCCGCGTTCATCGATCAGGGGATTGATCTCCGTCACATTCCCGTAAAATACTTTTTCATCATTGATAAACGGAATAATCTTCACCCGTTGTTTCAGTGCAACTTCCTCTATTTCAGCTTCCAATATACTGAATTCGACATCAAAATACGAATCGTCGATCAAAGTACACAACTTACCGGAGAAACGGTCATACACCTTGGCGTCCAGATTGGCAATACGCCCGCTAAAGGGAGCGAACAAAAAACAACTTTCCAAACGTCGTCTGGCTGCCTCCAGCTGATCCAAAGCATTCGTATAACCGGAAGTAATTTTCATATTACGCAAAACAGCTTCCGGCACCGTAGCCGTATCACCGGTATACCCTTGTCCGATCAGTTTGTCCTGCAAATCGATATCGGCCTTCTCCATGGCCCGAAGACTTTTCTCCAATTCCACCGTCGCCTCTTTATTATCGAGCGTGGCTAATACAGCCCCTTTCTCTACGTAATCCCCGTTTCTTCCGTTTATTCCGGTAATGACTCCCGTACCGTCGAAACTCAGTTCGCTTTTTAAAACCGCACGCAACTTACCGTTACAGACGATCTGTTTCTGAAAAGTCCGCTTTTTTAATACCAGTGTATCCACCGAGATCAAAGAACTCTGCGCCTCACTCTTTCCGATTTCTTTTTCCGATTTCTTTTTTTCACCGCCACAAGCCATAGCTCCGGCCAAGAAAACGATCCACAACAGGTTTCTATACAAATTTCTTTTCATCATCATCTATTTTACGAGCCATTATTTTTCAACAATTTCATCAAATTCAGCACAAATATCTTTTTGGGATATAAAGTCGTACAGGGACAACTTACGCAGTTCGAAATAAGCATTCCAGAATGTTCTCAATTGACTGATATACTGCTCACTGGCATTATCCAATTCCTTTTGGGCCGTATTCAGGTCCGTCACAGAAATTCCTCCGTTCTGAAACCGCTTTTTAGTAATTTCATAGCGTTCCTCCGCCACCGCCAATGCTTTGGCCGATATACGGCATTGCGTAGCCTGATTGTTAAACTGTATCACCTTGATCCGGATATCCTGCTGAAATTTTATCACCTCCTGTTCCTGTTCGGTTTGTACCAAACGGGCTTGTGCCTCTGCCATTTTCACCCGTCCCCGGCTCATCCCCCAGTCGTAAATAGGCATCGTCACCGACACACCGACCACTTCCCGGTCTTTCAGCTGACGATAAACTCCGACCAGGGCGTCATCGCTTTGTGAAAGCCCCAGGTTGGCAGTCAATTCCACCTGAATGCCACGTCCGGCTTTCGCCTCCGCCACATTTTTCGATGCATTGAGCTTATCGATTTCCAAAGCAATCAAATGGGAAGAATTTTGCAGGGCCTTATTCAACACAAAATCGTACTCCATATTCACCTCAGGCACCTCCATCGGCGGTTGTAGTTCAAAAAACGCACTTTCCGATATCCCCAGATAAGATTTAAAATTGAAAAGCGCCACTTCTAGGTCGACCTTACTGGTACTGACGGCCAATTCTGCATTCATCAATGCCAGTTCCAGTTGTAACAATTCGCTTTTATTCAGCGTAGTTATGGCAAAACGTTTTTGAGCAACCTCATACATGCTACGGGTATCTTTCAGGTTTTCCTCGCTTTTCCTGTAAGTGGTCTGAGCCGACAACACAGAGAAAAAATAAGCCGAAGTCTGAACTACAATATTTTCCATCGACTCCAGATACTGTTTCTTGGCCTTTTCATATTGCAACGGCTCGGTTTTTTTCTGCCACTTTAAGGAATTGAAAGAACGTAAGGGTTGAGTATAACTGATCGAAACCGGAGTCGAATTGTATATCTTCGTATGGTAGGTGAATTGATCCAGCCTGTCCAGAGAGGTATACAGCGACACTTTTCCCCCTGTAGGAGCTATATTCTGATTGATACGGACGGACAAGGTGTTACTCAAGGTATTATTGGCCACATAACTGATACGTCCGTCGTCCGGATCACGCACCTCGACGAGTGAACGATTATAATTTCCCAGGTTACCGCTTAAATTAAGCGAAGGCAACAACTGTGCTTTATAGGAGCGGAAACTCCAGTACTGCGACATAAAAGTCAGCTGCACCATCTGTGCCTGAGGCGAACGGGTATAAGCGATCCCGATCGCTTCTTCCAGAGTCATCTTCCCGATCACCAGACTTTGTCCGGAAGCCACACTCCCGATCAATCCTCCTGCAATCCATAAAATCAATTTTTTTCTCATCGGTATGTCTTATTCGTTAGTATTCGGTTTGTCTTCAAACATGCTCCTGATTTCAGCTTTCATCTCGTCCACGGCGGGCGAAGGTACTTTAGGCCGTTTGTCCAGCAGGATGTGCCCGTAATGCTCCATTTTCGCCCTATCTCCCCGGGCCGCTCCCAGCTTCGTCAGCAAATAGAGCGGATAAACACGGTTCGGACAGGTGTAATAAGCCCGCAGATAAGCCGCTTCGCTCCGGTCATATTGCTTTAATGCCAAAAAATTATTCCCCATCACATTCCAGAACATCGGATCGGCACTGTGTCTCACTCCTTGTTCCAGGACAGCATTGCTCTCTTCGTATCGCCCTGTTTTATGAAGGGAATGTCCGTATTCGAACAAAAATTTATATTCATTTTTCAATGCAGGATAAAGTTGCCCGTATTTTTCGACTACACCTGCATAATCCTCCATGGTGTAATAGGCAGACTTATTTTTCCAATCCCGGTATACCTCCCGGAGCCCATACGCCCGGAGATCGGCACACAAGGCCACTCCCCCCATCATTCCGAATATCAAAACGTTTGCATAACGCATCGTTCCGATCCGCCGGTCCGGTAATTGCGCTATAGCAAAAATAAATAATATAGCGATCGAGGGAATATAAAACGGATAAGAAAAAAGCGAGGCAACCAACAATGCCACTGCCACACAACCATAAACCGTCGGTCTCCGTAACTTAAAAAACAAGACGAGTACAGCCAATCCCCCTCCTGTTACCCCCAGCAATAAAAATAAAGCAAGGGGTTCGTTAAACGCCGATTCCACCACTCCTGCCAACTCCGCATAGCGACTATCCTGTTCCAACGCATTTCCTTTTTTAAAATAATCATGCTGAGCCTCCGCATAAGCTCTCTCGAACCCATTGATCCCAACCCCGAATAAAGGGGCTTCCGACCAGGCCATGATCGTATTTTGCCAGATAAATAGCCGTCCGTTAGCCGAATCCTTTTTCAAACCATAAAACAACGCCAACACGATCATGACTCCCACAATTCCTCCCCCGATCACCCAACGACGGCTTCTCTTCATCCAACGGATAATTCCTTTACGATACAACAAAATCACCCCCACCGCTGCTCCGATCCATCCGGCACGGCTCATGGTCGGTACCATAGCCACCAGGATCACCCCAAACGCCACACAAGCGATGACGTAACGCACGAACATCAGATTAATACCTACCTTCCGGTATCCTTTTTCCATCATAGCAAGGGCAAGCACAAACACACCTGCCAAAAAAATACCGCAAGGCCCCGGATTAAAAAATGATCCGGTCACAACAAACCGAGAATGATTGGAAGCCTCGTATCCCAGCAATTGTTCCAACACCAAATAAGACTGGTAAATCCCGCAAAGCAATACGGCCAAGGCTGCATAATTCGTCAGCCGCATCCCTTTTATCACGCGGAACACCGCATAAAGAGCAAAATAAGAAATACTCAGATAAAATTCCCTACTCTGCATAGCCTGAGTCGCCCACGTATGTACCAGAAAGTAAACGAACAACAGAAATGCCACCACATCTCCCCAATAAAGTGTCCGTGGTATTTTGACCAAGCCCACCGTCGCCACCATCGTCCCCAACAACAAGGTAAAGTAGTTCGAGGTGTCGATCCCGCCATAAAAACGATCCGCAACCTGAAACTGACTCAGGAAAAGCAGACTTACACCCGCAACCGCTAATATCATGAAATATTTTCTCATCTTCCCTCTTTTCTCCTTTACTATTTTTTCAAACTTTTCAGCAACCTGTCCCAACGGAATTCTCCGCTTTCCCGGTCGCGGGAATACGTGATGCGGGTAACTACCCCGACGATAAATTCCTCCGGGACGAATCCCCAGTAGCGGGAATCGTTGGAATTCAGCACCTGATCGCCGCAAAAAAAGTAGTAATCACCTTGAAATGTATAACTGTCTATCGGTTTTCCACCCAGCGTCAACCGGCGTTGAGCGTCAACCCGGAGTTTTTCCCCTGTCTCGTACTCGATTACCAGCCGATAGAGTTGAAAATTAACCGTATCGAGCATCACCTGTCCCCCTGCCGGGGGCACATAAAGCGGCCCGAATTCCTTGACCGTCCAGCCATAATGCCGGAAATCGAACGGGAAAGCGTGGAGCACATTATCAGCAATCAACGAATCGGGCGTCTCCGACAAACGACGTTGTTCCTCCTCCACTCCCAAAACACCGTCATAGTTACTATTCCTGAAATACCCGTTCCGGATCCTAACCGTATCCCCCGGCAAACCGATACACCGTTTAGCGTAAACATAATTGATTTTAAACTCCATCTTATACTTTCTCCGGTTAATCGGAAAATTAAAAATCACAATATCGTTGTGTTCCACTTTGCGCAAACCTTTCGTACGATGGCATTCTAACCGATCGCCCTCCCCGAAATCCAACCGGTCGTAAATCCGTGCCCCGGCAATCAGCTTGTTGACAATCACATAATCCCCCGGTATTAGGGTCGGACGCATCGAATCGGTCGGGATCACAAACTGATCCACCACGTAAACACGCAGTGCAATAAAAAGCCCGATCAATACTCCGATACCGATAAAGGCGTACATTACGCATAACAGGATATCCCAAAAATCCAGTTTCTTTTTCATACCCTTAACTTTTGGCTTCCATACAACAGCCCCCGTTCATAAGGAATAATTCCATTTACCAACAATAACATCATCCGCAACAATTATTTATCAATAATATTTTACAAATTATATAGCTTCATATATCTTTATTCTATTTCGCTCAATTTTTTATTTATCGTTTTTTCATATATTGCACTCAATTTTTTATTTTTTAATGGATTACCGACCACTATTACTTGATCTTCTTCGTCCAATAAAAAAATATGAAACATCGGATGCATAGGTAAATGAGGGTTATATTTAGTAAAAATTTTCATAGTATCTATAAAAACCGGATAATCCAATGCATAGGTTGCAATCATATTTTTTACCTGAATAACCTCCCGCTTACGAGGTGAAAAAATAAAAAAAAGTTGCAATTTCCCTTGAGATTTATTTGCTTTTTGAATAAAACTATCCCATTTATTTAAAGCTTGCAATGCACAGGAAGAACAAATCGAAGAGTCTGAATAAACCACTAATTTTATACTTTTATCAAAAGTATTACCCAAAATTGTATCTCTCCCATTTATTTGATGTAACATTGAATCTGTGGGAATGAGAATTTTTTGAGATTGTAATTGTAAAATTTCTCGTTTTATGTTTTTTTCTGTACAACTAAACAATAAGCAAACCAAGGACAAAATGAATATTTTCATACGATTAAATTATAAGAACAGAAATATTAATCTTCAATAAAATCTTAATATAGACAGATGAATGACTTTCAATCTATCTTCAATTTGCATTTAAGAAGACCATATTCATACCCATCTATATTGATTCCATATTCAGCAAGAGCATTTTGTTTAACTTTATCAAGCAAAAAATAAAAATAGCCTTCTTCATCAATAAACTTAAATGTTCCTGAAAACGGATCATTTTCCTGTTCCAAAACTTGATTCACCCATAACCACTTATCATTAAATCTATTTAATATAGCATACACGGCCCGGACACCATCCTGTCTATTCATAATATTTTCTATCAATGCAAATCGGGATGTAATGCAAAACTGTTTCTGATAAGTGTAATCCTGATTCAGTAATATTTCCATCGATTCATGAGCCGACGATTGTGTATAAAATTCATCAGGTATACTGTAATTCCCAAAATCAAAAGTATATAATGTACTGATTTTGTTGTCATATAGCAAACGAATCTTATTAGATAACGTTTCCCGAACATATACGGAATCACCATGGCTACAGAATACAGGAAACAATTCTGTAAAATGCATGACATTACTATTGGATTTCAAAAATTTATCATCCGACTTTTCCATAAACAATTTATACTTTGAATCAGCATTACAATCGCCCAGATACAGGATATAATCATTTTTTATCCGACGAGCTTTCTGAAAATTATTGATAAGAGTATCTTTCCGGAGTAATCGTCCATCCATTCCATAAAAAAATACTTTTCTATTTTTAGAATCAAAAATCAAAAGAGAATCTCCAGAAAGCATAAAATCGCTTAATTCTAAATACTCATTATAAGCACGCCCGGAACTGCCAATTAAATTCATAAATTGACCTTTTGCATCAAAATAATAAACAGTTTTTTTGAGGGTTTTGTCTACAACAAAAATAGATTCCTTAGTTTTGTATACTTCAGAAAAATCGTCAAGGGACAAATTATTGATTTTTAATGGAATAAAATCAACAGAATCTACAATTTTTGAAAAAAAATGTACATTATCAGAATCATAAATGATAACTTCTCCTAAATCTTCAGAAAGTTTTGAAGTACAAGAAAATAATATCAAACAAAATATTATTTGAAATATATTTTTAATAGTCATAATATATAATATTTATTATTAAAGAGAGCGATGTCAAAATAGAAATTAAACTTCTATAAAATTCATATTTCTGCATGAAAATATAAAAGGGAAAATCACATTTTGACCCGCTCTCACCTATAATTCATTAACAAAATCTACAATTTGTGACCCAAATCCAACATCTTTCACCTGTCTTTTCTGTAGTACACATTTGTACAATACCTGAAGCATTTGAACAATACCCCATCGTTTGATAACATACAGCACTCCCACTTTCATTAGAAGTCAATGCTTCAATGTTTTCCATGAGTAACGCACTCACATTAGTACATGTCATTTGATTAAATGCTTTAATTCCGCCCAATACAGTTATTAGTAGCATAACTACTCCTAATAAGACTTTCTTTTTCATGGTTTTCATAGTTTTTATAACAAAAAGAATTTTCTTTTCGCTATTTTCGCTTGCTTTTTACTTGTAGTCCTTTCTATTTTTGCCTGTCTGCAAAACCTGGTTCCGGGACAGTCACGGATGGAAGGGCTACTTTTTTCATCCGTTCCGTTTAAATTAATTTCTAGTATTCTATTCTTTATTTCACTTTTTTATTATTAAACTATCCATATACACCAAATTTATATCACTCCAAAAATGAACACATTTTCTCCAAAAAACAAAAAAGAAGGTTGCGAATGGGTTGCAAATTTTTGTGATTTTTGTGATTTTTTGCCGATTCCTTTGTTTATTCCTCTATTTTTTATATCCATAAAACAACAACACAATCATAACAGCCGATACTACGAAAAATGCCCCTCTCTTTACCCGCTCCCAGGTCAACTCGTTTCCGTATCCTCCGTCAAAACGATATGGGGTATATAACAAATTCCATTTACCGACAATGCGATCATCCGCAAAAGCTACCACACCGACAGGCGTTCGTAAAACCGACTTCAACACCACTCCATCCATAAAATACACCGGAATATCGGCATATTCCGGAATCGTCATCCCACTTCCGGAAGCCACACCAAACAAATTAACCGTTCCGTCCCGGTACGCCTGGTACAAAGCAACAAGTTTATCACCGACCTCCGGAGTAATTTTTTCCTTTATACCGATCATGTAAGTGGGTTTACCGCCGGAAAACACCTGATCACTCACTTCATTAAAACCCGTATCATAAAGATGAATGGCATTTTCTGCCTCGATTTCCGAACCCACATTATAAGGTAAAAAATCGAAAGGAGGCAGGTAAAAATAAGCATAAAGCGGCACAAAGAACGCCAACATCAGCACCCCGGAAACCAACCCGAGCTGCCGGTAATTAAAATCATTTCCAGCCTGCCGGAAAACATTCCACAAATGAAAACCCGACACAACAAGCAAAATCAGATTCTTCGCAAAAGTAGCACCGTTGGAAAGATGAAACGCTTCACCAAAACAACCGCATTCATTTATACCACCATAGGGATCCGTATAAATCGAATAAGTAAGAATCGTAAACCCAAGTATAAAAAGTGTCAACACCACTGCCGTTAGTTTTCGCCACAACCGCAGTAGCAACAACAGTCCCAAGGTTAACTCCGCTGCACATAACAACACCGATAACAACATGGAAAGTCCACTCCAGCCCGAAAGCTGAAACATTCCCAAATATTCCTCAATCTTATAAGACAATCCCACTGGATCCAACGCCTTGACAAAACCCGACACGACAAACACCATACTCAACAACATGTCCGGCCACATCCGGGAAATAAAACTTCTCATCATCAATCCTTTTTATCATTTACAAACTCATTCCGGTTTTCCCAATCTATCCTCCACAATCCGATAAAACATCTCTTTGATTTTTTTATTATGCAACGGATTACCGACCAGAATCACATTATTGTTCTCATCCAAAAGAAAAGTATGTAACGCCTTATTTTTAGGTAAATGAGGATTCAATTTTGCAAATTGCCCTAAAGTATCGAGAATTATAGGATAATTAAACCTGGAATTTTTAATTAATGCAAGTTTCATCTCCTGGAAATCCTTTCTTGCAGGACAAAAAATAAAATAAAAATTAAGTTGCCCATTATAGCTCTTACTATAGTCTAAAAAAGAGTTCCATAAATACATTTTATTAATTGCACAGGGAGTACAACTAACTGAATCTGAATATACTATACACTTAATTTCTTTTTGCAAAGTATCATGATGTACCAATTCATTTTGTCCGCAATTAATTGGTTTCGATTGAAGTAAAGTCATTTCCTTCAATAACTTTTGACTAGTAGTATTACACGAACATAGCGTAAAAAAGATACTTATTCTAATACTCCAATTGACCACTTGGTTCACTTCAATTTTCATCGTATATTTTTAGAACTCAGATTTCACAATAAATATTCACCATCATTTTTCAAATATTCCAAAACTTCCTTAAAATCATATACATATATTTCATCCTGCTCATAACTCAATGTATACAAACATTCCCTGGAAAAATCAATATCAAACGAATTTATCCGTCTATCTAAAACCACTTCAATCAAAGGATTTCCCTCCCAATCAAAAAACTGGATTGTTTGCTTCCTTGCTTTGCCAAAATGAATATTTTCATTCGTATCATTTTGAAAAAGAGCTGCAAAATAGTTACTATACGAAGCTAAATGCCCATACATAACTTTCTTTTTTCTACGTTCGACATTTTGAATTTCCTTTATTGTGTTCATTTTATCTCCCGTGCAAATTGTCAAACATAAAGAATCATCGAGCGAGTAAAGATTAATTATATTCAAATCGAAGGCCGCCTCTGCAATCCTACGTGTCTTTGGATCATATTTACAATACGTTCCTAATATATTAATATCAAAACCTGCATCGACCGAAGCCTTGTTCAATATCCTCATATTCTCAGGAACTGATCTTTCCCCATTCTCTAATATAAATCTTGATTGTTCTGTATGATCATTATTCACTTCCCGACAAAAAAAAGACAAACTATCCAAACCTACACAATTAAATAAAACACGTGGTAATTCACAATCTAACTTATGGATAGCTAACTGATGTTCTTTTATAGTTTCTGAAATATTCATCAATAACACTTTACCAGTGTCAAAATCATATAAAATGGCGTACAATCTCCCGTTATGTTTGATGAAATATTGATCTGAAACTTTTGGAGATGATAACAACTCGTTATCACTCTTTCCTTCAGTTAGATATTTCCCTAAAAAAGTATAATCCGGCAATCTAAAAAACGCCCAATAACCATCCTTATCAGAAGTCGATACAATTAAAATAGAATCTTGTATTGATAAACTCTTAACTCCTATCTGATTCAAATCTAATAATTCGCCATTTTTCAGACAATAAGATTTTGGAAACTTTTCTACATATGAAATACGATCAAAGGCCATATAATCTGAAGATTTATCTCCCATACAACCATATAATTCAAAAACAAGAAAAAGGCACCAAAGAAAATAACGCAATGTATCCATATCTGTTATATTTATTAAAATATGAGGGAGACAAAAACAATTTTGCCCCCTCAATCTATTCGTATTCTTATTGGAGGCTGAATCAAATATCCGATTCTAAGAGGGGATGTTTTGACTTTTGGCCAGATTTCATGAACTATTATCCCTTGATTACTTAGTACAAGATTTAGTTACAGAATCCCAGGTAGGATCACCTTTAACCCAATCACAAGCTGCACAAAAGAAAGTCTTTCTATCACCATCTCCAATTTTGCTTTCACAGGTATAATCTGTACCACCACTTTCTCCACGTGTCAAGGCCTCAACATTCACCTGCATAAATTTCTCTGCTTCCGACACAGTCATTTTTTCGTAAGCGGTGTAACCCACATACCCCATTGTACAGAATAAAACCGATGCAACTAAAATTTTTACTTTCTTCATTTTTTTCTTGTTTTTTATAACCAAAAGACTTTTCTTTTGGCTATTATTGTACGTTTTTTGCTTGTAGTCCTTTCTATTTTTGGCTTTATCAAAACCTGGTTTCGATTAAGTCACGGATGGAAGGGCTACTTTTTCATCCGTTCCGTTTAAATTAATTTCCAGTATTCTCTATTCTTTATTTCACTTTTTTATTATTAAACTATCTATATTCACCAAATTTATATCACCCCAAAAACGAACACATTTTCTCCAAAAAACAAAAAAGAAGGTTGCGAACGGGTTGCGAATTTTTGTGATTTTTGTAATTTTTTTGCCGATTCCTTTGTTTATTCCTCTATTTTTATATTCATAAAACAACAACACAATCATAACAGCCAATACCCTGAAAAACGCTCTTCTCTTTACCCGTTCCCAGATCAACTCGTTTCCATATCCTCCGGCAAAACGATGAACCTACAAATCGTTGACAGCAAGAAGACGGAAGCCGTCAATCTGGTGGATAAGGTGTTTGATTAGTAAAGCATTTTGAGAATCAGGCTATTTTTAAAAATATTAAAATTGAGATTCACTTTTATCATACAAAGATTTTGAGATTTATGTCATTTTACAAAGAAAACATTTTGAGATATATGCAGATTTCGCTATCTTTGTTCTATATTGATAACTGTGCAGATATATGATATTCAAAAGGAAAATATATAATGAGCTTCTGCAATGGAAGCGGACGGATGAAGGCAGGACTGCCGTATTGATACAGGGTGCGAGACGTGTCGGGAAATCCACCATTGCTGAAGAGTTTGCAACTAACGAATACGCAACTCATATACTGGTAGATTTTGCCGCATGTTCGACAGAAATCCGGGATTTGTTCAATGACGTGTCCGACCTTAACCGAATTTTCATGCGCCTGCAACTGGAATACGGTGTCGAGTTGAAGGAACGGAAGTCTGTCATCATCTTTGATGAAGTCCAGCTTGCACCCAAAGCGAGGCAGGCGATCAAGTATCTTGTGAAAGACGGAAGGTATGATTACATAGAGACCGGCTCGTTGATTTCAATTCGCAAGAATGTCAAGGACATCCTGATCCCAAGCGAGGAGGTCAAACTCCACATGTTTCCCATGGATTATGAGGAGTTCAGGTGGGCACTGGGAGATACGACCACCATCAGACTGCTCCAAGGCTGTTTTCACGACAAAACATCCTTGGGAGATGCTACGAACCGCAAACTGATGCGTGATTTCCGGTTGTATATGCTTGTCGGTGGCATGCCACAGGCCGTGGTAGTTTATCTTGAAACCAACAATCTGGAAAAAGTAGACAGTGTGAAGCGTTCCATAATAACCTTGTATGAGGATGACTTCAACAAAATCGACCCGACGGGAAACGCTTCCAAGATATTCCGCCAGATTCCGGCCCAGTTAACAAGTAATGCCAACAGGTATTTGGCATGGAGCGCAACGGATGGCACGCGCAATTCTGCACTGGCAGAGATACTTTCCGAAATCAGGGAATCGATGGTGGTCAACATGGCTTACCATGCCAATGACCCGAGTACGGGAATGGCATTGCACCAAGACCCCAACAAATACAAAATGTTTGCGGGCGATACGGGACTGTTCGTCACTCTCGCATTCTGGGACCGCAAGTTTACCGACAACACAATATATCATAAACTGCTTGCAGACAAGTTGAGCACAGACCTCGGGTATGTCTATGAGAATGTTGTCGCACAGATGCTGAAGGCTTCCGGACACGAATTGTACTATTATACTTTTCCCACCGGCAGCGGCAAGCATAACTATGAGGTGGACTTCCTGATTGCGGACGGTGACAAGGTAAGCCCCGTCGAAGTCAAGTCATCCGGTTATAAGGCGCATACATCACTGGATACCTTTTGCGGCAAGTTCTCTTCCCGGATAAGGAACAAATATCTGATTTACACGAAAGATATGCGCAAGGATGGGGATGTCTTATATCTTCCCGTATATATGACAATGTTTCTATGATTATAGACGGTATGCTATCGAATATCTCCCAACGGTTGCACGAAGTGAACACACTTCCTGCAACTTACTGACAAGGCGGCCTGTCTTCTGAACAAACCTTGCCGCTATCCTTGTTTTATCAGGATTTCAACACATACCCCATTGCACAAAAAGAGTTTTCTTTTCGTATTTTTGTAAATATTAGGCAATTTCTTTGTTTATTCCTCTATTTTTTCACGTCCGTAAAACAACAACACAACCATAACTACCAATACTACGAAAAATACCCCTCTCTTTACCCGCTCCCAGGTCAGCTCGTCTCCGTATCCTCCGTCAAAACGATATGGGGTATATAACAAATTCCATTTACCGACAATGCGATCATCCGCAAAAGCTACCACACCGACAGGCGTTCGTAAAACCGACTTCAACACCACTCCATCCATAAAATACACCGGAATATCGGCATATTCCGGAATCGTCATCCCACTTCCGGAAGCCACACCAAACAAATTAACCGTTCCGTCCCGGTACGCCTGGTACAAAGCAACAAGTTTATCACCGACCTCCGGAGTAATTTTTTCCTTTATACCGATCATGTAAGTGGGTTTACCGCCGGAAAACACCTGATCACTCACTTCATTAAAACCCGTATCATAAAGATGAATGGCATTTTCTGCCTCGATTTCCGAACCCACATTATAAGGTAAAAAATCGAAAGGAGGCAGGTAAAAATAAGCATAAAGCGGCACAAAGAACGCCAACATCAGCACCCCGGAAACCAACCCGAGCTGCCGGTAATTAAAATCATTTCCAGCCTGCCGGAAAACATTCCACAAATGAAAACCCGACACAACAAGCAAAATCAGATTCTTCGCAAAAGTAGCACCGTTGGAAAGATGAAACGCTTCACCAAAACAACCGCATTCATTTATACCACCATAGGGATCCGTATAAATCGAATAAGTAAGAATCGTAAACCCAAGTATAAAAAGTGTCAACACCACTGCCGTTAGTTTTCGCCACAACCGCAGTAGCAACAACAGTCCCAAGGTTAACTCCGCTGCACATAACAACACCGATAACAACATGGAAAGTCCGCTCCAGCCCGAAAGCTGAAACATTCCCAAATATTCCTCAATCTTATACGACAATCCCACCGGATCCACAGCCTTGACAAAACCCGACACGACAAACACCACACCCAACAACATGTCCGGCCATCTTTCCTTTATAAAATTCTTCATAGACTAAACTAATCTTCTTTAGCAGGGGATTGTTGAGACGTTCCCAACTTCTCCTCTACGATCTTATAAAACATTTCCTCTATCTTTTTATTATGTAATGGATTCCCAACCAAAATCACGTTATTATTCTCATCCAACAAAAAAGTATGAAGGGCTCTGTTTTTCGGAAGATGAGGATTCAATTTCTCAAATTCTCTCAATGTATCCAATAATATCGGATAGTCAAACATTTGGCGAACTATCAATAATTTCGTATCAAATAAATCTTTTTTCTGTGGAGAGAATATAAAACAAAACCTTAATCGATCATCAAATCGCTTTGCATAATTAATCAATGGTTTCCAAGAATTAATATAATTGATAGCACAAACCGTACATTCCAACGAATCCGCATATACAACTAATTTAAGAATATTAGGTTTGTCCACATGAAAGCATTCTATTTTTTGCTGTTGTATAACTAATCCTTTTACAGGTAATTGAATTATTTCTGACTGTAGATTTTTTATTTCTTGTACATATTGCTGTTGTTGAGAAAAGCAAGATACCAACAAAATTATATTTATTATAATAAATATATTCTTCATAACAAATAATGTATTGAAAAATATCAAATTAACGAACATAAAAGACAAGCACCGGTTGTTCTTGTGTAAATTCTTTATCAACTATCCCTTCATTATGTATCCCATTTTCTTCAAAATACTTCTCGGCTAACTCACGAAGGCATACACCTATTAATTCATTTCCATATTGCCATTTTGGAAAAAAAGGAATACCATAACATTTGTCTTTGACTATCCCAAACACCGATTCCCCTCCGGATAACGGTATGAAACCGTAATACCTCCGAGATTTATAAAAAAAACTGGGTATAAACATATCAGACAACATAAATACATTTCCAGAAAAAGCATATGGTTCTTCAAAAAGATTTATATTATATCTACTCATATTCGACGGAATACCCCATTTACCAAAATCCATACGGCAGACCGGTTGCAAAGAATCATTATCCCATTTATACACAATATCGCTATAAGATTCAAAAACAAAAACATCTGATTCCTCATTCTTAAAAAAAGTTTTTCCTCCACCCAAAACACTGTTAAAATTATCTCTCTTTCCAGGGAAAACAAAACTATTTACGTATTCCCCTTTACTGCTTATATAGACAAATTTGCCTTTTTCGGATGTCGGAGTTAGATTATACAACAAAAAACCGTTATCGAGAACGATGAAATCAGATGCGGGAAAATCAAATTGCACATTTTCCACTGCGTTCAATCCTTTATCAAACTTTATAATACGGGAAGTAGGCATGTCAAGTACATACAAATTCTCCGCATTCACAGACAATGCGACCGGATTAATATATTCATTTGGTCCATGTCCTTTTTTTAAAACAGACGCCAAACACTGCCCACTATTTTTATCAAAAGAATAGAGAGCCGATGTAATTTCGTCCAACAAAAAGATTGTATCACCTATTACACAAACATCCTTTATCTGTCCTATAATCCGATTGGTATCCAATTGTAACGGTAATAGCTTCACATGGGAAAAACATTCGTCCACATTAAGTTCTTTACCATCAAAATTCTCAATGGAAAAAAACGTTACATTTTCTTGTTTGTCTTTTCCTTGCCTACAAGAAAAAAGTAAAAACAAAATTAAAAATAAGAATATATTATTTATTTTCATAACATATTTTATTAAAAGAATCAAGTGTTTTTACACAAACTTGTACTTATCCTCTTTCGTTTAATCAAAAATAACTAATTGTAATTCAGCACAAAATCACAAGCCATTGTTATATTTATTGAAAATTTAGAGCCTGCTTAAACAATTCTATTAAATATAAAGATTTGAGTTTTTATTTATAATAAATAAAAACTCTATTTTCCGTCTCTATGTTTCATAAAAACGTTAAAACAGGCTCTCAATAAAACTTATACTTTAAACTTTATTGCAATTTTTACAAGAATGACTATGATAACTACCATTACAATTAGGTCCAGTATAACTACTCGCAGAGTATTTACCTGTAGGATTTCCATAAGTATCAAAACAAGGAAAATGCATTGTACAATATCCAGAACCACTTTCCACACTCGTCAACGCCTCAACATTCGCCAGCATAAAGCGCTCTGTGCTAGACATAGTCATTTTTTCGTGAGCGGTGTAACCCACATACCCCATTGCACAGAATAAAACCGATGCAACTAAAATTTTTACTTTCTTCATAACTTTCAGTATTTTTATAACAAAAAGAATTTTCTTTTCGTTATCTTTATTTGTTTTTTGCGTGTAGTCCTTTCTATTCGACTTGCTTCAAAACCTTGTTTCGATTAAGTCACGGATGGAAGGGCTACTTTTTTTCATCCGTTCCGCTGAAATTAATTCTTACTTTTTTCCTGTATTCTCTTTTTAATAGGTTAGACAATGATACTTTGACACAAACTCATAAAATACATTTCATTTTTATAATATAAAAATAGATACGTTTTTTCACAAAACAGCATAAAAAGGTTGCGTGAAGGTTGCGAATTTTTTAAGATTAAAAAACTATCTGCAAAGCTCTTATCAATAGGGACCTATTAGGGGCCCAATGCCGTATGAATAACTGAGAGCCGGCCTATCAGACTCCTATTGGGTCCTTATTGGAGCCCTATTGGTAGAAACCTTCTATAAACTTCTCATACCGTTTATTGCAAATTTGATTTATTATAAGCAAAGTTCCAGGGCAGACACGGATGGAAAGATCGATTAAACATTTTTATCACTTCACCAAAATCTTATCTTACCATTCACAACCGTAAACGGACGTTCCTCTTTTCCCTCGGTTCGGTTACGCAACCAATACAATGCTCCCGAAGGCACGTTATCATATTCGATATAATCTGCTGTAGCCACTTTGCGGCCCAATGATACCCACTCTCCCCGGTCAAAATACAACAGTTCGTACACATGTCCCGGATAAACTCCGTTCTTATCATTTCGGGTAATATACTTTACGACATCCACCGATACAGGTTCTTCAAATTCCACTCCGGCCGGCTGGGATAACCCACCGTAATCCAGTAAATCGTCATTAAATATATTCCGGGAATGTAATGTGTTTTTATTTATCTTGTCTGAAGCAATGCTGGTAAAGGTACAGACAGGAGATAAAACGACACTATCCCCCTGAATAAATTTCACCGAAGCGAATTCGGGATAACCGTAGCGCGTCTTTTTCAGCATCCAGTATTTATATTTCTTGCCGGTATTTACCTGCAAAGTGTCGAAATCCATGTAGTTATAATGCCGGATGACACCGATCCGGTCGTAAGGTTCCTTCGACAGATCGTTCGTCCCCTCCAATTCTACCCCTATAATGGCATTACCATAGTAATCACCTGCTGTATTATAAGAATATTTACGTTTCAAACGCAATTTTTGTAAAACGTTCTTGTCAGCAACAAGCGGTTCGACCTCCCCATCCGATTTCACCCAAAGGGGGTAATCTGCAAAAATCGGTTTGTTCCCATCGTAATAACAAGGCATATAAACAATGTCTTTCCCGATTTTATCAAAAACTACCTTGCCTCCGCGCATCCTGCCCCAGGCCACCTCATTCCAGGCCAGGTTATTGAATACACATAAATAAGCATAACCGGTATTGGATACAACATGCTTGAATTTATACTCTAAGTCCATGGCATTTTCATACTCCTCCGTTACATCCATTTTATAAGGATCCCGGATAAAAGAGGGAATAAAATTCTCATCATCCTCCGGAATCGGATTGATAAAACTAGTTTTCCGATACACTTTAGCCGTATAAGGAGTTTGGGAATAATAACATTTGCTGTTTACAAAACGATGATCCCTCACGATTGTCCAATAGTGCCGGTTTTCCTGTGTCGGATAATGAAGAACAAAGTCCACGGCAGTCGGAATGCCGAATAGTCGATTGGTGATTTGCGTACTATAAGCCCGATCGATACAGTCTAGGGCATACCGCTTGAATAAAGTATCGGAAAGTTGGTTTTTAAGCAACTCATAATTATAATAAGTACCCACCTTATTAGACACATAACTTTGGTAACTACTCAGGCTAAAACCCAGATGTGCTCCTTTCTGAAAATCGTACATCCGGTAATAAGCGGAATCTTTCCAC